>BNJS01002841.1_pt1 | contig 369253 bp, 370 predicted proteins | sample 8540461 | NCBI WGS metagenome assembly BNJS01 (sample SAMD00202454, study PRJDB9452) | human saliva metagenome | isolation source: human saliva | place: Japan
CAGGGTGCAACAGATTTGGAATCTGCTGTAACAAAGCAAGTTGATAATAAACAATCTAAAAAAATTAAAAAGGGGGTATTTGAATGGATTTAAGCAGAATTAAAAAAATAGTCTTTTTAAAACTTCAAGAAAAAAATTCGATCCTAATAAAATTAAAAATGTCAATCGAATTAGAGATATTAAACGCCCTTGGCTACGAAGACTTATTGTTGCAATAATTGTTGTTATTTCAGTTTCTATAGCTTTTATTTGGTAGTTTTTCAAGCAGAAGAAGCTTATCACCAAAAGGTTAGAGATGAGTATGTATCTACTGTAAATAACCAAAATAAAGTTGCAAATTGGTCTGTTATCAAAAACTTTAAAATGAAAAATGGTGATACAGCAGGAATCTTCTCTTATCAAAATGAAAATGGGTTTAATATATTGATTTATAACATCACTAAAAAAGAAGTTATTTCATCAGAAGTGATTGACACTAAAGGTGGTGATGTTTCAAATTCTTCAACAATTTTAGCAGCACAACTCATTCTGTATTTATTGGAGAACGAAAAGGATTTCACTCTTGATAAAATTGAGAAAATTGATGGTGTTGGTTTTAACATTAACGATAAAGAATATAAATTAGAAAATCAATATTCTAGATTGACTAGTGTTAATGGAACCGAATTAACGAAACTTTACAACGTTCATTTAACTCAACCAGCGGAAAAAAGATTATTACAAAAGGCTGGTTTATCTAATTACGATGATTTGTTGATTGGTAGAATCGAGAAAATTAGTGATAGTGAAGTTGTTATTACCGCAAGAGATAAGAACAAACACGACGTTTACGAGTTTCATACCACGACAGATAATAAAGTCAAACTAATTACTATTTCTGGAATTTCTGGAAATAATTCAGAAAATAAATAAAGTGAGGAGGAATCCGGTTGTCTAATTACGAGAAAGATGAGTTTCAAGAACTGAAGTTGTTGAAGTCTGGATTGATTGATTTAAAAAATAATCTAAACGAAGAAATCGGTTTCTTCCTAACAACTTTAGATAATGCAACAGATCCAATACAGGTTTTGACTAGTAATAAAGGGCGTTGGTTGTTGACAAATCCTTTCCTTGACACTTCTGATATGATCAATTATTTGGTACGAAATATTTCTTTCAGGCTATATACATCTAGTCACGAAAGATTTTTAACTTTATCTGCAACAATTTCTAAAGACAAGGAATTAACTCTGGGGTTTGGTTCACAAAAAGGTGATGTCTTAGTGAAGTGGAAAGTTTTTGAAAACACTGTATCAGTTCCAGAGTGGGATAAAATAATCGAAGGTAAAGAAAATAGGGAAAGGTTAATTGAGGAATTAGAAGATAAGGAAGATTTGCTACGAGAAACGGAAGAAACACTTAACTCAAAGGATGGTTTATTAAATAAAGGTCACTTCAACCTTTATTTAAAAAGAACATTCTTAAAAAAGAAATTTAATTCTGAGGTTGATGTTTTATTAGATGATTTGATAAACGAGGTTGATACTACAAGAGGAAAGTTGGAAAATATAAGAAATCACGACCTTCCAATTATCGAATCTGAAGAAATTTGTAAATTACTTGACTGGTTACAGTTGACATTTTTGCGTTTTCCAAAAATCGACAATTACAAATATTACGAAACAATGAAAAAAATAAGAATGGAGATACGAATGAATAAAAAAATACAATTAACAAAGCTAAAAAGTTTGTTAAGTCAAAAGATCAGAAAAATCCTTATCATAATTTTGATCATATACTGTCCGTTTTAAGTCGTGTGCAGGAGAACCCTTTATATCAAACACTAAAAGATGATGAAAAATTACTGTTGGATTTGGCTTGTATTTTTCACGACGCTGGACATTCTAGATTTAATACAGAAGAAGAGAATCTTGCTATTGCTGTATCTTTGGTAGAAGAATTTAGAGTTTTATCTGGAGAATTAACAGTTTTCGAGTCTGAAATAATTTCAGAATTGATTTATAGCACTGACAATAGAAATTTGAATTTTATTAAAGAAGATGATTTGTTTTTATCGAGAGCTATGTTAAAAGACGCAGATATCACTCAAACATTTATAAAGGATGGTGATGTTTGGCGTGAACGATTATCGGAAGAGTTTGGGGTTTCACTTAATCTTGATAGAGATTTAGAATTTATTAATTCAATAAACCTTTTAACGCCATTCGGTAGAAGAATTGTTGAAGATTGGAAAAAACGCAAATTTAAAGGAGGGTTTTAATGTCTCAAAATATGTTAAATAATCAAAGATCATATTTGGATAATAGAAGACAAGTTATTAATTCGTCTATACAACACCAAAATGGTGCTCTTGACGAATTTCAAAAACAACAACAACGTTTTTAACGAAGAAAAGAATAAAATTGAAGCTCCACCTAAATTTAAGAAATCAAGAAAATTCTTTTTATTAAAAGGTAATTATTTAGTAGTTACATTATCAACAATTTTATTGATTGTAAATACAGTTTTGCGTGGTTTTAATGGGACTTGGTGGTATCTTGTTCCAAACATATTATTTTTTTAATTACTGTGATTGTTTTTCGGTAGTTATTTTAATCCACTTGATTACGCTAGTGACACAAAAAAATATATCCGACCTAAATTAGATAAAGTTTATTTAGATTTACAAAGGATATTGTCACAATTACTAGTTTTTATCTGGGACTAATCTACACAAAGATAATAAATCATCATATTGGCAAACATTTATACTTATGATTTTAGGAACTATTCCTGCAATTTTATTTTTATAATTCCGGGTTTGCACTATTATCAATTCCATTTTTTTAATGATATTTGTAATTCAGTATTGCTTCTGGAAGTATTAAAGAATCGTCCTCTAAACTTGGATTTTTTGAAATGGTTACTATTTTTTTATTGTTATTGATAAATACAATTTTATCAGCATATTGGAAAAACACCTTTTTGGTTTTGAGACATTTGTAATAATTTCATTTTTTTGAATAGTACAGAATTGTGGATGAAAAATACAGAACTATATGGTATCGAAAAAAATCCAACAATTGAGTGCAGAAGAACAGCGAAGAAGAAACGAGGCAATGAATAGACAAATGGAGCAACAAATGGCTCAACAGCAATTTCAACAACAATATCCAGGAAATCCACAAAATCAACAACCACAAAATCAAATAAATAATATGGGACAGAACCATCAAAACTTTAATCAATATAGATAAAAAATGTTTCATTTGTTATTTTTGTAAATAAAAAAAGAGAGTTTTATCTCTCTTTTTTATTTTGGATGAATATAGGAAACTGTACCTTGAGCATATCTAGGATCAAACCATCCACGGAAGTTTGATATATATCTCTTTCCAGAGTAGTTTGATTCTTTAATTTGGATACGCCCCTTGCCTTCAACGGCAACTACAACACCTACGTGTCCATATCCACCATCAGTCCAACAAGCAACAGAACCGACTTTAGGGTTGTCATCAACGGTATAACCTTCTGCACGAGCAGAGGCAGCCCATTCTCCACCATTACCCCAATAATCTCCTACCCAAGGAGCAAGAGCTTTTACGCCCCACGTACATTCACCGTGTGGGTAAGATGTGATTCCGGAATAATTTGGTTGAATATCTTTATAAGATCCATCTCCTGTAACTCCATCAGAACTTGTATCAGTACTGATATAGTTTGAGAGTTTAGATTCTTTCCTTCCATACTACTTGCTTTAGGTTTTTTAATAGTATTCTTGTCTGGATCATATCCATTAACTTCTTGAAGTAATTTCTTACGACCGTCTGCAAAAATACCAAAGTTATGTCCTAAATCGAAGTAGGCGGAGTTATTATCAAACTCAGTTGGGAAGCTAGGTAATCCTCCAGAAATATCTTCTCTAGAATGAATACCAAATACATCGATTTCACCAGAAGAAGGAGCTTTTCCTAGAACATCTCCAGCTTGAATGTTGTCATTAACCTTGAATCCGGAAAGTGATCCAAATCCTGAGTAAGCAATTTGTTCTGTGTTGTTTTTAGAACGAATGATAATCGTCTTTTTACCAGTTGTTAAATCTGTACCAACATAAACAACCTTACCAGCTTTCATTGAAACAATTTCAGCACCATCTTCGTGTTTGAATGTGTATCCTGGGAACAATGTAACCTTGTCACCATTTTTTCTCCATCCGTATCCAGAGATAACTTTTGTATCTCCCAAACCAATACCTTTAAATGGTCCAGTTGAAATGTCTGCCTTTCTTCCTGAATTAGAATCCTTTTGAGATTTAAATAGTCCTTTAAATACTAATTTATAATTCTCTTCAAGAATACGAGAAATTTCATATTCATTCCAATTATCATAAACCTCATCATAATAAACTGGTCTATTTTCTCTTGATTCTAAGGAGGCAACAAACTGTCTCACTAACATTGTGGCATTCTTTTCAGATAGTTTATTTGCCTTGTATGTCCAAGTGTAAGCGTCGGCCCCGTTGATGTACAGATCTCCAGAACCAAACCACTCTTCGGCCTTTCCACCATCCTCCTTAGAAGCTCTAAAGATAGACTTTTCATTTGTTGTTGGCTCGGTTGCAAACATTGTTGGATCCCAATTTTCATTTCCACCAAACAATCCTAAAACTGTTCCACGGATTTTACTCAAAAAGTCTGAAATTAATCCAGCAAAACCACTACCATCACCCCAGTTCGAAATTGCAGAAGATTTACCACCTGATGTTGAACCACCTGAATTTGCTAAAGTACTGGATCCGTTTGATAGTTTTGAAAGATCTGGCTTAACTTCTCCTTCAGGAAGAACCAATTCTTTCCATAAAGCGTCAGAAGTTGCTTTACTCAAGTGACCTTCAATATTATTAGCTACAGCAAGTGGGTCTGAATTTGGATCGTTATCAGCGAACGAAGCTCCACCACCGTGAATTTCCCAACCCATAAAGAATCGAGACGCCGCTTGTTTTACATCTTTGGCTTGTGCCACTAAAGGTAATGTTGCACGAATTTGTTCTGATTCACCACGTAACATATAGTCAATTTGCAAATCAGTATCATACCAGTTTTTACCTTTTTGACGTGCATATTCCAACAACCCAGCCTTACGACCACCAAGCCATTGACCTAAACCAATTGGTTTGTCTGTATTTAATGCAGTATACTTGTCTTGTTCAGAAACGGTATATTTTGATACATACTCACCAAAAGTTGTTGTTGGGTCTATATTGGATTCGGCAACCCAGTTCGTCATAATACCAATAGCACCAACACTACCCATACCACCATCAATAAGTAATTTATATACTTCTTTACGAACTTTCTTAGCCTGCTCAGATTGATCTAAACCACCTTCTCCTGTACCACCTTCAGTAGAACCGGTACTTGAATCTGATGATTTTTTAGATTTTCCGTCACCAATTAAATTATTGAATATATCCAAAATTTTATCAGTGGCTTCTTGAGTTGAGGCGTTTGCGTCATTCATAGCTTTCCAACGATCAACAACATTTAATTTGTTTTGAGTTGTAGAAGGAATGTATGTTTCATAATTCTTGATATAATCATACAAGTATTGTGCCCCATTAATATTTTGAACTTCTGGGTCTTTTTCAATTTTTGGTTTTGTAGATACAAAGAAATTATTTTCTCCAGCAACTACCTCTTTACCATTAACTTTAATACTTGTACCTTCCTTGTGTTTATCAAGAAGGGCTACATCGGCACCGCTTAAAGCCTCTCCACGTTTCAGCTTTTCAATTACCTTTTCAATTTCCCACTGAGACTCTACGATTTCATTTGACAAATCGATGGAACCGAATGCAGTTGTTGCACCCAATATTTGATATTGAGTGTCAGAGGCTACGTCTTTGTTAATCCAGAATGATAACAATCCTTCTGAATCATTTTTAGCGATGTAATAGTTACCGTGTTCATCAATACCAATTTCGTATGCTTCGTATGTTTGTTTGGCTATTTTAAAGATAGAACCAAATCCATAATCCCAAACACCGGTTTTCTTTTCTGGATTTCCATCAGATCCACGTTTGATAGCGTATGGGTGATCCTTTCCAGCTGTATTAGGAACAACAGCGTCAGCTTGTTTGATATTTCTTTCAACAGAAACATATTTTTTGTATCCATCAATTTCTGTATCATCTGGCTTACCGTCTATTGAAATTACACCTAATGCCTTTGGATCCTCATTCCCATTACCTTCGTATGTATGAACTGTTACATCACTCAAATTAGAATTTAATTTGGCACGAGAATCTCCCACACCACCGGCTTTACTAAAGACTTCGTTAATTTTATCATAATCTGCTTTTTTAATTTTTAATTTTTTAGCAACATTATAATTCCATTCTTTATCAGCATTATCCTCAGATAGTTTGCTTGCAAAATAGTCAAGACCTGAATTAATATCAGTTACTTTTGATTCATAACGATAGTATTCTTTACCATAATTTTTCCAAGCTGGATCATCTGTCTCTGCTTTTTTGTCAGAAGACTCGTCCTCAGTTTTAGGTTTTTCTTCTGGCTTATCCTTTTCTTTGCTATCTTTATCTGAATCTGATTCAGTACTGATTGCGTCTTTATCATTCAAGAAATTGAATTTAGAACCGACCATCTGAGCATTACCATCTTCAGTTAGCACTTTAATCATTGCAACGATAAATGCCGGGTTATAGCCATTTTTTAATGACCAAGCGGTTATTTCATCTCTATAATCACGATATTCTGGAGGTAAAATTGCGTCACCATTTTCAGGTCTTTCCGCCTTACCATTCTTGTCTTTTGTTGGTCCACTACCAATTTTGAATTTGGAATTATTTGTGGCAACTATATATTGATCAAGATTAAACTCCCCTGGAATGGATGAGATGGAACCAGTTTCGCTAGAAATATAAAAATCCCCACGAGTCCAAACATTTTCGTTTACATTTTCTTTTTTGAATAGATTATTTTTTACAGTTGGGCTGTAAGCTGTGTCAAATACTCTTGATTGTGCTTCCAATTTACCAGTAGAGATTTTACCTTGATATTTATTCTTTGTATCTTTAGTATAATCACCAGTTGTATTGTGTGTGTTTCCACTTGTACTACTTGGAGATTTACTTGATTTTCCTCCACCTGTATTACCTTCAGCAATTGGCTCTAAAGCTACCACCTGATTGTAGTTCATTGATTGAGTCTTAAATGTTTGATGGTTTGCAACACCATTTGTTGCAAAATTACATTCAAGAACTTTTGTATCATCACCGTGGTAATCTTCTGCTAAGAAGAATGTGTGTCCGTTTGCACCACCACCGGCCAAACCACCTACAACGATAATTGTTCCCTTTTTGGCAGTTTTATAATCAACTTCTTTGAATTTAGTACCACTTTGTCCAAGAGCATTTGAATTTGTTAACATACTAACTGTTGTAAGACCATCAACACCAGTCATACCAGCTTCTGTTAAAGCTCGAGTTATAAAACTTGAACAGTCGTATGAATTTGGGCCATTTCGACTAGCCATTGAATAAGTAATCCCTTTACCTAACTGTTTTGTAGCCCATTCGTATGCCTTTTTAAGAATTTCATTTTCAATTCCATCAGCTGAATCAGTTTTTCCATAATCACGCTCACCAGCGGTAGAAGTACCACCACGAGCTTCGTTTTGAACATCAAGTGTTTGTCCCCAACGTTCATATTTCTTTTGAAATTCTAATTCTTGTTTACTATCTTCCTTGTCTCCGTGTGCACGAGCCTTAAACTCTTCTTTTTCTTTATCCGTCATATCACGAACTTCAGTTAAACTTTTGAAAGAATAATCTGATTCTTCGTGATAAACAGGTTTTATAAATTGTTCAGCAAAGAACATTTCATTCTTACCTGTTCCGTGGAAATTACCATTAAGTGTTGAGTTCAAAAGATATAGTAAATTTGTATTTAAACTTAATTTATTTACAGCCTCAACTGCTTTTTCATCAACAAGATTCTCTAAGGTTAGGGCTTTGTCTGGGTTTACTGGTCGCAGATTTACTTTATCAATTACGTTATTATTAAACAAATAACCATCTAAAGTGTATTTGCTGTAATCACCCTCTCTCTTAACCGCTTTCCAGTAAGGATTTTTTTCTGTACCAGCGTCAGTATCTCCTGGTTTTGTTCCAGTACGTTCAAATTCCACAAACCAACGAGATTGTTGACTCATTACAGCATAATAAACATAATACAATTTATTTGCTTGTGTTGGTGTACGTCCTTTACCAAGTTCATAACGTTTTGTTGCTTTATTGAAAAATACGTTATTAGAGTCTGTTAATTCAATACCATTTTTACTAACCCGGTTAACATCTTTTGAGCTTGCGTGTTGATAATTTGCTTCGTTTGTACGACTCGCTTCATTATCTAAAATAACTCCAGCTGCAAAAGAAACTCCAGCAACGATAACAATGCCACCAGCAATCCATCCAACATAAGGTAGTGCTGCTTTCACGGCCGCCTTTGCAAATTGTTTTCCAAACTGTCCAATAACTCGTTTGGCACCTTGGCCCACTGTTTTTGTCACAGCTTTTGTACCTTTTGCTGCTGCTTTTCCAGCCTTTGTTGTTCCATTTTTTAGTGAACTTGCGCCTTTGCTTTTTATTTGATCTAGTTTTTTATCTACACCAAGCTGTTTTTTTATTTTGTTTCCAGCGTGCTCTTTTAGTTTGTCAGTAGCTCTGCCACCATACTCCCTAGCTTTATCTCCCATTTGTTGAGCACTATTTTCAATAGCACGAGATTGTTCGTCTTGAGTACCTAACGTAACTTCTTGATCTAAATCTCGAAATTCTTTTTCGTCCAAGTAGCAGACTACCTCCTTTTCCAATTATTTACTCTTTCTATTATAGAGCTAAAAATAATAGTTATTTGGATATAAAATACTATTTCTAATATTATATTTACTTATTTCCACCTGAAACAGTTTTAGTTACAACTAGATATAGATTAGATTAAAATAGATAAAATAAGCTATAATAAATAAAATACTACTTGACATTTTTTTCTGTTTTATGATACAGTAAGATAGTAGTACAAGAAGGAATCTAAGAAGGAAATAATTTACCTAAAGGATTTTTTTATTATGAAAAATAAGTACTACGATATAAATAGAAAGAAAAAATTGTTCAACACTGTTATTGTAATAGAAGCAATTATTTTTCTTACGATTTTATACTTTGTGCCAACAGATATCAACGTTAAAAATGTTGGACAAAACATTATTATTGCATTAAAATGGTTGGGTGGTTTACTAGCATTTTATGGTTGGTCAATTGTTCAACGTGAAAAATTTCTAAAAATGTAAAGGAGGTGTATTTTGTGAATCAAAACCTATCGAATCAAGAGTTCGAAAAGTTTATTGGACAACGCCTTCGATTTAGAGCTATTTACGATGGTGTAAAAATAAATCACAAGGTTAGTCCACACAAAAAATATTATAAACACGGTGTGATTTTTAAACGAGTTATTGAATCCTCTTCTGGAGAGGAATTTAGAGATCACGTTCATATTCAAGTTAAAGAAAGCGTTTATAATAAAAACTTCAAAGAACTACCCATTGGTGAAGTGGAATTTGAATTTACAGCAGAACTGTACGAGTATCTCCAGCCACTAAGAAAACATAAAGATGGTTTGGAATATAAAACTTGGTCTGTCGGATTGAGAGATTTAAAAAAATTAAAAAAACTGAAAGGAAATTAAAAATGACAATTATTTCAACAAGACCTACCAATATCTTTGTTCACGGGAAAATCAATTCACAAACTGTTAGAATTGAGGAGCCCGGTTTTGTGAAAGCAAATATGATTATTGGCGATTATTCAGAAATTTTGAAATTGTTTGGTGCATTTCGTTTACCACAATCTTTTTACACAAAAGCAAATGGTGCACCAACAGCTGTAACTATTAATGTGGAAATCTTTCCACCTGAATTTGTTACAGATAATGAGACCAGAAAACAAACCTTATCAGATATTGTAAGTCTTATTGGCAAGGATGATGTGGATATTGTTGGTGCAACAACAGCCTCAATGATTGACACGCCAGATGGAGGGATTGATATTCGATTAGCATTGTATTATCCTGAATTTTTGGTTGTAACAAAAAACTCTTATCTTCAACCATCCAGCAATAAAATTAAGGTTTCTTATCACACTTAATATAAAAATAAAAAGGAGTTAAAACTCCTTTTTTTAATTTGGATAAATATAAACTACACTTGAATCCGGAGTAAACCAACCTCGGAAGTTTGAGATATACTGATTTCCACCCCAATTGGATTCTTTTACTTGGATTTGATTTCCACTTACTGCTGTAACAACCGCAACGTGTCCATAACCCCATCCTTCGTATGGCCAGCAAATTACTGCGCCAACACGAGGTTGTGTTCCAACAGAATAACCTGCGGCTCTTGCTGAATCTGGCCATTGGTTAGCATTTCCCCAATAATTATGAACCCAAGGTGCTAGTGCTTTGGCTCCCCAAGTACATTGTCCAACAGGGTAAGTATTTCCAGAATAATCCGGTTGGATATCTAACTGTCCATCAACACCGGTTTCTGCTGAAGAATAACTTTGATTTGTATAAGAATAAGATCTTTCTTCTGATTTAGCTCTGGCTTTTTCTTTTTCTTTTCTTTCTTCTTCAGCCTTTCTAGCTTCTTCAGCTTCCTTTTCTTCTTTTTCTTTTGCAATTTTTGCTTTATCAGCTTCAGTTAGTTTTTCAGACGAGTTCACTTCAGTTAATGCCTTTTCACTCAACAACTCCTTTGTTGTGGAATCATTTTCATCTGATAAAATTGTAGCAGAAACTCCAGTATTAGAATCCTCTTGAGATTGATAATGTTTGTTTGAAACTAGTGAGTCTTGGCTATTTTCATCCATCTTAGCGGAAGCATTTCCTGAATAATATACAGTCTTTGTTTCGATATTGTTTAAAGATTGTGTTGAAATTTCATCAGCTAAAGCTGTTTTAGATCCAAAAGCCACGGCTCCAATAATTGCAGGTGCGATTAGTAATGATTTCTTCAAATTCAAAATTTATACCATCCTTTTCTTCTTCTTTTTATAACTAATTCTATTATAGGATAGTTGCTTTATCTAAAATTATTACAAATAGGTTACAAAAAAATAACTTATTTTTCAGTTTGATTTTTGTTAAATTTTAATGATATAATAGTAGTATCAAAACTAAAAGGAGACTTTTTATGAACTCAGATATTTTTTTAATGTTCGTATTTATTTAATTTTTAAAAAAATATTTTTCTTGTTTTTTTGGCACTCACATTTTCTGGACTTATGTTAGGAATGTATGTAACATCTGGATTTTATGCAGAATATGATCATTTAACTCAATGGTTGGATGTATTAAATATTGCAACTGGATTCTTTTTTTATAACAATTTTTGCTGAAATTTATTTTTTTACAACTTATAAAATGGAGCGTTTGCCAATTCTAAAAACGAGATGAATCATTTTTTTAAGTATTTGTAGATACTCATTTTCTTGGTTTAATTCAAAAATGAAATTCTTCTTAGGGTTCTTCTTAACACCACTATTAATTAAAGAAGAAATGCGTTACCTGGCTGAACCTTCACCTATTTCGGTATCGGATAATTTTTGCTGAACGGATGTATCTTTATGAACAATATAATACATATTCTCACGATGTTTTTCGTCTTAATGTTTAATTTCACACTATTGCTTTTTTTATTAGTTACTTCATTGTTAAATACTTTGTAAAAGATGAGGGTTTTTGCTGACAAATTAATTCTTAAAAAGAAATATACAAATTATCAACGCTCTGTATTGAATGATATTTTTAAAATGGGTTCAAAAAACACATCAATCCCACACACTTTAAAAATGCTTTACTTAAAGCCAGAGTATGTAAATCAATTTAAGGTAAGTAGTTTATCTGTCAAAACAGAACAAACAGAATCCTCTAATAATCGTATTCATACAATCGAATTTACTTTCGAAGATCAAAAAAACTGGTTTATTATTAGGTAATTTTTGAAATCAAAGCAATTGGAGAAGTTCACAAGGGGAAAGAGAGAATTAATACCTTGCCTTATAAATTGATTATTTCTAAAAATAAAGGAATTAAAGCCAAAAAGCCAGACCAATTACTTGTTGGTTCAAATCACCCATCATATTTGGAGTCTATCGATAAATTAAATAAAGAAGATAAAAAAAGTACTGAATCAAATACAGTGAAAAAAAGTAAATAGAAAAACACCCACGAAAAAGAAAAAAAGAAAAAAACAGATATAAATAAAAAGGCGTTTAATCAACGCCTTTTTAAATTCTATAATTTAATAAATTTTTTTAAAATTAGAAAGAAGGTTGGAATTTGAAAAAAATTCAAAAGAATTTTTTGCGAGGAACTTTTTCTAGAGGAGATTTCGTTGAATTTAAAGACGCTATTGAAAAATTACAAAAAAACTTTAAAAAAATATTCAAGAAGAATTTAGATTAGGGTTGGTTGGATTTGGCACGTTCTTGGATTTGTTTTTATAACGTTAAAACAAAAAAACATTTTTTTCTTAGAGCCCAACAAATTTGATCAAAATTGTATTTGTTTATATAAAACATCATCTGGTACGAAGCCAATAGATAAAAAAATGTTTTTGTAGACCTTGAATATTTTTAAAGACTTTTTAAGTCAACAATTGCTGTCTTTCGTTTTGGATGAAACTACAACTAGATTTGATCTTTTTAAAGAAGAATGTAATTAGTTTTGATACTGCTACAAAAAGACAATAATGTTTCAGAAAATTCAAATGATAATATATTGAAGAAATATTTTATTTATCTTCTTGAGGGAGATATTTCTGAATATCATTTCACCCCTCGGGATACTATCCCCTTGAGAAAGACAAATGTTTTGTTTTTTTAGAGGAGAAGCTTTTTAATATTTATATAAGTGCTCAAATTGATTTTTTTAAACAAAATAAAAAAAGAACAAGGATTTTTGATTCTAAAAAAATAAATACAAAACAGAGATTTATAGATTATTCTTAATATCAGGTTTGAAAAGTGATCAACTCAATAAAGAAACAAAAAAATATTATTGAATAAGTTTTTTTAAAGGAAAATATAATAAAATTTTTTTGATTTAGATCATTTATTATTCACTTTAAAACTAGAAGTTTTTTTCCAAGTATTTTTTTGCAATGGAGTTTATTGAGAATGGTGGCGATAGTTCTATCGTCCTCCAGGATGACTATTGGATGAAACTATACTATTCATCTAGAAACATTTCCTTAAAAGATAATTTGAAATATTTTTTTATATTTTTAACAAGTAGAAAAATCAAAACAAGTTTGAATTGGTGAAGTTTTTTTATAAAATAAAAAGGTGAGTTTAAAACTCATCTTTTTTTCTTTACTATCATATTGCAAGAAATTGCAAATTTGAAAAATTTTTCTTGTATTCGGGTAATCTCTATTTTTCGAAGGCTCTTGTTTCAAGAATAATATTTGATAACTCTTCCATTGCTGAAATTGTTGTAGAAAAATTCTCTTCTTGAGCTGTAAAAGTGGATGATATCTCTATTTGTTGGTTTTTGAAATTAGTAATAATAACGTTAGGATACCTGACGTTGGGAAGACTAGAACGGAGTTAATCATAGGAACCAAGTTATAGACATATATTATAAAAATCAATGCAACTGAAATAATGCTAACAACATTGAGTTTTTTATCAAATAATCTCAATTGTTTCTTTTCCCAAGATTCGTCATCTTCTTGCATTTTAATATAGTTATCTATCGAGTTTTTTTAAATTTATTCAGCGAATCGCTAGATACCCCAGAATCATTATTTTTCATCAATTTCGTTTGCTAATTTTGTTGCCATTTCATTTGCTGCACCAACTGTATAATTTCGACATTTTAAAATGAAATTAGAAGAACTTTGATAGAAATGATAAATTTTTTTAAGGTGATAAATAGTAATATCGTTAAGGTTATATTTGTTGTAACATTCAATTGTTGGATATTGTTTCCAAAAAACTCATTATCCAAAATAGGAACAATTATCAAAAACAACCAAGAAATTAACAACAAATACTTTCTAAACCTGGATGTTCTCTTAAAAAGAGTAAAGTATACAAGTTTGTCTTTAATTATTGTAAAATCCATAAAAACAACCCCCTTTTGTGATTTTTAACTTATATTTCTATTGTATCATTTTATCTTAAAGAAGTAAACATTTTTTTGTTTTTTTATAGAAAAGAAATCAACCCATAAAACAAATAGAAGAGAAACGAAGTCCCCTTCCATCAATTACATATCTACTCAGAAATTTTTATCAAGCTTCTCTTTTTAAAATTTCATTCTCTTCCTTAATTTCATTCTCTTTTTTTATTTTGCTCAGCTCATCGTCATTCAGACTGTATTTTTCTATAGATGATAGCTTTGTATCCTTTACTTGTTTCAGTTATGAATTTTTTTCTTTGAATCAAAAAGAAATATCTATTTTTAGAGGAATAAACTCAACCTTTTTTTAATGGTCGGTTTGACATATTCCTGGTATTTTTTTAATTTCATCGGATTGAAATTCATCTTTGTATTCTACAATGTTAGCGAAAAATTGATTTATGAATAGAGTCGCCATTGCTCACTTCAATTGAAACGGGAGATGAATTTTTTTATAACTATTTCTAAAAAAATGAGATTGCCAATCACCAGAATGTTTTTGTCAATGTAACTGATCGTTTATTTTTCACCAATTTTTCAAACCAGAATAATCGTTTTTCGTTAATATCAAAATTTAAATTTTTTTACCTTCAAAAAAACTACTTTATCTTTATTATCAAGATATGAGACATCAAACGACAAATCAATAGTATAATAATCAGACAAATCTGTTAAACTAACAATCTCGGTTGTTCTTTTTATACCCATATTTTTTTCAAAAATTAAAATCTGTATTTTTTTATATTGAAAAAAATATACTGATAATGTAACTAAAAAAATAAATAATTTTTAAAAAAATTTAGAGAATGATTTGAAGGTTGACATTTTTTTGCTATACAAAAACAAGTATTAATAAAATTGGGCCAAAAAAATAAAATTAATAAAAATATGTTCCAAGTTGTATAGATTCGAATGTGCCAACAATATTTGAAAAAGCTTAAGTTGTTAAAATAGACTAGCTGTAACATTTTTTTGTTAAGGTATACATTACGATACTAGGAATTAAAATGTAAAGTAACAAACTTAACGCTTTCGAAAAATCTATTATTTTTTTCTACCATAAAATCAAACCTCATCATCTTTATCGTAGTATTTTTTTATCTAATATCAGTATATCATACTTTAAAGCAAAAAGAAATAGAAAGAGAAAATATTTTCCCTTTCTATCATAATTACAGATCAAAATTATAAACTTCATCAATTGCAGTCTTTGCCTTTTGATAATTGTTTAGATAATCACCGTCTAAATAGATAACATTGGTATCTTGATGGAAAATAGCTCTTAAAGAATCCAAGTATTCTGAGAATTTATCACGCTCATTGTCACTAGACATAGATTGATCTCTGAAACCATCATCCACATACTTACCAGTTGGTTTCACAAAGATAATCAAATCCCAACGTTCTTTACTATTGATGTGATTAAACATTCCATCAAACAGCTTGTCTTCTATTGGTGACTTCCCTTTTAGATAATAATCATAATAGGCTTTTGTAACCGTTGAGTTTGTATCGGAAATGACGAGACCCCTATTTTCTTTAGAGTCAATTATATTACCAGTTTGCTGATATTGATTCAGTAAAAGATAATGGAAGTCCGTTTGTGTTAATTCATTGTCTTTAACGTTGTACTTAACCTGATATTCACGTGCATATTCCAAACTAACTGGTGCGTCATAAAATCTACCTAAATCAGTTGCGAGTGTGGTTTTTCCATTACTTGCACTTCCGATAATCAAAACTTTCTTTGTGAAGTGTCTACGGAATGGAGCTGAGATATAACGCCAGTATTTATCCGGATTCTCACGAATCATAGTTGCAGAAATACCTAAAGTTCGTTCACCAAAAAGAACTTTATAACCACGTCTCTCCAATTCAACTTTATACTCACCTTCTGAAATTACAAAAGTATAATCATACTTATTTTCATTCCAGTCAACGCTATCCTGTAATTTTTTCAGCCAAGGTTCCCATCCATCAGGATATCGTGGAATTAAAGTTTCATCTAAAGATGTTACAGAAATTACCTCATCACCTGCAAATGCTTCACGTACATATCTAAAACGTTTATTTAATTTTAGTCCAATTTTATCACCACGATCCTCTTTGTAACCCGACACAACAACTACAACCTTATCAAACTGTTTCTTTGCTCGTTGAATCAAATCAACGTGTCCACGATGTAAAGGTGCAAATGTTCCAAATACAATTCCTACTGTTTTCTTCAAATTATTATCCTCATTTCACAATGTTATTTCTTTTTTAATTATCAAAAGTTATAATTAATTTATATTACTATTATAGCGTAATTATTTTTTTAAAAAGTCAATAGAAATATAAAAAAATACAAAAATAAAAAAAGGATTAAATGATATTAATCCTTTTTTTAGCTATCCTTACAAGTGTCAGAATAGAAATAGTAGACTGCCACAGCTGATAAAATTACAGCAAGTGTTTTTAAAAAAATAAAGTAAATCCAATCTGGATTTGTGGAATAAATAAAGGGTTAAAAAAATATTATTAACTCAATGAGTAGTGAGTACAAAATAACAAACCTTAAGAGCCCCTTTTTTGTTAAGAATAATTTAACTTCTAATAGTCCACTAACCTTACCAACAACTAGTACAAGAGATAAAATGGTTAAAATGATTTTCAACATTTATCAAGTTTCCTTTCTAATTTGTGTTGTAAAGTTTTTTTAATTGGAAATATGCGATAATGTGACTGATAATTACTGTAAAAATACCAGCAATAAAAAAGATTAGCGAGTGAGCCTTGGACAGGCATAATGAAATGATCAGATTTGAAAACAAAAATAGAAAAACGCTAATTTTCATCTTAATTACAAGCATATCTGCATTCACCAATTCTCTACGAACAACCTCTCCTCTATTACCGAAATAAGCACAAAACCAAAATCCTATTAATTGAGTAATAAAAGTAATTGCAATAGTTATCATTGTTTCCATTTAAACTTCCTTCTTTCCACTGAATTAAATTCAGTTTTTTTATTTTTATTCTCTTAAATTATAAAAAGAAATTGATGTTTCAAATGTTTAGTTTTTAAACAAAAAAATGGTAGAAAAAAATCTACCATTAATATTTATTTATTTTTTTATTAAAATAAGATTTTTAAAGAAAAAAATAGCTCAACAAATAAGCTAAGATCAATGCTGTAGTATTTCTAGCAACAGATTCAAATAAATCAAAATTATTAGTTGTAAACTTAAAGACAATTGAAATAATAAAACATAATTGTAAAATAAATCAAAAAAATCTCCAACTAAATAATCTTTTTAGATCTTGTTTTTGAACCGAATCGATCGTACAAAACTTTTTCTTTTTCGCTGGTAGAAATACAAACATCAAATAAATCAATGTTGTTAGAAAAAAATTTAAAAAAATTGTAATCATAAATACCTTCTTTCTGCTGAAATAAATTCAGCTATATTTTTTTCTTAAATTATAATAGATTAAATTAATAGGATGAAACAAATAAAAGGGGCTCTAGACCCCTTTATTCAATATTTTCTAAAAATTTTTAAAAATCAAATTCTTCAAATTGAACAGAATTTTTTTATAGTTATCCTCCAACCAATCCTCAATGAAATAAGGAGAATAAGGATTTGATTTTTGCTTTAATTTTAATTAAAAAAATTCTTAAATTCAATTAAATAATTTAAGTATTCCAAAACATCATCAAAATTAATATTTGAATATTGTTCAGTCAAATTTTTGTAAAATTCCAGCAATTCAACCTCGGTATCTTCATCCAAACTAACCGGAGCTAAAAGGTTATCGTTGTTAACATCATCCTTTGAGTGGTGAAATTTCGGGATCACCCGATATTTAACGTTTGATTCTTCTGAATGTTTATTCATTCTATCCAATTCTTCAATTGAAATATGCCCTAAGACCGATGGTTCAATAGGGAATGAAATGACATCATTATCCAATACAAAATTTTCTTTGTAATTATTTAAATCCTTCATAAAATCACCATCTTTCCGGAATAGATTGACACACAACCCAGTCTGAATAACTGTGTTGGAGGCCAGTAATACTATCCTCATTATAAATATCTTCAATATTGTATTTCTTCAACATAGATTTGTATTTCTTCATAATTGAAAGCCAGTCTTTAAATACTTCTAAATCTAGATATTCAAAGCGTTCACTTTCTGATAGAATATCACTTAATTGAAGAATATCCTTATCTGCATACAATAAAATATCAAATGCACGTTTTGGATCGTGGTTGAGATAAATTTCAGGAACCAATCGGATTTTTATCACCAGATTTCTCTGCAACTTTTTCAAAGAAAACGAATAAATCTTTTGAAAGTTTTTCTATCTCTGATAAAATCAGAAGAAACTTTATATTCCTCAATTTTTTTATGTCAGAAAAAAATCAAGTGAATCAATGGATTCTCTAAGTGTTTCAGAAATAAGTTCTTTAAGTAAATCACTTTTTAGAGAATAATCAATGTTCAGCAATTTATTATTGAAATAATTCCAAAAAAATAATTGAATCGTTTTTGTTGATTTTTTTCTTGTCAATTCACCCCAATCATCAGAATAGTTATTCAAGAATAGATTAAAGAAGATATTCGACAATTCTTCTGTGCCAGTTGAATATCGCAATAATTCAAAAATTGTTTTTGGAACACCTGGTTCCTCATTGAATAAACTTAATTGACGCAGAAAACAAAGTGAAATTTTCCTTGACAATTCATCACCAAAAAATTTACGAAGATCGTAATTTAAAAAAGTTTTGACGCTTAAACCCATCAAAGACACCTCATCTGACATCATTCCCCCATCGACAAGATCCCAAATTTCAGTATTTAAAACTTCATCGCAAGCAAAGTTCAACAAACTTTGAATTAGCTCCCTTGTAGATTTACAAATTTTATTATCTGCTTCAAAACTTGATTCGAGTTTGATTTGTTTGAATAGCGTACCACCCCAATCTGTAAAACTCTCATTATCACGGAATAAATTTGCATTAAAAGTTGCAACATTAAATCTTAATAGATAATCCGAGAAGGAGTTTTTGATGTAACTGTCAACATCTTCGTCAATTTGATTTTTATTAATTGCATACAAATAAACACAACCCTTACTAGATAAATTATCCAAGAAGTGAGTTTCCGTTGTCAAGACAAGACAATGTTCTTTAGGATTAATAACTACACAAGCATTTCCCAATTTATCTCCAGCTGTTTTTGTTAAAAATTTTTTTCCTAAATTTTACTGGTTTTTTTAAGAGCCAAAAGCCGATTCTTTTTTTAACCAATTTAAAATTATTTTTAGAAAAAGACTCTTTTTTTCTGTAGTAATCATAGTTTTCCTTCTTTCCTCTGAAATAAATTCAGATTTTTTTATTTTTCTTAAATTATAACAGAAAACAAAAAATTCACTCAAAGAGTGAATTTTAAGGACTTCTAATAACCTCTTTCAAGGATATCACGCCGTCGTGGCTCTACATTCTGATTACAGGTGCCGAGGTTGCAATTCAACACCAGGATGTTACTAGCCAAAAACTAATCAAACCTTCCTAATAGATTTCCAAAACTAATCAACAGGTTCCGCTGATCAAAGAGTCCGTTTGGAAGCTGTTCGATCTGTACTGCCATCAATCTAATAGAAAAATCTATTTTAAAGTTATCTAGTATTTTGACATTCGCACCTATGATTCAAAAATCTTTGACAATTAATGAATCTCATTTTTTTAGGTGGTTTTATCCACAGGTGAGTAAAGAAAAGAATATTATTTATTTTTTTCTTATTACTATTATAGCATAAAAAAATTAAATAATCAAGAAAAAAATATCGCATAAATTCATTAGCGATATTTTTAAATATTATTTATTTTTTTAAGAAATTAAATTCAATGATTTGAGGGATGATTTTGCCTCTTTTAGATGAGGATTAAAGTCAAAGGTGTCCATATTTGATACATTGAGTCAATAGATTCCAAGATTCAGATTCACTTTCGTTGTAACAAACTTTCAAATCTGCGTCAACAATATTTAAGAAACTGTTTATTTTAGAAATTGCATTCATCAAAGAATCATCAAAGTTTAATCCGGGCAAATCACACAAAATAATTTTTCTTATCTCTTGGAACAAATGTATTAGAAATAAGAAGATTTTTTTGATAAGGTTGTGTAGATAATTGTTGCAAAACCTTTAAAGATACAGGTATTTTTATCTATATCCAAATCTAATATTAACTTATATATTACTGTACGAATAGACGCCTTTGCCTCTTTTTATGTATTTGCGATCAATCGTTCTAAAAAAACTTACTTGTAAAATAATTATAAATATCTTTGTTAATATTTCTTCTATCTTCTGCAAGTTTTAAAAACGTATTAATTCCCAATATTGCCAACTCATATTTCTCTGCTATAACTTCAGGAAAAAAATAACCTTATCTTGCCAAATCAACAATTGAATTTTTGGATAAAGATTTTACTAATTGATCAATATCATCCTTAGAAATTGGATCTTCTATCAAGAAATTATTAATAATTTCATAGTTTATTTCACAATCATCATATTCATCCATAGCAATTGTGATTTTTCTGTAATAATTCTGACAATCCGCTTCTTTTTATCCGAATCATCAACGACAGATACTGCCAACCCCTCTAAATTGATATTTTTTTAATATCAAATAAAAGGGTTCTAACCTTTTTTTCACAAAAAAATTTAATATCTTTTTGGTTTTGATGTGCTTATAAATTGAGAAACATTATCTGTAATTGCAAGGTCAAATAACACATCTTCCCCCACTGAATTTGGAACAGAAGTTATTAATTCTTCTAAAGAACAAACATTATCAATTAAAAAAAGCAATAAATTTTTCTAATATAATAGAGATCCTTTGAATTACCAATTCTTTCTTTATAGTCAAAAGCAAACTTTTTTTAATATAAGATCAATGCCAACAATCTCAGGGTTAAAAAGTTACATAAAAGCTTTTTGGATATTAAAACTTTCCTTAATTAATACCATCAATGAAGGGTCGAGTTTGTTATCAATAATGAAATTTTTGGTAATGATTTTTCAAGATTAAGGGTGTTATACTCAATACCTTTTATTTATTGTGCTACCAGAATAATCCTCTAACAAAAATCTTCAAATCAGATAAATATTTCAAAACATTTTCTTTTTATTTTTTTCTAAATAAAATATAAACCTCGTCACCTAAATCAAAAAGAAATTTTTTGAATGCAGTAGCATATTTGCGATGAAAACAATCGTCCCATTCACTTTCTGGTTTTTCATCTCTATATTTCTTACATATTTCCTTGGCTGTATGTCCCAAAGCTCTATTCAGTATTTTTAGAATTTGTATAGTAATTAGAGATAAGAATAGCACCTTTTTTTGAACTCGACATCGTAACCATCGGATTTTTCTTTCTCGATAGAAATATTAATTAAATCATTGTTATAAAAATCAAAATAAATATTTCTTTTTACAATATCATCGGGTTCTAAGCTTTCACAATATGGTTTATAAAACGACTTCATAAATTCAGCCAAAAAAATAAACAATCAAAGTCCCATCGTCTGCATTATTGATATCATCAAACAAAAATCGAAACAAACTTATTGATTAAATCTTTTGAAATCATACTAGATAATGATGGTATTACTTTTTTTAGAATTTAACATTTTTTTACCTTCTTTCTTCTGAAATAAGTCCAGATATTTTTTTATTTACTTTAATTATAACAGAATTTAGAATGAAATAAAAACCTGAAAATAAAAAAATAAGCACGAATTAACGTGCCTATTTTTTTATTCCTTTTTATCCAAAGTTAAATCTTTAGAAAAATGTTTTTCTCTAAAATCTTTGTAAGATGATGGAGAAACAGAATATGCTTTCTTAATTAATTCTAAACGTTCACCTTCACCCATCTTAGACTTGCGAAGTCCTTGAATGTCCATTTCACGTTGTTTAAGAATATAATTATTTTCGCCATTTGTATAACTCTTAGGAACGAATGCAATTGGTTTACCAGAATCAAGGGATGGTTTGAGAACAGCACCGGTTTCGTGATCGTGGTACATTCCACCCTCACCATACTGTTGTTTTGCAATAGCCATTGCAGAGTATGCTTTCGGATCATCCTCTTTCACAAATGAACCTTTATCACGAACCATTTGTTGGTCAAATGAAACTTGTCCATTTTCAAATCGAACATTATTCATACCATTCTTATCCATATAGTTCAAGACTTCTTGAGCATATTGACTTTTAACGGAGTCACCTGTCATATCAGTCAATTGTTCTCTTGAGAATATGTGGTTTCCGTTAGGGTTTTCTTCGAAAGAACTTAACTCACTAACAGCATTATGTATGTTATTTTGTTCTTTATCTTTGCCTTGTCCCTCACCCCAAGATGTTCTCATTGTCATTTCTTCGGTATCGTCATAAATTGGAGAAGTGTATCTATTTAGTCCATCTGATGAGTCACCACCTATACCTGTTACAGTATAACCGGCTTTAGAAGGATCATCAAACATAGTTTGTGCAGATACGTTCTGGATATCCCAATTCATACCTTGAGCTCCAGCCATACGACCAACCCAAGATTTTGCAAATCTTGATCCGAAACTTTGACTATTTCCACCAGTTAAAGCTGATTCGTAATTTTGAATGTTTGCAACAGTGGCAACCATATCATCAAATCTTCCTGGAGTTACAGCAGATAATCCTCCAGCGGCTGCACCAAGTATAGTTCTTGCTCCATATTTTGGATCAGTAACCATACCAAGAGTTGCACCTCCAAGGAATCTACCAACATCTCTTCCGGCACGTTGCATTTTAGTTTTAAATCCTTTAGCAACAACATTTCCATCGCTGTCGATGTCATAATTATTTGGATTCAAACGATCATTCATTCCAGAAACACGAACTGCTTGGTCAACTGTTGTGTTTGGATCACCGTGAACGCCTCGGTTTGTAGCACCCTCAGTAAATGCCCCTAAAACACGACTAGCTCCACCAGATATCGCACCGCCCCATCCGGTTTCGACGGCTCCATTGTAGGCACCTTGAGCCCCATCTTTAACTTTTCCAGCAACATCACCAACTTTACTTTTCACAGTATCCCATCCTGAAATTTCTTTTTCAGTTTGAACTTCTTTATCAAGTTCAGTTGTTTGTTGTGGTTGTTGTGGTGTGTTTACTTCACCAAATTCTTTTGCCTTATAAGCACGAACTTGGGCTTCTTGATCCAAATCTGTTTTGATTGTTCCACCACCGGAACCACCACCAGTTGCACCCCCAGCCTTTTCGTGTTTTTTGCGAAGAATTTCCTCGTCGTCACGATTTCGACCACTCTTAACAGCAGCGTAGCCTTTTGCAGCCATAGCACCACCAAGGAAAGCTCCTGCACGTTTAAGCCCTTCAACACCTTTCTTGTGCCACATTTCACCGGCTTCTGCGATACCTCTAATTGATCCAGCTTGAACACCAAACATTGCCATAAGAGCATTTGTTATAGCTTCAATGGATAAGAATCCTAAAATTGTTACAATAACACCGTTACCAAAAATGATACGTCCGACATTAATAGCAAAAGCTATACCAAATGCGTCAAGTGCTTGTTGGAATACTAAACCAATCAGATTTTTCATAATATTTGCAGTACCTGAACCGAAACTGAATAGTTTTCCATCACCCTTTAAGGCGTCAAGTGCAAATACTACTGGAGAAATAACAAAGTAAATACCGAAGGATACCGCACGGGCTACATAACGCCACGTAAACTTGATATTAATACCAATCAGTACAAATGAAACTAAGACTGAAGTTATTCCAGAAAATCCTAGTAAGTTTGCAAAGAATGAAGAAACTGCATTGTCTGATGTGGAAGCACCAGTCGTTTGTAAAGTTTTCATAAAGTGACTTACTTGAGCAGCCATTTTAACCAAACCAGCATTCAAATAAATAGCACCGAATAGTATCGTGTTCAAAATAATAATCATCAAAACAGCATTAATTGCTTGACCGAATACATCTTGAATAGAACGAACATCGCCAACACTTAAATAATCTTTTGCAGATCTTCTAACTGCATTTACAACAGAAATACTTAAGATAATAAATGCCAAAATAATGAATGGTGTTTGAATCGCCATAAACATCGGAAAAGTGTTGTTCTTGAACAGATTTCCCCACTCACCGAACACCAGCTCATCAGCATTACGAACCCCAAGTGTAGATACAAGAGCAGATAGTGCAGTATAGAACCAGTTATCTACTTGCTCTCCTACTACCGTGTTATTGCTATCATCTGACTCTTTTTTCTCCGATCTAACAGTTGCAGATGTCGCACCCATAGCAATATCAAACCAAGTAATAGCATAAAGGTCACTACCCCGTTTTCCACCGTTATCAACAGTATTTCCTGTACCAACTCCAGAATGATAGCCTTTTGGAACTGCGTATGTATAAGCGTCTGATTTTACAGCACCCTTTCGATTTGGATAAATTTGAACTAATTTATCTGTTGCACTGCTTTTGTTCCAGACATCACTTGCTACAATAACTTTAGAAGAAACAGAATCCTTAGTATCAATTGTGTAATCTACTTCATTGTAAGTCCAAGTTTTTCCTGTATCTGGAAATTTACCAGCCACAGTAACCCAAAGAAGATTCATAAATCCTTCTGTTGATAAATCTGGATTTCGTTTACCTTTAGTTGTAACTAATTGCCCATAATTATCTTCAAGTGCACGGTTTAATTCTGCCACTAAATTATCATTCACACGACCAGCGGCCGTCGCTGCATTTTTGGAATCAATACGTGAAAATTCATTTGATGTATCATCTGCATTCCTATCAATTCCTTTTGAATGAGTTCCGTTTTTGTTTAGAACGAATACACGGTCAGCAGCTGCCCATCCCGGGAAGGTTAGGGCTAAATTTCCACGTCCATTATCAGTTGATTCAAACCCTTTAGTCTCTAGCTTGAAGGAATCTGCTGTCCGGGCTGGAGACCAATATTTTCCAGTTGTTGCATTTTTTAACAACCCCATACTTCCAATTGCAGTATCTAAATTCCCAGTATCTAATAGTGAACCTGTAAATTTCCAGGATTCCGGAGACCAACTGATTTTTTCTGCCATCCACTCAGGAGATTTCGACACATCTTGTCCAAACCAAGCGTTTCCAATTGGTGAATAACTTACATTAGATTGAATGCGGTGACTACCGGGATCCAATTCTACTTGAAGATATGCCGCACCGGAGTGTGATGAATCTTTCGCTTGAACTGCTCCAGTAGGAGCCATTGACAAGAGAACAAAGCCCAAACTAACGAGACTTGTTAATTTTGTTTTGATTTTTTTAAAATTCACTTTTTATTTTATTTATTCCTCCTACATTTTCCTACATAAATCAGTTCATAAAAAAACTTCTTCTTTTTACTATTATAGCGGGATTTTTTCTGCTATAACACAAGTAAAATTTAACTATAATTTTTTAAAATAAAACCACTCTATTTAGAGTTAGAAAGAAGGTACTATTATGGAAATGGTACAAACTATTGAAACCCTCATCAAAGATGGAATCGTTTTGGAAGAAAAAGCAGATCAATTTGCTAAGTTCTATCGTGAAGCAAAAAATGGTATTGTTGACTTCTCTTACATCAAAAAGGACGGCTCAACACGTTTTGCCCGTGGGACTCTAAACCCAAAACTTGCTTTGAAAGAAAAAGCGATTACAAAAGATGAATTGTTTGATCTTGAAGAGCAATTTGATTTGAGTAAATTGCAAGATAATGAAATTGATTTGTTTGTTTCTCCAACAAGCAAAAAACACCTTCATTATATTGATATTACTGTCGGTGGGGTTAGACAATTAAACCCCAACACCTTAATTTATTAAAGAAAAACCCCTACTGTATTTAATATAGTAGGGGTTTTCATTATGCAAAAAAGGTTTTATATTACATTATTTATTTAGATAAATTTTGAGGGCTGGTTATAATAACCGGCTTTTCATTATCAAATATTTCTGTGTTAACAATATAAAGGTGAGTACCTTGTTTTATTAAAACACGACCAATTTGTGTTTGGATAATATTTGAAATAACACCCTCATCCAAATTGAATGCTTTTCGCAAAGCGGTAACTTCTGATTCTTGGTGATTTAATAAGAATGTTGTGTGAGCATTTGTAATAACCGCTTGTCCTTGTTGTGTTTGATTAAAGTCATCAACACGTTGACTTGCAACACAAAGACCACCATTCCGTTTACGAATCCGGCGACTCATTGTTTCCAAGAAAGCTGATGTATATTGATAGCCGTTTTGAGAAGGGCTCATCATCATCCACGCTTCGTCAACAAGAATACGTTTTTTGATGTGTGGATTTTTCTTTCCAAATTTCTCCCAAACCCAGTTTAATAATACATACATTGATAATGTTTTAAGATCACTTGATTCGATACCTGAAATATCAAAGGTGATAACCGGCAAGTCCCTCAAGTTTTGGAACTCTTTTGGTGTTTGCGTATCAAACATACCTCGTGTTTTATTATTTCGATAAGGTTGTAATGCAGCAGCAACCTCTCTAAGATTTGGATATGTTCCATCATATACAAAGTTTTGCATTAAATCAATCAAATCACTAAGTATAGGCATTGGTTTTTTACGGAAATTATTAATAATAGCTCCATTTTCAACAATTAAATCTCCATTTTCGTAAAGACTATCTACATCGTTGTTTTTAAATCCGAACCTGAAATAAAGCTCCTCAATCACCTCTAAAAGATTAGCTTCTTGACTTTTATCCATTTGAGGATAAATTACTTTAATAAATCCAGAAATGTCTTCATATTTTTGGTCTCAACTCTAATGTAGGAGTTTGTTCTCCGGTTGTTGGATCAATATCAATATCTTCTTCAATATCAAATAAATTCATCATAACAGCTCGAGTTGGATCTGTTGACATACGGAATACAGCACCGTGAAGTTTCTTGGTCATAGCTCCGTATTCACCTTCCGGATCAATAATAACCGTTCTAATTCCGTGTAAAGAGCTACGCATTGTTAAAAATTTAACTAACGTTGATTTACCAGAACCTGAACTACCAAATACATTTAAATTTGAATTTTGAATCCCTTTTTTATACATATCGAGTAAGGCAGGTGTTCCGCTGAACGTGTTTGTTCCTAAATACACTCCATAATCGTCATATAATTCAGGAATATAAAACGGAATACTTGAAATTACAGCACCAGTATTAAAGTTCCTCTTCTTGTCTTGTAAATAATCAATTGCATAAGGAACGACTGTTCGATATCCTTCATCTTGACGAAGAGCTAATACTTGTGGAGTTATATGTTCCTCTTTTAACTCTTGCATAAGTGCAACTGTATTACGACTCAATTCTTCTCTACTATCAGCGTAAAGTGTAAATAAAAATTGTGCTTCAAATGCAAACTCGTTTCTTGTAGACAATTCGGCAATTTGAAATTCTAATCTATCAATTTGTTCTTGGAATGTATCACGATTTCGGTTAGCCCCACGTTCAATCTCTTCTTCCAATTGTGCACGAACAATTGTTAATTTATCTTGCAATTCCTTACGTGCCTCAGATTGTTGACGTGGTTGAATAGATAAATTAATGTCCAAATCATAATCTGATGAATACAATCTTCTTAAATAACCAATGTAAACTTGATCAGGCAAACCCTCAATACAGAATACCCGAGCGTATTTTGATCCGACAATTAAGAAATCAATCTCTCCACGAGAATAAGCTGATGGAGCCATACCTTCTTTTAGAGTTTCCTGTCTTGGGTTGTAATCTTCCTCAAATTCAAAGTTTGCAGTTTTTAAATTAATTGATTGCTGAACACCTTCAAGTTTTGTTACATCAACACTTTGTGGAGTTGCTTGAGAAACAAAATTACCAACTGCTGGGTTCATACCAGGATTTAAGGAGCTGTCAAACTCATTTCGATAAACAGATTGTGGTATTTCATTGTTATATCCACCTGATACAGTGTTAGAGAAATTTGTGTTTTGTTCTGAATTAAATTCAGGATTAAAAGTATTTTCTTTATAAAATTCAGGAGTTTGTTGTCCTGCCATAGGTGATTGATTATTAATATTGTTATTTGTAAAGTTTGGATTTTTGTGTATTTAAAAAAATGGATCATTTTGTACTTGTTGAAAATTATTATTTTGATATTGATTAAAATTCATACCTTGATCAAAAGATTCCGTTTGATAACCAACATTTGTATATTGTGTTTGTTGATTAAAAAAATTTTTGATTGTTATTCGGAATATTTTTGTTGTGCAGGTCTTGAATCGAACTGTTGTTGAGTTAACCCTATCTCCAATTCATCTAGAGAAGGTGCTGTTCTCTTACTATTTTTTTATTTTTTTCTTAAGTTCTTTTTTTGATGGTTTTTTTAACAACATCATCTTTTTGTTTTTAAAAAGTCCCATTAAACATTTACTCCTTCGAAATCATTAGAAGATGAACGTTTATTCACCATCTTTATTTTTTTCTGTTTTAATTTTTTTCTCTAAAATTAAGGCGTTAATAAATAATAGACTGCCATCAAAAACTTTTGATCCACCAATCAAAAAACCTAAAATTAACCAAGGTAAAGCAACAATTATAGCCCATACAACATTTTCTGTTAGTGAAACTACTAAAAAACCAAAAATCATTGCTGGCGGAATACCAATTCCTCGATATAGCATATCTTTTATGCTATATTTACCACCAAGAAACTTATAGCTAATATCTAAATTTTCTGGTGTTGCAAATGTTCTAGCCAAATCTATAATCCTCCTTAAATTTCAATCTCTATCTATTTTAACGCAAAAAAAAGAAGAGATATTCTCTCTTCTGCGACCTACGCCCCGGCCGTCACCTTTCGGTTTTACGAAAACTACGATTTCGAGCGTCACTATTATAGCTATTATACGGTTTCAAGCTTTTTACTTGTTTTGAGGGCACCTGTTGTCTCAGATGTGCAATAAGAGTTTATCACAATATCCACCAAAGAAGGAAGCGGTGGTCCCTCGTTTATCTATATATATAATATCAAATATTTATTCAATTGTCAATACTTTATTTAAAATTATTTAAAAATATTTTCTATTTGTTCTTCTGAAATCTCAACAACCTCACAATCACCGTAGCCTTGATTTACAAGTTCAGTTGCAGATTCAAATATTTTTGTTGGTTTTTACCTGATTTTATTAGCAATCCATATTGAATGTTTTTTTCTTTCACACAATATCAAATCATTATAGTTATCATCAAATTTTAAATTCTTTTTCCACAATTTCTTTAATTAACATCGAATAATATATCCCCCCCCAAAAAAAACATTTTAGTTCATTATTATTTTATCACAATTTTGATTAAAAATCAAACAAAAAAAAGAGATGGATTTAACCATCTCTTTTAGTTACTAAACATCAAGTCGGACAATTTCCATCATTGCAACAACGTTGTGTGCCCCCGCACTTGAATTGGTCATAGAATAAGCTCCAAAACCAAAGTTGAGTGCAACTTTAAGTGGCATATTATAGTCTGCCATCATCATTGTTCGGTAATGTCCTTCAGAATTTTTCCACAATTTGTAAAATTCTTTTGCAAGATATTCTTCATTTGTCATACTTACAATATTCCAGTTGATACCTGAAATTTCAGCTGCGTTTTCTGAGAGGCCATTAAATTTGCTCATTTCTTCATTGGTGTAAACAGTACTCCAAGATGAACCATCTGGACGTTTGTGTTTACCCTCTTTCACACCACCGTATCGTAGTGATCCGTAACGAGCCATTTCTGTTGCTCGTGTTTCAGCAGCTTTCCATACCGCACTATCACGATCTGCAACTGTTACAGGTGCTAGACCTTTTTTAGCACGCTCTTCATTAACCAACGAAGCAAACACACGATTCACCTTGTCAAGGTCAACAATTTGTTTAAGTTTGTCAAGGTCATCTTGAGTCATATTATTTGCAGACGTACCAAATGTTTCACGAATGTCAGGATGTGCTTCACCGTTAAATTTGTCCTTATTTTCTTGAGACAAATTGTCGTGTAGCCATTTAGCACTTCGATAATTTGGATTATTGAAGTAATCTTTAATTCCATTTTCTTTTAGGTTTTCGATATCAATGATATCATCAACACCACGTTTTGGAACTACAACATCGGATGTGTCTGGTTCTTTCGTTCCGAAATAAACAACTTTATCCACTGCTTGTGTGCGATTGATTTCAACTTTTTCACCACGAACACGTTCGCCAGTTTTGTTGTTGATTCGAACACTTGTCTTGTACTCAATCAAACCATCTTCACCATCTTCACCAACACGTTCAGTGCCCACATCCATTGTTGGATCTGCTAAACGAAGCAAACCACGTTTGATAGGTTCACTTGAAAATTCGAAATCGTCCGTATATAGAGGTTTTGTTCCCTCGTGGATAACACGATTAACTGGTTTCTTACCAACACGAGTTTCTTTAAGTTTTGTTTCTACAAGAGTTCCGTTTTCGTAAACATCTTCAAAAACTTTTTCGTTGTAGCCGTCTTCACCAACAACCTTAACTTCTTCATCACCTTCGAAAAGATTAGAATCTTTTTTTCGTTCAGTTGTTGATTTAAGTACATCAGCTCGTTCAATACGTTGTTTAACTGTACGTTCAACTTTTGTACCAACACGAACACGCCCGTTCACAACAGGAACTTCATTTTCACGAACTTCGCTTGTGTGTCCATCACCGTATGTTACAGTTACTAGGTCATAAGAACCATCTTTTGATGTAACTTCAACAACACGCTCACCGGCTTTGATGTTACCATCTTTAATTTCTTCAGTTTTTGCTTCAACTGTAATTTTTTTAGATGAACGAGAAACTTCTACATTTTTACCAGTACCAATAACTACTTCACGAGTTACAGGTGCAACTTCGTTTGCTTTTTCTGTTTTAGTAGATACAAGTTTTCCGTTTTCAAATGTTTTTGTGGTAATTTCATCGTAAGAACCATCTGATCCTTCTACCACAACATTTTCAACACCTTTACCGAGGTCATCACTGTAAGTTGTTTTGACTTCACGTTTCACAGTAAAGTTCTCTGTTGTTTTTTCTACAGTTGTTACAACTTTTGCTTTTGTTCCAACACGAACAACCTTGTTTGTCGCTGGTGTTTCTGTGTGAGAAATTACTTCTCGAGAAACTTCTACACCGTCTTCTGTTGTGACACGAATGACTTCTGTAATATTACCATCAGACCCTTCGTTCTCTACAACTTCATTACCAACTTCAAGCTTGTCGTCTTTGACGTAAGTGATACCACGGAGAACAGGTGTTTCTTGAGTGATATCCTTTGTTTCTTTGACAACTTTCTTGACAACTTTAGTACCAACACGAACAACTGAATTAACCGCTGGAGTTGTTAAAGTATCAGACAATACACGAGAAACTTCCACACCATCTTCGTATGTTACGGTATAGGTGTTAACAACAGAACCAGCAACCCCCTCAGAGTCTTTAACTTCAGAACCAACTTCTAAAGTATTATCTTCTACATACGTTACACCCGGAATAAGATCTGTTTTTTCTTGAACCGTTTTTGTTGTAATCGTCTTTTGAACTGGAGCTGGAGTTTTTGGAGTTTCTCCAGTTTTTCCATCTTCTGGTTTGGTTGGTGTTTCTGCTGGAGTTGTTACAGTATTTGTTTTTTCATCTGTAACAGTAGAAGAAGTTCCACCTGTTGTTGATCCAACATTTCCAGGAACGTGACTGTTATCAGTCCCTTCTTTTGTTTCAGTAGTTGTTTTACCATTACCCTCAGTGGTTTTTGTTTCACCTGGGGTTTGTGGTTTATCTTCTGGAACAGAAGGTGTTTCTTGTTTTGGTGTTACAGTTTCTGTAACCTTACCATTAGAAATATTTTCCGCCGGCTTAGTTGTTTCCGCAGGTTTTTCAACTGGCTTAGTTGTTTCTGCTGGTTTTTCAACCGGTTTAGTTGTTTCTGCTGGTTTTTCAACTGGCTTAGTTGTTTCTGCTGGTTTTTCAACCGGTTTAGTTGTTTCCGCAGGTTTTTCAACTGGCTTAGTTGTTTCCGCAGGTTTTTCAACCGGCCTAGTTGTTTCTGCTGGTTTTTCAACCGGCTTAGTTGTTTCCGCAGGTTTTTCAACTGGCTTAGTTGTTTCTGCTGGTTTTTCAACCGGTTTAGTTGTTTCTGCTGGTTTTTCAACTGGCTTAGTTGTTTCCGCAGGTTTTTCAACTGGCTTAGTTGTTTCCGCAGGTTTTTCAACCGGCCTAGTTGTTTCTGCTGGTTTTTCAACCGGTTTAGTTGTTTCCGCAGGTTTTTCAACTGGCTTAGTTGTTTCCGCAGGTTTTTCAACTGGCTTAGTTGTTTCCGCAGGTTTTTCAACCGGTTTAGTTGTTTCCGTTGGTTTCTCAACTGGCTTAGTTGTTTCTACTGGTTTTTCAACTGGTTTGGTTGTTTCCGTTGGTTTCTCAACTGGTTTAGTTGTTTCCGTTGGTTTCTCAACTGGCTTAGTTGTTTCTACTGGTTTTTCAACTACCAATTCTTGTACTGGACCAATGAGTTTTTTATCATCTTCTTTTTTAAGAGGATTCATTGGTTGAGCCAATACTGGTTGTTCTTGTTCTACACTTGAAACAACCTCAGAAAAACGACTTGCACCTTGAATCCGAATAGATGGAATACTTCCAGCGACAGATTCAATTGCTTCATTCATTGACTTGGCGAAATCCTTTGATTCACCATTTTTATTTTTAGGCTCTTCATCAGCCTTTTGAACTGTTTGACCAGTTTTAGTGACACTTGGGGTTGGAACAGAATTGCTTTGATTTTGAAGCATTGCTCCAGCACCAATAGTTGCTACGAGGGCGGCTGCAACCACCCAACCTTTGCGACCCTTTTTAAGAGTCTTCTTTTGATTTGTATTATTTTGATTCATATAATAACCACGCTTTCTTTAAATATATATTTTTATATACTCCCGTGATTATTATAACACGGGAGTGTGAGCAAAGTCAACTCAAAAAAAGAGTTTTTTTTGTCTCCCGCTAATCCTTCTTTCGTATTGATTTGCTTTGTCAAAATTATATAAAACTTTTTTGAAAGGGGTTGAATTACTGATATTATTATAGGTAATAAAAAAAGAGAACCAAGAGGTTCTCTACATATTCTCACTTTGAGAATTTTTTTGGTTGCTACGCCCCACAACCTGAAAGTTCCAAACCCTTTCTTCATCCAAATTACGATTGGAGTGCGTCTTCAAATTCCGTATGTTAAATATTATAACATCTAGAATTTGAATAGTTGTACGGATTATGTAGGGCCCTAGCCTACGTGCAAGCGGGGAAGTTGTTATTCTCAACTCGACAATTAGTCTAACCGGACGGAGAATCCGACCCCTATTCCTTCTTTCTATTTTTATTTTTCTTTTCTGAAATAATTATAGTAAATTGTTTTTTCTAAAACAAATTCAGAGAAAATAAAAAAAGAGGTTTTAAACCTCTTTTTACTAAAAGAATTTCAGACCAAATGCTGCACCGAATCCAAGAACAAGTCCAACTACTGCAATTAATCCACCACCAATGAGTGTACCAACAAATACATTTCCGGCAGATTTGTAACCATTAGAGTTACCCTCTTGAATCTCTTTAGCTGCTTTTTTAGAATACCAAATTCCCCAACCAATAATAGATAGTCCTACAATAGTTGTAACAATCCCCAACCAAAACTGTGCTTCTCCAATAAATTTAGTCACAGATTGTTTAGGGTCTCCATTTGTTCCACCCTTAAGTGTCACACTTCCATCGTTGTTTACTTTAGGAATGTTAGTATCGATCTTTGTGTCTGCAAAAACATTCTCAATTGGTGTAAGAACTGTCATTGCTCCAATTGCAAGAGCACTTTCAACTTGGAATTTAACATCATTTACTTTGTTTTTTACTTTATTTAAGAATTGCAATTCAATTTCTCCTATGATTTTTAAATTTAAAATATATTTTTAAAATTATAGTAAACTTAAATTTAACTTAATTAAAATATATTATTCGCCTTTTTATCTTTCTTTTGAATATTATCAATAGCATTTGATACACGAATAGCGTTATTCCTACTTACATCTGTAATATTCGGATTATTGATTAATTCTTCTGCTAATCGATTTTTTGCACCTTCTAAAATTGCAGTGAATCTGACAATTTCTGAAGCTGAATTTGTATCTTCATCGCCAGAAACCATAACACCAGTGTAAGATTGATCAAAAAGTAAATCTGGTCTAGAGCTTTCTTCTCGACGATAAATTGATGTAAATAATTCGATAATATCAATCGTATTTAATAAATAGGTTTGGATACCAGCAGAACGAAAACTTTCTCTCACTTGGTGAATCCGACGTCTGAGTTCTTCTTTTGCTCTGTATTCCAACTCTTGTTCGGTCATACCAGCCTCTTCTTGTGTTGGTTCCCAAGGAACAACAATATAAAAATCTTTTACACGTCTCAAATCACCAGTGAGTGGGTCTCGAACATTGATTACAGAAAGGTGTCGAAAATATTCTTCTGCATATTCTTTTTGATCTGGATGGACAGATAGAGTATCTTCAATTGTTTCTGATAATTTTCTCAACATTTTATCGTTAACCATTTTTCGAGTATGGGTAAAAATTTGGGTTCTAAAATCAAAACCATTATAAGCATTCCGTAAGTTGATGGCAAATGCGTCCTTACCTTCCTCACTACGAATTAGATAATTGAATGGTTCAACTTTGATATATGTAACATATCTTTGTTTACCAAGAAAAACTCGGTTTAGTTTAATCTTTTCAAAAGGCAATAATGATTGCGTATTATCTTCCGTTACAATTTCACTACGATCGTGTTTGGTTAGTTTCATTTGACCAACACGATTACGCCAATAAAACAAAAGACCCAGAGCACCACCGAAGGCGATGATGGATACAATAATTGCTATTAAAATACCCATCAGTTACCTCCTGGCTTCGTTGTATTGTTGCTTTGTTCTGTGCTACTTGCTGAACTTGAATCAGATGATGTATTTCCTGAATTAACTTCAGTATTATTAGAGTCGTTTGTTTTATCTTTATTCAAACCACTCTTAATTTCATTATATAGCTTATTTTTGCTATTGAACGCTGTATCAAGCCAAGATTTTAATTTCTCACCTGAATCAACTAATGAACCAACACCAGCTAAACTTATTACACCATTGCTATCAATTGCCACATAACTTGGTAAATCTGTAACACTATATTCTTGAGTTGCAATACCATAAATTGATTGGTTTGCTGTATTTGGTTGAGAATCAATTGTTACAACAGAATTTTCTTCAATACTTCCAATGTCACTTCCATAAGTTGAGAAGAAGTTTGCAACTTTCGTACCATCAAGAGTTGGGAAAATGATTGTATATTCAATTTTATTTTCCGGATTGTTTTCGTTATGTTTTCTAAATAATTTCAAGATGTTTGCGCTATATTCGGAATCATCTGCAAAAACAAGAACTCTTCCCTTTTTATCCTTATCTAAGTGAATAACTTCACCAGATACTGTTTTTAATTCAGTTGTGAAAAGTCCCTCTTGAGTTTTATAAGTTCGTCCGACATTACGAAGAATAAAGGCTTTGCTCTTTTCTGATCCTTGTGAATAATTATCAATCGAAGCTACACCCTCTTTAGAGTATGCCCCGAGCAACTCTTTTATTGTTGCATTGTAATAATCTTCTGTTGAAATAAGTTGTGCGTATTCTTTATTTTCTGTTGTACTCTTTTGGATTTGATCCTGGAGTTGTTTGGTTGATTCTGTTTCTTGAGGTGGTTTATAAGAAAAGTTCGTGTATGAGAACCAACCTCCAGCAAATAAAGCCACTAGAGAAACAATTGTTGTTAAAATAGCGAGAAACTTACTAGCCCCTGTTAAATTACCAAACCCTCCTGCACTACGCAATGAACGAATGATAAAAATGAAGAATCCCAACCCTCCTAGAGAAACAATGGCAAATAGTGCTCCTAAATAATTTTATTCAATTTTAAATTTCACCCCCTAAAAATCAAATTCTTCTGGTAAATCACCAAAATCAACATTTTGTGGTTGTTGTTTTGGTTGTGGATTGGTATAAACGGGTTGTTGTCTTTGATTATTTAAAACATTAGAATTGTCAGTTTGAGAAAAAATACGTTGACCAAATGATTGATTTACTGTATCATCAACAATTCGATTTCCAACACCCTCTACTGCTTGAGCAACCGGATCAAGTAAGTAATCATTCGTAAATCTCCCAGAAAAACGTCTTATATCAGACAAATTAGGAATTACAAAACTTGTTTGACCAGATCCAGAATCAGGAACAACTTTATATCTTCTAAATGCAGCTACATCTTGATATTGCCTTGGGTTATATACGTAATCAATTAACTTATCGATACTGATAGACTCGTCTAAAACAAGATCATAAACCCCACATTCAACCAACGCCTCTAACACAAGATCCCCAATTGCTCGTTGGGTACTGATATAAATAACTCTTGCACCAGTCAACCTCAATCTGTGAATTGTTTCTGAAATACTAATATTACCAACAGTTGTTTCAAAGAAAATAATTAATTTTGGTCGTCGTTCACTCGCAAAATCAATAGCCCTCTCTCTAGTAACTGCGTCTGGTAATACAACGAAATCCTTTTTAAAGGGGAGATTCTCATTGGTGAATATATCAAACAAAAACTTTTTAACTTCCGGTTGACCGGTGACAAACATAACGCTGTTTCTACTATCATTTTCATCAGAATATCGCTTGTTATAACTAATATCTGAATATGTCACTTCGATTATTACCTCCCAAATTTTCTTTCAATTCATTTTTTTCTTTCTTAGCTAATTTTTACATTATTATCTGAATTAAAAATCAGAAGCTATATTTTTCTCTGTTTATGTCAGAAGGAATTTTTCTCTTTATTAATTCTAGTAGATCTTTTTTTCCACTTTATTTCGTTTGAGAGTTTTTTTATCAATGCCCTTTTTAATAAAATAAAAATATAGTTGCAAATATAGATGTCACTAATACAGCAATAATAAAATAAAATACCTTTTTCTAATTCAAATTCATTTTGAAGCATTACTAATAAAACAGCCAAAGAAAAAAAATTGTGGAAATAACCATCACAACAATAATCCAAATTGGTATTTTTACATTTTCTAATTCTTTATCGTTCACGTTTTGTTACCCCTTTTTCTTTTTGATTTTAAATTGCCATTTTTAGCTTTTTTGGATGGAATGAATATAAATGCCCCCATTGAAATAACAAATCCAATTAGACCGGTGTAAAAGATTTTCCAAATTAAATTTGGATCGTTTTTTAGATGTGGTAATACAAAAAATTCAATGATATTTTTGTACTCAACACCTTCGTTTAGCATTTTTAAGGTCACTGTTTCATCATTGCTTGAATTAGAATCTTTCACTAAATCTTTGTCAGATGTCGGAACCGTATTGTTATTAGTAACTGTTGGCTCATCACTCTTGGATTCTGGATCAATAAACAAATTCTTTATATCTTGAGGAGCTTCACTAATTTTTTCTTTTTTGATTTGTACGCCAGTAACAATAATTCTATCGTATGCTAAAGTTCTATTATAAGGTTCCAAATAACAAGTATATAAAGTAAGCAACTTACCAAATTTAAAAGTTTGACCTGAATTATTTTCAGTGTAAGTGCCATCACTATTCCATATCTTATTTTGCACAACGTCTTTAGTTAATTCAGAAGGAGCTAGTTTCTTTATTTCATCTGAGAATATTTGTTCTGAAAAATCATCTTCTGTGTAAATCATCGAATCATCTTTATAAATTTGAGTAACTTTTGCCAAACGATAAGTATATACATAGTCACCATCTGTCAAATAAGCATTACTTCCAACAATATTATTTGAAGTTTGTAATATTGAAAAACCGGTTCCATAACTAGAATCATAAAAATTATGTGCTGCAAGTGAATAATTCCCAAAAGAATCTGGATTTTGTCCCGGCTTGATTGTTCCGGCCCCATAAGTCAATACTCGTTCACTTGTACCTTCAAATACTTGTAAATTTATACCAAGATTAGGAATAGATAAAAAAGAACGAAGATATAATGGTTGACTTGTATCCTTTCTTGCTTTTTCTATTTGTTCTGGAGAAGTAACTTCAACTGAAGGTGAATATTCAACACCTTCTGTTTTTTCGTTTGGTTTTGTTATTGAAATAGTTTTATCTGGTTGTGCGACTGTTGATAATTGATAATTACTATTTTCATACATCCACCAAGCAGACCAACCTGCACTAGCAAAGCAAAGAATGCTTGTGGTTAACAAAAGACCTTTAAAAACCTTTCTCAAAACTTATCCTCCTATTTTTATTACTCTATCTATTTTATCTTCTTTTTCAAAAGAAAAAGAAAAAACCAGCAATTGGCTGGCTTTTGTAAATTTGAAATCTAAAAGAAAATTATTCAGAAGCTGAGGTTGAAGATGAAGTGACTCCACTTTGTTTTTTAAGCAAATTTGTTGCTGTTGTTGTAGCTTTATTATTTTCTTTAATTAATCGATTTCTTTCCATAACAGCGAAGAAGTTTGTTGAATTATCTTCTTCAATTGCTTTAGTATTCTCATTTAATAACTTTTGAATCTCGACACTTTCAACAGAATCAATTTGATCATCTTCCAAATACGTTTTCACTTGTGACAGATTTGACTCAACTGTTTCCTTAACAGAACTGATCTGTTTTAGACCAGAACTACGATACATAAATCCACCAACTGTTCCAGCACCTAAAAGAATTACAATACCTACTGTTGTAGCGATGGCAGCCTTTTTACTTCCGCCCCTTTTGTTTTTTTTCTTAAAGGATCCGAAAAGTTTATCCAAAACACCTTTTTTCTTTGGTTTTTGAGATTTGATTTCTGCTAAACCTTCATCAATTGACTGGTCGTCTAATTGGGAATTTTGGTTTACCACTTCGGTTTGTGCCCCCATTTGGGGATGTGTAAAATTTTCTGTTCCACCTACCATATTTTGTGGGGTTGGTGATGAATAACCAAAGTTGTTTTCCTGTGGTGCTACATTCTGAGCATTTGAAATACCAGGGTTTTGAACAGGAATTGTTCCTGTATCTTGCAAAATCGCACCAGGATAAGAAAGTGTATGACCGGTAAATTGTTCATAAGCTCCATTATTAACAGGTCTAGCCTGATCATACGGATTGTTCGCAACTTCTGAATTTAATACAGGAGGTTCATATCCTTGATTTAATCCAGAATTTGGGTTGTATCCATTATTAACAGTGTTTGAATAGTTTTTGTTTTGTGGTGTGATAACTGTATTATCCAAAACATCATCAAATGCGTCACTAGTAAAGGTTTGTTTTTCTTGTACTTGTGAATTGTTGTTTGTCAACATATCCCACCCGGAAGTAACAGGTGTTTCTGGTGTCTGTTTTGCTGTCTCTGGTTTTTGTTCAAGAATAGAACTCCAATCACCAAAAACTGGTGTTTCTACAACAGGCTCGGGTTTAAAAACCGGAACAAATTGTAATTGATAGCGCAATCCAAGAACTTCAGATTTATTTCGTGCGTGATCTAAATTTGTAAATGGTAGTGGATTGTTAAATCCAGAAACCCAAACTAAATCACTTGTGTTTTCATTATATTCAAAATCGTTAGTTGCAATATTTTTATCAGAAAGGGTGATTCCTTCAACTGTAATAGGATGAACAGAAAGAATCATTTTCTCAAATCCGTCAAGATTTGTTTGTTCTTCTTTAGAAAACAACTCCAGAACATTTACGTGCAATTCTGGAATTTTATGTGTTACTGGTCCACGAGCACCAATTAACACATCATCGTAGAAAGTATAAACACCATCAATAACACTATCCTTTTTAAGTCTAGGAACATTATCTGTCGTTACTGGCATTGATTGTTCGCCTTCAAGAACCACACTTGTTTTTTTATTCACATATTCCTCTTGAATAGCTGGTTGATTTTGTGGTTCTTCAAATACTGGCATTTCTTGTACATCTTCAAATGTTGGCAACTCTTGCTCCAATTCGACTTCTACATAAATTGGAAGTTGGATATATACATAACTATCACCCCAAGGAATACCAACGTGAACCTCAGTTTTACCTTCTGTTAAAGATAAAACATCTGATGTACTGTTATCATCTAAAAGATACACAAATGAATTTGTATAATCGGTAATGACATTACCTTGTTCGTCTTTTAGTTTTGCATAAACGCCAGTCAATTCTACCAATTTAGAAATTGGAAGTTTTAGATCTTCACCAACTTTTTTTCTTAAAGAAATTGTCTTCTTATCAATTCCTCTTAAAATATTACTCATTACTCACCTCTGTTTGTACTTGCTAATTGTGCCTCTAAACGCATTTGTGCGTCACTTTTTGTCACTTTAGGGATCTCTAGTTTTGAAAAACCTGCTGAAGTAGTTTCAGATGAAGGTTCTCGCAGTTGTTTTTCTGAACCTTGTTTGCTTGTTGGAACTGCCCCCCAAACATCTTGCCCTCTAAAGTCTTCGGCACGTTTTTTACCTTTTTTAGATTTATCATCGTTTGCATTCAAATCTTGTTCTTGATGAGTCTCATCTTCTTTTAAGGTAGCAGTTTTTGTATAATTCGGAGCTTCTTTTTTCTTTGTTAAGAGTTCACCAAACGTTTTGTGGTACAATTCGATTTTCTGCATAACTTCGTGATAGGCCTTATTCGCTTCATCACGACGCTCCATTTCTAGTTTAGCTTCTTTATTAGCTTCAGAAATAATTCTTTTAGCTTCTGCTTCTGCTTCAGAAATAATTCGTTCCTTTTCTGATTCACCAAATTTTTTAGCTTCTTCTTTAAGATTATTACCAAATTCAATAGCTTTGCTAATTTCTTCTTGCATAGCAATTGAACCCTTATTATTCAAAATTTCTTCTTTCTCTTGTTTTAGACGAGAAATTTCCAAATCTTGTTCTTCAATTTTCTTTGAAGCTTGATTGATCAAGTTTTCTTTTTCAATAAGATTGTTTTTGGTAATTTCTTCCAATTGTTGCATATCTCGAATATTATCACTTGCAGTTCTGATTGTTGCTCTAAGTTGTTTGATCATCTCAACGTCTTTAGGATTATGATAACCATCGCTTAAGGTTTCAACAACCTCATCCTGCGTTTTATTTGTATCTTCTTTTTTATCTACAACTTCTTCAACAACAGTTGATGTGTCTTTTACTTCTTCAGTAATGATTGTTTCTTTTTTTGTTTTGTTTATTTTCTTTAGATTTCAAATTTTTTTAAACTCCAATCTTTGTAATAAAATTTCACTTATAGTGATTACTAATTACATTTTATTCTATTTTTAACTCAAAAAAAAATTTTTTTGTCAATAGATAAAACAAAAAAATTAAAAAGGTAGAAAAACCTACCTTTTTAATTATATCACTTAATTGTATTACAATTTTATCTCAAAAACTTTTCAGATCCTCTTCACTAATTGAGAAAGGGGTATCAGAAGCTGGAATTTCTATAGGTTTAACTTCCTCTAGATTTATTTCAGGTAATTCTGTTGAAACTCCAAAATCAATATTTCCAAAATCAGGTTCAGAAATGGTAGAAATAGTAGACAAATCTTGAGAATTTCCATTAAAATCTCTAGCTAAAACAGAAGGATCACTTTCTCTAGTTGTTCCAGAGGCGAGTTCAGTTATTGATTCATCTTTATGAGAAGTCTCTGTTTTGAACGGATCTTCTTTGCTATCAGATTCTACAATAACATCTTCTTCGTTTGGTTTAATTCGATTATTTTGATCGTATGCGGCAACCAATTCGTCACTCTTTTCTTTCAATTCTTTTGGTATATATTGAATTTTCGCAACAGATGGTGGTTGTGGTGAATTTTTAACAATTACTAAATAATAAATATAACCAAATGCGTCATTCTCACCAATATTTCTCGTTCTGTGATTTGGTCCATACATAATTTGAGCTTTTGTGAAACGATCTACTGATTTAGAATCTTCTGAAATGCTTTCACGTTGCACTGAATCAATACCCATATCTTGTTTCAACTCATCCAATTTATATCTAGCTACTTCCTTAGAAACAGAACGTTTTACTTTAACCTCTTCAGTTGTACCAAATTTTTCAACAAAATAATCAGCGTCTTGCGCACTTGCGCCCGGATAAACAATTACGTTACGAGCATTGGATTGTAAGTTTTGAACCAAACCGTCACCAGCCTTCTCACCAACAATACCGAGTGTTTGGGTAGCCATCGTAGCAGATACCACAAAAGAACGCCCTTTTGTTAATACTGCTTCAAATTCAGGATTGGCATAGTCTTGAAACTCATCAATATATAAAACAATTGGAACACGTGTATTTTCATCTCCGGGACGGCGGAAAATTGCACTTTGCAACTGCAACATAATAAAGGAACCAAGCATACCACCAATACGGTCTGATAAACCGGTTGATGTTGAAATTGCAACTTTATCACCTGTTCTAAGAATTTCATCAAAGTTCAGATCTGTACCAACTCCAGGAGGTGGACACAATACTGAACGGATACGTTTTGAATCTAGCAAATTCGCAAGAATTGAACGAATACCACTTGTGTGTTCGTATGTTTTTGTTCCGCCCCGCATACCTTTGATTGTTGAATAGTAATCCGTATTAAACCAAGATATAATATCACGATTTTCCAAAACTTTCTCGGATGTTGTGGATACCATACCAAGTTGACGAAGAATCTCATCACCACGACCGTTATTATTTGTCAATAGGTCATTAAGGTGTAGAAGGGTTGCGTCATTACCGTGCACACGTTTTGCGGCCTTGATTGCATTTTGTAGCAATGTTTCAGCACTGTTCTTGAAGAAACTAGAGGAGTCACTCATAAAGGCAATTAAGGTTTCTTTTACTGTTGCAACCGCAGTTTCTTCTGGCCCGTATAGAGGGTTGAAACGTAAAGAGTTGTGTGCTGACGGATCAAACAACATTACCAAATCACGTTTTTGTTGTGGGTCTTGTTTTTTTAGATCGTTCCAAGATAGTTCATAATCCGCTGGGTTTGCAATAATACTTGTTAAAAGAGAAGCATACCTAAACAAAGCAAACGGAGTAAGGCTATTTAAATATTGAAAATCAAAAGATAAATAATTTGGTAGTTCTTTCTTAACTGTTAATAAATTAAGGATTGATTGATCAACTAGATTTCTATGTTTCAATTCATCTATTGTCAATTCTTCCCCGAACTTCTTATGTTTCAAAGACTCATACTTTTTAACAAGTTCAATTTTCTCTTTGGATTCCAAATTATTAAAGGATTGTTTATTTCTTAGAATTTGACTATATTTTTCAAATTCCTTTTCTTCGCTCCGTGTTAATTCTTTTTTAGAAATGCGATCAATATACTCTTGCCTCTTAGCACCCAATTCTTGTATTTTATCAATTAAATTCTGTTCAACACCCAAAAGGAAAGAAATATAGTTTGTTTTCTTCTCAGATTCCTTTATTTTACCAATAGCCCAAGTGGCTTTAGCAAAATCACCTTTAGGCTCGAGAACAATTTGCCCCATTTGCACAACATCTACTTTTGCAAACTTAAAGTTATCACTTGTAAAATCTCTATTAAACATAGGTAACAAAGATTGTGAGGTTTTACCAGATCCGGTAACCCCTAAAGCCAAGAAGTGAACAAATCTATCACGAAGAGGGACAACTGCCTTTTTTCCGGATGGAACATAATCATCTTCACCATCTGGGGTATTTCCATCTTCGTTTAAATTTCTTTTGTAAATCTCACCAATTACAAAATCACCCGGTTCAGCTTTTAATTCAGTTATGTTGTCATCTGAAATTTTTAGATCCAGCTAAATATTCATTATAAGGTTTTTCCTAACATTCGATAAACAATTGATACTTTAATAAATACAGGAATTAAAGAAATAAAATAACCAAAACTTAAAATCGATGGGAATAATCCGGAAAAAGAAACCATACACCTAAAAATGAAAAAAATATGGATTGATCCAATAGTTAATTTTTCTTTAACCAGCCATCTTTATCTCTTTTTCCAACCTTGAATAGAATATATCCAATCAAAGTCAATAACGCCCAAATTGGCAGTATCTTAAAGTTTTTTTGTATCTACAAGATTTACAATTGCACTTTTATAAGAGTTGTTATATATTGTATATATTAACAAAAAAATAAAAGATTTGTAAATATCGAACTGACTGACCAAATCTGTTCTTTTTAATTTTTTTCACTCAAAAAAATTACCTCCAATAAAACTTTTTACTTTAACTATTTTTATAGCTTTTAATATCTGAAAAAAATTCAGCAAATAAAAAAAATAAGAAAACTGGAATTGATTTTTTTAGTACGGTAAAATAGAGAAAGAAATAAATATTTTTTAGGGAGGTAAGTTTGAAAAAAATCTGTTTTAGCATTAACTGAACTATTAAAAGAAGAAGATTTGATTGCCCTATCTCATCTCTATTTGTATCGTGCTATGGACGTAGAACAAATATTTAACTATATATATAAAGTTCCCGGTGATACACCAGGAAATAAGAGAAAGAGAACTGTTATAAAAAAGAGGTTGACGGATAATGGATTGGTTACAGTTTGCACATACCAACCAAACAAAGAAGCATTTCAAATAACCAATAAGGCCATAGATATAGTAAGGTATACACGAGATATACCAAAAGAAGTTTTGGATTTTGATACAAAACAAGTAAAACGAGGCTATTATACACAGGCAGATTTGAATATGAATCCTAGATTAATTAATCACCAAGTTCATCTAAATCAAATTATGCTTGAATTTGGTGAAAAAGCAAGAGAAATTGGTTTGCCTTGGAATTATTATGATGAGAAGTTTTTGTCTCAATATCATAGTATTAGACCGGATGGAATGATTACAATTTTGGATCACGACATTTTTTTAGAAGTTGATATGGCAACTGAAAGCCGTGCACAATTAATAGAAAAATGGGAACATTACCGCTCTTTTATTTTTTCAGAAGAGTTTAAAAATAAGTCAAGAAAAATTGTTGTGATTTTTGATGTTGATAATATTATCTCAAAGAAAAATATCAAGAAAAGAATTGATCTTGTCAGACAAACAATTGTTGAAACATTCTTGGATCAAGTCACTGATGGATTTGATATTGTCATCAAACATCAAAGTGAAATTAACGATTACATTTTTTTAATTCACTTATCCCAAGAATACTAAATAGAAACACAGACGAACTGCAAACAATTAAATATTTGCAAGATTCAGGTTGGGCTGTTTCTTACGGTTATCAACTTAACGAAACACTAAAGGGTGATTTTTTTATAATTATTTTGCTCGAAAATTGGATGATAAAGGGAATGTGGTTAAATTTTCTGGTGCGCTTCAAGAGTATTTTTTGGATTTTTATTTAGATAGGGAATTATCGGTTTTACATCGTGTTGAATTTTACAATAGGAATACAACACTATACAAAGAAAAAAATTTGGAAGAGATATTCGACTTATTATCGCTACAAATGATTTGGAGTCATTATATTATGACTTGACTTTATTGGGAAATAAAATACTTGGTCAAACAAATGTATTTGCTCTTGATGTTAAAAACTTTAATCCTAAAGTTGAATTGTATCACAATCTATATACCTTCGGGTTAGAAGGAGAGGTATTTTCAATAACATCAAGAGACCATTCTCGCAGAGAGTTCAAATATAAAATTGGACAAAAAGAATTAAGAAACAAAAAAGGACGGGTGAAGGGGGTAAAGCGTTAATTGAATAAAAAGAATGCAAAAAGTTTAGCTGATTTAAACAAAATGAATCCACTAACAAAAAAAATTCTAATCTTTGCTAGTTCTTTATTAGCAATAGGTGTTGTTTCTCTGGCTGTTTTTAACATAGTGAATAACAACTCTTTAAAAACTCCAGAGGAAATTTCACAAACTACTTCTGGAAGAATATCATCTTTAGCTAGTGCTTATTATCCAACAGAAAGCAAAATGATTAGTGTGTTTAATAGCAACACTAAAAATTTTGAAGCGTTTGCTGTTTATGATATTGGATCAGAAAAAAAGATTTCAGATCCAGATTCTTCTTTCTATAAATTAGAACCAATTTCTGGAGATAATAAAGCTAAGATTAATTATTTTTAGATTAGAAGATGGTACATATTTAAGAAGCGTATATAATGTAAACAACGATTACATTATTGGAAATTATCAAATAAAAAGAATCCAGTCTGGCCACTTGGCAAAAAAATTCGACAAAGCCCAGGAAGATTTGGCTAAAAAAATATCAAGTGGTGATAAAATCGAATTGAAAGATTATGAAGAATTGGAAAAGTTAGTTAAAGAAAATGAATATTTAAAAAAATTAAGGAGAAATCTTGAAAGAAAAAAAATTAAATTATTAAAAGATAAAATAGAAAATAAATATATTGCTCTTGTCGCATTTATTTTTAGTTTTATCCCAGCTGAAGTATTTGCAGAAGATAGAAACGTAAACACAAAATATTTTGGTAATGATCAAAAGTTTTGGACGGAAATACAATCCTGGTATGGTTGGTTTATGGGATTTCTTTGGTTTGTTACGATTTTAATGTTGTGGATTGCACTCACAAAAGCCGGTGGTAAAGCAGCACAAGCAAAAATGGCTGGTAATTCAACAGAATTTTATCGCAGTACAAAAAACTATTCACAATTAGTTTTGAATTTGGCTTTGGCAATAGGTTTTCTAACGCTTTTGGCTACAATTATGGGGGCTTACATATTTTTACAAGTGCCTAAAAAATAAAAAGGAGAGTTTATTCACTCTCCTTTTATAATTTAAGAAAATAGTATCTGACTGAATTAATGTCAGTAGAAAGAAGGAACCTGAAATGTTGACATCTAAAGATGTTGTTGGATCTAACAAACTTTTACAAAAACAAAACGAAGTTAGAAATGAACTAAAGATCTTTATAAAAAAACTAAAATCTGAAGGGATCAGTGATTCATTATCCGAACAAATTCTTTCGGAAATTTTTTACAAATCCAATATTCTTCTTGGAGAATATAGAAGTGAAATCCCCTTATTGGAACAAATCCACGAGGGTGACGTTTTATTTAGAAGTTTTATTCGTATCAACAAATCTACTAGTCTGGGAAAGGGATTTTCTTTTGCAAATATAAACTTATCTGTAAAAGATGGAAATTTGTGTTTGGTATCTGAAGATGATAAAAATAAATTCCTTACCATTTCAAATTCTGGCCGACCTAGCATTTTAGTAGACGAGTTAGTCTTGTATTCCACAAAAACGCAGTTGGATAGTAATGTTTACAATAGTCCATTCCCTAAATTAGAGCGAGTGTATTTAAAACCAATCAACAAAAAAATGTTTGAAGATGGATTTAAATCATACATCCAAAAGAGAATTATTTCCGAATTATCTTTTAAATTGAAGTGGTATACAACATCAGAGTTTATTAAACTTGATCACGCAGAAAAAAACCCTCTTTTTTTAAAGAATTAAATAAAGGCTGATTTTTAATCAGCCTTTTATTTTTTAATATAAAAGATTTATTTTTGAATGTCTGATGGTTTGAAGTATCCATTGTCAGTTTTATAAAGATGTCTATCTTTATCCCATTCAGCAACCTTAACATTTTCAAGTATCTCTAATAATTCTAATTCATCTTTTTCGAAATTATTTCGTTCTCTTACGTGATTTAAAACACTTAACAAAAAGATCCTTTTGGAGTGGTAATAAATAAAAGTTTTTTTAGAACTCAACAAATCTCTAATTGATAAATTTCGTATTATGAAATCATTGCTATATTTATCCACATCGTTCTGATCATAATCCCAATATTTTTAACCAAGGAACATTATCACCAAGATAATTCAGTATATCAAAGTTTAAAGTTTTTATTTGGTGTAAAAATTCCATAAAATTCGACCACTCAACATAAAAATCACTAATTAATATAACACTATCCTCTTCTAAAGGATTGAATAGAGAATCCGAGTCATTATGACCATTAATAACAAATGCTATACTTTTTTTATTTAAAAAAAGTCAATAAATATTTGAATATGTATAACTCGTGAGGTAAGTATCTACTAGGAGAATGGCTAAAATGAGAGGCTGTAGAAATCGCGACAATTGTTTCGGAAAAAAAGATCACACTCTTTTTTTCTGTTGGTTTGTAGAGCTCAATTTTTCGCCTCTAATTTTTTTATAAATTAATCTGTCACTATTGAAATAGCGACCCAAAAAAATTTATCCACCCATCCTTTTTGAAAAAAACACTGTTTTTTTCTTAGATAATAAAATATCTAAAACTTCGTCAAATACTTTTTCAGAGATAATATCTTGATTTAATTTTTAAAATAAAATACATCAACATATCCGAATTGTCATCAGTAGAATACTTTTCTGCAATAAATTTCAGAAACACCTCTGCTTCATCCTTGTCAGAAAACATCAGAACTGTAGGCTCCTTTGTTCTCTTTGTATTGTTTGAAGTTACCACGTCAAAAATAATTTTTTTCTCAAAAAGAATGACTAGATAACAACCCATTACAAATCAAACTTTCTCTATATTTTTTTAAGACAGTTTCTTTATCAATATAAAACTGTGTGTACAATTCAAACCCGGACAAAGAATTTATTTTTCTTTTTATTAATAGTCTTGATGATGTAATCTCCAAAAATATTATGAAAACTCTCTAAAGAATAGTTTAGGACGCTATTTATTGTTAAAATATCTGAAATTCTAACAGAAGTTCCTAAGATTGGAGTTGTAACGATTCTTTTTTTATCAAAAATCATAATAGAGTCGAACTCTAGAATAACTATCATTTGCACTCAAACCACAATTTTTGTATTCTGACAACTCATTCTGAATTTCCTTAAGCAGCTTCTCTCCTCCTGAAACAACTTCCTTAGATAGTTTCTTATACAATTCAAGAAATGCTTGATCTACTTTTGTTTCAGAACTTTTAATAACCATATTTTTTCCTTCTTTCTTATTTTTTTTATTTAATTATAATTTAAGAAAATAAATTAAAGAAAGAAGGTTTTATTTGATGAAAAATCTTAAATCAAAAACACTGAAAACTTTTGGGGCAACTATGCTCGCAACAACACTCCTAGCACTTAGTGGATGTACTGAGGCAGATCGAGTATCTACCAATTTGGCACAAGAATCTGACAACTTTAATGTTGTTCGAAAGGTCACCGTTCTTAATGCAATCACAAACGATACTATGTTTGAAATGACTGGTAAAATGTCAATCAAGGCTGATACTGCGGATAAACAGTTGGAAATTGTTGTAGAGGACAACGGGAAATATCAGAAGCACATCATTGGTCTGTCTGACAACGTATCCTACGTTGTTCAGGATCTTGATGTGAAGGATGTTGATAAATATCACTATTCTATCAACTTCAATCCAAAAATGTGGGTTCCCGTTGCTCCGACATATTCAGATTAATAAAAAAGGCTGGAATAAATCCAGTCTTTTTATTTTTTAAAAAACAATATTATCTTGCATTGCAACTACTTCATCAAATGTTTTTACACGTTTCAAAACACAAGCCTGTTGACGCAAAATATGATCTTGAATTTTTTCAGACAACTCATCTCCTGTTACAATACCAGAGCGAAACTCCGTATCTTCGTAGATAAACTCATCCTTTTCCTTATCAAATTTAACAATAAGAACTTGTTTTCTACCTGGAAGTTGTAGATGTTTTTTGTCAAGTTTTACACCAAATTCAATCCAAGATTCCAACTTGTTATCTTCATTTACTACAGCACCGGGTTGAACGTGCGTTAGTACGTGATAGCCTTGTTCAACCTTGCTATTTGCATATTCCAACAATTCTTTTACTGGTGTATCCAACAAAATGGGTAGCATTTTAGAAAATGCTAGGGCATTTACACGAACGTCAGGAATTGCACGGTGGGCACCGACAAGTGTAATATCTAGACGAGCGCAAAGATCCTCATTCTTGTGTGAAACACCAGCAATCATATTCTTGAATAAAGGTAGAGTATCTACTGAATTTTCAAGAAGATCATCAATTTCATCACCAAACAAAGCGTTTGCGATTGGGCCATAAACACGTGCCACGTCAAAACCTCGTTTGTTAAATTGTGAGTCACCAATATTGTGACCAACAAGAATAGCACCTTTTGTAAATTCACGAAATTCTTCGAGGATAACTTTTTGAGGTTTGGCTTGTGAAACCATCTCATTTGTGATACCGGTCAATTCTGTAACAGCTTCAGGGATTAAAATACCTGGGTTTGATAGATTATCAAACTCATATCGATTTGGTGAATAATCTTGCGTTCCATCTTCAGCAATGCTATTACCAAGGTATTGATTATTGATAATAAGTGAGGCTCCGATATCAGTTATACCACCATCACCACGAGCAAACTCATCTGGTGAGTGTAATCCGGTTGTTTCCAAGTCAAAATCTGCATATCGAGATTCCCCGCCGTTAAGTTCTCGATTTTTCTTATCAAGTTCTTGTAGGCGAGCGCACCATTCAGCTACAGCAATTGCAGAGAGTGGGTTATATCGAAAATAACCCGGTTCTTCATCAATGCCAACAAAAAGCCCCTCAAAACGAGCAAACCAATTGTTAAGTTTCTTGTTTTTAATTTCTTTTTTAAACATAAATTCCTTCTTTCTGCTGATATTATTTCAGCTCATTTTTTAATTTCTTAAATTATAAAAAGAGTTGAAAAATTAGTTCTCAACTCCTTGAATATTAACCTTCAGCAACCATATCTTTTGTGGTGTAAGGTTTGTTTGCTTTTAGTGTTACCAGACCGTTAGAAACAAATCCTTTAAAGGTTTCTTCCGACACCCACGTATCAACACCCAACATTCGAACCATACGTTCTGCTTTACGTCCAGTTCCACGTTTTTTTCTTTTAAATAGATAATTGACAATTTAAATACCTCATTTCTTATTTATTAAAAAAATATTATATCACAATTAATCATCAAATACAAGCTTTTATTTCGTTATTAATAACTTTTTAATGTACCAGGAAAGTAAGTTTGTTTTCTAGAAAGAAAATCTGTGATATAAAGTTCACCTTTAAAAGCTAAAGTCTTCAGATCTTCGATTGTCATTTTGTGACCAAACATAACTTCGTTAACAAAGATTAAATCATCGATTTTATAGTAAGGTAAATTATCTTTACTCAAGAATTTTTTTGCATTATGACCATTCTCATTAAAGATAACTTCACCAACGGAAGCCCTTTTGTCAAAAATGGCTTTAATTTTCTTTTCACCTGAATCATAATAAAGTGTACCTGATGTGGAATCTCCATTATTAAAGGTCAATTTTTCCTTTGGTATTTTACCACCTTGATATAAAACAGAAAATTCTTCTGGAGTTACTACATTTCCTAAAACAACATTCCAAACATTAAATCCTGAATCTTTGTCCCCAATATGATAAAAAGAGTAAGGTTTATTATCTTTTGAGCCACGAACATAATATACTTTTTTTCTCCGGCAACAGAAAACTCACTAATTTCTTGATTCGATTCGCTTTTAACAAAAACTAACCTAAAATCATTATCTAATTTCAATTTTGTTTTTGATGTGTTTTTGCTTTCAAGCCAAATAAATTCCTTTTCAATGACTTCAAAGTTTGTTAGAGAAATAATATCTTTCTGTGTAAACTCACGTTTCATTTTAAATTTTGAGGTTTCAAATTTTTTCTTTAAATAAAATCCTCTAAAATCCGGAATTGGCAAGTCATTATTTACTGCCTCTTGCCTTTCAGAAACCCACTCCAAGAAGTTTTGGTCGTAAAACGCTTCTTTCCCCTCAAATACTTGAGATGAGGTGCTCTTGATCAAACAAACCATTTGTGGTTGTTGTTTTTGGGCATATTCTGGAATTTCATTAAATGAAAAGTTCCTACCACGAAGTTCACTAACAAAGTTCTCAGTGAATCTTACCACATACTTATAATAATCATCAACGGACAATATTCCCAACTCAACATCTTGAAGTTTGGTTTCTAATCGTGCTGATAATTCTGGTGAAAGCAAATCGTTTCCACGTAACTTTGTTACAACTTCAATTCCAAAGTCTGTTGCACGATACTTTTCGTTTTTATTCATTGTGATACGATCGTGATTAATCAATTTCTCAATGATTTCTGCACGAGTTGATGGTCTACCCAATCCTTCAGCTTTTTTGATTGCCAATTTCTTTTCATCATCCGTTATTAAACGATGGATATTCTCAAGAATATTATTTAATTCTGTTACACTATATTCTTTGGGCGGAGTAGTCCATCCTTCCGAAATAGACCCATCAAACAGCGAAACTGATCCTTCCTTTAAATCAGGCAACATTGTATCACGGAATTTTTTTTCTGGAACATAAGTAGACCACCCGGGATCAACCAATCGTGAACCATTGGCACGAAACACAAAATCTCCAACCTGAACCTTAATAACTGTTTTATCAATCAAGACATCACCAACAAATGGAAGAATTTGACTTCGGCAAATCAAATATAAGATATTTTTTTCATCATCCGTCAAAGCACCCAAGTTGATACTTATTTCTGGTAAAGGTTGGATTGCCTCGTGAGCACCAACTTTTTCATCATTAACGTATGTCTTGTTTTTCTTAAAACTAGCAAGTTTTTCTGCTGAAATAGAAACAGCTCTAAACTCTGGATATACGTAAGCAGTGTTAAAAACTCCTGGCATTTCATCTGCCATTTTTTCTGTAATAACAGTTGTATCCACACGTGGATAAGTTGTTATTTTCTTTAAATACAAAGATTCAAGAATTTCATCTGTATATTTAGGTTTGTATTTATATAGTTCAGAAGCAACACCTTGTATTAGAGAAGTTGAATAAAATGATGGCGCTGTTTCCTTTGCTCTTTTCATATTAACTTCTGTAATTTTTGCAGAGGATGAAAAAGACTGAATTTCTTTTAGTTTTTGTTCTGCCTCCACCTCAGAAGCAAATCTTACTGGCTTTCCACTTTCATCTATTAAAGTACCAACAAATTCACCACCATTTTGAGAGAATTTTTGTTGAATGGTAAAAAACTGTTCAGGTTTAAAATTTCTAATTTGCAACTCTCGTTGAACAATCAAATTCTCAACCGGATTTAAAACTCGACCTGTATTTACTGTAAATCCAGCCAAAGATGAAATCGCCTGTGTACCATTCAAACCAATAAGCCAATCTGTTTTTGCTCTTAAAAATGCAGCGTTAGAAAGATCTTGAACTGTTCCTGTATTTTGAGATATTTTATCAGAAAACCTTAACAAGTTCTCAAATCCCTTTTGGATTTCCTTATCACTCATCCCATTATTCCAGAAACGATACTTATCTTTTGCTTGAACATTTGGAGTCATTGTACTCATAAAGGCGTCAAAAATCAAATTCCCCTCACGTTCCGGGTCTGTTCCACAAACAATGAAATCATAATTTCCAGAATCCAAAGCTTCTTTTGTTTGTGTATAAAACTGATTCACTTTTCCAGTTTTCTTTCCGGTTTTAAAATCAATACCTTCGGTTGGAAAATACTCCCATTTGTCAGGAATCATTGGTAAATGATCCATCGAAAACTCTCTCCATTCGGGATTGATTTGACCCGGATTAGCAAGTTCCACAACGTGTCCACTAAATCTCCCAAAATCCAATGTATAAGGAAGTGTATGTTTTATTTTTTCATAAACCTTCTTAAACTCTTTCATCGCTTCACCTTTTTCAGCAATGAAAAATCCTCTACCTCTTGGTAATTGTACCAACAATCTTACCTCCTAAATTATCTAGCTATACCTAATTTTACCACTTTTAACAAAACAAATCAAATTAAAAGAGAGCCAGAGCTCTCTATTTTAAATTAGGACTTTTTCTTTTTAAATTTCAAATATCCAGCAACACCAAGACCTAACGCAAGTCCTACACCCGCAATCGGAAGGATAGATGATTTAGCAGAAGCACCAGTTTTTACGGCGTCTTTTTTGTCTGGAGATTGTACATCACGAACAAAGATATGTTTTACGTTACCATCTTTATCTTTGTCTGTACGAACAAACTTAAATCCAGAAATTGTTCCGGCTTCTTTTGTTGTTTCTCCAACGAAAGGATCTTTTCCAGAAATTGGTTTCAATTCTGTAGTTTCCTTACCATCTTTATCTTTGGTCTTAACTTCTTCTAGCCATTCTGTTTTGAATGTTTTTCCGTCATTCTTTTTGAATAAATGAACAACGTTACCATCTTTATCAGTGTCAGTTCTTACGAAAATCCAACCTTTAATTTCACCAGCCTCTTGAGTTTTATCTCCAGAGAAAGGATCTTTTAGGTTTTCTTCTGGTTTATCAATGTCAGCCCAGCGTGTAGTTAGTGATTTAGTTTTTTCGTAAATGTAAGTTGTTTTGTTACCATCTTGTTCTGTTTTCTTCAACACATAACCAGGGAATTTTTCAGGATCCTTAATGTGATCACCTGTAAAGTCATCTTTCAATTTGGATTCTTTGTTGTCAACAAAAGTAATCCATCTGGTTGTGTATTCTTTCTTAACAGTTGGTTTTTCAACTGGCTTTTCAATGATTTCTTGTACACCCTTAGCAGTCAGCGTTGCTCCGTTAACACGAATTGAACTTGAGTTCACATCTGTTGGTTTGACCTTACCATCTTTGGTTGTAATTGAACTTGTAACTGTTTCAGGCCCAAAAGTTTTTCCATCTGCTGAAAGTTTTCCAGCCGCTTTGTCAGTTAATCGGAATGAAGCGCCGGTTTCATCGGTTGATAAAACGTAGTAATTAACACGTTTCATTGTTCCGTTTGTGATTTCAAATACAACCTTGTTATCTGTCAACTCAGAAACTTTCACTGTTACTGCATTTACATCAGCTAGTAGAACGTTATTTTCGTTTGCAAAACTGTTTTTTGTAAAGGCAGGAACAATGCGAATCTCTTTGCCAGGTACATTTTCTTTGGCAAATTTCATCATTGAATCACGAGGCAAAGTAACAGTGATTTTATCTCCAACACCATAATCTTGATCAAGCGGACGAACACCAACAGCCAATACATACTTAATAGTTCCATCATTGTTCTTGATCATTTGTGTGTTTGTGGACAAATCTAGTGTAGAATTTTTAACCTTATCATCTTGATAAGGGGAAGGTTTGATAGTGATATCCTTACTTGCAACTTCCTTATCATTTACAGTAATTTTTGCTTTTACCGGAGTATCTTTTGATACAGATGTAAATACAGAACTTTCTGATGTTGATTTGAACACAATATCTTTATTTTTAAAGTTTGTAGCTTTGTCATTAAAGACAATTTCGTATTCAAATTCACCAAAACCAGCTTTGATATTTGCTGCTTTCTTTTGATCTAGAGTTGTTTTAGAATCAATTTGTTGACTACGGAATGTAGCAGATTTCTTAAGTGAAATCTTACCAATTACAGTTCCATCAACAGAAACATCAGCAGATTTAACATCCCCTGAACCAAATAAAAGTGGTAGGTTTTCTACTTTAATATTTACAATAGATCCAGCTTTTACTGTATCTGGTACAGTAAGATTTAGCGTGTATCCTTGAGAAAATGTATTACCTACTCCCAATTCTCGTGGTCGGCTATCCTCAATCGTAGCTTTTGCTGTTACCTGAGCAACATCTGCCTGCTTATCTGCCACTTCGGTTTTATTTTCTTGTGCAAAAATTTGTGTTGCTGGGGCAATAGAACCCAAAGTAGAAACTGTTGAAAGGGTAACTACAGCCAAACTACCAATCTTTTGTTTAATACTTGTCACTGAACAAGCACCTCCTATTTTTATACTCTGTAACTATTATAGTTCATTTATAGGTTCAAATATAGTGTACTTTTTCTATTTGATTTTCAAAAAATATGAAGGCGCCCCACCACACCCAGGATTTAAATAAAATTCTTATAACTATTATATTCCAAATATTCAAATATATTTATTCAAAAAAATCCCCATATCTTTTGCTTCAATTCCTCTAGACTCTAACTCATTTCTTAGTTTATTTAACGTTCTAGTCTCCAATAACTTAACATCTGATGTAGGTAAACCTAGTTCATCAGAAAGCATTTTCAAAGTGGCTTTATCATTTTTTACTGGTAATAATCGTCGTTGAACAATTAAAATTTCATTCTCGTTGAGAGAGGCAATACTCTCCTTTAATTGTTTCAGTATTTCACCACGAGCACCCTCATTATCAGGGCGACGATATCCCTCACTTCTATGGTCTAAAGGATTAACAAATAAGGTTTCACCACTTCGTTCGCCCTCGATATGTCCTTCGACAGAATCTAAATCTACCTCGGCACCATCAAGTGTTCCTAAAAGCTCTCCTTGTTTAATGTGGTAGCCGACTTTAATTTTTGGATTTATTTGATATAGATATTGATAAGTGTATTCAGATTCTTCTCCGTCTTTTACAATTGTAATATTGTATAAGGTCTGAACCTCTTTGTTTATTTTGATAATTCGATGACCAACAGCCTTTTCAACTCGAATTACAGTCATATCATTCGAAGCTAGTACCTGTCTAGGTTTATATTTAATAACCGTGCTTTTCTTTCTGTCTTTTTCAACAGCAATAATTTCGTGCATAATTAACCCGTAAGCAAAAGTTGAAAATTGAAAACCTCGAGTTGGATCAAAAAGATTCATTGCAGTAACAAACCCCTTTTGTGCTGCACTAACACGATCCTCTTCACTTAAAGATAAATTGTCAAATTTTCTAACAACACTATAAATTAAGGGCTCATTCATATAATAAAATGCGGATCTATAAATTTTATCACGGCCAACTTTCTCAATAACATCTAAGTCTACAATGCCAGATAAGTTATTTAGAGCGTCGTTCATTCCCTCAACAACCGAACGTTCCAACCCCTCTTCGGTTCTAAAATTTTTCTTCGCAACTCTTTTTTCTAAATCCGGAGCAAATTGGTTGTATACATCTTGACAAAGATAATCCAGTACACGACCAAGATCTTTCTCATCAAAAAGATTATTATCTACAACCCTAACTCCAATTTTGGATAAAGTTTCTTTCAATGTATTCCTCCAGAAATTGTATTTATTGTTCATTATTGGTGCTAAGATTAGGTTCTGTTTTTGTATCAGTCTCTTTTTTTACTTTATTATCTTCTTCTCTCTTAACACTTGATTCGCTTGATGGCTCCGAACTTTCCTTTTTATTTGTTGAAGCCGGAACTTCTCTAATAATTTCTCGTACAATTTCCTTCTCTCTACTTGATGTTTGTTGTGTATTATCTTTGTCTGTATTAGCCTTTGTTTCTTTTTCTGATTCAGATCCAGCATTATTTGTTTTGTTTTCTTCTGTTTTGTTAGGCTCTGACTTTTTATCTGTTGAATTAGATGGAGTTTCCTTTTCTATTACCTTAACGATAGATGTTGAGGTTGTTTGTCCATCTGTTGGTTTTGTAGGTTTACCACTAATCAAATTATTCACTGTAAAACTAGCAACAATAAGTGACAAAATTGATCCTAGAAAAGCAACTGTTTTTTGTGTTGCAGTAAATCCTTTTTTCAATTTATCAGTGGAAACAATATCTATTTTTTTATTGTTTTTGTTTTTATTCGACTTATCTTTTCTGGAGCCAATTACAGAAGAATTATTATCCTCTGTAACAAGATCAGACTTAATATTTTCTGTATCTTTTTCAGGCAAAAGTTATCACCCCCTATAAAAAAAACTATCGATATAACTATTCTATCGTAATTTAAAAACAAAAAAAGGCACAACTCCTAAAAGTTGCACCCCGCAACAAGCCCCCGTAGAGTTACTTGCGCTAGCTCCTCTTTTTAAAAGTCACGCAACGCATTGTACGCAACCGCAACAAAGCTCACGTAGAGTCCTTTGAGCTATTTCCAATATTAAAATATTGCTTTTTAGCAATAATGCAGGAAACAGGGTTCGAACCTGCGACCGCCTGGTTACAAATCAGGTGCTCTACCAACTGAGCTACTCCTGCATAATGCCCCGAGCAGGACTTGAACCTGCACTCTCGTTAGAAAACTAGGTTCTAAGCCTAGCGTGTCTGCCATTCCACCATCAGGGCTTTTGACAACTTTATGTATCTAAATACAAAGGTATAGTATCACCTAAAAAATTTAAGGGAGCGCACCCCTTAATCATACAGTCGCCAACTGTAAATTTTCTCTAAAATGTCTTAACTTCGTTTTACCCAACGAACGTTCTGCTAATAGTGTAATTTCCGTGGAGACTTTGAGTACGTATTACAAAATTAGCACGGCTAGATTATAAATCTATAATGGGGCATAGTGGAATCGAACCACCGTATTCAAGTTGCGCACCTTGAACTCCGTTGTACGGACGGAGGACATAATCGCCAAGTCCTATGTCTGGCTACCCCATAATAATAGTTATTAGATTGGTTCTAAACCAATCTCAAATACCACTTCCTTAACGAATAAGGCTTTGGGCTATCGAAGTTAAAGGATTTGAACCTCTGACCCTTCGCTTATCAAGCGAACGCTCTACCAGACTGAGCTAAACTTCGTTTGTTGTTTCAGTTTAAACCGAAACAAATAGTTAATTACTAGGATCAATCATCCAAGTAATCATTCCAGTAATAATCGTCCCAATCATCATCAGAACAGGTACAACCACAACAGGTACAACAGCCACAATCATAACTATCGCTCCAGTAATAGTTATCATCATCCAGATCATCATCAGCGTCAGTAACATCATCATAGTAAGGATCGAAAGTTTCATCGTCCGGATTGAACGAATAATTACAACCACAAAGTTCTGATGTACCGCATTCAAGACAAACTTCGTCTTTATTATTTTCAAAATTTTTCAATATGTCCACCTCCAATATATTAACACAACGATGGATATTGAAATATTGAATTGAGAGTGAGGGAGTCGAACCCCCGACTATTTGCGTATGAAACAAGCGCTCTTCCACTGAGTTAACTCTCAAGGTTGTAGCTGGAAGGTATGGCGCCTTACCTTCACACTCTCCACAGCCGCTCCGCAGCCATACTACAATATATTTTAGTGAACTATTTCTAGTACCAAAAAGATAAGCAGAAGCCACTCTGCTTTAAGTGGCCGTTTTCTCGGTTATCCAATCCCATCAGGATCCGAGCGTCTTGGCATTAGACGGATTTATTTATTCAAGATTCTCACTTATGAGCGCCCACAAACGCTCGCTTCTATCGATCTATGGGCTAGACCAACGACCTTTGTTACAACTTAGGTAGATCGCCTAGAGTTTATTTTTGGCTTGGAATAAACTTAACCAGAAATCGGGGTTACAGGATTCGAACCTGCGACCCCTCGCTCCCAAAGCGAGTGCTCTAAACCGACTGAGCTAAACCCCGATAAAGCCACTCTATTTTGTGACTTATAAAAAACAATGGTATTTACAGGATTACAACTTGTAAACTTCCATTTGCAAGTTGTGATAAAATCCCTCTAACCAAACTGAGCCAAACCGTCAGTCAATAGTGCTAAAAATCAAAAAAGAAATAACACGATTGAAATTCCCATCTTGAGCCAAAATTCGCAGAAGCTACTATTTGTTTGATATACTCATAATTTTCAGGGCGTATATATTTAAGTGGTTCGGCTTTACGGCTGACCTACCACTAAAACTAGTTTAATCTAGTTTTCAAAGGCAATAAAATACTTTTTAAACACTGCCTGTTATTTTTAAAGAGGATTTAATCCACGGGTAAACAACTAACCCAATGGAGCTTACAGGATTCGAACCTGTGACCCTTTGCTTGCAAGGCAAATGCTCTTCCTCTGAGCTAAAACCCCAAGGAGGTACCAATCACCTCGGCAATTGGCATTTCGTCAAAAATGACGAATGGACCTTGTAGGACTTGAACCTACGACCACTCGGTTATGAGCCGAGAGCTCTTACCAACTGAGCTAAAGGTCCAAATAACAGAAGGACGTTTTACTTCGATGTCCTAAATTAGTAGTACGTATTAATTTCAGGCTATTTGCCCGCACTACCTAATTTATCTCAACCAACGAAACCATCCCTCTTGTAACAATTGATAGCCTCTACCGGGTTCGAACCGATGACTTCTTCCTTGTAAGGGAAGCACTCTCCCAACTGAGTTAAGAGGCTTTATTATTAATGAATCTTGTAGGATTCGAACCTACGACCCACAGATTAAGAGTCTGTTGCTCTGCCAACTGAGCTAAAGATCCAAATATCAATTTGATTCAAAAAAATCAGCTCTGTAATAATAGCAGCAGTAAGATTTTAAAGGCTGCAACAATTAAAGCTGCGACCACTCCAACAAAAAATGCTTTTAATATTCTCATAAAACAACAACGACAATTTATTTTTAATAAAAACTATTATACATCATTATTTTTTTAGATGTCAACTGGTATTTAAAAATATTTTTTTATTTTTTTATCTATAAACTATTATAGCTCAAATAAAAAAATAAAAAGGGGACGTGAATCCCCTTAACTATTATTCTTGTTTTGTGATAACACCGTTAGTACCGTTTACAGTGACCCATCCGTGTTTTTCACGTGCTTCTGCCTCTTTCATACGGATAAGATTATCCGTGATAGAGTCTGATTTGATTTTATTTGCTTTGGCTTCACCATCAGCTTTAATAACTGCTGTATCAGCTTCAGCTTGGGCTTGAACTTTTTTAGTTTCAGCCTCTACCTTTGATTTCTCTTGCTCTTGTTTCGCCGTATCGATTTCCTTTTGTTTTACGGATTCATTTTTGATTGCTGCTTCGATTTCATCGCCAGCGTCCTGATCCGTAATCGTGAAGGATACGAACTCGAGGTCGTAAGACTCAAATTTTTCTTTAAGAGCCTTATCAATTTCTTCGTAAACCTCTGTACGTTTAGCACCAAGAATATCATAGATATCGTAATTACCGGTGACGGATTCAATTGCACGTTGAACCGCCGGAGAAATTACGTTGTTATTAACATTTTCAAGATCGGTATAGTTAGAGAAAACCGTCATCGCCTTCTCCTTATTGATCTTATATTTAACATCAATATTGGTATTTAGCCACTGACCATCTTTAGTTTGAGTGGTCAGTTTTTCCATTGTCTTGGTTTGTACAGACGTTGGCAATGTGTATACCTTATCGATAAATGGCAATTTGAAGTGGTATCCGGTTTGGAGAGTCGTCTCCTGTACCCCGTTGAAGGCACTAACCTTCACTCCAACAGTATTAGCAGGGATATGCTTCATAGCTGTAACACGTACAAGCACAGCTCCCAAAAATACAAGAACAGCAATAATGGTGATTTTAACACCTTTTGAAATTTTTAAATCTTTTAAGTCTTCCATTTAGACTACCTTCTTTCTATGAGTCTTTTGACTCGATTTTTTATTTGAATTATAGTATTCGAAAGATTTTAATTTTGAAAATAAAAAAGAGTCCGAAACAATCAAACTCTTTTTAGTTTTTAAGCTACTCCATATTCACTTGTAGGAAAACGAAATTTTAACCCAAAATTTCAAAAACCCAACTTATTCCCAATTAAGGGTCGGTTATTAACTCCGTCAGGCAGTCACCCCCAGCCTATATTGTTCTCGTCGGTTATAGGCAACCTTACCGTTTTGGTTTCGGAACGGAAAACCCCCATCCAGTTCTCTGGTATATCCATCCACCTCACAGGTACAATGTAAGCTTTTATTACCTGTCGACTTACGACTTGCTAAAAGGCTTTTTGTTACATACATTGTATTATTCCTCTTCGTGTTTTTAAAGTACGATGGCAACTTTCAAATACCCCAACCCAATTTAGAGTACTTGAGCTACAGTTTTATCAAAAGAATCTATTCGAGATAGCAAAACTCAGATTATTATGATTAAAACTTTCACTTGTTTTTGGTTTGATTCAAACCTGGAAACTCCTTTCGGATAAAGCAAATATAAATTCCTTCTTTGGATTTTTTTTGCTTTGGAAATAATTATAGTTCCTCTTAAAAAAATAAAAAAACAAAAATCGAACCAAAATAATTGACGATTTTTTTACAAAATTATTAACTGAAATAAATATAGATAAAATACTTCTTGCTGGATTTGATCCAGAGAAATCTCTCTTGTAAGAGAATCGATAGGTTTCCGAAACAAACTAAGTAAAAAAAACAAAAAATACCCCGATGGTCAAAAGAAGGAAAGAATGACCATCGGGGCGACAGACGATACCGGACTTGAACCAGTGACATCGGTTTGGAGACCGACATTTTGCCAGTTAAACTAATCGCCTATAAAACGGCTCCCAAAAGAAGGAAAGAATGAGAGCCTATAGAGATAGTGGGAATCGAACCCGACGAATGTAGGCGTGAAAAGCCTATGCCTTAGCCACTTGGCGATATCTCCTTAACAGTAGGCGCAAGAAGCCTACATCTTAACTTAGCCACTTGGCGATACCGTCAGTCAAAAGTATATAAAACACAATTGACATTCCCATCTTGAGCCAAATTTCGCCGAAGCTACTATTTGTTTGGTATACTCATAAATTTCAGGGCGTGTAGATTTAAGTGGTTCGGCTTTACGGCTGACCTACCACTAAAACTATTTTCCTTTAGTTTTCAAAGGTTATTATTTGTTTAAAGTTTTAGTTTAAGCAAATAATATTACGGTGATATGGAGAATCGAACTCCGGTCTCTCGGTAGACAGCCGAGCGCACTAACCACTGTACTATACCACCAGAAACCCAGCAACCAAAAGAAGGAAAGAATGGTTGTGGGCAACCGGGCGGGTAGGATTTGAACCTACGACACAGGGATCTTCAATCCCCTGCTCTACCAACTGAGCTACCACCCGTTAAACACCAGGATGTTTTTCCTACTCGACTTAGCACTGCAAACTATTAAGGTTACATACTGACTAGGAATGGCCCCGGTTTGCAACTCCGGTTGACCTAGCCTTTTTTAAAGTATGGGCGGTATTGACAACCCCAACTCAAACAAGCACCACATAAGTTTTATCGCCAAATATGATATGTACGTTATCTTCAAACGTAGATTTTGCCTGAGTGCCTCCGAAAATCTTATAGTTATGTCACCATAACATCAACTACGCCTTTCGCATTATTTGACACACAACTTTGGTTCCCTAAGCGTCACCTTAGATTCACTGTTGTGGCCGGCTATAGGACGAATCCCGTTCACCGACACTTGTTGCGACGATTCGCAGAGCACCTTGTTTTTCGCACCGTCTCGCAAATTATCTTAGCCTGAACCATTTCACTGATCTCCACTCTGGAACAATAATAGTACAGGTATCCCTATACCACAATTGCAGGTCTTAACAAGATAACCCAGGCACCACTTGCTACGTGGAATTATGCCCTTTGGTGTATTCGGGGAGTAGGATTCGAACCTACGACCTTTGGAGAATGAGTCCAACGAGCTGACCAAACTGCTCTATCCCCGTGTAATCTAACTATTAACTATTATACATCATTTTAAAAACTTTGTCAACAGTTTTTTTTATTTTTTTAAAAAAAATATTAGGGTGGGTATGAAACCACACCCCAAATTCATTTTAAATTAATAGTAGTAAAAACCACCATTATACCAGTACATAGGATAACCCCAATCATCAGTATAATTGTGCCAATATCCGTAGTCATCATAATATCCGTAATAAATAGGATTTTGATAATAATCATAATGGTAAGGATACTGACGTTTGTATGTACTCAAGATTGGATCGTGAGTGTTACCCATTGCTTGATTATCTTCAGCATAAAGAGGTTTTTCCTCAACTTTAGGTTTTGAATAGGTACGAACTGGTGGTAAATGAGATCCCCCCATAACCTCACCTTCATCTGCTGAAACAGTTGAAGCAAAACCAATCAAAGAAATAACTGCGACTAAAGAAGCGATAAAACGTTTCAAATTTAAAATTCCTCACTATTTATATATTTTTCTTTCCTTGTTAATTATAGAACAAGGTTTTGGATATATAAATAGATAAAATTTCTAAAGGATAGGGTGGGATTCGAACCCACGGGCGACTTTGGGGCCACTGAACTGCTTTCAAAACAGCCTGCTTTTGACCGCTTGCATACCTATCCATAAAAGGTGGTTTTATTTGGGATTCGGTCTCACTTCTCAACCACCAACCAATTTATTGGCATATTGCACGAATACCGTCAGTCAAAATTGACATTCCCATCTTGAGCCAAAATTTGCCGAAGCTACTATTTGTTTGATATACTCATAATTTTCAGGGCGTGTAGATTAAAGTGGTTCGGCTTTACGGCTGACCTACCACTAAAACTAAATTTCTCTAGTTTTTAAAAGCAATAAAGTTGTATAGAGTGAGCGTGATCAGGGCTCACTAGACAAACTCGCTTTCACGAGAAACAACCTTCCATTATTGACGATCTTGGGCACGTAGTCGCAACCGAAACAATCACGTAACTTTGGGGTTGATAGTCCCTACTGAAACTATTTCAGCTGAGTTGGAACTTTTACAGTTCCAGTAAAAGGGTGAGAATGATCAGCTCTCACTAGATAGTCTCGTTCGCACGAGAAACAAAAATCAATCATCAACAATGAAGCGCAGTACGGGAGTCGAACCCGTGTCATCAGTTTGGAAGACTGAGGTTTTACCATTAAACTAACCACGCAGATCGCTGTCGTCACAGCGTTATCATTTTTTTATACAATCGTTAGGAAGAAAAATATCAGCAACTCCAACCCTTTTAGATTGAATAGTTAACGTGAGCTGACACCCAGCCTCCTATCCCCAGCGCAGGACTTGAACCTGCACGAAAAATATCGCAGAGGCTTAAACTCTGTGTGTCTGCCATTCCACCAGCCAGGGTACTGAGAGAGTGGGGGTCGAACCCACAGCCTTCCGGTTAACAGCCGGACGCTCCACCATTGAGCTATCCCTCATTAATATTAGAATGGAAGCGGTAGGATTCGAACCTACGAACTCGAAAGAGAGCGGGGTTACAGCCCGCCGTGTTTAACCAGCTTCACTACGCTTCCAAAATATTCTTTTACTATTATAGCACATTTTTTATTAAATGCAATACAGTAATTCTCAGAACAGGATTCGAACCTGTGCGTTACTGGATTCAAAGTCCAGTGCCTTACCAACTTGGCTATCTGAGATTAAACGCACCCTGAAGGAATTGAACCCACAACCTTTCGGTTCGTAGCCGAACGCTCTATCCTATTGAGCTAAGAGTGCTTGTATATAACATTATACATCTTTTTTTAAAAAACAAGGCGATCGACAGGACTCGAACCTGCAATAGACGGATTCACAGTCCGCTGCGTTTTTCCGTTTTCGCCACGAACGCCAAAATAATTTTGAAATTTGTGTGGAGTATGATTCCACGATGTTCCCGACGATCACTCTAGTATGATCTCTATCGATTCATCCAAACGGGAACTGTCACCAAGTAAGTGAAGATGAATTTCAACTTACATCTCAACCAAAAATTCCAAAAAAATGTACGTCAGAGTCCGCAGTTGCAACCGTGAGCGGATACTCCAGCAACCCCTCGATCACTGTCCACGATTTCGGACTACGGAGAGAATAGGATTTGAACCTACGCACGACATTTCTGCCGCCTATGTGCTTTCCAGGCACACCTCTTAACCACTTGAGTATCTCTCCAAAAACGAAGGGGTGCCATATAACTATATACTATTATATAGCAATATAACCCGAGGCAAACCCTTCAAAATAATGCAAGCTATAAAAATTTAAAAATGCAATTATCAATTTGCCGTTTGACAATAACAAGTTTATCACAATACTTTTACCTTGTCAACCCCTTTTTTAAAAAAATTATTTTTCATCAAAAAGGTGTGCTACTGGATCATCTTTTTCTAGTATACGATAATCTGATTCAGAAATTTTCCTCATTAAAATTTCAGGTGATACTGGTCTTGTATTTCCCTCTCGATCCTTATAATATTTCAATCCTGAACCATATCCAGCCTCTACGTAAATAAAACTTCCGTCTGGAACGGCTTCCTCTAATAACAAATCAGTCAATTTGTTTTCAATTTCAGAGACAATATTTCGTTCAACTGGACGACCACCTAAGTCTAGGTTTTGGTTAGATAAATACCAAGAACTAGTCAACAACCAAGCAACATCTAGTTGTGGTTCTTCACGTTCTCGAAATACTTCGTGAACTTTTTTAGAAAACACAAGGCTAATATTTCTTGATTCTTTCAACCGTTTAGTTAATGATCGAAGTTTTAAATTGGCAATCTTTTCCAATTGATTACGTTGCAACTTGTAGAATGTCACAATACTACTCAACCGGTTTACAAACTCGGGTCTAAATCCCTTTCCACCACGTTCAGGATCGTGGTTTTTTAATTGAGAAATAATTTGCTCCATTATATTATTTGGAATTTCGCCCGTTTCAGGATCACCATTCCGTAAGATGGTTTGAGAAGCAATATTGGATGTTAAGATGATAATTGTATTTCTAAAATTAACAATCTCACCACGTGCGTCTGCAACCTCACCCTCATCTAATACGGATAATAATGTGTCCCATATTCCAGGGAATCCCTTTTCACATTCATCAAACAATAAAACTGAATATGGGTGTTTTTTAACAAACTCTGTCATTTCACCACCAGAATCCAAATCGTTTGATTCTCCCGGAGGTGAACCAATCAATCGTGCAACAGATGATGGAGCTTGTAGTTCACCACAATCAAAACGTTTCATTGCATTTTCATCACCAAACATAACTTCCGCAATAGCTTTAACAAGTTCTGTATTGTGTGTTACAACATAATTTGTGCCAGCTAAGAACAAATGCTCTTCATTATCAACTAAGATACATATAGCCTCTTCTGAATTTATTTCAGGAGTCAGAGCCACAATTTCAACAAAATCAATTTCATCCTTATAAGGAGAAATTCTAGGGATATTTATGTATACCTGATCTTTTTTGGCTTTCTTACCAAAAAGATCGAAGGCTTGGTCTCTTGATTCGTACATTATTTCTAACGTGAATAAATCTAAACGTTTAGAACTGATTCCTAGAGAGTATAACATTTCACGAATATCTGTAACGAGTTGTTCTTTACCTTCGGCTACAAATAATAATTTTTCTTTATTATTTTTATCAAATTCACCGTAGTGATCGAAAGCACCACGTATAATATCTCTTCGTTGTTCTAAACTTGTTGTTTTTAAGGCTTTTGTAATATGTTCTGTTCTACTTCCAACTGCAAAATATAAAGATTCAACATCTGAAAGTATTCCAGTATCGAAACAAACCGGTTTGTTGTTAGGTAAAAAGAATCTTCTTTCTGGATTTTCAGCTAATTCTTCTAGCATTTGAGCAACGGTTAGATTTTCAAATTCTTTTACAATATTTTTCTTGTCTCTCACAATACTAAAAATGTGTTCTTTGTCCGCAGGTAATTTCCTTCCATCTGAAAGAGCTACAGAATAGAAATCCCTAATTCCTTGAGGGAATACGCCTTTGATTGTTGTTGGTTTACCTTCTCTATCAAACACTTTATCTCCAACTTTCAATTTAGATAAAGGAACAAAACCTCTATCCGGAGTAGGAATCAACTCTGACGCTCTAAGTGCCTTTCCTACACCTGATGGTCCCAGAAATATGAATGATCCAATTGGTTGTTTTGGATTTGAAATCCCAAGCCTTGAGCGTTTAATCGCATAAGTAACAGCTTCAATTGCGTGTTTTTGACCAATAACCCGTTTGGAAAGTCTATCACTCATAGAACGTAAACGTTCAATTTCACTTTTACCAATTTCAGATACAGGAATGCCAGTTGTTGTTTCGATTGTTTTTGTACTTGACCCGAATCCACAACATCTTGAATCATCAAATTAGGTTGATTGTAATAGATATCTTTACATTTTTTTAGGTCTAATTCAAATTCATCTATCTTTTTTAGAAGTTGTCCAATTTTTGACTGATCAGCAGATTCACCTCTGCTTTCTTCTGTTGCTAATTGATTTTCCAACTGCAATAATTGAAGACGTTTTTTTCTAATAAATTCAAGGGCTCCTTTTTGAGTGTTCCAATCTTCCAATTGTTTTTTAAAGAACGGTCTCTTAAAATCTAATTCTTTTTTAAGATCTTCCTTTTTATCTGAGTCAGTTTCCATCTCGAAATCTTTTTCTAATACAAAGATTTCACCTTGTAACATAACCAACTCTTTTGGCATTGCGTCAATTTCTAGCCTTGTCATAGCACAGGCTTTGTCCAGGATATCAATTGATTTGTCTGGATTTCGTCTGCTAGGCATATATCTAATCCCTAAATCAACAGAAGATTCAATGGCTTCATTTGTTACAGTAACCGTCAGTCAAAAATGCGAAAAATCAGAAAATGAATAACACGATTGACATTCCCATCTTGAGCCAAAATTCGCCAAAGCTACTATTTGTTTGATATACTCATAATTTTCAGGGCGTATAGATTTAAGTGGTTCGGCTTTACGGCTGACCTACCACTAAAACTAATTTCCTCTAGTTTTCAAAGGTAATAAAACAAGTTAATTAAGCTAATACGTATTTGTCAGTTTTTGCAATATTCAACGAGGCGTTAAAATCTCTATCTATTTTTTCTTTGCAGTTATTACAATGATATACTCGTTGAGTGAGTTTCAAATCCTTTTTGTAACTACCACAATTTGAACAGGTCTTACTGGATGGGTAAAATCTATTTACCAACCTAACAGCTATGCAGCGTTCAGTTGCCTTCCTAATAAGATGTTCTCTGATAGTGTAAAAAGAGCAATTAGCAATATCTTTTGCAAGATGTTTGTTCTTCATCATTCCTTTTACATTCAAATCCTCGATTGCGATATATTTCGGTTGTTTTTTAACCAATTCTGAGACAAATTTACGAATGTGGTTGATACGAATATTTCTCAGTGAACGGTGTATCAACTTTATCTGTCTTTCTAGCTTGATAATGTTTTTTGTTTTATTGTGTTTGTTGCATTTATTGATACGATATTTACAAGATACTTTTCGTTGTAGTCGTTTTAAGCGTTTATTCAGAATACGAACTCGCCTGAAAGTCTTGATGTTCGGAATTTTAGTCCCATCAGATACTGTTACAAGTGTTTTAATACCCAAATCAATCCCAATTCCATCTGTATAATACGGTAAATTCCCGGCTGAAGTTTCAACATCTTCAGTATAAGACAAGTACCAATATTTCCCATCAAAAGAGATATTAGCAATTTGTTTCTTGCAAGATAGATCAAAACCAGTTCTAATAGAACCAAATTCTACATCTCCAATAGTTGGTATTTGGAGTTTACCATTATCTTTAAGGTAAATACGACTAGGGCGTTTTTTATTACTAGATACACAACAGGTTACATTGAAATTCGGTTGAATTTTATCAATATTCCTAAAGTTCAATTTACCTTTATTTCGTTTTCTAATTTTCACCAATTCCCTGGAAAGAAAACTATAGATAAACGACTGATTGGATTGATAATACCAAGACCAATTATCACTATCTTTCTCATAGTTCTTAGCAACAATAATCTTAGCAAGGTTGAGATAATCAGATTGATTGAGACTGTAAATATCTCTATTGTGAAATTTTGAGTAATAGGTGTTGTTTCCGTTTTTGTTCAAAATCTCATCAAACTCACCCTTGTTGTTTCGCTTGTCAATATCAACCAAAAGATTCCAGAAATTACGTGAAACTTTACCATACCACCAAGCAAGACACTCTTGATCTTTGGTTAGTTTTAGTCTAATTTTCTGACTTCTCATCCCGTTCTACCTTTTCCAAAACAGCTTTGTTAATATACGATGACAAACTTATATCTAATTTATCTGCCATAGCTTGTACCCTTGCTTTGTCATCTGGATAGATTTTAAAAGCTGTATGTACCTTAACACCCTTTTTTGATTTTGGTCTTCCTGCCATAGTTTTATCTCCTTAATTATTTGATAAAACCATTGTATCATATTATTTAATATAATGCAACTTATTTTTCGTGTTATTCAATTTTCAATATGCTTTTCGTACTTTTGACAGTTTCCATTAAGGCGCAACCCTTAACAGCTAGGTCGGTTCCTAGACACTTCTATTACGGAACGTGCGCAGACTATATGTCAATCTGGGCCACTCTAACACAACTTTTACGAGTAGTCAGACCAAATATTTTTCTTCCACCATCAGCTTGCGGCTTTACTCCCCCATCAGGGGATAGTCGTTGGAGGTTATCCGTATCTCTCTTTGAGACTTAGGACATTCCTACCGAAACTTACCCTTGTTCGTATTGACTTAGCACTAACGTTTTCTAGCAGTCACTATTTTATTTACTAGACACTAATTAGTTTTTATTTCAGCTTTACAACCGTCCACTTTTGTGTAAGCTACTAGGCTGTATCAATATCCTGTTTCTTCTTTCTGCTTTCGCTACCATCACGCTTGGACTTTCATCCTACGTTGTGGCAAACAGGCTTTAAGGTATTTCCTCGGTTTAACTTTTGTAGTGATACACACCTCTCACAAGATGTGCAGGGCTTTCTAAATGTCATCGTTACTAATATAGAAAATCAAGAAATTTTTCATTAATTTTCCATATTTACATAAACTGTTAGTTTACCCCGTGAAATACTTCCAAACTTCTTTTTCTAGACTTCAAAATTCGTATTGTTGAATCTCTCTTCAGTTCGTTTACAGTAACCCGTTGAAATCGTCGAACTAGCGCCTTGTCTCTCTCGATATACGTATGATACTCAATATCCGTTGTGGATCCAATCATTCGAAGTTTACCACGAGCCAAAGCCGGCTTTAATAAATCACCAACATCTAATTCACTTTTCTTATTCAAAATAACGTGAGTTTCGTCAACAAAAAGAATTATCTTTCCATCTTGCTCAACTTCCTCAATAATTTTTTTTACACGATAACGATAACCACCGTCACTCTCATCCTTACTAGACAAACTTGGAATATCAAGCTCCCACAAGGAAAAGCCTTTAAGAGAGGGTGGAACAATTCCCAAAGCTAAAGATTGAGCAAGACCTTCAACAATTGCAGTTTTACCAGTACCAGCTTCACCTACCAAAATACAGTTATTTTTAAATTTTTGCACAATAATTGAAAGGAGATCACGAGTTTCACTATCTCTCTCTAATATTGGAGAAAAATCATCTGCATTTCTATACCTTGCTGTAATATCGAAGGCAAATTTATTTAAAAATTCTTTATTATTATTTTCACTATTTTTGTTTCTTTTCTCTGCATTTACTTCAGGCAAAAAGACACCTCCTTTTTAATAAAATTCACCACGTTTTGCATATTCAATAATATTATCAACATCCGCTGTATTACCACCAAAAAACAAATCATTCTTGTCAAAGATAATATGGTGGTTATAAAATGTACCTCTTTCTGGCAACATTTCCTCTGTTAAATCAACCGGGTGCAGCAAAACACCTTCATTAGCCATCACTTCTGGTCTAAACAAATAAAAATCATTTGTTGTTTGAAACAATTGCAATAATTCAATCATACCGGATAGATACAAGATGTATGAATGTCGATCTGGCTTAAATAACAAAAACTTCCAATCATCCTGCTCTCTTCCAATATCAAATAATACACCAAACCAACGTTCACCATTACAATCAAAACCAAATTGGTAAGGAAGTGCTAATTCAACACCAGTTTTGTTTTGACTATGGCGAATAGGAAGTGTTCTTTTTACATACACACGAGAATTTTCAACACTACTAATTGTTTTTCCTCTAAATAATACAGTAAAGAAGTCATTCCAATTACTAACAGATTCTTGTTTTTGCTCTTGTGGGATATTGTAACCAGTTCGTCTAACAGAACTTTTACCGTTTCTCCGTCTAAATAAATCTTCTGATAAAACTTCCAATATTCATTCTCCTTTTTTTGATATCTTATCCTATTTTAACGTAAAAAAATAAATATCATTTTTTTCTAATTTTTATATTTATTGTTTTTTTCCGTTGTAATAGACATTTTTAAAATTTTCCATTATAACAGAAAATAAAAAAGAACCCTGTTTAGGGTTCACTTATTTATTAGAATGGTAGATCGTCGTCAGAAATATCAAGTGATTTTCCTTCATCGCTACCCTTTTTTGCTACATCCGATTTACGAAGTGGAGCGTCTGCGCGCCCACTATTTTTTGGTTCACCAATGTATTCACGTGCCCCACGAAGTTCAAGATACAACTTACCGTTATACTCACGAGAATAGAGTACAACTGGTGTATCAATGTTTGCACCTTTTACCATTTTTTCACATACAGACTTAGCTTCTTCTTCTGTGTTAAAGAAGAGAGATAGGTTTGCAGGAACAGTTCCATATTCTTCATTTTCAGCAAAATCCGTTCCCAATGCGTCATTAATTGCGTCAACAGAATTAGCAATATTTACAAAGTTACGAACAACCCAAGAGTTTTTCGCTTGAGAAATTTCGCTATCCCCTGCTAGGAATCCACGGAAATGAGCACGAACCTCTTGTCCACGTTTAGTAGAATTGTAAGGTGTTCCAAAGTCTTGAAGTGATACAAATGTAGTTTTATTAGCCAAATTATTTGTCCTCGTTTCTTAAATAGTTTTTTAAATTTCGTAGTCTTTTACTTGTCTACTCTCTAATTATAACTCTTTTTCATAATTAAGTCAAGTGGTTTTTTTATATTTTTCTCCACGTTCTTTTCGGTACTTAGAGCAATGACAGGCGTACCCTCCCCAGATAGCAGTGGCTGCTTCAAAAACCGTTCATTTTTTTCTGGTACTTTAATCTTACCCTTTTTGCATTCTGCTTCTGGAAAACCAAATAATCCTTCCATCATATCTTTTACATTCCTTTCAATTTTATATTTTTTTATATAAACATTATAACAATATTTATAAGAAAAAAATCAACTAAAAACGCACTTAGGCGTTTTTTTATTTATATAAAACTATTCAGCGTCATTTTTTTGTTTCTGGTTTTACATCTTCCTCTGAAATAACTTCAGCTTCTTTAACCTTTTCTGGATCTATTTTTGTTTTTTTCTGTAACAATATCAGAATCTGATTCGCTGACAGCTTCATCAATCGTGTCAAAAACTGCAATAAATACAGCTAAGGCTAAGTACAGATAAATAATAGAACTATTTACAAAAAAATGTAAATATAAATCCTAATCGAACAACATCAAGTCCCCAACCGAACGTTTCTGATAATGTAGAGCAAACCCCAAAAAAATAATACTATTCTTTTCCTTTGGTTTTTTTAAATTTAAAATTTTTTTCAAAAACAAATACCTCTATAAAAAAATATTAAATATTGAACTGATTTCAAAATAACAAAACCTATCAAAATAACCAAAACAATTGTTTCAATTATTTTTTTCCAGGTGTTATTTTTTTCAGTTTTTAAAATCTTCAATAAATATAAGCACGAAATACAACAACAACAATAAAAAAATATTATTATTTCAAATAAAAAAATATTCTTATTTTTCATATCTTGATAATAATAACAAGAATAAAGATTGCCCTACCACAAAACCGGCAATAATTCTATTTATATTTACAGAAAATGACAACTCTTTACTTTGATCAACAAACACAACTCTCAATAAGGAATACAAACAAGAGATTGTGGCTCCCATAATCCCCCAAAATATAAAATTAAACATATATTTTATTCTTCTGAAAATAATTCAGGATGATCCTCATAATACTGTAATAATCCCAGAGCAGTTGTAAAAGATAAATTTTGCAATTTAGCCCGTCGTTCAGAAACATTCTGAATACTCATCACATTTACTCCAGTTTCAATACCAACACGATAAGCAGTCACTTTTCCAAATTGAATTGCTCGTATAACAGCTTTTGCCTTATTATACAAATATTCTTGATTTATTTTTTTATTATTTTTCACAAAAAACTCCTATCTTAATTAACAAATTCTCTGAAGGTATTCCAGTTGATATCTTTTTCTGTTGCACTTCCAGTATCTACACCAGAATTTCTAAATTCTCTAACAGGTCTAACACGTTGATCTGTAGCATAACTCTGTTTGTAATAAATACCAAATACACTAAGTCTTCCGTTTTGGTCTTCAGATACAATACCAATCACATCACGATCGTAATCCAAATCCTTCAAATAAACTTCATAAACAGAATTTATATTTTTCTTTGAGTTCCAAGCGTCAAGTGTTACATTTTTGTATGTTGTTTCAACATCTATTTTAGTTGAATTTTGAACAACATCATCATAATTTTTAAATTGTTTTGAACCAATATATTGAGATTGACCAAGTATAGCATTAGAAACGTCATCTTCAACTAAAGCCTCTAATCCGGAAGCGGAAAGGTTGCTGGCTATTGCGATTGCAGAATATGGAGTTGCAATTCTATTTTTAAATTTTGTTGCAAACCGCCGTTCTAACTCAACCCGTCCAGAAGTTGATACACCTTCTGTATCCTTTAGATAGCTATAAAAAAGTGTTGTATCTCTACCTATTCCGGCAGCTATTAAATTATCATCGTTTGTGAATTTATAATTAGAAGCATTTCGAGCATACAATGCTGCGGCAGAATTAACATCACTAATATCCTTCGTTGTTAATAATGTTATCATATTTTTTATAAAATTGGAAGACCCAATAAATTCACTTTTATTTTTTTGATTAATAGATTCAATCGCTACAGCAATTGGCGATTCAAAAAGATATTTAAATCCTCTATCATTAGATTTACTCCCATCTACTTGAGTAGCTAAAACCTCTTTGGCTCTCAAATCACGACCACGTTTATCAACATCTTTTTCTTTGGATGTAACAACAGTATCTTCTGTTCCGATTGGTTTTGTATTTTCGTAATGGTTGTATAAAAACACACCACCTAAAATAACACTTGTCAAACTAACACCAAAAACAATCTTACCTTTTGCTGTTTTGATAAAGTTTGCACTTTTGTCTTTAAACTTCTTAATTCCTTTGTCAGAATTATCTTTTTGTTCAACTTTGTTGTTTTTATTTTCCTCTTTCATTAACCATCCTCATTCTTATCTGGTAAAGTATATTCTCCCAAATTTAATTGATCTTTTAATAAATTATAAACATCCTTAAAAGAATAGTCTGACATCATTATTTGCTCTGCAATATGATAAACTTGATCATCTGATAATTCAATGACATTTTTCTGCTGGTTTAGTTGAGAATTTACGACCACCAAAACAACTTTTTTTCTTTGTTCTAAAAAAATATACCACAATTTATGACTTCTAACATTTGTTGGTATAGATACACAATGGAAGTTAGAATTAACTAAATACCAAAGATTTGTATATTTATCAAATAAAAAAATGTAATATTACCAATTTCTTTAATAAATCCACGACTAACCATTAATTTAAAGTTGTCGGGGTGTAAAACCAAAATATTAAAATTGTCATTTCCACGCTCTTTTAATTCTTGCAATTTAAAATACTCCTTTTACAGTTTCTTTTTCTATTTTAGGTTAGAAAAAAAGAAAAACACCTAAAGAAATAGGTGTTTTAAAGAAGGAATGTATTTGAAGCCATACCGACCTCAACATTTTTAATTCCAGTATTTGTATCTTCGTTTGTGCGGAAAACGAATAATCTACTACCAGCAAATCCTTTCATTACAAGTTCATCATATCCAACGATAATGCACTGAGAACCAGCATAATCAGTTGTTCTTCCAACAACCTCAGCTGTTCGTTTAATGTGTGACAAATCGGTTGATGTTTGAGCCACAACAAGAAGGATAGGTAGTGTTTGTTGACCAAGAGGGTAATATTTCAACCCGGCTTTCGTCTCATTAAAAACACTATTAACTTTTCGTAGTCTGTCAGACAAGTTCAAATCTTCATACCCGTTTTCAGAAATAAATCCAATAAAGTTGATAGGTAAAGAACCCTCTTCTGGTTGAGCTAAAGAAAAACTAAAATCTGTATTAACTTCAGTTTGACCAATACGAAACTCAGGATTTTCTTTATACTCTCTCACTCGCAATCTATTTAAGTTTCTGAAGGCAATAACAACTTCCCCTTGAATAAGGTTGTTTCGAACAACTCTTGATGATTTGAAAGAATCAGTATATCTCCAGTTTGATGTATCAACACCTTCATAATTCAAAACATAAATACCAGCGAAATCAAGCACGTAGAACTTCATATCACTATCTTTTGCAGCGTAATGTTCTTCCTTGAACTCACCAAGTGTAAATACGTTTAAATACTTCAAACGAACAAGCTCTTCAATTGTTTTTTCTGAAACTTCTTTTCCAATACCACGAGAAATTTGATCGTGTGTTGCGAATCGAACCTGAAAAACAAATTTAATCAACTCAACAACATCACGACTGATTTTTCCATCCTGCATTTTTCTAGCAATATCTACGTTAGCAACAGAACGAAATGAAAAGTTTGGGTTTTTAAAAGTTTGGTGTAGGTTATCTTTGATCTTAAAATAATCAAGATTGATATCAGATGTTTTAATAGCCAAATTATGCCTCCTCTTTCTCTAAACTAATTTGATCTTTTTCTAAACTTTGGATTCTATTCAATTCGAAATCAACATCTGAACGAAATTGAATAATAGCGTCATCAATATAATGAGAAAATACTGATACAATATATCCAGAAATAATTACTTTATTTTTTTCTTTTTCATTTTTTTGAATATTTTTTTGATTTTAACTCTCACAATCTGGTCTTCAAAAACCTGACCTTTAATTGCAGGGTGTGGATGTTTTGTTCTGACAATTATTTCATATTTACTTCTTCCATCCTCACCGGAATTACGTCCGACCTTAACTTTAATTTCTTGCTCGTTACGTTCTGTAACTACACCAGTAAATTCATCGTTCACTTTAATTTCAGATTCGTTAAATTCTTTTGTGTAAATAGGGTCGTTAAGTTTGTTGACAGCTACAACTTGAACCAATTTTCCATTTTTAGCAACCTTTTTAAGTTTTACTGGAAGATGATCCCCTAGATTAACTAAAAGATTTACGTCTAAAGAACTACCCTTTCCAACAATATCTTTGTTGAAAAGTTCTAAACGAATGCCTTTCCAAAATAGAATGACAGAATAGTCCGTAAACCCAATCACTTCTGCAACAACAACTTCTTTTTCGATTAACTCAGAAATCAGTTTTTCTCTTGATCGGCGTTCATACTCTTTTGTACTAAAAACTGCAATTTTTTCACTTGTTCCATCATCATATTCAACATTAATAATTTTTTGCAAATATCCTGATCGAACCTTACCCAAAATACGATGATCCAATTTTTTTGTAACAGAAAATTCTTTGGCCGGAACAATTGCTTGCCCACCATCTGTATCAATTACAGCAACAATTTCCCCTTCTTCAACAACTCCAGGGATTGGAAAATTCATTCTCACAATATCTTGAAATAAAAGCTTGAAGTAATAATCTTCCTTTCTAGGTTCATTTTTTTCAATCAACCAAAAAGGTAGAGTTTTTGATAAAAAATCTTTATTTTCGTTAGAACTCAAATTATATCACCTCCTAATTACTTCTAAACATAGATGGGACCTCATCCTCATCCTCGAACGTTGGTAATCCATCAAATGAATTGTCACTATCAATAAAATTAGGTTTATTGTCTTCTTTATTTTTTAGAGTTTCACTTTCATCACTAACGAAGTTTGGTGTTTGGCTACTTACACCAAAATCAGATACAAATGTTGGTAAGGTTTCCTCCACTTTTTCATCAACAAACATAGGATTGCTATTAACTTTGAAATCGGAGTCATCGTTTTTGTTTTGTTTTTCTTCTTTAGCGATTGAAGAACCCAATTTTTTAGGTTTGCTTGTTGTTTTTTCACCAACGAATGTGGTTTGTGAAGATAATTTTTGGTTTGCTGGAACCATACGATCTTTTTCTTCAGATACAACATATCGAATTGGTTTTGGTTCAACAGTAATTTTAAAGGTTTCTCTGCGAACTTTTTTACTTACTGGAACACCATTTTTATAAGTAACTTCAACATCACGAGTAGCCTCTCCGGGAACTCCTTCGGAAATAAGTGTTTCTTGAACCCCATCTAAACTTTTATCAACAATATGTACACGTTTTGGTTTAATTGATACTGTTTCAGATTCAATTCTTACTTCAGTAGAATTTTGTTCTTCAGTTTTTTTCTTTGTATCCTTAGAGATATCTTTCTTTGTGTTTTTTACTGATTTATCTGACTTAGTTGCCTTTTTATCACTTGTTGATTTCTTTTCATTCACAACTAAAGTTTCTTTTTTGATATCTTTTGTATCAATAGTCGTGTGTTTACTATTTATTTTGCCCAACAAATTGAATTGATCGTGTAGATAAGCACCAATTCTTGGTTTGCCAAGAGTTTTTGATGAATAGATAAGCAATATCTAATTCTTCTGCTCCACCATTTTTTCCTAAATCAATAAGTGTTGTACCGTCAGGAAATTTTTTTCTATTGTTTGAACTAAAAGTGTCACCATTAGCTAATAAAACAACATCTTCAGATTGCACAATTCTATAATCAGATAATTCCTTTAAGGTTCTTGAATAAGAAATTGATAATTCTTCTACAAAAGGTAAGGTCTTTTTCCAAAAATATCTTTATTTTTCTGTAATAATAAAAAGCACTAATACTCTCCTCTGTTTTTTTCATTTTTTATTTCTGATTCTATTGTACGGTTCTTTTTTAAAAAAATTATTGGTACAATTTTTCATCAAAAAATATTGCTTGACGATCATCTGTTTTTGAACCCATCATCTTTTCAACAATATCATAACATTCTTCAATATTATCATCATCCATCTGAAACTGGATCAGTCTTCTTGTTTCTGGATTTAATACAGCGGAATCTATTTCTTCATCAAATAGTTCACCAAGACCTTTATTTCGATTGGTACTAAGTAAATTCTTGCGATTCTTAGCTTTAGAAAGAAATTCGTCCTGCTCTTTACTTGAATAGGTGTAATGGATATCTCCATTCTTAAATTTATTTACAAATAAAGGGGTTAAAACTCGATAAACGTGACCTTGTTTGATTAATTCTGGAGTAAATTTCAATATTAATGAAAGTATTAAGCAACTGATTGCTGCTCCGTCTGCGTCCTGGTCTGTTGCAATAATGATTCTATCATAATTCAATTTTTTAATATCAAATTTTGCATTTATACCGCACCCTAGAGCTTTAAAAATTGCAGCAAATTCATTATTTGAAAAGACTTTTTCTGGAGTTGCTTTTATAACATTGATAATTTTACCACGAATTGGCAACATCGCTTGGAATGATGGATCTTTTCTTTCTTTTATAGATCCACCGGCAGAATCACCTTCTACTATAAAAAATTCAGAGTTTTTACCGTATCCCTTCACATCACAATCACTAAGTTTTTTCAAAACTAGCCGATTAACTTCCTTACCTTTCAACTCGTAATTATCTTCTTGAAGTTTCTTTCGTTCAGTTGCTCTTTTCAGAGCTAAATTTATCACATCACGAATACCATCAATATTTCTATCGATAATTACTTGAGAATCGTTAAAAACAATTGTAGATAGGGCAGTTAGTGCGTCACTTGACGTTATTTCTTTTTTTGCCTGACCATCAAATTTAGGTGAGGGGTGAGTTAATGAAATAACTAACACCAATCCCGGTATCACATCACGCCCCTCTAAATTTTCTTTAGTAATATTCAAATCATTTGCATATTTATTGATTAATTTAACAAATCCTTTCTGAGCACCAACAACAGGTGTTCCGCCCAATGGATTGGGGACATTATTGGTAAAAAGCAAATCGTTTTTTATATTATTATCACTCCAAGCAAAAGCTACATCTGCCTTTATAACAAGCTCTGAGTTCTTTTTGTTAGATGAGTTGAATATGTGAGAACCTTTAAATAAATACACAGGTGTAATAAGTTTTGATTCGGATTTCTTTGCTATATCTTCAACTAATGCAGAAATACCGCCAATTTCTAAAAAGTCCTTTTTTATATTTCGTTCTTCATCAATTACAGTTAGTTTCAAACCGGGATTTAGATATGCTAATTGATGAGCCAGTTCTTCAACCCTCCGTTTATTAACAGATAATTTGTCAAAAACCTCAAGTGAGGGTTTCCAATGCACAATTGTACCGTGTTCTGGTTCTCCGTTCTGAATTTTTTTCAGTGGGAGATTTCCGCTCTTATTGAGTGAAACAACGGGTACTCCAGGATTATCCCCTTTCAATTCATATCTATCAATAGCGACTTTCCCCTTTCGGAAAGATTTTACTTCAAACCAATCAGAAGTTGCAACAACTGCTTTCATTCCAACCCCGTGCTGAGAAGATCCATCAATGTGACCAGCGAACGCCTTTCCTGTATTAGGAAGGGTAAATAATGCCCTAATCGTTGGTTGCTTATATTTTTCCGAATATTCGTATGGAATACCTCTACCATCATCTTGAACTGAAAATGATTCATCAGAGTGTAAGGTGATGATAATATGTTCAGCAACTCCGATTTTTGCTTCATCAATTGAGTTCATCAATGCTTCTTCAATTGTATGTTGAGGATTTGATGTGCTACCCAAATACATTGTTGGTTTGTAAAAAATATGTTTTAAGGGTTCTAAATGGTTTGTATCCTTATCTGAGTAGGAATTGATCAGTTCTTGTTTTGTTTTTTTCATCAACATCTCCCTAAAATTTTCTTCACTTATTTTATATCAAAAAAGGAAAGGTATCACCTTTCCTTTTCTTCTATTTGATTTATACAAAATTATTCTTTGTTGAGCCACATAATTATTTCAACTTCTTTAGCTTGCTCGTTGGTTAATTCGCCATCATTTTCACGATTTTTAAAATTATTTGCATATCTATCCAAATTTGCTTTTAAATAACTCTGTGCAACTTGTCCGTATGCAATTGGATCAGAAAATAATTTTTCACCAACATTGTCTTGAATATATTTACCTAATGCACCAGATTTAGCTTGTTCTTGAGTTAACTCTTCTATTGAAAAATTCAATTTTTCTAACAATGTGTAGTATTTTTCAAGAGCTACAAGGACATTTGCGTCGTTTGCGTTTGGCTCGTTATCAACAGAGATATATCCATCTTTTGCTGATTTAACCTGTTTCATCAAGTTGCTTGTATATGTTTGCATTTCACTTTTTCTTTCCAAGAAAATGTAATTGCTAGAATATTCTTTTTGAACAACAATACCAAATTCTTGAATCATATCTGGAAGATATTTTTTTGGATACTCTCTTTGTATTGCACGAGTATATTCTTCCGGGTGCTCTTTCTCATTTGGATACAATGAATACAATGTGTCATTTGATTTTTGTAATGCGTCGTATGCTTTTGCCCACGCATAATATCGCTCAATTGTGTATGGAGCAACCTGACTTTCTTTAATTTGTTGTTGTTCTACTATTTTTGGAGCTACAACTATTAAAGCTGTTCCACCCAAAACTCCAATTATTACAAGAAGAGAGATTAAAAACTTCTTCAAATCAGCTACCTTCCTTAATGTTAAATTCTCGTTTTAATTGTTCTTTTTGGAAGTTTTCTCCAGCCTTAAGATCTTCTTGTTCTTGGAAGTTTCTGTTTACAACTTTAGCAACTGGTAGAATAAGTTTTTCCTGAACATCATTATATTTTTCATTCAAATTATTCGCTAAAACAGCAGTTTTAATCTGAACATCACGACCTTGACGTACCCCAGCAGAATACAAGCGAATTGTATTTAAAGTATCAATTATTTCTGAATAATAACTTAAAGTTGAGTTAATAGCTGGATCTTTCTCGTATGCTGCTAACAACTGCAAGTAACTATATTTGTTATAAGAAAATGGCAAAGATACATCTTTTATCCCTTGCATTGCAGACATACTTTTATCTGTATTACCATAATATAATAACTCAATTGCACCAAGTAGGTCATTTTCTACTTCAGTTAATTTTTTCTCCTTAACAGCTTTTGAGTAAGAAGGGTTATCTTTTATTGAATTAATCAAATCAACGTAATCAAAGAAATTAAGTTTTTCTTTTTCTGAGAAATCTTTAACATCACCTTGTGCTGGGTCAATTTTTTGATATTTTAGTCCATTAGTGAAAAAGAATTGGTAGTATCGAACTTGTTCGGCTAGTTCAATCTTACTTGGTTCTGTTATTGGTTTTTTGATTGAATTTAAATCAATTTTACCATCCTCATCAATACCCTCTTTATTTTCTTTGTTTACAGAAGGGTATCCAACATCAGCGTAATTTTTATGTAATTTATCTGCGATATCTGTTTTTTTATAAACATCATTCGTTAATTGCAAGAATGTATCAAGTTGTTTTGCAACTGAACGTATAATTGCGTCCTTCTTAGAACTATCATCAACTTTTGTTTCTTCAAAAGCAGGACTGGGACCAATTGCCAAAACACTATGAATGTTGGACTGAAACATCATCAGTATTGAGGTTGTTATTATCATTGATTTCAACAATAAGTTATTTTTTTTATTCAAAACTTGATTATAACCTCCATTTTTTTTTGCTGTTTGTTTTTTTGCTTGTATTTATTTTTACGTTCTTTTTTTAAAAAATAGTGCGATTTAACTCAAATAAAGATGTAAAAGCATATAATAAAAAAAGGCGAACTTTATTTAAAAAAATAAATCCACAAATATTCGTATTTTTAAATATTGTTTTTTTCTCTTGTTTTTTTAAAAAAAGAGGTTATAATAGTTACGTAACGAAAAAGTAAAAAAACAAATTTTTTTAAAAAAACAAAATTTGCACATTGAAAAATTGAATAGTGGTTTGAAAGTTTAAATTAAAGTTTTTAAAAGTAATGAATTAATCAGTGAGTTTAGAAAAAAATTAAGTTATAGATTTGCAAATCAACAAAGATTCAAATCTAAAGTCTTAAACACACAAAAAGCAATACAAATATACTGAATGGCTAACACAAGTAATTTACACTATAAAGTATTTAAGTATTGGAATGAATGGTTTGCTTACACAAACCATTGCGAATTATCTTCGATAATCCGCTTTTTGGTTTTATTTGAATACATCCAATTTTGATATAAAAAAACCAAAGATTAAATTCAAACTTTATAAAAAAATTAAAAATTTCAAAAAGATAGTAACGCCTTTTTTTGGTTTAAAAAAATCGTTATAGTTCGGAAAAAGACGAATATTAACTCAAAAAAAGGATCTGTGTATCAACAAAAAAAGGAGCCAAAGGCGACAAAATTCCAATAAGAGCGAAGCTCGTATTCTTAAAAACGACCGTAGGGGAGTTTGTTAATAATACAGAAAAAGTAAAATACTATTATTAATACAGTATATATATTATTCTTTAATTATTAAAGGGTATATATTATTCTTTAATTATTTAAGTATATATAATATATAACTATATTTATTAAAAGTAATATATATAATATAAACTATATATATAAATAGTTTAAACTATTTTTAGAGAAAAGCTAAAATCCAAATAATACAAAAATAGTTTTTTATTTTTTTGTTGTTTGTTGTTGACTGTTTTGTAAAAAAATTTGGTAAACTAATTCTTAGATAAATCGAAATAGAGGGGAGGGTTTGATGTCTAAGAAAGGTGCTGTTTATAGCAATAAAGCTATCTTTGTTGAAGATTTCAATAAAAATAAAACTGTTGAATTGAAGTTTAAAATTGAAAAAGTTTTATTCAAAAAGGAAACGTTTGCAATTGTTATAGCAGATGTAACTTGGAATAATCAAAGAGTTCTATTTCCACAAAATAGAACAACCATTCTGGGTTCATTTATGGATCCTCGTATTGGAGATATTTTTATTGGTGTTGGTGTTGTGAAATATGATAAACGGTACGGATATTCTGTGAAATTACAAGTTCCCCCAAATGTGTACACACCAAGAACGAAAGTTGAAGTTGTTGATTTTTTAAGCACACAAATTGATGGAATTGGTAAAATCAAGGCAGAGAAAATCTTTGATTTTTTTGGTGAAGATACAATTCAAATTTTGGAGGCAAACCCAGAATCTGTTAAAAAAGTAGGTATCCCTATTACAAGCAAAACTTTGGAATGTATGAAATCACGCTTGGTTGATGGTGGAGTATTAAACAAACTATTTACAGTCCTTAATTTAATGCAGTTGAGGGAAGGTCTTGCTTTAAAAATTTATGAAAAGTATGGCGGAAAGTCTTATGACGAATTATTATCAAACCCTTATATTATTGCAGAAGTCAGCCCTTTGAACTGGAGGTCGGCAGATAATTTTTATTATCGTCAATTAAAAGAAAATAAAGACTTACCAAGTTTGTTGGATTTTTCAAGTAACCCTTTGCGTTTTAGAACAGCTATTAAATATTTTTTGAAATTAAAGGTTGAATTGTCAGGTTCATTAGCTTACCCTCTAAAAGAACTAGAAACGTTGTTTTTGGATCAAAATTTTTGGAACAGAATGTCTGTGTTTGGTGAACAAAGTGCAAAGTTAACAAACACAACTAACAATTTTATTGAGTGAATTAGAAAAAGAGGGTGAAATATATCAGACGAAATCGAAAACATCTGGTGAAACCTTTTTGTATTTACAAAATTCATTCTTAGCTGAAACAAATATAGTTCAATTAATTAAAACTTTCAATCGGAATAGCTATTCAAAATCTACTGAGAATGATGTTCAAGACTTTATTGAACAATATGAAAACAAGTACGGTTTTAGATTAGCAGAAAACCAAAAGCAAGCTGTTGATTTGTTGGCTAATAATAAAATTTCAATTTTGACTGGTGGCCCAGGATCAGGGAAAACTACGACTGTTAAGGCGATAAAGGAATTTATTGATTACTTGTCAGAAAAAGGGAAGATTCAAGATTCTAGTGTTGTTTTGTTAGCACCAACAGGAAAGGCGGCTAAAAGGCTGTCCGAGGTTCTAGGGTTCCCGGCTTCAACCATTCACAGAAAATTGCATTTACAAGGTTTCGGTCGTGAAGAAAATCTTCAAAAGATTGAAGAACATTTTGTTATTGTTGATGAATCTTCAATGATAGATGTATATTTATTCTCTCAACTTTTGAGTTCGTTGTCCCCAAACTCAAATCTTTTGCTTGTTGGAGATGAAAATCAGTTGCCATCAGTTGGGGCTGGGTTGATTTTAAGAGATTTAATTGAGTCCAAAAAGGTTGAAACTGTAATTTTGAATAAAGTTTTTCGTCAGGCAGATGGGTCAAGATTAGTTACTAATGCACATTTGATGAAAATGGGTGTTGGTTGTTTTAATGATGATAGTCAGGGGCTTATTTTTAACGAGAAAAGAAAAGATGGTGGTTTATCAGACTCATATTTCATAAAAACTGAATCAACTCAAGAGGGTATTAATGCCCTTATCAATTCTTACAAGAGATTTTTAAAATTAGGATTTGAACATAATGATATCTTAATACTATCCGCTCAGAAAAAGGGGGAATTGGGGACATTAAACATCAATCGAGAAATTCAAAGAACGTTTGGTCATTCAGAGGATGAACCAGTGGTAATCAGAAAGGAAGATAACTCGGCATTTTATATTGGTGATCCTGTTATCCAGATGGTGAATGATTATGAAAACCTTGTCTTTAACGGTGAAACTGGAATTGTTACAGATATTCTAATACAAGATAATGGTAAAAAGGTTTTGGAAGTAACATTTGAAGGCGATACCGTTGATGAAAATCGTATTGTTGAATACTCTGGCTATAGCATTTACGATATCAATATTGCATACGCAATTACTTGCCATAAATCACAAGGGAGTGAGTCTAAAGTTGTAATTCAGATTGTTGATAAGACCCAAAGACGCACTTTGAATAGGTCTTTAGTTTATACAGGATATACAAGGACAAGAGAAGTTAATGTAATTATTGGTCAAGTGGAAACACTTAATGAGTCTTTATCTGACGTTTCAAACCTGGAACGAGTTAGTTTGATTAAAGAAAGACTTTAATTTTTTAAGAAAGGATTTTGGATGGAATTAAATAAAGAATTATCCATTTTTTTGGATAAAATTTTACAAATAAATGATATTTTTTTCAAAAAAATTGATTGATAAACACGACAATATTGCCGCAAGATTTGCGACAGACGAAACATATTTTTTTATTAATATAAATAAGCAAAAATATTTATTTAGAGTTGGCTGATATGGATCAAACATCTTCTTCTATCCCTGAAAATAGAATGAAAGTTTATAAGAACAATGAAAACTCATTTATTTCAGGAATTACAAGTCTCGTTATCCCTTCAACCAAACTTTATTTTGATGAAGCAAATAAGCTTTCTGAATTTATAACAGTAGAAGAGTATGAGGAAATATTGCGAGAGCTGGTCTCGTTTGCGAACAAATCTCTAGGGGTTGCTGATTTTAAAACTTCTCCTAAAATCAACAAAATTGATAGCGTTTTTGATCTGGAATTAGAAAAGGTAATTAACTCATTTTCTTGGTATAATGGTTATGATTTGAAATCATATTTGGATTTATTACTTAAACGTGCTTGGGAACTTACTTATATCAAACAAGCAAAAGAGAGAGAGGTTTATCCGGATTTTCAACCTCTACCAATTTATTACATATTAATTTCACTCATTATCTTTTCAACTTATTATGAAAAGACAGATACGGTACTTGATTATATCATACCAAATTTTTCATCTTTATGGAACAGCATTAATGCTCTTATTTGGTATATATACGTTTTTTTAAAAACCGATTTATTAGAAAAAAATGCTTCAACTTTCATCTGAGCAAAAATTTAATGTAAAATCAACATTAGATTTTATTAGGTTAAATAAAAACCACATTAGGTGAATTTAATGTTCTATTCTTCTTAAATTCAATTATTTATGATATGAGAGAATGGGTTTTTGGATCGACGTTTTTATCTCTGATAATTGGGATGAGAATGAAAGAAATAATTATTTAACTCTTTACAAATATTATTTTTAAAGATGAATAAAGCCCTATTATCAGGGCTTTTTTTATTTGATATTTCCTTTTTTTCTTCTGTTATAATTTAAGAGAAATAAATAAAAAAAGAAAGAAGGTAAATAATGGTTAAAAAGTCTAAGGGAATTGATGATCCCAAAATTGATGTTTTTTTAAACAGTTGCAAACTTTTTTTCAAAGAAATCTGTAAGTGATGTAGCCAAAATTTTGGAAAGTGATGAGTGTTTTATGGGGGTGTTAGAAACACTAATCAAAAATTGTTCTTATTTTTTGAATCTCAAAAAAACGTTGATAGTAAGGAAGGGAAATTACTTGTGGAAAATTTAGATTTAGTTTCTGAATTAGAAAAAGCAATTGGTGAAATTACGATTTCATTTGATGAACGATTTGTAGCCAGTAATGGTTCTGGAGGTAATAGACCTTCTTATGCTCACGAAATTAAAAATTTAAAGATCAACATTCCAGAAAATACAAACCCAGATATCAAAACAATAATTTCTGAAAGATTTTTGAAAGTAAAAGGCAAATTATTAGAGATTAGTGTATACGATATCAAAAGGGCCCTCACCAGAAAGCAAGTAAAAGTGAAATTGAAAGTTTTTTACTTAAGAAAATAAAAAAAGAGTTGTATCCTTTTAATATTATTTTCCGGGATCAGTGGATTCAAACAACTACAAAAATTATTCCACTTTTGATTGGTAAGGATGGACAACTTTATACAGACAAGAGTTATAAGTTCACAAAAAGAATGTATTAACTTCGGAAATTTAAAAAGTTGGATTAAATACTCTTGGAACATACTCTTCAAAATCAAACGAGTTGTTCTTTAATTATTTGTGTAACAATCTTGATTTTAATAAGAAACTTTTGTTAAAATTTTATGCAGAAAAGATAATCAAATCTGCAATAAAAAAAGCGTCAGAAGTTTTAGTTTTTGGACGATCCCTTTACTATTGATGATGTTCGAAAGGGTAACGCAAAACTTGAATTGATTTCTGATAATAAAATGAAAGAGGGACTTAAATTCAATTACAATGTGTTAGGTCTCAAAGATTTCATCAAAAACGAAAAAGATCCGAAACAAATTGAGCGCTTTGCTGAAATTGTTGCAGAGTTGTTAAAGGGCAACTCCTAAGAAAACTGATTAATTCAGTTTTCTTTTTTTGTATAAATACGAAAAAGTTGAAGGAGTAATAAAACAGGAGTAAAAATTGTTGACAAACATACCAATATGTGCTAAACTATATTTATGATTAAATTGAATGATATAGCTATCTGTTTATGACACTGCGTTCTTTAGTTTTAGAGTGAAAACCAAGCTCTATTGTTATAGAACACTTAGTAGTACATAATTTGATGAAAAACTGTCATTTGAGAAATCTAATAAACTATGTTCTGATTGTGGTAGTGAATAAGATAGTGTTCATAACACTGCTATAAATTTGGGACAATGTAAAAAAATATATTGTGTTGACTACAGTTTAAATATTGTCACTACCGTGGGTTACACGGGAAGTTAAGCTTGTGGACTGTCATATCAAATGAAAGTAGACTTTACATTTTGAAGTGTAAAGACCAAATCAGACAGGTTGAAGCAAGAAAATTTTCTAAAAATAATTTAGAAAGAGTCATAAAATATACATTTTAGTATGTTTTATGTAACAGAAACAAATCAAACGACTGAATCAGTAAAAGAGGTAGGTTATATTTCAATTGATACTTTGGAGGGTAAGGAAAGTCTGTTTCCAAAAGATATTCTTGCTCGTGGGGTAAACGGAGAACTTTACCCAATTAAAAAAAGAAAACTTTGATATCATTTTTTTGAAGTTTTATAAGCAAAACAAAGGGACATTATTAATGTCCTTTTTGTGATGAATAAATAAAAAAACTGAGGGCGGCACCCTCTTTTTTTATTGAAAAAAAGCACGAATTTTGATATAATAAATTAAAAAGAATATAAAAAGAAAGAAGGTTTTTTTAAATGACTAAACTTAATGAAAAAAACTAGAATTTTTTTACGTAGCAGAAGCGAGCAAGATCTCCTGAAAGAATTTAAGAAGAACAAGGCTCTAATCAACCGCTTGGGTTCTGTTAGAAAAAAATTCGATGAGGTTTTCGAAGAGGCTAAAGAGCGTGCTCGATTAGATAACAGTCGAGATGGGGATGATGAAATTATTATGTTCCACGAAAACCCAGAATTGATTTTTGAATTTCTTGAAACTATCAAAAAAATGGAAATTGAAGTTGATTACCAAAAGGACGAGTTAATTCTTGGTATATCGGACAAATTCAGATTCAAATCAGAACCAAAAATCTCGCAAACATCAAGCGATTTTGAAATGGAGTTCCCTGGATATAAAATTAAAAACATAATGATCACATTCCCTGAGAATACAAACCCGAAAATTGTTGAATACATCAACGAGATATCAAAAAATCTTGATGATATTGAAGAAAATTTCATTATGGAAGATCGAACTTTTTATTATTCTCCTTTTGAGCAGGATGAAGGAAAACGAGTTTGTGATTCTATTCGATCAATGATTAACAACCAGGGGGGTGTTTCATCTTTAATTTATAGGTATCGTCCAGATATTACAACAGTTAGAGTTACGTTGTCTGTTGATCAGGATGGTAAATTGTTTGTTACAAACAATAAAAATCGAACTACTATTTTGGATTTTAATTTGTTTGTTGTGAGTAACACACCTCAGTTTATAGTCAATGCAATCGACTCGGATATCAACAACGATTTCTTTGATTACACTTTTGGAAAAATTTCAGAAGATGATTTCTTGTTAAAGTTAATAAAAATCTTCAAAAAAGAAGCTAAGAAAGTCCTTACCTAAGAAGGTAGACACAGAGATTAAGAGAGTTGATTTTTATAGTCAATTCTCTTTTATAATTAAATAAAAAAATATAAAGAAAGAAGGTTTTTAGAATGAAAAGTTCGAAAGATAATACAAAACCTGTTGCTCCGGAAAAAGTTTATGACTTTTTAAAAGTTATCTGGCCTAATTTTGAAAAAGAAATCAACCCAGAAAATCTAACTGTAATGATTTGCACTTTATCTGATACAGATTTTGTCCGTTGGTTGTCCGAGAATATAGAGTTTGGAGACAAACTACAACTCACATTGCTAGAGAAAAAATATTCGTGGCAACCTGGCGATGATTTGCCAGAGTGGTTAGAAAAGACTGAAAATAGACTCCTTTTGGTAAAAGAGTTATTGGTTAGCAATTTGTAGTAATTTAAAAGAAAGAAGGTACTTTTATGAAAAGCTCAAAGAATAACAATAATGAAATTTTAGATCTTCATTCGTCACTTAAGACTATTGCAAAGATGAGCGATGATGAAATTTTGTCCAAAATAGGTGAGGCTAAAATTGTAAAAAAAATCTATGATGAATTTACTGATTTGTACGCAAGATTGAATTGCACTGATGATTTTGCAAAGATGTTTGCAGAAAATCCAGAATTAATTTTCGAGTATGAGAAGTCGGTTAAAGATTTAAAGTTTGATTTTAATATTGTCGAAAACTCAAGTAATACTTTTGACGTTGGCAAGTATGTTTCTGTAATATTTCCAGAAAAACTTAGAAAAGAATTTAAGGACAAAATTAATGATAAGGTTAAGAAAATCTCTAATGGTTCTAATTGGGAATACTTCACAGTTTCATTTCGTGTCCATTCAAAATACGATTCTGAAGATAAGGTTAGATCTTCTTTATCTAGATATCTAAAAAGAAAAAAATTGTCTTTAACTGACCATATTTATTATTCCGATAAATCCTCAAAAATACTACCTCAAAACAACTACGGTTTATCTAGATAAAAAAATAAATCTTTATCTCTTAATTTTTAAAGACCACCTCATCGAGTTGTTGAATTTAAAGGTTGGCGTTAACGATAGGAATAATTTTTTTATCTCGGGATAATAAGTTATTTTTTAAAAAGCATTTATTGATAATGAAGATGAGAAGGTTTTTGTTAAAGGATTACTGTAATAAGATTAGAAAAAAAGGCTTTTAGAATTAAGCAAAAAAACTTTAATTGAAGAGGAGATTTTTTTCCTTTAAAGATTTGAAAGCTAGAACGGCCACACTAGACTATTTCACTAACAAACAAATAAAAAAAGTGAATTACGTTACAGTAATGATTTTTTTGTGCAATTAAAGAACTTTTGTATAACGAATCCACAGAAAATAAAAAAAACGTTTTGCTGAAATTATTACAGAATTATTGTTAGAATAGCTATATTAATTTAAGTTTTTTTAACAGACCGACATTGATGTCGGTCTGTTCTATTATAATTTAAGAAAATAAATATAAACTGTAATAGTTTTAGAAAGAAGGTGCTGATGGTTAAGAATACCAAAGTTGAAAACAATTTTATTAATTTAGTGGATAGAATGAGGACTCTTGCAAATAAAGATGTTGATGAAATTTGTAATGAGTTGAGAAACAACAAACCTTTTAATGATGGTCTTGATTGTATGCTAAGGGCCTTTAGAGGGTTGTTAAAGTCAGATTCTCAAAACAAAGACATTCGCTTATTTGCAAACAATCATCACTTGATTCTTGAGCACGAGGATATTGTTAATAATCTTAAGTTTGATTGTGATTATGATCTAGATGGATATTCTGTTGCATCTCATTTTGGAGGATATGATGTTGTAGAAATCAAAAATATAACTGTTTCTGATATTCCACAAAATATTAATAAAAAAATGAATTTATCCCTAAACAAACGCATTCAAATTGAAAAAAAGAATTTTTCAACAATTGTAAAAGATAAACTTCGTGAAGGGAAAAGAGGGTCAAACCCCAATTATGAACCCACCAAAGATGATATCTGTTTATTTATTTCAAAAAGAGATTAAAAAGGAAATTATCGGTTTTTTTATATTGATGAAAAAAATGGTAATTTTCATTACGAAAGAGACGTTGAATTGTTTGTTGATAATGAGGGAAATTTGGGGAATGTCTACTCTTCCGTCACCCCTAACAACACAAAAATTTTTCAAAAAAATAACTTTAATTTTATCTATAAAAAGTTCAGATTTTTATTAAAAGAGCCTACTTAAATATGCTGACCGATCGTTACGGAAATTCATTTGATGAGTTTTTGATATATTATTCCAAAAAAAATCAAAAAAAGAAGCAGAAAAAGTATTTGAATAAGTTGTTGATTGATGGAAATCAATTTAATTTGTCGGATATCCAATCCGGTCAATACGGTTTAGCGATTCTAGATGATTTAAAACTTGAAACTGATATTAGTGAATTAAGAGAAATTAAATATTTGAAATCATTAATTGCTCACGAAAAAGATCCGAAACAACGAAAAAAAGATTCGGAAATATCGTTCTTAAGTTATTACAAGAATAGAGAGTTATGCCTCTATTCTTTTCTTATAATTTTTTTAAAAAAATAAAAAAACTTTAGAAAGAAGGAAAAAAATGACAATAAAAAAACAAAGCAAGAAGATAACAATCAATTTATTAATTTGATGAATGCTGCAAAAAATCTAGCAAAATCTGATACATCTAAATTTGTTGAAGATTTAAGAGATGATGTAAAATTCAACCTGATAATGAAAAAAAGGTTTTTGTGCGAAATTAAGTCAAAATTCAAAACTAATAGTGAGGATAGAGATATTCGTTTGTTCGCAAACAATCCACACCTCATTATTCAACACGATGAGATACTCGAGAATTTAGTTTTCGATATTGATTATAGTTTTTTTGACTCAAAAACTAATTTCAAACCTGGTGGTAAATTTAGTAGAGATCATAGATATCTATTGAAAAATTACAAAATTAAATATTACCGGGGTTCCTGATGGTATTAATAAAAAAATGTATAAGTTTTTTTAACAAAAAAATATTAAGAAACTAGAAGTTGAAATGGCGTATGTTTTTAATAATCTCATCAACACCCAAAAAGCCGAGCGTTGAACTTGATAGAGAAGAAACTATCAAAAAGAATTTCTAAATATCTCACAAAAAAACTATCAATCTTTAATCAATTGGATTTAGATTCGAATTTAGGTTCTAATAAAATAGAATTTTTATATTGATTCAGATAGTAAACTATCCCTTTATCACACACGATACTCTTCTAAAGTTGGTCATCATAATATAAAACTATCAACCAAGGATTTTTTTCAACAATCTGGATGAATAAAAAAATTTAATTCAGATGTTAATCGATCCTCGTGGTGAAGGTTATGAAAATATTTTTAAAATATTATGCGAAAAAAAGCAAAGGAAGATTTTTGAAGAATTTTTACAAAAAAAATTTTTACTTTCTGATGATTGCTTTGAATTTAAAGATTTTTTTATCTGGTAACCAACCGATTTGGCTTATAAGTGATGAACAATTAAAATCCGGATTGTTACAGAATGATTCGATGAAAAAAATTAATAGATATATTTCAATTAAAATGTAACCCCGAACAAAAATAAGAGGGTTATCCGGATTGTTTCTGAAATATTAGAAGAGATGGATAGTAATCTGCCGTTTTAATTTTTAAAAAAATAATAGAGAGTTATACCTCTATTATTTTTTTATTTTTTTCTTATAATTTAATAAAAAAATTCCTAGCAAAGCTAGAGATAGAAAAGAAGGTAGCTATTATGGCTAAAGATATTAACAAACCAATTGTTTTTGTAGACATCATTCTACTGAAACATCATACAGTTGCAACATTGACTGAACTTGATTCAGATGAGAAGTACGTTTCTGTTATTGGTGGAAAAGTTAAACAAGCTGAAGTTTATAAACTTGGAGGGAAAGTTTTAGATTCTAAAGGTTTGTATTCTTATTTGTATAACAAACGTGTTGTATTTTGGAATGGTAAGTTTTCGGATTCTTACATCTTACCCCAAATTTCACAAGGAAAGAGTCAGGAATCAATTTTCTGGCTACACGAAGAAATGTTTGTTAAGAAAGTTAAACCTTGGAAGTTGACACCCCAACCAAAACAAATTTATGGATTTTTTGATATTGCCAATCTTTTGCGACAAGGTACTACTTTGGAAGAAGTTGCTGGCCGTATGGGGCTGTCGATTGCAGAACCAAACCTTTATTTGCAAACTTCTAAAAAACTAGATGAAAACAAATTGATGGAATTAGTGAAATACTCACTTTCAAGATCATCTAATATGAAAGTCGTATTTAAACATCCTTATATCACTGCTGGATACAAACAACACTTTGCAATGATTGATCGTTATCTAGATGGTAAGGAACATCTTTTTTCAAAAACTGGAGCTCAACTTGCGACAGACGGAATTACAAGAAATGGTCAGTTTAAAAACCACAAAGATAAAAAGTTTGATTGGAAATTTAATGGTCACAATGTTCTTGAATTTATTCCGGAGGGTTGGAAAGAGGAACTCCTTCGATATCAGAAAGAGATGGAATCTGCAATGGAAAAATATCTGGATGTTATTGCTTCCGGTGGTAATATTTTTGAAGCGGAAAAATCATTTAAGGAAGTTCAGTTTCCGAGTTATAAATTTACAATTAATAACAATCTGGAAATCTCTTCTTCTGGCGGCGGGCTCCATACAAAACGTTTAGATTGTACTTGCGTTCGAAAAGAAAATGTACATCACGACGATGTTGAAGGAGCTTATACTGAAATTATTTTTAGCAAAGGATATCTTTAGTCCAGAAATTGCTAAAATTTATAGAGGTTATAAAGAAGACAAGTTTTTCCTATAAAAAAAGCTAAAAAAAGCTAATTGAGAAAGCAAATAATGATGGATTTTTTTGGATTTATTTGAGTTGAAAGATCAAATTGCGCAATTTGGAATTGAGCTTGAATCATCAATCAAAAACATTCAAGAATTGATTACAGTAATTAATGAAGGGGTAAACTAGCAGTTTATGCAAATGTAGAAAATTTATGAAAAATTTCTTGATTTTCTATGTTTAAGTAACTATGACAATTAGAAAGCCCTGCATATCTCGTAAGAGGTGTGTATCATTACAAAAGTTAAACCGAGGAAATACCTTAAGGCCTGTTTGCCACAACGTAGGATGAAAGTCCAGGCGTGATGGTAGCGAAAGCAGAAAGAAGAAACAGGATATTGATACAACCTAGTAGCTAGCACAAAGTGAACGGCTGTAAAGCTGAAATAAAAGCTAATTAGTTTCTAGTAATTAAAATGGTGACTGCTAGAAAACGTTAGTGCTAAGTCAATATTAACAAGGGTAAGTTTCGGTAGGAATATCCTAAGTCTCCAAAAAGAGATATGGATAACCTCGAACGACTATCCCCTGATGGGGGAGTGAATTAACACTAAGCCGATATTTTATTGGTGAGTAAAGCCGTAAGCTGACGACGGAAGAAAAATATTTGGTCTGAACACTCGTGAAGGTTGTGTTAGATTGGTTCAGATTGACATATAGTCTGCGCACGTTCTGTAATGGAAGTGTCCGGGAATCGACCCGGCTGTTAGGGGTTGCGCCTTGACGGAAACTGTCAAAAGTACGAAAAGCACATTGAAAATTGAATAACACGATAAAGTAAGTTGCATTATATTGCGTATTATGATATAATAGTTTAATCAAATCATTAAGGAGATAAAACTATTGAAGAAAAACCAAAAGGTGGCTCGTGATGAGAAGTCAGAAGATTAGGTTAAAATTGACCAAAGATCAAGAAAGCCTTGCGTGGTGGTATAGTAAAGTTTCACGTAATTTTTGGAATCTTTTAGTTGATATTGACAAGAGGAACAATAAGGGTGAGTTTGATGAAATCTTGAGTAAAAATGGAAACAAGACCTATTACTCAAAATTTCACGAAAGAGATATTTATCACATCAATCAATCAGATTATCTCAATCTTGCCAAAGTTGTTGTCACTAAGAACTGTAAAAAGGATGAAGAAAAATGGTCTTGGTATTATCAACCCAACCAATCGTTTATCTACACTTTTCTTTCTAGGGAATTGGTGAAAATTCGGAAACAAAACAAAGGAAAATTGAACTTTCGGAGTGTTGACAAAATTCAACCTAATTTCAATGTACGATGTGATGTATCTGCTGATGGCAAACGCCCTAGTCGTATTTACCTAAAAGAAAACGGTAGACTTCAAATACCAACTATCGGGAATGTAAGTTTTGGTTCTGCTAGATCAGGTTTTGATTTATCTTGCAAGAAACAAGTTGCGAACATATCTTTTGATGGAAAATACTGGTACTTGTCCTACACTGAAGACGTTGAAGCTCAAGTGAAAATTTTGCCCGATTATACTGATGGAATTGGAATTGATCTGGGAATAAAGACGCTCGCAATGGTTTCCGACGGAACTAAGATACCAAATATCAAGACTTTCAGACGAGTTCGTATCCTGAACAAACGCCTAAAACGACTACAACGCAAGGTATCTAGAAAGTACCTTATCAATAAATGCAACAGAAACAATAAAACAAAGAATATTATCAAGTTAGAAAGACGAATCAAACTGATACACCGTTCACTAAAGAATATCCGTATCAACCATATTCGTAAATTTGTATCTGAATTAGTTAAAAAACAACCGCAATATATCGCAATCGAGGACTTGAACGTGAAAGGAATGATGAGAAACAAACATCTTGCAAAAGATATTGCTAATTGCTCCTTTTACACTATCAAAGAACATCTTATTAGGAAGGCAAAAGAACGAAATATAGTCGTTCGGTTAGTGGATAGATTTTATCCTTCGAGTAAGACCTGTTCAAATTGTAGTAGTTACAAAAAGGAATTGAAGCTCAGTCAACGAGTATATCATTGTAACAGCTGCCAAGTGAAAATAGATAGAGATTTCAACGCCTCGTTAAATATTGCAACAACTGACAAATACAAATTAGCTTAATTGAATTGTTTTATTGCCTTTGGGAACTAGAAGGTAATTAGTTTCAGTGGTAGGTCAGCCGTGAAGCCGAACCACTTAAATATACACGCCCTGGAAATTATGAGTATGCCAAACAAATAGTAGCTTCGGCAAAATTTGGCTCAAGATGGGAATGTCAATCGTGTTATTCATTTTCTTATTTTTCGCACTTTTGACTTACGGTGGAGGCTAGTAAACTGGCAACCAACGAACCTACCGGAAATGCTGACCGGAATGGAACTCCGATTTACAATCCAATTGGAATGATTCAAGGTCGTATCATTCTTCAAATTCTATTGTTTAATCTTGTAACACGTATTTTACGTGCTGGTGGTGAAGTTTGGAGTGCAAACACAGATGGTGTGTTCTGGACTTCTGAACAAAACATTACACACGTTGTTCGTGAATGGGAAGAATTTTGGGGGATGAAGATCGGATCTGAAATGATTGATTTGTATATCGCTAAATCAGATAACGACCGTATTCTTGTGAATAATGGAGTTGTTATTGAAGCTAAAGGTGACGATTTGGTTCACCATCAACTTTCAAACTTGACAAAGTTAGGAACAAAACCTCGAGTTGTTGATAAGGTTATTTTACAAAAACTTTTGAAACCGGAATTGAACCTACTTGATTTGTTAGAGAAAGAAATTGAATCTGGAGATGTTTCAGAATTTGCATTTGTATCAAAAGCACAAAGAGAAACACGTACAGTTTTTGATTTTAAAATTGCTCCTCGTGTTAACAGATTTTTACTAACAGAATCGGGTGAACAGGTTCGTAGTTATAACCTAAAATCTGGTCAACTTGTAAAAATTACTAATGTTCCGGATTCACTTGTTACTGTTTATAACGATGAATTGCCAGAGAAATTACCTAAAAATCTCAACAAACAGGCCTACCTGGATTTGATTGAGAGTGTATATTCTCACTGGATTTAATAAAGAAAAGGAGTTTTAATAACTTCTTTTTTATTAAAAAAATAACAAAAAAACAACCCCTAAACCAGAGGTTGTTTTTTATATCTTGCAAGATAGAGTTATTCTTCCAAATTACGGAAAAACAACTTGTGGAAAGTAATCCCCAGTTGCACGATCAAAGTGCCACAATATCAAAGGAATACCGTTATTTGCTGCTAATTTAATAACAGCTACTGTTAGGGATGTTAAACCTGTAACATACAAGTCAATTCCCTTATCTGACGTCAAGAATGTTACGTCAGTGTAGTCCGCAAAAGCCAAACCGGCTCTGTATGCGGGTTTGATATCTAGTAGCGGTAAAATAGCGTCAGCTGCCATTTTATCCATTGCTGCGACGTCTGTGACGTCATCAATATTTGATGGAAAAACGAAACCATCAAGAGCGGGCATACCGTCTGCGTGGCGGTCTGTGAGACCCAATTTAATATTTGTCATAATAGTTCTCCTTCTTTCCTGATTAAATCAGGTGTTTTTATTATTTGTAATAATTATATAAACTAAGAAATAAAAAAAGAGGAATAATCCCCTTTTTACTTTTTATCAACTTTCAAGCCTTGAAATTTCACCCTGAAGATCCTCAATTTGTTGATTTAAAGAATAAATTTCTTCATCTTTTTCTACAATTAATCGTTCAAGCTCATCCCGTTCTGAATTAAAATCTTTCTCCAAATCGGAATGAAGATCAGACTTCGCCTCTTGAACAATTCCATCGACAATATCCGTTAATTCTTTGTGATCGCATTGATAAAAGAAAAAATCAAAGTAATCATCAGAAATTAGTTTGTGATATTTCGTTAGAGTATCTGCGAATTTAGCTCCACTATCTTTGAGATCTGATAGAACTCGTTCTTTTAAATAAACCTCTGAAAGTGCGCCACTTTTGTTTAATGGATTGCCATCACGAAAACTAAAGGTTACATCTAGAATTTTTTTCTTATACAAATTAAGTAAAGAAAACGCTTTGTTTTCATTATCATAATAATCAGAACAATCGACAGTTCGATTTTTTTGCAAATCTTCTTTTCTTCTTTGAAATACTTGTAAAAAAAATATTAGGCAGTTCTGCTTTTTTTATTCAACATTGTGATAATGTCATAACGAGCAAATGGAGTGTTTTTCTAAAAAGTTATAATCGTTTCCATCAAAAGTTTCAGATGTATGAAAACTTTTTTTAATTGTTTATTAATCGAAATGTAACGTTCTGGATTATTTACAAAAATGTTTTTTTGTTTATATAACCCAAACTTTTCATCTCTTTTCAATACAAAGTGCAAGGGAACATCAATACCATTCCAATTATCTTCAATTACTGATTTGATACCGGACTTTTGAATAAAATTAGAAATATCTCCAGGTAAGTTTCCGCTTAAAATATCATCAATATTAAATAACATTAAAATGTAAGGGAAAAAAATTGTTTATTATCCATTGGGGATTCTTTTTAACTTATCAACTTGAGAAATAAGAATCTCCTGTAAATAATTCAGAAATTCAACACTTTCTCTAGCTTTTTCAGCCTTTAATCCTAGTTCTAACAATAATAGAATAGAGTAGTAATCTTTTTGATTTTTACCACTTAATAGTTCTAAATGGTTTCGTACAAAGGGAACAAAATCTTTATTTTCCAAATTGTTCGATAAGGTTGAATCTTCAAGTAATTGTCTTGTTTTTCTCAACAAATTATTCTTTGTTTCTTCTTCGGTTGAAGATAGGGTGACGCTAGAGGCAATAGGAACCAAATTAAAAATATTTAATCCGTCACCAATTTTTTCTTGTGCACCTTTTACTGACCAAAAATCCAACTTACCATCTAAAGTTTGAAAGAGATAAACCGTTTTGCTCTTTTCTTCGTAATAAGCTACTCTACCATTAAACATAGACCCGCCAAGATCAACGATTGATATATTATCTAACTCTTCTGATAAAAACTTTCCAACTGTTTTTAGATAGAGTTTTTCCTCAAAAGATTGGATTTCTTTTTGATTTATCAGTTTTTACCATTAAATTTTTCCTTCTTTTCTAACTGAAATTGATTCAGCAAAATATTTTTTTCTTAAATTATAAAAGAAGAGTGAATATCTCACTCTTCTTTTTAGATATTGTATATTTCATCCAAAAATTCAACGAACCGTTCGACGTTACCTTCAAGTGAAACATCTGGAAGAACGTTGAAAATAGGTAAACAAAACAAGTCTTGAATTGTAGATACACGTTCCTGTTCGAGTTGAACTCGTTCGATACGTCCATTGATTTGTTCTTCGTCGCCACCACGAGATTTGATACGCTCGATAGCAACATCGATAGGCAAATTTAAAATAACAGGATACACCTTCACACGCAAATCACCATATTCATAATACAGGTCACCCTGATCTTGAAATACGTGTGAGTAAAAATTAGTATCTGCAACTAATACAGCGTGGTTGGTGAAATTATCAGTTTTTGAGATAACTTCATCTTTTGTAACACCGTAAAGGTTTTCTTGAAATTTTGTTTCCTCAAAAACCGAGTTTGATTCAGATAATTCAGTAGCTTGCGCCTCTGAAAGAAAATAATAATCAACCCCGTCTATCTCTCCGGGTCGTGGGGGGCGTGTGGTATACGAAATCAACGTGTGTTCATCATCAAAGATTTTTGATAAAGTTGTTTTTCCAGAACCAGAAATTCCAGTAATCACCACAATACCAGCTTGACGCTTTTCTTGGTTTTCGATAATCATAATTTGATTACCTCCCTTCTTTCTATCTTATTTTTACTTTCCTTAATTATAAGGGATATATTTCTTCAAAATGCAGTTTGAATTATTTGAATTTTTTTAGGATCCAAGTAATCCTCTGACAATTCATCAAAGATCTCCTTTAGTCTATTTCTAACAAATTTCTTTAGATTTTCTAAATACGAAACGGTCAGAATTGGATAGTTTTTTTACTTGACAATGGTAATCCCACTGGAAGAAATCCTAAAACGATTTCATCAGAAGAACTAATTAATTTTGATACGGTTAATTTGGTTCCGTCACTAGATGATAAGAGTCCATTGTAAAACAAAGGTTTTAATTCAACTCTTAATTTTTTTGTTTATTTTTTTGGGGTGATAAGAAAATAAAAAAACAAACATAGATAGTTCTCGAACATTTGCAGTCTTCATAATTTTTTTATTTTCTTCCATCAAATTGTTTGCGATTTTTTTCCCAAGTGGAAATGCGACGATTAAAATTCTGAATTAAATCTAGGACATCATCTCTCTGAGATAATTCCAGAAGTTCTTTTAGACGTTCTTCAAAAAAACAACATCTTTTTTCTTGAGATAAAACCTCAGATTTTTAAAACCATATTAATTCCTTCTTTCTATTTGTTTTTATTTCTTATATTATATCAAAAAAATTCTAATTTTTTTATCAACAAAAAAAGGGCTTTTTAAAAAGCCCTTTTCTATTCTGTTTTTTTCCCCGGAGAGGTCTTCAACAGACAAACCCTACAAAAGACTGGTGGGGTGCGTTCGGGTAGCGATCTCCACATTAAAAACGCCTAAATATACTCTGGAATAATTCCGTGGTAACATTTTTTTGATAAATATATAACTCATCAAATCTATTTTTACCTCATTAATTGTTTAAATTTTTTTATATATTTTTAATAAGTTGAATTATCCTATAATAGTTAAAGAAACAATAATAAAAAGGAATGGTATTTATTTTGAATAAAAAACTTACATCTATTTTAGCAGCTGGAGCAATATTGCTGACCATTGCGCCTGCAACTGGAAATTTTGTTCAAGTTGGTAATAATGTTGTACACGCAGAAACATTCAAAGCTGGTACGGAAGGAACAAGAACACTTAAATTTAATATTAAACCAAAAATAGAAACAAAAGTTTTAACGTATGGTGAGCCTGTTGACTTGATTATGGTTATTGATGGATCAGGATCTCAAATCGAACCGTTCAATAGTGGAGATTATCCAAACAAACGTAAAATCAATGTTGCACTATTGGACGCACTAAACCTTGTAGAGTCTCTTCCAGAAGGATCTCAAGTTATGATTGCTTCTTACAGCACGAACACAGCTGATTCTTATGCGAAAAAGGGAGTAACAAAGTTAATTTCTAGAGAGGACGCAATCAAGGTTCTCAAGGACGTTAAGGATTCTGCTCCTGAATCAAAATATGAACTTGAATGGTATCGTGTTTGGGAAAAATACTTAAATAATGCAGGTGATAAAATTTTTGATAAATCCTCAACAGATAGACCATTTGAGGAAGTTTACGAAAAGGAAACTGCAAAGAAAAACAAATATGTATCAGTTGTTCAATTCACTGATGAGTGGGTGCAGGATGAAGATATTGACAAATCATTTGCTGATTGGGCAAAAGCTAACGCTAAGACATTTATGAGTGTTCTTTATCCAAAAATTGATGGAAGTTTGCGTTCTGAAACTATGATGAAAGCCGTTGGGCACCCTAACATTTACAACGCCCGTGGAAAAAAAGACTCAGTTCGTACAATCAATCTTATTGAAACTTTTAGATCTACCGCTTTGAGAACAACTACTTCTAGAAAGGAAATTTTCCCAGATGGTGTAGTATCTGTTAATGCAGAAAAGGGTATTGATATTAAAGAACTCGAGTTGATTTCTCCTAGTGGAGCTAAACAAAAATTAGAACATCAACCTGGTGACGCAATTTCTTGGTCTTGGAAGGGTAAATTTGCAGAGCAAGGTGAATACACATTAAGATATAAATTTACAGGAAAACCTACTGAAACTAAAACAATTACTGGTGTTGTTAATGTTTCTGATAAAGAAGTTGTAAAAGGGGTTGATACAATTGTCCCTGAAGATAAACCGGCATTGGACTCTTTAGACACAAAACAAGAGATTATTCCGTTTAAGACAATTGAGGAGAAAGACCCTACACTTCCTTTTGGAGAACGTAGAGTTAAGGTTAAAGGTGTTAACGGAAAGAAAATAGTCACCAGTTATTATGATATTGTTAACGGAAAACGTGTTGGCCCATCTAGAGAAGAATCAAAGGTTGTTTTAGAGCCAATTGATGAGGTCATCTTGGTTGGTACTAAAGTAGAAGATAAAGTGACTTACAAGACAATTCACAAAGGTGATGATAATAAGATTCTCAAAGAAGAAGATGTTGCGTCAGAAAAATCAGATTTTGAAGGATACAAATACATTAAAACAGAGTCTGATAATTCTGATAAGCTAAACGTCTTAACAACTCACTACTACCACAAACTTATTACAACTTACAAAGGTGTGGATACAGACGGCAAGGAAGTCATCTTAGAAAAAGTTGATGGAACAAAAGAAAAGAAAGATTTTAAAGATTACACATTTGAAAAGACAGAAACATTAGATAATGGTGATGTTATTCATTATTACAAAGCTAAAAAAGCTGACATCAAAAAAGAACCAATCAAAACAGGTGCAAGCGCAGGTTCTTTAATTGTTCCAGTTATTGGTTTATCTAGTGGAATTGGTGTTTTAGGCATTGCTTCATACTTAGTTAAGCGCAAAAGAAACAAATAATTTATAAAATTGGGTGGGGGAACTCATCCTTTTTTTATTTATTAAAAAAACTTTTTAACTTTTTTTAGTAACCCAAAAAGGATATATAATAGTAAAGAAATAATAAAAAAGGAATGGTATTTATTTTTGAATAAAAAACTTTCATCTATTTTTGCAGCTGGAGCAATTATGATCGCTGTATCACCAGTTGCTGGTACGTTAATTGAAATTGGCAATAATGTGGTGCACGCAGAATCTTATAAAGCTGGTGACAGTGGAACAAGAACTCTCAATTTCAATATCAAACCAAACGAAAAGACTGATACAAAAACAGAAGTTGTTGGTGAACCACTTGATTTGATTATGATTATTGATGGCTCCGGATCCACAATCGAACCATTTAATAGTGGTGACAATCCTAACAAACGAAAAGTAAATGTCTCTTTGGGAGACGCTCTTAAATTGGCGGAATCATTGCCAGAAGGTTCTCAAGTAATGATTGCGTCTTATACAACTAATAAAAAAGACTCTTACGACAAAAGAGGAGTTACAAGGCTTATTCCAAAAGCAGAAGCAGTTAAAATTTTAAATGAAATTAAGGATTCTGCTCCCGCTTCTATTTATGAATTTGAATGGTATAAAGTTTGGGAAATATCTAAATGGGCTGAATGATAAACTATTTGATAAAAATAGAAAAGATATTCCTTTTGAAGAAGCATACGAAAAAGAAACTACTAAGAAAAACAAATACGTTTCAGTTGTCCAGTTTACAGATGAATGGATTCAAGATGAAGACATTGATAGCTCTTTCGCAACGTGGTCAAAAGCCAACGCAAAAACATTTATGAGTGTCCTTTATCCAAAAACAAATGATGTTTCTCGATCTGAAACAATGATGAAAGCCGTTGGACACCCAAATATTTACAACGCACGTGGAAAAACTGACGAACAAAGACAAAAGGATATTATTGAAAAATTCAAGGCAACAGCTTTAAAAACAAATACTGTTACAACCAAAACATTCCCAATGGGAGAGATTACTATTAGAGCGGAAGAGGGAATTTCGATTACAGAAGCATATTTGATTTCTCCAAAAGGAGAAAAAACAAAATTACTTTTAAATAATAAGGCTTCTTGGTCTACTATTTCTTGGGCTGGAAAACTTGAAGAAGAAGGTGAATACAAAGTTGTTTATAAATTTAGTGGTTCACCAACAGAGACTAAAAAAATTTTTGGTAATGTAGACGTATCAAACAAATCTGTAGTAAATGCAGTAGATACTATTGATCCAAACAAATCAACATCTGATGAGGTAACTGAAGAGGATATTCCATTTGAAACTATTGAAGAAAAAGATCCAAATCTACCTCTTGGAGAACGAAAAATTAAGGTGAAAGGTGAACTTGGTAAAAAGAGAACCACAAAAACCTTCAACTTAATTAACGGAGTTCGTTCTGGAGATCCAACAATTGATACTAAAATTGTTAAAGAAAAAATTGATGAAGTTGTGCTTGTTGGAACAAAAGTTAAACAGGCAGATGTCAAAAAGAAACCGATTGAAACCGGTGCAGCAGCCTCAGCCGTCTCAATGCCATTAATTGGTTTACTTTCAGGAGCTAGTGTTATTGGTATTGCTGGATACATCGCAAAACGAAAAAGATAATATAAAAAAAGAGGTTTAACCTCTTTTTTTATTTTTTTAAAGTTTTTTTAAGTAAATATCCAAAAATACAATTCAGCACTGGAATAGTTTTAAATTCATCATAAATACCAGTTTCAATATTATCTTTAAATACAGAGAGTTTTTGATTTAAACGAATCTTTTGTTTCCCCATCTGGGATTACAATACAAACATCATCTAAATAATGAGATTTGATTTCATTTAAGAACTCAAAACGTTCATCATTTTTTTGATGGATAGGTATAAGTGATAATTTTAATCAATTCGGCAAATGAATATTCAAAATAAATTTTTTTGTAAAAAGACGACTTTTTTTATTTTTTTCTAAAAAAATTGTAAGCAAGCGCTCCTCTTCCTCAGTGAAACGAGCCATATCTAATGCTGCATTATATTTAAGTTTATTATTAAACTCAAAGGTGTCAATGACTGACAAAGATTCTTCTTTGTATCTCTTCTCCAAAAGAGAAACAAACACTTTATTTAATTCCCGCCTTGAAGATTGGTAAGAGGTTGCTAAAAGTAAATTTTTTTCATTTGACAAAAAAATTCTTTTCATACGCAATATATTCTAAAAAGTATTTTTATCAAATTCATCTGTATCTGACTCTATTAAATTTAGAATGTATTTTACAATTCTTGAAAAAAATTGGGATAATTAATTCTTCAAGGTCCCTTTTAGAGTAATATGGTTTTTTTGTTTATTTACAAAATCTTTAATTTTTATATTTTTCCATCTCTTAGAACAAGATCTAAAAATGCAAATCCTGTACCAGGTTCAGTTGATGATAATTTCTTAAATAAATCAAGCAATAAAGACTCTGTATCAACAAACAGATTTTTTTGTGGTCGGTACTCAAACCTTTCAGAAAAACGTCCTTTTCTTCAGTATCAATAACTGTGTGAAACGTATCGTTTAGATAGATATTATATAAATAATCAGAAAAATAATCCAATCTCAACTCTGATACGTAGTCACTCTTTGGTTTATTGATTTCTAAAATCAAATTTGAAACTAAATCTTTTCGTTCTTGATCTAATACATCATTTACAAGTTCTTGAAAATGATGTGTGTAAGCAATCAAGTTTTTTTATTTAATAACTGGAAACCATCTTTTGAAATTCTGATTGGTGGAACAATTTTTTTGACTGTTTGTTTCTGTAAAAATAAGTTTTTTTACAGTATCAATCTGTTCATTAGGACTAAGAATACATAGGGGTGTTTTATATACTCCTTTTCGAAAAGAAACGTGATCTACTTTCTTAAGATAATCAAGAGATGATTCGTTTTTTTAATACTTTTGATATAAATATCTTTTAGTTCCTTCAAAAATAAACTTCTTTTGTTGTTGCTGATACAAATTTAGCTAAGGAATCCTCATCAACAATTTTTAAGAGTATGACTCCAAACATTATCATACAAAGTATGCCCAAAAGAATCTTTCAACAAGCTAGACCCTTTATTTTTTTATTAAAATTTAACTCTCCAAGATATAAAATCTGTGTTGAGATTTCTAAGGCGTCTGGATTGTCTCCACTAATTTTGAATAAAAATTCATCTTCATCAAAATGAGTACCAAACATCAATTTTATCAAAAGATAATACCAGTTAATTTACCTTTTTTTCTCTTGTGATATCATAATCTCTAGAGAAGTTTATAATCAGGGTGAGTCAAATATTCAATATTCTCATCTGAAAACGAAAAAAATCTTTTGAACCAATTCTATCAAGTAATTCTTTGACTTTTTTTAAAGTCTCCATTTTTTTGTGGATGTTTTTTTGTATTACCATTTTTTTCCTTCTTTTCTACCTGAAATAAATTCAGATGTTTTTTTATTTTTTTCTTAAATTATAACAGAACAAAAAAATTAAAAAAAGAAGAGGTTGTCCTCTCCTTTTATTTTTTTAGTGATAATTTCAGGAAATTTTTCCATCATTCAAAAAAATCTTTATATATAGAAACAAGATTTTTTTCTTTATAAAACTTTTGAATTTATAGTTGATAAATTTATCTAAATAAACATCGTCAATTTCCAATTTTTCTATGTTCAGAACCACTAAGTAAACTTTTTTCCAAAGATAACTTTAAACTTTCTGCTTTCACGACTGGAATTTAAGTCCAACTGACCCAATAAAATAGGTTCATTGGCACACAAGTTGTTAGTGAATTTTTGGAAGATAATCAATGTCATATTTTTGAAAAAGATTTCAAATGTGTTTGTTTTTACAAAAAGTAATAAATAAGAAAAAAACGGGTAGTTTCAATTCTCTTACAGATCCAGCAGTAACACAAACATAAGGATATTGATTTAACTTCTTAATAGATAACCTAACAACATCCATAAATTTTTTTCTGAAAGTGGATATTCTCCTTTTTGGATAATATCTTTTATTTGCTTCATCTGTTCAAACTGAGAAGACTCTTCTTTTTTTGTGTTTAAAACCACTTTTTCCCTCTTTTCTACTGAAATAATTTCAGATTTTTTTATTTCTTAAATTATAAAAGAGGAGGAATGATACCCCCTCAGTTTTTTTCATCAATTCAAGAATTAACTCGATTAAATCAAGTACAAAAATATGAATTATCAAACTCGCTATATAACCCAGATCCAATTCCAATTTTAAGGTGTTCAATTTGTTTTTAGGAAAAGATCAGTGTTTAAGTTTCCAGTAAAAACCTTCACTTTTTTTCTGGATTGTTCCTTTTGATTTCTTTTGATTATTTTTGAGATGATCAATTGCTTCTTGATAATGACAATCAATTTCACCAATCAGTAATTTTTAAAAATATTTTCAAAATCCAATTTTATAACAAGATCACCACTTATTTTTCACTGGAATATTTTTCAGATATAGCTTTCAAAAATCGCCTTGTCTACTACTGAATGTCCAAACGTCAAAGAATTATTATCGTTTTTTTAGGATGTAACACAAATTAATATCAAGATTTAACTCTGATAATTTGTTAAGGGATTTTCTTTTGATAAAAAAATATCCAATTCTTCCAAGATTAAATTTTTTATTATATCCATCTCTAAGGAATGGAGTATATTTATTTAATTTTTCCAATAACTAGTTTATTTTTGAAAAATCAAATACCAAATGTTCAAGTTCAGATTTTTTTAAAAATCTTTAGTAACTTGTTCAAGTAACTTACCAAATAAAAAAATTTAATATATTCACTCTTTAAACTTTGAGAATAAAAAGTATGAGCTATGTAATTTTAAATTACTCATTAAGGAACTCATAAAACTACCACCAGAGAGTGTTTCAACAATCTCGACTAAGCCTAAAAATCACATTTGATTTATCATTGTTGAATGATGATTGGGTGATTTGTTTTTAAAAAGTTTTTAAAAAAAGCAATTTGATTTGAGTAATACTCGCTATTTTTTTACAAAAAAAGTTCTTCACAATAAATCTTGTCATTTTTTTAAGTAAAAAAATATTAGCCTTTTTTTGGTGAAAAAAATATTTTTCTAAACCAAATACAGATAAGTTCTAAAAGTTTACTTTTTTTAGAGAGGGTTTTTCTCTGATATATAACTATCAGGATTATCAAAGATATTGATAATATCCTGCTTTTATATCAGAAAGGTAGTTTTCAAATTCTTCACTAAATAAAGTTAAATATTCCCAATATTCGTACTCAATGACTTTTATATTTCCATCATAGTTTGAACTAGAATACAAAGGATCTTTATCTTTGAAAAACAAAAACTCGTACATCCACTCACGCTCTTTTCTTTTTCATTAAAGACAGGGGAGTATTAAAGAGACATTTTAGTTTCTGGTTAGGATTTCTAAGTAAATCCGATGAGATATTATCACCATCTGAAAAAGTAGAGTTCTCTAAAACCAATTGTTTATAAACCAATTTTAGTTTTTCACGAACATTTTTCTTCAGAAGTTCTCTAGCGAAACTCTTTGCTAATTCCTCATCTGTTAATTTAAATTCCTTATCATTCTTTTTCTCCAGAAACTAAAGAGTAAGAGTTTTTCAATTTTGTAGATCCTTTTGATTGATTCAAATTAATAATAGATAAAAATAAAACATCTTTATTTAAAAGATTTTGGTGAACAACCCTTTCTAAATCATCCCCTTTTATCAGAATAACTTTATTTTCTAAAAAAACTGTACCAAATTTGAAATTTTTTTCAAAAATCAACTTGATGTAATTTTTGTTGTATTTGAATAGTAATATTTAAAAACCCTTCAATAAGTTAAATACAAACTCAACATTCTCTTCAGATATTGGTGTTTTTTTACCCTTAATAAGGGCTTTAATTCTGTCAATTCGTTCCCAACGAACAGGCTCTAATTCCCGCTCGGTTGAAACAGTTTTTACTTTTTTTACAACCATTTTTTTCCTTCTTTCTTTGATCTCATAGAGAGATTCATTTTTTTCTTAAATTATAACAGATAAAAGATATTTTTCTGAAATAAAAAAAGTAAAAGGTTTTTCCTTTTACTTTTTTTAAGATGATCCGCCATCTTGATGATGAAATTAGAGAGATATTTTGTGTTACGAAAGTTAGATAATGCCCCATTTTTCAATGCCGTATCTGAAAAAAACTCAAATGCTTTTTTTGATAATCATCACTATCTTCTTCTGTTAAGTTGATATCCAAATCATCAAAATTATTTTTTGTTACTGCGGCAAATGTTTCTAAACATCGTTTGCTCTGGTTCAAACGGAAGTCTGATGTTTCTAACAAAATAGATGTAAAACCGGATATAGATAAGGAAACACTCGGTTTTTTTCTTTTGAATTTAATACTTTGCCCCAATTCTGTTGCGAAACAAATTTCCCATTCATCAATTCTATTAGAAGACAAACTATTTACATTAAGAAATTCAAATCCCATCACGTCAAGGTAATTTAGAGGTTTTAAGGGTAATCCGACCTTTTTATGAAAGATACTCTTAATTTTTTTGAACGTTTCAACATTTCTATTGATATTTAAACTAAATGATGTACTCTCTTTATCAAAAAAATGTAAATCTCATTCAAAAATTCTTCTTTATTAGATTTAATTAGTTTTTCCAAAAACAAATCTATAAAATGTTCTGTTATAAACATTTTTAAGTTTTTTTCACGAATGGATTCCATCTCGGAAGTTAAATTATTAGCTTTAATATCCAATATTTTTTTGAAGCCAACACATTTATCGTAGATTCATCAAAATTCTCGGATAAGAACTTCATTAACGTATACAATAACGTCCCACGATTTTTTTGTTGAAATTGTGTGATCCGATCTGCTGCAAAAAGTCAGTAAACAACGACAACTGATCTAAAAGATATTCATCTTTAATATTATTCTTAATTTTTAAAAAAACTGAATCATCTTTAGAATATTCCATAACCTTAGAATTTAAAAAAATAATTCTTCATAAGTATTAAAGATAAAATATTTTTGTTATTTTTTTAACGAAGAGAATTTTTTTCATTATACCCCTTACCATCATCAACAAAAGACTCAATCATTACTGAACGAATATTTTTCTAAAAAAATGTCAACTTCTTCCTGAAATGAAGAGATGTAGTTTACATCTTCTGTATAAGAAAAAAACTAAATTTTCTGCCAAACTGCAATTTGTTAATGTTTTTTTCCTTATTAATAAATTGTAAGCAGATTCACGTTCTTCCTTAGTCATTAAAATTAATGGTGTGTTATATATATAATATACGCTGGTGCCACCCAAGTTGTATATTTCCTTAAAGGGAACTAGCGTTCTTTCCTCGTTTAATTCAGAATAGAATGTTGAGTTCTCCAACAATAATTTTTGAGACAAGTCTTTCAACTGTTTTGTTGTAAAAGTAATCAAAAGTTTTTGTACATACTTCTCGACCAACTCTTCATCTTTGACAAATAAAGTGTAGTCTTTAATTTCATAAAGCTCGAAAAAGCCTTTGTTGATTTTTTTTCTATCGATATCTAATTTTCCAATCATTAAAAGATCCAAAGATAGATATTTGGGATCCGGATAAGAATAACCATAACAATCCTCTGCGAAAATGAAAAACTTGCTTTCCTTGAAAGAGTACCATACGTAATGAGTTTTAAATTTAATATTCTTACAGGGGTAAGTGCTGGTCCCGCTAGATACATTTTGATTAAATCGTTTAACCAAATTATCGACACATTCCTTGTCAAAGTTGTAATTCTTATCCTTAAGTAATCCAGATAATTCCTTAATAGCAAGAGTGCGTCGATCATCTTTGATTAAAGTAGAATTTACTACCATTTTTTTCCTTCTTTCTAGCTATAATAATAACAGCGAAATATTATTTCTTTAATTATAAAAAGTAAAATTAGTTCTATTATAATTTAAGAAAAAAATATCTGAATTTAATTCAGTAGAAAGAAGGTATTAATGTGAAAAAAACAGGAAATTTACTGTTAGAGATAGATAAGATGGTTCTTGAAGCGGTGAATAATGGAGCACAACTATTATTACCAACCGAAAATCTTTTTCCGAAATCGATAGTTGAGACTGGAGTTGGAGGAAATTCACCTATTATTTTATTTTGTTTTGTAGACAATAATTTTTACCTAACATCAAAGAGTTTTGATTACCCTCTTGATAGATTCGTCGCAGTATCTTATGGGAACACTTTGGAAGATTTATTGTCTTACAGCAAATACGTATCAATCGAAACCCTTCGTGTTGAATTGCAGAATCGTGCAACATCATTAGATTCTGTTGTGGAAGAGCACGCTTTTAATTTGATGAAAGCTTTTAAGAAAACTTCACAAAGTGATGACGATGATAATAAAAAGCGTATGAGGATTTTAGAAATGATTCCATTATCCGATGAAAGAAATTTTAAATATCCTTATAATGAGGATATTCGTAAAAAATTTGTGGATCATTTTACAAATTATTTTTTGGATGAGTGTGCAGATGAATTTTACGAAGCTCTCAGATGGTACTATAACAATGCAGAAACAAAAAAAACTTCTCCTTAACAGGTTTAACATTAGAAATGTTGAAAAAAATGAAAAAAAGCTGGGATTTGTTTTTTTCTGTAAAATTGGATATCCAATCGGTGATTTTTCTTATTGAAGGAATCTTGATGGATTTATTTGAAACAAGAGATGATGTTTGCAATTTTTTTAAATAAATTTATCGATTACCACAAGAGAAAAGGTTCAAATCCAACATTTAACGCATTCAATTTTTTTCTCTTTTTGTTGATTATCTGTCTGTTTATTTTTTTCAGATGATAAATATTATCTGGATTTGTTAAAAGAAAATGGATTTAAACTTACCCTAGACTTTTTGTTTTTAAAAAAATTATTACGACAAAAAAATATGATTTTATTTATGAAAAAAAATAACAGAATATAATAAGAATATCGACGTAAGCCTTTGGACTGAATTTATCAAAGAAGGTATCCTGGAAATAAAAAGGTCTTTCAGAAGAGCTGGAAATTCTTTCACAAAGAAAGATGGATAGTTTTTATAAAAAAATTTTTTTGGAAAGATTGACAAAAGAGCTTTGTTCAAAGGAACTCTTGAATTATTATATTTTTTTCTAAAAAAATTTACAAAGGTATCAACAATTTAGTTGATAAAAAAATAAATCAATAGAACAACAAATCAAAGACAGAAAAAAAATAGATCTATTTTTAAGTAAAAAAATAAAATCTATTAACAATATTCTAGATGGTTTGAAATTCTTAGAAAATAATAATTTTATCTAAAACAAAAAAACAGCTTTTTTTAGCTGTTTTTTTATTTTTTTACTAAAAAGTAATTTTTATTTCTTAGGGGTTCAATAAATTCCCAAGCACTTGAATAACCATACTTACCATCATTAAAAAGCCAATTTCTTATTTTTTTGAATTATCAGTATTTTTCTTTCTTAGGATCTAACTTCTCAGAATCCATCTTTGACATCAACTCAACCTTCTTCATCAGAAAATCAACATCCATCTTGTATAATTCAAGAATGAGATTTTTCCTCTGAAATTAATTTAGAGAATAGCTCACAAGACTTTTTGATGTTCAAGTAGAAAGTCTTTGGCTATTTTTGATTCAGAATAGTAACGAAGTTCATTATTGATAGACCCCAAAGGTCCCTCGTCATTTCTTCCATAAGATGAAAGAACAAAAATATCTGTTAGTGAGGATTCTTTAAAAATGAAATTAATATCACCTTTAATTTCAACAAGTTTTTCTAAAAATTTATTGTAAACTTTTAAACCACTCAAAGTTGACTTTAAATTATCCATAGTTGCGGTGGTTCTTCCACAAGTGAATTTGTAAGCCCAATCCTTCGAAAGTTCTCCGTGAAAATCCTGAGATAAGTAAACAGGTTTGCTGTTTTCAGATAAAATTGTTTTTGTGGAAAAAACCAATCTTTCGAGCAGATCATCTAGAAATTCATCAGTTACTCTATTTAAAGAGTTTGGTTTGAACTCAATGAAATTAAATAATCGAATTAAATCTCTAGTGAAACGAAGACTTTTATTTTCTGCCTCGCCAAACTCAGAAATCATAGACTTTGCAAAGTTGTAAAAACAAAAATCTAAAACTTCTTCAAATTCCTCTTTATTATTTTTTTGTTAATTTTTTTGAGAAAATATTGAAATACTTGAGTGTATAAACGATGTCACGATTATTAAATCCAATCTTTTCTTCAATATGATGTTCGATGTATTTTTTTGAGTGAATTAATTAAACTTTCCTTTGAAAAAGAAGAAATTAACACCTTTGCATTGTAATTGGTTTCGTATTCATTATATGTTTCTTTGAGGATTAGTGCCCAAGAACGAACCGGATACAAATCAAAGATGTTTTTTTAATTTATCTAAAAACAATCTTTTCTAAGGCAGTTGGGTTTTTCATTTTTTTCATCAAAAAAATCCCACTGTATTAAATTTATTCACTAAATTTACATAGTTTTTGATTTTTTTATTAAGTAAAAATATATTGTTTGTTTATCCCATTATTCTCAAATGATACGTTTTCGACTTGAATATCAGTCAATTCTTTAACTAAAATATTTTTTTAATTCTTTAATTCGATCATTTTTTATTACGAGTATTGGATAGGTCAGCAACAACACCCAAACCTGTGAAAAGAGATTCCAATTCATTAATGTTGTATTTTTTTGACTTGAAACTAGATTTTTTTATAAATAGCAATTTCAATTTTTTTGAAATTTCATTAATAAAATATAATCTTTCCTTGCCACCGTCATCAATGATATTTGTATCCCCAATGACAAACTCCCAATCTCCCGGAGTTTCTAACATTTTAACTAAATTTCTGATGTGTTTTAAATATTGATATAAAAACGCTATTTTTTTAGTTTCTTTCATTATTTACCTTCTTTCTGTAACTACTTAAGCTACTATTTTTTTCTTTAATTATAACAGAATGTTTAGTTTTTTTCTATAATTTTTAAAATATTGATTTTTGGTGTATACCGCACCTAGAAAGAAGGGATAAAAATGGTAAAAACAAAAAAAGTGTTTTCAAAAACACTAGCAGCTCTTGATACACTGGGTGTACCTTATATTATCAAGGGAAATATGGCACAATTAGTAGACAATGATTCTCTGATGATTACTTTATCAGGAGATTACAAGGAAACTTGGCGTAGATGGTCAACAAAAGAAAGTGGTCGTGGGGCGGACTCTCTTGTAACTTATTTGATGAAGCAAGGATTAGTTGATAAAAAAGAGGCACTCAATTACCTCGGAAATCGAATCAATAACAAGTCTTTTAAATTAAAGGAAGTTGATGTAAAAATCGCAGAAAATGTTAATTTTGAAGAAATTGTTTACGACCCGAACGCTTGGAAAACAAAAGAATATTTGACTGAAGAGCGAAAATTAAATGAAACGCTTGTTGACGTTGTATTTAAACGTGGATTGATTCTTGAAAATGCACTTGGGAGCCTAATCTTTCTGCAATTAGATAAAGATGGGAATCGTATTGGCGCTGAAATTGTTGGAACTCATCCAGATAAGGATGGAAATCGCATTCGTCTAAATATGCCCGGTTCTAAAGGATTCTTTTATATTCTAGGAAAAGATTGCGATTCTTTAGCAGATGTTGAAAATGTTGTTTTCTGTGAGGGTGTTATTGATTTGTTATCTTATGTTGAATTGATTGGGTATTCTGATTCGGTTAGAAAAAAACTCCCGTATAGTTTGCCGGAATCAAAACCAAAAACACTCTTTGTTGCAATCGGTGGTTCTCTTACAAAAGTTGAACATATCATCGAGCAGCTCACTGCTGGTTTTGGTATTGATTTAAAAAGCGTTAATTTATCTATCGCAACTGATAATGATAAGGCTGGAAATGACGCATACGATTTGTTCTTGAAACACTATCCTGAAGCAGTTAGAGAAAAACCAGATTCTCGTACTGTACCAATTAAAGATTGGAATGATCTTCTGAAATTAATTAAGAAGGGAAGTGAATCTAGTGACTGAAAATAATTCAGAAAATAAATTGTCTCAAGATATCCGAAAGAGTATCAATCGTTTTACACTTAAAAAAATCTTTACTCTCGAAACGGCAAAAGATTTAGCTGAAAAACTGTTGATTTTGGCGGGAGGAGACAAAAATCCTTATATACCAAAAGGTGGAAAGAATAAAGGTAAATTTAGGATTCCAAAGGCGCAAGCATTTGATGTGATTATTGAATATTGGGATTATAATTTTGCTCTTCAATTCGCTAGAAAAGAATTGGTTTCTGTTTTACCTAATGGTAAATATAAGTATGATAAGTATAATCATTATCGAACCGCAGAAAGAAACTATCGTGAAGAATCTCAAAAGGAAAACTTTTGGGCAAATCGGCAAGGGAATCTCGACCAAAGCATTCAGCAAATCAATCGAAAACCAGGGATTTCACGCAGGAATCGAGAAAAACTTGTTCAAGAAATGGCACTTAATCAGTTAAACGTTACCTATTTCAATGGGTTGCGAAATGATTTTATTGAGTACGAAATATTTAAAAATAATTTTGAAGTATTTCCAACTCTCAAAAATAGTGCCGGACTGGATTATTTTGTTGATGGAGTTCCATACGACCAGAAGGTTTCCAGAAGTTTAGGTTTAGCTTTTGAAAGCAAGTACAATTCGCACGAAGAAGCTGTTTTTGAAGCTAGGAAAAATCCTAAAATTTTAGCTCAGAGTTTATTCGAAAATCAAGATACTTATCGACTTGAAAAGGGAGATATTTGTAATCGACTTTATGTTGTCTATCTTGATGAAAGTAGCTTTGAAAATATTAAGTTTGTTACAAGGAAAATTTCAAACAAAGAAGTTAATTTCGTTAATTTCCCCGGGCAAGCAAAATATTATAAAGCAATGATTATCTTCGTCTAAAACAGAAAAAGAAAAGAGGTAAAACCTCTTTTCTTTTTTTATTTTAAATTAGATAAAGCCTCAATTGCTTTGATAATCTTATCGTAATTCTCATCTTTAACAATTAAAGAATCGTAATCCTCCATCGCTGTATAAAATTCAGAGAGAAAATCGAATAATCGAGTTGTTCCTTCAATTAAACTAAAGAACTTTTCGCTTTCAAGTTGAATCAATGTGTCTGTTGCTTTTACCAATCCAATCATAAATTTAGTTCTACTATTTTTTGTTTTTGCCTTGGATAATTCTCGAAACTCTACGGTATCAAGATCAACTTGCTTTTTAACTCCAAATTCGTTTTCAATATCGACAATCAAATAAACGAAATCATCTTTGTTTTCAGAGTTTGCATAGTAGAAGTCGTGAATAAAGGAGTGTTGTCGTTTTGTTTGGAAATTTTTCCAAAATTCATCAGTGGCACATTCGAACCCGTGATACTTATATATCAACTGAACTAATCCGTAATCCAATTGAAGCTTGGAAGCATATTCGGGCTTTAGGATATTATCTCGAATATAATCTTTTGGTAGATTTTTGATTCCATTTTCGTAATCCAGCCAATCAGTCGGATAGTAAGATCGTGGAGTAATCTTTTCAGAAATTTCGTGCTCAAAATTTTTAATAGAATTATTCTTAACCCAATCAAGATAATCTGTATCAATGAATAGATTGTTTTTTTCAAAACGTTCAGACTTGGATAGTAAATTTAAATAGTGATATAAACGATAATCTTCACAGTCACTGTAATCTCTCATTGATTGCAAGAATCTATTGCTGGAATCTAAAATAGCTCTTTCAAACTCATCATCATCAAGATCCACTGACCTATCAGTTCGTTTTTGAACAACGAATTGTAAACCATCCTTGTCGGCTTCAAGACAGATAGCACCAACAACATCCTTTGTTAATTGATTTAAGGTGAAATATTTTAAAATCTTCTTCAAAAATTTGTTTAGAATTACCTTTTTCTTGTCGATAGGGTGGTTGACATAAAACAAGATATCCAAATATAAACCCAAAGGTGTACAATCTGAATTTAATCTATTGATATATTTATCAATAGGATCACCGCTATTTTTTTATAACTATTTTTCATTTTTTTAAACAAATAGGAGTTTAAAACTCGAGAGTAGTGAACAGAAATTAGATCTTCACCCCTGTTTTTCTTTCAAAACTTCTAAATCACCAAAAAAATAAACTTGCAATCATCAATGGCTTTTTCAGCTTGATTTAGAATAAAGAAACTATTTTTTTCTTTGTGTTTTTTTACCATTATTTTTCCTTCTTTCTAAAAAGTATTAAACTTATTTTTCTTAAATTATAACATAATATCAGATATAAAAAAAATAATAGCAATAGTTTTTTTAAAAAAAGATGAATTGTTACAATTCATCTTTGAATATTATATCAATCAATAAAATCGATCATCATAGTATACTTCATCAACTTTTGTTAGGAGATCAAAAACTTCATCTTCTCCACGATATTCAAAACAATTTTCCATTACACTATGATCGTCAGACCAATATTTTAGAGTCACAAGCAAATCTAGAGTATTGATATCATCTGTATTCCTCACCCACTTAACCCATAAATAAAATTGTGGGTATTCATCATCTTCATCCTTGACAAAAAGCATATTTTTGTTATTTTTTTCAACTGCATTTTGATAAAGATAAAGAGAATCTTCTTTTTGGCATTGAACAACGAAGATTTTTAAAAATTCATCACGATCAAATGGCTTAATTCCAGAAAGTTTCATTTTATTGTAATCAAAAATAACCTCTTTTCCATCTGTAAAGAAATGTTGGTCACCATAAGTATCAAATAACATTTTAAGGGCTCGCTTCGCACCAATCTTTTTATTATCAGATATTGGATAACTACAATAAGGTGAGCGTTTCGCACTAAATTCCTTCAAGAAAGAGATGGCGTCACTCTCTTCACCAAACAATAAAACAGAACCAGTAAGTTCATCCCAATAAACATCAAGATTTTTGTATTTCACAATTAAAACCTTCTTTCTTTTTTTGCAATTTATATTAAATATTATAACAAATAAAAGCGTTTTTGTCAAATTTGTTCGATGGATTATAAACAGAAAAAAAGCACTGCAATTATTACAGCAGTGCTTTTTTCTGTTTTTATTTCAGCAATTCAAGAATCTTCTCTGCATTAACTTCAGGATCGTCAAATCCGGAAAGAATCAGGAAATCACAAGGGAAATCCTCTGTAATTTTTAAGAATCCATCACGAATCTGATAATGAAACTCCAGCGGTTTGGAATCAATAGCGTCCTGTTCACGTCCGTTCATTTTAAGTCGCTCTTGTACTGCACGAGGGTCGGCGTCAATCAGTACACACAGGTCAGGAAGAGTCATATTCTCATCTTCTTCCAAGTTGATATCAATAATTTCATTACGAGTCAAGTGCGTTCCGACCATTTGATAAACTAGATTTGAGATAATTGACCGGTCAAAAACAACAACCTTTCCTTCGCCAATCGCAGGAATGACAACATTATTATTCAACTCAGAACGAGATTTAGCCATCAACTCTGTTTGTTCGATTTCGTCCAAGTCAAGTTCTCCATTACGCCAACGCTTGATATCATTAGCAACGGATGATTTTTCGTAAGGTTCCTTTACAAACAGAGTTGTTTCCGGGTCAAGATTTTTCTTAAGGATGTTTAAGACCGTTGATTTACCAACACCCTCTCCTCCTTCAATTGTAATTCGTTTATATTTACTCAATATATAAACACCTTCTTTCTTAATATTTTTTCTTTCTGAAATTATAAAAAGAAAGAATGGTTTTCTGTTATAATTTTTAGTAGAAAGAAAATATCAACTGAATTTAAGAAAGGAAAGAAGGACAAAATAATGATTGAAATTGTAAATAATATTGGTAAATTTGCCGGATTTAAATCACTACTGGAAGATATTGACTCCATTTCTGAAGAGGCTATTTTTAGTATTGAATCAGGTGATTTATCATACTTGTATCTGGATTCCTTAAGTAATATTAATGGGATTGAGGAATTAAAACTCTCAGATGATGACACGTTGGATCTTTATTACATTCCAAGTAAAAGATGTTTCATCATTAAGAACAAATATTCTGCGTTGAAATCCGAGAGTTCTGATGGTTCCGATTTGTTATTCAAAACTGGTATCTCTTTTTCTGTACCAGGATTTGATTCCGGTGATAATTCCTTAATTTTTAAAAATATGAGGGTTGCCTCTCAAATCTTGATAAAGAAGTTTATTAAAGGGGATTTATCTCAGGCTGATGTTAAAACTGTTCAAACTTTAATGTTTGTGATCAACTACGATGAGTTTGGGGTTGTCAACAATACACTCTCTAATACAAAAAAATTCTATTTGATAAACGTCAATCTGAATTATTTTTTTAGAAAAAAAATTAAATCTTATTAATTCCAGAATATGAATTTTTCAAAAAAATTGAAAGACCAAATAGGTCTTTTTTTGTTTTATATTATTTTTTTATTTAATCTTTTTAAAAAAAGAGGCTGCAAAAGCAACCTCTTTAATAAGAATGTAATATACAGGGTGATGTATGGTCGTCATCACCAACTTTACTAGAAAAACCCTTTTTTTGAATTTTTTTGTAGCGAAAGGCGTTTTTATCGCTACTATTAGTTTATCAAAAATTTCAATCACTTGTCAATAGATTTTTTTATTATTTTTTTATTTATTTGTAATAAAATAAATTAATAAATATAATTATTACAAGTAAATAAAAAAATACCTGATTTAATCAGGAAAGAAGGAGAAACAAAATGACAAACTTTACTAAAAAAGAAGTTGTTGATTTTCTAAAAAAATCGACAACAGCAACTAAAATGATTAACTCTTTAAAAGGTAGAGTTGATCACGTAGCGAGCCTTAAATTAATTAAGGAAGACAAGGCCAACAAAGCCAATAAAATCTTTAGTTTGGATAGCAATGATCCAATTGCTATTATCGCAAAAGCGAAAGAGGATATCATCTTTGATAAAGATGTTGTGGCTAAAGCATTGATGGACTTTAAAAAAGTTCGTTCAAGCAAATCGTTGTGGGTTATTAAAACCAAAAACAACGAACTCAAATTCCGCAAGGATTTCTTTAGCTTTGCGTTCAGAAAATCAGTATGGTCTCCAAATGACACACTGATGATTTCGAACAGCCTCATTGATGAGGTTATCATCGATTTCGATCACCCCACAAACAGTCATTTGTTTGTAGACTTTGCATTTGATAAAGCCACATTCGATGATGTGGTCAATGCTGTTGCTGACGATGTACTATCTGTACTATCGGCAGAAGAAGATTAAAAAAAAGGTATCTAAATCAGATACCTTTTTTAATTTAAATGATTATATAAAATATTTATTTTTTACGTTTTTTAACAACATATCCAACCGCACCAGCTAAACCAAGACCTCCCAATCCTGCAAGAGGGAAAATCATTGCAGAAGCACCAGCTCCTGTTTTAACCGCCTCTTTCTTGTCAGGTGTTTTTTACATCAGGAGTTTTTTTGGTTTTTCTGCTGGTTTTTTTCTACAGCTTTGTAGTTGTGAGTTACGTCACCAGATTCAGAATCAACTTTCGTATCAACATATTCGTATCCGTCAAATGAACCTTTAGGTTGGTTTCCGGCTTCTTCTTTAAGAAGAGTGGATTTGCCATCCTTTGTTCCAATATGACGAGTCACAATCTTGTGGTAGATGTGGATGGTTTTATCATCGCCCTCTTTTTCTGTACGAATATATTTGTAACCTTCGATATCTTCCTTGTCTTTTTGTACCTTTTTTTCAGTTTTGATGATATCACCCTTATCTTCTTTGAAGATAGTAGTTGTTTCTTTTGGTACTTCAGGTTTCTTAGGTTCTTCTGCTTTCTTGAAGTAGTGGTTAGTTACCTCACCTTTAACCTCAGATTTAACAAAAGTATATCCCTCAACAGTTCCAGCTTCAAGGAATTTTTCACCTTTTTGCTCAGGTTTAAGAACTTTATTTGTCCCTTCCTCTAGGAAACGAGTTGTTTTGATATCTTTAACATCATCACGTGGTTTTTCTTCAACAATTTTTTTGTAGTAGTGGATCACATTGCCAGTTTTTGCGTCAGTTTCTGTACGAACAAAGTTATATCCAACAATTTTATCCGCTGGGAATGTATTAATATCAACTTTAGAAGCCTTGAGGTTCTTTTGTGTGTCAACATCACGCCATTGCGTTGTTTTAAATTGAAGTTTTACACCACTAGAAGATAGGCTTACCCCACGAATTGGTAAGTAATCATCTTTAGATTCATAAGTGCTATTTAGAGATGGCTCTAGTTTTGATTCAAAAGATGTATTGACTTTGATATTAACTCGGTTTTTAGCTTGATCAACTTTATTTACATCTGTCGCAACTACAGGAATAGAAATATCAATATGTTCATTGTAGTAATTTGGTTGTTCAACAACCTCATAAACAATCTTATCTGCTGATACCTCAGCAATTTTCAATTTGATTGTATTTTGTTGGCTTAGAAGAACACCATTTTCATTAACAGTTGTTGTATCTTCAATTTCAGACCGGCCGTGACTCAATTCAATAACTTGCCCAACTTTTTGAGCTTTGTTCGTGTCAATTTTAATACCAGAGTCATTTGGCATAGTTACTGTAAATTTGTCTCCAGTCTTGAAGCCTTTATCTTTTGCTGCAAAACCACTAACAAGTAGTTGCCCAGTACTCAATCCCTTTTCAGTATTTTCAACACCAGAAATATTAGAAGCAACCACAAATCCGTTTTTTGTTCCTACTCTAGGTTGACGTTTAACTGCTTTAACTTGGTTTTGTTTTTCAACAAGAACTTTTTCACCCAATTTGATGTTGATGGTTTCAGTTCTGTCTTGAGTTCCCATAGTGATAGTTGTTCGGTTATTGTTTGATCCAATCTTGAAAGAGAAATTTTGAAATTCTTCTGCTTTCTTATTGAAGGTAACTGTCAATTCAGTCATCTCTTGGTCAGTTTGTTTGAAATCTTTGTTTTCTTTTGAAAGATTATTTTTATCTTTGTAGTAAACTGATGAGTTGTATGAAGCACCATCTGGTGTACGAAGACCAACTTTTGTTTTAATTGTACCAATTACAGTACCATCTCCAGTAACAACCTGTTTTCCATTAAGGGCGTAAGCGTTTAAACCTTTCATATTGAAAGTAACAGTATCACCTTCACGAACACGTTGTTTTACTTCTGTATTAATTTCAAACTTATCTGTGCGCCCGTAAGTGTTGTTTTCTTGAATACCAACCTCAAGAGTTGCGGTTGCAGTTACATTTTTAACTTCTTCAGCAAATGCTGTATTGATCATACCTGGAATTTGTGTTGCTACTGCACCAGCACCAGAACCTAAAGCGGTAATCAGGATTGCAGATGAACCTGCCAAACGATTTAAGATCTTTTTCTTATTTGTCAAAGTTTTCTCCTTATATTTATTCATTTTCTTTACTCTTTTATAGTATATAACACAATATTGTATATTTATATATATAATGTAAATAAAAAGGCAGTAACCACATATTTGTAGTAACTGTCCTTTTATTTTTATCTATTATTTACGTTTTTTAGAAAGGTAAATCGCTGCACCGATGGCCCCTGTTCCACCAACAATTCCAATAAGTGGTGTGACGATAGCAAAAGCATTGGCACCAGTCTTCACAGCCTCTTTCTTATCAGGCGTTTTTACGTCTGGAGTCTTAGGAGATTCTTCCTTTTTAGGCTCAGATTTAGGAGTCTCTTTAGGAGTTTCTTTCTTAGGTTCTTCTACTTTAGGAGTTTCAGGAGTTTTTGGTTCTTCCTTTTTTGGCTCCTCTGTTTTTGGATCTTCTGGCTTCTTAGGTTCTTCAGTTTTCTTGAAGAAGTGGGTTGTCACATCTCCCTTCACATCAGATTTCACGAAAGTATAACCATCGATTGTTCCTGCTTCTAAGAATTTTTCTCCTTTTTGTTCAGGTTTAAGAACCTTATTTGTTCCATCTTCAAGGAAGCGAGTTGTTTTGATATCTTTAACATCATCACGTGGTTTTTCTTCCTGATTTTTCTTAAATAGAAGTGTAACGGTTTGCGTTCCTTCAATAATTTTTCCTGAAGCTGGTGCAGATCCTTGTTTAAGTCCAGAATAAGTGTATCCTTCAACCTTATTGTATTTGGACTCGTCAATATTGTAATCTGTACCAACTTTTTCGTTATTTACAGCAACAACCGCTTTAAATAGGTTCTTACCGTTTTCATCAACGCCTGTAACTACTACAGAACCACGCTTAACTAAATTAGCATTAGCACCGATTGCCACGCCTGAAATTTTAGGCGTAAAGTTTTGGTTTTTCTCTGCTAAAACTTTTCCGTTGCGAATTATTTTTGTGTTGATTGCTACTGGTGGTGCAACCATATTGGTTAAATCTACACCTTTTGTAGATGTAATGTCAGCCTTGAAGTTGAGACCAAAGTTGGAAATGGTTCCAGGAGCGCCTGCACGAATAACTTGTACCACAATTTTATTCTTACCAGCTTCAACAAGTTTTAGTTTTACATTGTTATCATCAACTAAAACAGCACCTGTATTTTTGTTTACTTTATAAGAAGTTAAATTGAAGTTATCAAGAGTATCTACGTGTGATAATTCATCTCCAATTTTCACATTATCTTTCGGGGTTACTACAAAGTTTTCACTTCCCTCTCCAAAGTTCCACTCAATTAGATCACCAACTTCAAAATTCGGTTGTCCAGGTTCGTTTAGTGGTGTTACTACTGACATTGGAAAGAAATTATCAGTTACAAGTTTTCCTGTTGTGTCAAGTACAGTTGTCCACCAACCCCCGCCACTACCAAATTCAATACCGTTTTTTTCTTTTGGTTTATCAAAACCTTCAACCTTAACGTTTTCGTTAATCATCACTTTGTCACCGAATTTCATTGAAAGAGTAACGTCGGCTCCACCGTTAGGTTTATAGTTTTTGTGACCCTCAAGACGTTTATTTTTAATATTAAGTTTGATTTTTGGATTTTGGAATTTTTCAATTTCTTTATTAAAAACAATCTTCCAATGGTGAGTTCCAAAAAGTTTATGTGTAGAGTCGTTAATATTTCCTTCACTAGTATACCAATTTCCAGACTTAGGTAGGTTTAGGTCTGTTTTAACATAAACCAATTTTCCAACAACAGTTTCTCCAACACGAACGTCATCTGGCAACAGATTCAACCCTTCACCTTGAATTGGGATGTAATCACCCTCCTTAAGATTGCTATCTTTAACCGTAAACTCGTAACTTTGATTAGTATCAAACTGCGGTGTTCTGTAAATTTTAGTACCTTCCACCTTTGGTTTTGTAGTAATTTCAAGCTTACCAGTACCTTCTATATTTGTTACAGCTCTACCTTCTGCCGCAAATACAGTACTAGCCAAGTTCGGAGCTTGAGTTAATACAGCACCAACACCAGAACCCAAAGCGGTAATCAGAATTGCAGATGAACCTGCCAAACGATTTAAAATCTTTTTCTTATTTGTCAAAGTTTTCTCCTTACATTTATTCATTTTCTTTACTCTTTTATAGTATATACCCCTAATATATATATATATATAAACTACACTCAAAAAAAGATAAAAAGAGTTCTTTTTGAGACACTCTTTTTATCAATTTTATTAAAATAATCTAACAAAAATTTATAGAAAATCAGAAATTGATTTTTATTTTTTTCTGATTTTTAATTTTTGATAAGATTTTTTTCTAAAAAAATCCTAAAAAAACGATTGTATCCCATTTTCTGGATTTGTTGACTACATTCCTTCTGAAAAATTATCCAGCAATATCATCTTATCTTTAGATGATTCAGATAATAACTCTTTTGTTATTTTTAGCAACATCAATTAAATTGCTGTAATAAAAGGTATTCTTCTTTAATTGAATATTTGTATTCTTTAAAATACCCAACTTCCATCAAGAGGGTTGGTCTGCCTTTGTGTTTATTTATCAACAAAACGTTATCTGGAATTACGCTTATAGGATTATTGTATTTTATCACAACCTCGAAACTATCTTTCCCCAAAGACTCAATGTTCTTTAATAAAGATAAGAAGTTATTGATTGCAAAATCATTCTTTCCTAATACAGAGTGGATATTTTTAATCTCTTTTCTGTAAATAAGATAGCGAATGCAATCAACCCTAACAGTTACAGTGCCAAATTCTTTCTTTAATAAATTAAGAAGATCTTTTACTGCAATATCATAAGCTGATGTGTCAGGCTGGTACAAAGCTGAGATCTTAGGCGAAAATGTTAATGAATTTGAAAACCTATTTTTCTTCTACCAAGAATAAAATAATGGATAATACTAGCAAATTATCTCTGTAATTTAAATTTTCACGGATCAAAAACATTATCTTTAAATAACTGATAGTTTGTTAAAAAAAGAATTTAAATAAACTTAGTGAATATTTACCAGACTTAGATAAGTCATCTTGATAAAATTTATTATATTGATAATTGTTGTAATCCATTATATCGTAAATAATGTCTTTAGTGATAATACCAGGTGCAATTTTTCTCAAATTCTTTAAGGTCGTATCCAAATTTATACGCTGAATCCTTAACAAGTTTTGGATTCTTCTTAGAATATTCAACAAAAATATTTAGTCAAAAGATTCTTTAAAATTAAATCAGAATTTTTTTAGATAATTCTTTATCAGTGATATATTCAAGAAAATTATCATAAGAGCTTGAACTGCGATCGAGAGCAATCTGTTTCCAAAATTTAAATCGAGATTCTAGTTCTTCTTCATTTACATAAGATTCACAAATCAATTTCAAAAGTCTTTTAATCAAATCCTCAACATTAATTTCGCTAGATATAGTGGCAGAACCAATATTCTGTGGGGTATCAAAGTTTGTCTTGAAACTGTATCTCATCCAAAGACGTTTGTAAAGATACATATCTGGGAGCAAATACTCTTCTCCCCTATCCATAATACCATCTGATGACAAGGTTATAGTTTTATTAGTTAAATCAAAACCAACAAGATTCGTCCCAAAATTGCCATCAGGAAAATATAGGCGTTGACTAATGATGATTTTCCAACTGGACCATTCACCACTTTTTAATACCCGTATTAAATTACTTAAATAGGCCCAAATAACAGAGTTTATTTCATAACTGACTATCCCGCTTTTAGTAGTATTTGTTTTGGTATCAATTACCATACCCTTTCCTTCTTTCCACTGGAATAATTCCAGACAAATTTATTTCTTAAATTATAACAGAAAAAGGACTATTCTGTCCTTTAATTGTTATAGAATGTCTAGCAATTTGTCATCGAGAGCTCCTGATAGTTGCTCTTGAGCCTCCAGCCCATAAGAGTGGGCGATTTTTCCCATTGCAGCACCGCAAACAACACACAAGGCGTCATCTAAGAACGTGTTGCAGTAATTGGAATTTTTACCAACCTTATCAACAATACCAATGATTCCTGGTTTTTCTTTGTCCAAGTTATAAGCGTTTGCAATCCCGATTGATCCAAATAATTGAGCAGAGTGAATAAGAACCTCGTCTACCCCAAACGTCCCCTCGTCCTTCCATACCATACTCTGGAGTGGCTCTAACAACAACCCTTGTTCACATAGAACGTCTAGATTAATTGCAGTGATGAGAATCTGTTGAATTTCACGTTTTTTGAGAACTTTTTTAATTGCATTCTCACACTCTTTCTTATCCAAAAATGAATAATATGTGTGTTGTTGATCGTATACAATCCGTGTCAAATCAGACAAGTCCATTCCGATTTCATCAAATCGCCACTTCACTAAGTCCAGTTGAGACCCGGTTTCCATAACTTCTTTTTTATAAAAAATCTTCTTTTCTAATTCTTTTAATTTTGCCATCAAAGGCACCCTCTTTCTTTTATATTTTTATTTCAATTTTGACGTCCTTCCGTGACTAAAGTCACAGGATTCCCATTTAGACCTTGCTAAATGCGCCCAGTTCTCGTCTTTGGTTTTATAAATCAAAAACGACTGTTTTATCGACAATGACCTGCTTTGGGTAAAGACCCAATCTCGGTATGTGTCTGAGCATTGGAAGTTTCACAAGAAGATGCTATCTCTAGTGAGATTCTATCTTTTGCTCTTGTGCAATAACGAATGAGCGTCAGTCCCTCGGGTTTTATTGTCTTTTCCTTGACAGTTTATTAATTGAGATACCAATCTAGACGATTGGTTTTTCTTGGTTTTTGAAGAAACTTCTTCATTTGTTTATAAAAATCAGGAAAATCTTCTGTCAGTTTTTCTTGTTGGTAGAAGCCATTCTCAATATGTCCGATGAGAAAGGCTGAATAGAGGTCTCTTTGTACAGATGTCCATTTATCTGACAAGTCATATAATCGAGTTGAAAGAGTCTTTTTCTCAAATGTTTGAGTAATATGGTTATATTGACTGGGTTTTAGGTCTTTCGGTTGTATGATTTCAACATCAACTCCTAATTGACGAGCCCTTGTTTGAAGTAATTGTCTAAACGAACTTGGAGCTGCTCTAAAAATGGATCTTCCGTATCGTTTTTTACTAAAGGGTCGATTTGTTTTGGGGTTAATGCGGATTTCTTTGCTGCGTCTTTGTAATCTTTTGATGTTTAGGTCTTCCATCTTTATTAGTGAGGATTGAGATACCAAGTGATTAACAAGTTGACCTTGTATTTTTTTACGTTCTTCTGATAAGGATCGGTATGATTTGATACGTCTAACTTGTAATCTCATCTGTCTATTTGATGGATGTTTGAATTTTGAACCCTTATTAATAGTTCCATTGCTATTGTAACAGTTGGAATTATTTACTTTTCGGCTACGTTCAATAGCCCTATCTAAGTATCTCATTAATTTTTCTTTGCGATTGACATCCTTTGGTATCAAATCAACTAAGGCGAGACTTGTTTTGGATACATACGCAACTGTTGAAATTCCTGGATCTATACCCATTGTCCCCTCACCACGCTTAACCTTTGTTAGTGGAAACCCTTGGCAAACAATCTGTAAGATGTAAACGTGTTTTCCTCGGATTGTTTTTCTAATAATTTGGACATATTTAATTTTTTCACTTTTTAAAAGACTCATTTGCTGGTGATTGTTAAATGCCTTGATAGGTATATCAACAAATGTTGTTGATTTATGGATATAAAGTCGATACGCACAATCCTTTTTATCTGATGGTATAATACGAGTTCCTGTTGTATTAACTCTATTACGATAGCTTACATTCAAATCGTATTTACTACGAAATCGTATACTTGACGATTTAATTTGATAAAAAAGAACCTTCTCTAATGTTTTATATGCTTGCCCGGCAATAACTTGTAATTCTCCAGAATTTAATTGTTGATAAGGAGAGTTCGGTTTCTTTCGTTGTTGACCTAAACGTTCCGACAATCCAAATTCTGTCAAACTATACATTTTTCGTATTTTTAAAAGTTCTTTGTCGTACTCCTTTACTTGATGGTTATTATTTCTACGAAGTTCTAATAGTTCTTGATACCTACTGTTTTGTTTAAGATCTTCAAATCTGCGTAGCCCAAAACTTAGCGCCTCATTGTAAGCACTAGAAGTTACACGAAAAGTCTTTTCAAGACGATTTTTAACAGATTCAGTTAACTCTAATTTGACTGAAACTACATAACTAGATGTTTGTGCTCGCATAGAGACCTCCTTTTTCTTATCCTTGACAACATTATACCATATATGATAGAATAAAGTCAAGGGATATTCAAATAATATATGACCAAAGGAGTTCAGCTATGATAGAGACAAGAACCTGCATTTATGATTTTCACTTTCACTTGGTCTTTGTTACTAAATATAGAGAATGTATTTTTGACACAGAAAAGAAGCAAAACGAACTAAAACAGCTCTTGGAAACATTTTCCCAAAAGAATGGTTCAGAAATTGAAGCAATTGAAATTATGCCGGATCACGTTCATTTAGTAATTTCATTTCCACCTAAATTTGCCCCATCTAGTATTGTGAAGATTTTCAAAGGTGCTGCGGCTCGTGAGTGGTTCAAACTTCATCCAGAAGACAAAGCCAAACTATACAAAGGACATCTGTGGAGTCCTAGCTTCTTTATGCGTACAGTTGGTGTTGTTTCAAAAGAAACCGTTCTTGAATACGTGAAAAACCAAAATACAAAAGAACCAAATCGTCGCTGATAAAACTCGGGGTTTCAACCCCGAGTTTTATCAGATTGTTTATATAATTAATAAAAAAATAAATCCAGTAAAAAAACTGGTAGAAAGAAGGTTGGAATGAAAAAAATAACAAAAATTAAAAAAAGATAACGATAAATGGTTAATTATTTTTTTGTTATACCATACTACTGATAATTTTAGGAACCATCTTGTTTAGAATTTTTTTAGTTTTCTAAATCAATCTGATGGAAGAAATAACGTTAAAGATGAACCCCCAAAAACAACTCACGTTTTTTTCAATATCCGTCAGAACAAAGACAGGGAACTTTCTGAATTTGTAGCAAAATATAAAAACAAATTCTCAGTTTTATCTGTCCAAAGTTTTGAGTTTGCAAAGAATATTTTTTTACTATAACAAAGATGGATATCTTGATGTAGTTCCAAAAAAAATGTATGTAGAGGATGTTGTTGATGACAAATTTTATATTGAAAATATCAAAGAAAACGAATCAGATATTGTAAAATTTTTGGAAGGTAAACAGGAAGAATTTAATCAGGAAAGCAACTCTGTTCTTGAAGAGTTTCAGAGTGGTGACGCAAAATCAAAAGTTAATTTGTTATCCACTGAACGTGGAAAGGCTCATCTAATTTATCGTTACAATGGAAATCCGGGTTATGAACGCTGGTTAAACGATGATTATCTTGTTCTAAAGATTTACTACAATCCTGAAGTGGATTCTGATATCAATTCTCTAGCTAAATCCTTGGATGGTTTAATTAAACAGGCACGTGATCGTGGTAATATTCTTAGTTTAGACCTTATTGATGTTAACAAAGAAAACGCAGTTGTTTTGGAAGATATTCACTATTCTGGTGATATTAAAGCTGTCGCTTATCCTGTAAGAGTTACAGACAAATATGGTATGTTCGAACGCAAAGAAGAACAACGTCAGGTCAATTTAAGTAATAATTCTGAACATATTGTTGATTTGATGGATTATTTTGGAAAATCAGAACGTGACAAGTTCAAAAAATATGTCATTCCAGAAAAAGAAAACTAATAAAAAGAGACGGTTAAGTCTCTTTTTTTATTTTGAATCAATTTGAGATAGTCGATATATTATGCTATTGATAACATTATTTACAACCTGCTTAGAACCCTCATCAAATCTATCTGAAATTTCACTAAAAAAATATTTAAAGAGAAATTTAGAAAATCACGATATTCTTTGGTTTTTAAATAGTAGTGAAGTATCTTCTTCTTCTCTGATAGTAATAAATTCATCATTGTACACTGAAGTCATTATATTAATCAAACTTTCTGCTTCAGATTCGACAATCAACTTTACGACAAAAATCAAAGAAATATAATAAGTTTTTTTAATATAAGGATAAAAACCTTTCACCATCAACCACATCATCCAAGTTAGAGATATCAAACTCCTCCCCTGCGTATGTTGGGATATTGATAATTAAAAACTTTATCAGAAACATCATTTTTTTCTTTAAGTAATCCAACAAATCACAAAATGTTTCTCTAAAATTTTTCCTTAAAATTATCTAAACGGTATGATGAAAATGATCTTTCTTTTTAAAAATATCAAACAGCTCTCTCCATTTATTTCTTAGAATATAAGCTGAAGATTCATCTTTATAAAAAAAGATAAGTAGTAGTTCTTCCAGAAGAATTTCCTTTTTGTGATTTGTTCAATTCATCATCCTTTAATAATTTAAGGATAGTTTTTTTGCAAAGAAAAATTGAGATTTTTAATTCACTTTCAAGTAAATAATCATCATCATTATTCTTCAAATTAGATTGTTCTTCTTTCAATAGTTTTTTTCAACTGCCTTTACAAAGATATCTTTACCAAAAATAACTGATTATTGTTTCAAAAACGTTTTTAGTACTACCAAAATTATCATCAAATCCTTCAACGCAAAAATAGTTTATATCCAAATAAGTTTCCTTCTTATCTGAAATATATTCGGAAATAGCATTTGCAACACGTTCAGTGAAAACATCTTCTGAAAAATACTCTTTCAAATCTTCAAACAAAAACTTACAGAGTTTCAAGTCTCGATAAATACCATCATCAATATCCTCATCAAGAAGATATTGGTGTATTTCATCATCATTGTAGTTATCGTAACGAGACCCTATTTTCATCAGCTGGGCATAAATTAACAAAGCAATTCCTGGTGTTAGATTTTCAAACAAAGTCAAGGTTTGGTGGTTTGTGAAGTCGTTATTTGAATTTAAATCAGATAAATCATCCAACAATGCCTTGCCAATCACTTTTGTTAGGTTGCGAGCATACAGTTTTCCAAATTTAACTTCTTCCCTTAAATATTTTTCAATATTTAAATCCTTAATAACAATTCCAGTAAAAAAATATTTTTTTAAAACTGGAATAAGTTAAATTGTTAAAATCACAGGCTTCTTTGCCGAAGAAAATCAGTTGAGCCCCATCCTCATTGATTGAGACCGATATTTTTTTGTTTTTCAGATATTGATTTTTGAAGACAGAACATCAACTAAATATGATTCGTCTAGTTTGTTATCAAAACCAAAATTACCCTCTACCATACTTTTTTTGCAATATTGTTCAACATACGTAAATATTTTTGATTCAAAACTGACATTGGTTTGTTTTTACCATTATTTTTCCCTCTTTCCTTTCTGAAATAAATTCAGATATTCTATAAATTTCTTAAATTATAACAGAAAAAAAGAGACTGCCTTTGATAAAAAGCAGTCCTTAGATTATTTATTGGAATTTTTTTATTTAATATATTTAGTAGATCTGAAATTTGGTTGTTCCAGACACTATACTCTTTTAAATTGGACTCAATTTTCTTAACTTGATCTCTTGAGAAGAAGCTGTGTGCTGTATGCGGACTTTTTAGTAAATCTGATGTAATTTTACCTTGAAGCACATAACGTTCACGAGAATTTCCTTGTAGTGATGTCAGAAGTTCCACAGCAACATCCCCACCTAAAAATTTAACCAAATTTGTTTTATAAAAAAATCTTGTCATTGAACCTAAATCTGTAGAGTCTTTTTTTGAATTTGATTCTTTACGCAACTCTTGATATACATAATTTTTAAAGTCATCTTTGTAACGTTCACCAAACGTTGCATTAAATTCAATATCAGAATAAGAAGCACGAATTGATTTAAATAATTCAAATTCTTCATCAAGTGAAGATGTGATGATTGTAAGACTCAACTGATGTTTTTTAACGAGCTCAATCCGTTCACTTAACTTTGTGTAATCGTGCAATAATGACTCAATGTGTAAGCAAGCTTTTTCAATATATTCTTTATAAAAATCTGTAGGGATAGGCTCTTTCTGATCTTGATAAAATAAAAATAGATGGTTATAACCAAGATTTTTATCGAATGTATTTCTCGGTTTTGTATGTAGCTTAAGATCACAAGTGTCAAAATAAACTTCAGTTGGCCCTAATCTAGTTCTACTATCTTCCAAAGAGATTTCACCGGATTTTACACCATCTTGTAAGCGTTTTAATACGTGTTTCATATTATCACCTCATTATTTGAATAATTCAAAAAGGGGATGTTTGCACAATCCCCTAATTTGAATGCAAGAGACGTGCCGATAATATACATTATCACCACTTTGCTATTAGAAAGAAAAACACCTTTTTTGAATTTTTGTAGCGAAAGGCTTTTTATCGCTACAATTATTTTTAGCAAAAAAATACTTATAAAAAGTCAATAAGATAATTTTTGTGAATTTAAAAATTTTTTTATTAAAAAAATTATTTTTTTCGATTGTTAAAGAATAAACTGTTGAGTTGGCACTATCTAATCCCTGTGTTCTAACAATATATTTTTACACCATCGGGTGTACTAACCGCTCTATAAACTTTTTACTGTTGCAGTAGAATCAAAAATATAATACTCTAGATGTTGTATTTGGATAATTTTTCAATAAAAGTTCAGAAACGTCTTCTGGAACTGAATTACTTGCACTTTGCCATTGTTTATTTTTATAGAATTTTTCATCTTGAGAAATAATTTGATCCAAATAAGTTACACTAAAATCATTTGGTAATTCCGAGTAGGCAAACTCGTCATTCGTTAGAGAAACCTTTTCTGATAGCTCCCAACCTGAAGCAGACTTTTTGAATTTATAACTAATATTTTGAATTGTGCTCGTATCATTATATACACTAAAGGTGACGACCGGGTTCCAGCCATCTTTATCTTGAATTAATCCAGTGACGTGAGACTCTCCAACAAACTGATTTTCAACTCCATAAATTGGATCAAATATTTTATTCAATTCTTCTTTTGATTTATCACTTAAAGATGTTGAATTAATATCAGGTCTAGAAGTGTTGTCAATATTAAAAAGATTTGTTAAAGATGACAATTCTTCCTTTAATTTTTCTGCCGAACGATTACCAGAATTACTAATTTTCATTTCAGCAATTGACTTGTTATTATCTGTCCTAAGATACTCGTATGGAACTCTAGTGGTTGATAGTGTTTTCTCCCACCATCCAATCTTATAAAGATACCAATTTCCACCACCAAGTATTCCCAAAAAAATAACAATAAACAACAGTCTTTTTAGAAATTTTTTCATTAATACATAATCCGTAAAAGAAATAACTATAAATAGTTATTCTATTCCTTTCATTTAATATTTCAATTAAATTAGCTGTACGGTAAGCTATTAAATAGTTTGAAAATCCTCTTTATTTCAAGGCAATAAAGATTCTCCCAAACACTAAGTTGTATTACTTAATTTCACAATCTTTCCGTATCTTGTCTTCAGATTGTATTAAATAATAGTCACCTAATCATATTGATAGAATCTTCGTGCGATCACGTAAGAGGCTGCGTCGTGCACATTTAATTTCATTCTATTTGTATAACTTTTTCGAGCTATTTTACTTGTATTATAAGGGTTTACGCTATGTACGACAACCCCTTCTTTTGTTGCTTTACTTAGTAAACAACGTTTAAATAAACCAAATTTTAAACTATTAATCATTCGATTATATTCTTTTGAAGTCGTTTTCCCTTGTTTCTTATTTGAATCTAAACTGACCAAATCTTCAATGATAATATCTTTACCAACACTCACCGCTTGAGCAACTAATTCAGAAACTAATTCTAACATTGATGTCCTTGTTTTAGTCGCTTTACCTTTGTGAAGATAATTATATCTAGTTAGAGATTTTAAATCTCCAACAGAGTTTGTCTCAGATACAGAAATGAAACCTTTATTAAAGTCTACCCCTAAAACACCGTGATTGGCTCTTGTAATGTCAATAGTTTCTCTTCTGTACATAATCTGTAAGTACAAAGTACCTTCTCGTTTGAGTATTCGATAAGTTAAGGATTGGACTTCTTCTTGGATAAGGTCTTTAAAATATCATTCTTTGCTTCTTTGTTCTTCAATACAAATGAATCAAAAATATATTTTTCGGAATTTAAAACCCATTGGTTGTCTAACCGTAACTTGTAATCAAACCGATTGTACTTAGAATTGAATTGAACTTGAAATTGTTGATTTCTACAAGTTTCATTTTTCTCCCCAATATAAACCACTTGGTTATCTCTCTTTGCAAAGAACTTCTGTTTATTTGTCTTTAACAAGTGTTTGGTACCAAAGGTAAAGTGTGGTTTCAACCCATTAGCAATTAGTTGGTTGACCTTATTTAACTTCATCTGAGTCCAAAATAAACGTAATTTTATTACTTTCCTTTGTTTCAAAGATGTTGAGTTCAGAGACAACATTGACTTATACTTCTGTATATTTTTATATAAAGATTTTCTACGCTTATATAGGTTGTTAAATTGATAACGTGCGGACTCTGTTAAGAGTTTGAGTTGATTCTTAGCAGTTCTGATAACGGCTTTTGCCATACGATTCGTTAAGTCAAACTTGATCATCAAATCTGTTCTATACTGAGACTCTGACACTCCGTTCAATTTGTGTTGCAAATGATGGACACACCTACGAACTAAGAAATTAAATAACTTGGAGTAATCGTCAAAATAGGTATAAAGAGAAAGATTATCTTTTACATAAAGTTTGGACTCTGCAACTAAAGTTATATTACTCATCTTTTACCCCTCCTCTTAAAGTTTTAAACCTTATTTTTACTCCCGATATTCAACTTAGCTAAAAATTGATTTGATGTATAAACGAATTTTTTTCAATAATTCAAGTATAACATAATCTAAATGAAAATCAATAGTTTTTCTTTAATTATTTTTTTAATTAAAGTATAACTGTTTCAAAACCTCTATTCAAATAAGGTAAGGATGTAATCCCTACCTTTGATTTTACAGCAATTTCTGTGTGTATAACGTCCCTTGATTAATTTGGAATGTTACGGTTTTGTAGGTTTCACCATCTTGATTTGGTTCAGATTCGTAAAACTGAATGCGTCGTGAGTCTTCATCAAATTCGCAATTGATTTGACCATTAACAACCATCACAGCGTCACCCACATTGTCAACATTCAAAATTTTATCAATATCTTGAGCACTCTTAAATGTCATTGAGAATCGAACTCGATCTTGTTCAAGAATTTTATCAATCATTTCCTGAGAGAAATTGAGGAAGAACTCATCTGGTAATTCAGAAACCTCAAAACTACCAACTGTGGCACTCCAAAATTGTGCATTATCTTTTGATGATTGGAACATTCGCAAGTTTTGATTATCACTTCCACCAAAATTTTTAAGGAACGTTCTTGTTGTTGAAAATGCAACTGAGGCTTTCTCTGCTGGATCACCTTTTTTCTCTTTATCACGAATAACAAGATCTACTAATTTATCAGAATCGGATGGTTCAAGATTTGTCACAATTGGTTTTTTACCTGTATTGAATGTTACATATCCAAGTGAAATACTTGCACGACTTTCATCGTTATCATCAACACTAAAATATTGATTGTCAAATTTAGCTGTCACAATGATTTGTGAATTTTCTGCGGCTTTTAGTGCCTCTTTGTATTTCGGGCTTTGTCTGTGGTTTTTCACGGTTGCTTTTTCATCACCGAGGTGTTTTTCTAACATTGTGATGTATTTATCAAGTTTTGCACTTTCGTATTTTGTAACCTTTCCACCAAATAGGAAGATTGATGTTACATCAAAATCCGTGAATTTTTTATCTGGATTATTTTGTGAAGCCTTACCAAACCATCCATAAAAGTTAAGTCGTTTCTTTACAGAATCCAATCCCTTTTCACAATTCAAAACTCCTAAAAGGTACGAACCAGCTTTATTTGTTTTTGCTCGAGCCTCTTTGTTTCGATAAAGGAATCCCAAAGATGATGTGAATGTAATGATACCACTATCATCTGGTACGTTTTTATCTTTTGCTTGACCAGCACCTTTGTGGTGTCCGGAAGGTACAATACTGAAATTTCTGGAGATTTTATTTACCAAATTTACAACCTCTTCTCTTTTTATTTTTATATTTTATTTTATCACAAATCAAAATAAAAAGTCAACTAAAAACTTACTTGTTATCTTTGCTTTAAGTTATCATTTTATCTGCATTTTATCAATAGGTTTGAGAATTTACGTAAAAACGATAAACAAAAAAAGAATTGTCCTAAACAATCCTTTTTCTGTTACTATTTTTAACTAAATGATTTACTGTTATAAATCAAGTTGTTGCTTATTTCATCTCCTGGATTTAATTCAGAAAATGAAATGGCTGTCTTCATCAAAATAATATTCGCTAAGGATGTTAATGAATAATTGATGTATTTCGCAATCAAATTTTCGACAAACACTTTATTTTTTTAAAGGTGAATTGGATGGAACTAGTGTTTCCATAACCCAACCAAGAAAATGAAGAACAACCTTTATCCCTTATTAAAAAAAGTATGGTTTTGGAAATTTTCTATTAACGTTTACTAATTTTTTGTTGAAGGGAAGCCCTTCCGGAGATAAGTGCCAAGTACAGTCACATACAAGAACTTTGTTTGCTTTCAAATATTCTTGAAAAACAATATAAGTTAAAAGATTTATCCTTGATTTACTAACAATGGCATTTCCGGTTACGTCTTTATAAAAAAATATAAACAAAGTTTGATAAGTTTGTTATTTCTAAATTCATCACAGCCTCACTCTCTATTAATTCCAAGAATCTCGCCTTCAATTTCATCCGATAGTTTTTCCGGAAAAAAATTAGATTTTTTTACTTCTTGTGGTTTCAACAACTTGAATCATTTGTTTTAAAAAGTTCTTGGGCTTTTTCTGAGGATTTCAATGTTGATTTGTAATCATCAGACCACAAAACAGGATCCAAGAATACTACCAAATGAAGAATATAACAAAATCTACCATTCTGTAATTGTTCAAGAGAATAATTTTTTTAAATCCAGACGCTCCTCTTCAGATAGGAAAAAAAATATTTTCTTAATAACCAAGATACATTATTCAATCCTAAATTTTTAAAATCAAAATCAAAGCCTTCCTCATTAAAAAGATATTCAAATAACATTTTTCCACGAAGCGGAGTTATGTTTACATTTCCAGATTTGAACGCCAAGATCGGATCTTCATCAATACTGTTGTTATAAGAATTTATTTTCCAATTATCTAGTAGCCAGTTTTTTTACATCAACAACAAATTCATCAAAAACAAGGAAACTTAACCGTTTCTTCTGATGAATATTTTTTTATTTAAAAAAATCAGAGAGACCCTTTATTTTTTTCGCAAAATAATTACAACATTAGAATGAGTGTTCATTTCACTAATAGAACACAAAGATAGAGTATTTCCTTCTGAAATAAAAAAACCAAATCATCCCGATAGCGAATATCGGTTCCTCTACCAATAATCCCGCAAATATAACGTTGATATACCTGTGTATAATCTCCACCTTTAATGATTGAGACAATTTTTTCCTTTTGTTTTTTTGAATAATCTGAAAAAAATATCAGACTCATTATTTGTTAATAAAAGCTATAAAAAAACCAACTTTCTGTTATGTTATTACTTACATTTTATCAGAAAGTTAGTAAAAATCAATATAAAAAGAGGAGCGAATCCTCTTTTTATTATCTTTTATCCTCAGTTTTGTTTGTCTTATCAGTATCTATTTTATCTACTGGTTTGGGATTTGCATTTTCTGTAACTACTGGAGCTTTTGGAGCTTCTGTAGTTGGTGCAGTTGGTTTATCCTCTACTGGTTTTGTTTCAGTAGGTTTTTCTTCTTTAGGTGTTTCAGCTTTGACTGGTTCTCTTGTAAGCCCAAAAATCCCGTGAAGTGTTTTACCGGATCCGGTTTTTGCAAATACTTTATCATTAAAGGTGTTTCCTTCAATTTTGGTATCCACCATATCATCTGGCAATCCCATCAAATGAATTGGGAAAATGATACGAGAGAGCCACTCTTTTTCGCCATCTTCACCCTTAAAACCAATTGTGTTTTCGAATTTGTTATTTGTAATTGTGATATTCTTATATTTATCTGATCCAGTTGTATGAGATCCAACTGTTGCTCCAAAATTACGAACGATAGGTTTTGCTGTATTACCATCAGCAATATCTTGACCAGTAAATCCAACGTAACTTGTAAAGGTAGAGTTGTTAATTGTGATATGGCTAGATGGTTTGTTATCAACCTCTAGATTTGAAAGAATTGAGTTTCAAATTATTAATGTGTCCGTATGCACCTGGTAAGAAGGAGTCAATTTGAATAGCTTCAGAGTATACGGAATGAGGATCTTTTTTAAATCTTTTTTCAACTTCTTCTTCTGACAAATCTTTTCCACCATAACCAGCGGCAGTGATTTTGTCAAATATGATATGATCAGAACCTGCTACATCAAATAAATGAGATCCGTTACCGTGTGCATTATTGAAAGTTGCATTCTCAAACTTCATATTTGAAGCCTTTGCGATACGACCAGAGAACCGACCATCACCCTCAAAGATATCTTTGTTAAGGGATTTGATATTCACACTACCATCTTCGTTTGTATCTTCTTCTATACTTCCGTAAACAACAAAGTTTTTAATTGTTAAATAATCATTTTCATCTTTTCCGTGATTTCCAGTTGCGTCAAATCTAAAAATACTCTTTGTTCCAACTAAGAATGAAGAACCATCGAAATCGATAATATGTCCTTCCGGATTTGCAGGGAAGTTGAATACAGTTTTACCCAAGATTTTATAGGTTTCTTTAGGGAACTTAACATCTTCACTTAATAAGAAATCTACTGTATCTCCAGTCAAATCTCTACCAGTCTTTTTGAGATAAGAGTTTAGATCCTCTTGTGTGCGAATTGTTGCAACTACATTTTGTTCTTCTTTAGGTGCTTCAGGTTTTTCTTCTACTGGTTTTGTTACAGTAGGTTTATCTTCTGCTGGCACGGCAGGAGTTGTTGGTGTAGTTGGTTTAGTTGGTTTATCCTCTGCCGGTTTTTCTGGCTCTGATGGAGTAGCTGGTTTTTCTTCTACTGGTTTAGTTGGCTCAGGCTCTGCCGGTTTCACTGGTTCCTCCGGCTCTACTGGTGTTACAGTAGGTAGATCTGGAACGAATGGAATAACTGGTGGAGTTGGTAAAACAGGATCCAACGGAACAATTGGTGAACTTGGGATTGTATTTGTATTGTCCGTTCTAGGTCTACGTCTAGCCTCCAATTCAGCTAATCGGCGTGCTTCATCCTCTTGTTCTCTTGATGATCTGTCTGGAGCAGTTATAGAATTTGAACCAGTTCTATTTGCTCGATTTGCACTGGCACGATTAATAATATCTCGAACTTGCGTAATTGGAGCAATAGCGTTTGCTCCTTCTTCACGAGCATTTGCAATACGAGAAGAATCGATTGGTGTTGCGCCTTCTCTGCGCTCAGACGAACCTAAAGATTGACTTGTTGATTCTTTTTTATCATCACTAGAGGATAAAGAGTTGCTTGTTTTATTTTCCTTATTATTATCTGTTGATTCATTTGATGGATCCAAAAACTCAACATTGCTTCCATTTCTAGATTCACTAGATGATAAATATTGTGGTTGATCATTCATTGACGGTTTAGTCATTAAATAAGCAGTGGTTGCAACACCACCCAAAATCAACGCAGAAAACAATGAAATTGCCACAATTTTCTTTTTATTTTTGTTTTTTTCCTGATTCAAGGAGCAAAAACCTCCGTTTTTTTATTTTTAAATTCAAAAATTTTTAAATTCAATCTATTACTATTATAGAGTAAAAATATGATATCTCTTTTACAATAGAAAAAGAGGTGATTAAATACCTCTTTTATTTTTTTAGATATTGAAAATAACTAAATCGAATTTCGCAGAACTCAAAATCTTTTCAACGATTTCAGGAGTTACCCCCTTATAATGAGCCAACATCAATCTCTCTAGAGAACGTTTGATATTTTTTTCTTCTCATCAGGATTGCAATTGATGATAAAGTTTTTCGTTTTTTTGCGAACTAAGCTAATTAAATCATCATAAAATGCTAAGTCTACATTTGATGGAAGATTAAAAATTTTTTTAAATCTTCAGATTCATAAGCAGCTTTTTTTATCAGAATTTTTCGTTAAATTTATCAATAAAATGCTTCATCACAAATTTATTTTGTGACAAGATAGAAGATAAATCCTTTTTGTTGATTCTCATACCACGATCAATTGAAAAGATATCCTTGGCGTCTTTCTCATCAATTTTAAAAGTTGAAGATAGGTTTGAGCTTTGGTTTTTATTAAACTCTTCTGCAATTACTTGACCTAATTTTTCAGCTTTTTCTTTATCGAGATATCCATTTAATAATTTGGAGAGTAGATCAAGTTCGAATGATAAGACAATCTTGTTATTTCCTGGATCAACTGGAGAAAAAAGACCTCGTTTGATTTCATCGTTTACATACCATTTAATTACAGAATCCATCATATCCCGTTTCATTTTAGGCAATTTAATAACTCTAAGTAGTTTGCCAGAAATGTTTTTCAAATTTGTTAAATTTGATGAGTCTTTTTCAATAACAGTTTTTAAGAAGTTTAAAATAACTTTCTTGTTTACAATTGACTTATTTAATAGTTCTCTATTTAGAAATAGGTCAATGTCAGAAACAGCTTTGATATAATCATCATCACTCATCTCTGGATTAACAACAGCCATTAATTCTTCTAAAGATTTCTCTTGCTCAATTTTATTCAAATCATCTTCAAAACGTTTGATTAACAATTCAACCAGTTTGCTGTTAGTCTCAGAAATTAGTTTTTCAGTACTTGAGGGGTCTTCATTGTTTAAGAATCCCCAAACTAAATCTCCGTAGATATTAAGAAAATTAAATTCAACAAAATTCGAAAAAATTCTAGGTTGAAATACAACCTTTTTTTATTGTACTTATTTCCAGTAGAATATTCAAGTTCAACATCAATGGTTATTTTGTGAATATCGTTCATAGTTTGGAATGATATTGGTGAGGAAAAGAGTTTTTTTGTTCTAATAATTTAGAATCATAATCAAAAAAATTCCCTTTAACTCTTTAGAGATGAGCCCCTCATTCTTTAGATTTGGAATCCTTTTTTTGCCAAGTAATTCAAAGTCAATCATCTCTGAAATAATTCCAGTAGGATCTCCTAATTTTTTTCAAATCATTAAGAAATTCTCTTTTTGTCAGTTAAGTCATTAATAAAAATCTTCAGATGTCTCCTTAGCCAATTCTAATAATGTTTTTTTGACTTTTTTTCTAAATTTGTAATTTTCATTACAAAACCTTCTTTTCTAACCATTTAGGTATTTTTTTAAAATTATAAAAGTTTTTTTACTTGACTTTTTTTAAAACTTTTTTGCTATAATTCGAAAAAAATAATATATTATTAAAACTTATAAAAAAATATAATATATAATAATATAAAAAAATTGTTAAGGAAGATATTATAAAAAAAGAAAAAGGTATAAAAAAAATGTTAATAGATTGGTTAGTGATGATAGTTATCTTTTTAGTTTGTTTGGGGGCTATTATCATCGGATGGGTGATTGCATTATCATCAACATTCGGAATTATCAACTGGATCGTTAGAACGACGTATGAATCTTTAGCGATCAGAGAAAACAAACGATTAGAACAAAAATTTGGAGGTTAATCAATTTGATTTTTAAGGTTGATTACAAATATAGAAAACAAACTAGTACAAATCAGGAAGGTGCTGTTCTTATTGAAGGAGTTCCCCAATATTCAGATGTTGTAGATGAGATCAGTAGATTGTTTGAAGGAAGCACATTTGGTCTTAAAATTTTAAGTGATAAAGATTTTTTTGACTTTATCAATTTCAGCAATACTTCAAAGCCTTTACTTGTTATAGTTAGAGGATCTGGGATTGTAACAGACGAGGTGATTAAAAGGCTAGACAATTTATCCTTTAGAAAGGATCTTAAGGTTGTCTATTTATCTCACGAATCAATATAAAAAATAGCTGGTTTAAAACCAGCTATTTTTATTATCCGTGTAGAGCATAATTAAATAAATCCGCAATTGGGTTGTTTGTGAATGATACTGATATTCCTAATACGCCAGCCATAAAGTAGAAAATTAATAGAGAAAGAACACCAAATCCTAAAAATCTCCAAGTTGAAATTTTCTTAGCAAAAATTCCGATTATTGCCATAATAAAGCAACCTATCATACCCCAGAATGTAGCATAATAAACAATTCGAATCAACCAACCTAAAACGGCAGTTCCCCCTTCGTCAATAATGTTATTAACTCTACCTTTAAAGCCTTCTACACTTGGTAAATTGGTGTAAGAAACTCCATCTCCAGCTGCTTTATTAGCAGAATCTCTAACATTTCCAGCGATATTATCAACAGATTGAATTGCTGATTGTGCGTTTTTTTCAGAAGATTCACGGTTTGCTCTTACAATGTTACTTGCTGCCTCATCTGCTTGATTACCTATATTATTTCCGATTTCATTTGCAGATTTGGAAGCGGAATTTGCTCCGTTGCGAGCAGAACCACTCAATCCTTGATTTGTTGAAATATTTGGGGATTGAATGGTGTTTGATGTTTCCGCACTAACAACACTCGTACCTAAAAACATTAAACTTGCAATTAGTACTGTACTGCCGGCTAAAATTTTTTTCAAATATTTTTTCAATTTAATCACCTTAAAATTTTATTTCCGGACTTCACCGGCTTTCTTCAATTATAGTTTATTTTAAGGTTTAATTTATAAAAAAATAAGACTGAATAAAAATTCAGTCTTATTAAAAATATTTTTTTCACTAAGCTTTTTTTGAAACTAACCTAAAACGATTAGATTATCCCTGATTTTTATGATCGTTTGTGGAATCGGATTTAATGATTTCGATTTTGTGGTTATTTGTAAAGTCAATAATCACCATATTTTTTTAAAAAGTTCCAACAGTTTCAAATTCCCAGTTTGAAACGTAATTGCAAAACTAAATCAATAATATCTTCGGTATTTTTTTGCCGATCCTGTTAAGGGAAGATTTTTTTACAAAAATTTGAATATTTAAAATTAGCAGACTGAGAGGCTCCTTTACTGTCAAAATAGTTATCGTATGCAAAGAATTTTTTTCTTTTATATTCTTCTTTTTGCTAGTATTTCTCTTAAATGTTCTTTAAGTTTTTTTAATATTAGATTTTTTTCCATTATTTTTTTATTTCACCTTCTATTTTTCTGATAAGATAATTATATCACAACCCAAGTTTCTTTTTCAACTAACATTATTACAGAGATGTTAAATTTCTCAAATAATTTTTAGAGAAAGGTGATATAATAGATATAAGACTGAAATAAAATTTCATTCCAAAATAAAAAAACCTTGGAGGTAAATGTTCAACGATGAACAGAACAATTAAAGATCGTGCTTTTCAATTTACAAAATCAAATTGGAAAGGCCTGATAATGTCAATGTTACCAATTATATTGATTACATTAATAACTAACCTTTCCTTTAAATTTGTTGGAGATATAAGTGTTAATGATTCATTTGTTTCGGGTGCGAGAGCAACATACTCAACGAACTACGGAAATTTCTTATCAATCATTTTAAGTGTTTTTTTAATCAATTTAACTCAAACCATTATTCCTTTAGCGAATAAATATAATTGGGGAACTATTACAGATGTGAATGACAAGCAAAAACTAAATCTTCTTACATCTTTTAAAGGATTGGGGGAAACATTCTTCCCTATTCTAGTAACATCAATTATCGTACAAGTAATTGTATTTGTTTGTGCAGTAGCCCTTGGTATTTTAATTGCCTTATCCTTCTTTTTCCCACTTGCTATCTTATTCTTATTTGCCTCAATCTTTTTCTTTTTCTGGATTTTGATGAGATTATCTTTGGCTGAATATATCGTTGCAGATATGTCCTCTGATATTACTGGTGCATATTCAGAATATAGTAATAAAGGTGTGTTTGAAAAATCCTTCGCTTCAATAAAAGAATCTTGGAAACTTACAAATAATAGAGTTTTGCAAATGTTGGGATTAGCTATTAGTTTAATTGGTTGGGTATTCTTAATATTTATCACTTTGGGATTAGCAATATTCTTTGTTCAACCATACTTTATGATGGTTCAATTTTTCTCTGTATCAAGAATTAGTGAAGGAATCATTCCCAAATAAAGTTAGAATCTAATTTTTATTTAAATCAAAAAAGAGATTGGTTTTTCCAATCTCTTTTATAATTTTAGAAATAAATTTAAACTGGAAAAAAATCCAGTAGAAAGAAGGTATTTAAGAATGGCAATTTTTTATGAGGTTTCTGACATTAAGTTAGAAATTGATAATCGCTCAAAGGGGTATGACGATCTCAACGAATGGGCACGTAATGTCGCAACAAGTGAAGATTTGAACGCAATTAAGCGTGTTACAAAAGACGCTATGTTGGGTGTTCGTACATCACTAACAAACCGTATGGCTTTTCACGGAACGTTTAGTATGTCAATGAAGACATACATTTCATTTGAACTTCCTGCACCAATGGGTGTCAATATCACATCGAAAGGTCTATCTGTAACACCAAATCTATTTATTAATCCATTGTGGTTGATTTATAAACTTGGGCGAAAAGTAGAAAGTGCACCTGGAGTTGGTGATGGTGGTGAGTTTGTTGATTCAACAACTTTTGTTGATACAGCAACGATTCTGTATCACGAAATGTGTCACATTCTTTGGGAACACCCTGGAGTATACGAAACACATTCCAAGAACGGGTTGCACGAAATTGTCAACCTTGCTACGGACACACAAATCAATCAGGATCCACTTATTGCAAACAATAAGAATGTAACTGATTATGGTGTAACTCTTGAAAAAATGAAGAAGATGTGGGATTTGCCCAATTTGAAGGCAAACGAATCTTCTGGTTATTATTTTGAAGAGTTTATGAAAGTTTTTAAAGAGCAACAAAAACAACAACAAGACCAAAAATGTCCGTATTGTCAACAACAAGAACAGCAAAATTCTCAAGGACAAAACCAAAACCAAAACGGTCAAGGTAATGGTCAAGGTCAGAACGACCAAAATCAAAACCAAGACCAAAATGGTCAGGGTAATGGTCAAGGTCAGAACGACCAAAATCAAAACCAAGACCAAAACGGTCAAGGTAATGGTCAAGGTCAGAATGATCAAAACCAAAACCAAGACCAAAACGGTAAAGGTAATGGTCAGGGTCAGAATGATCAAAACCAAAACCAAGACCAAAACGGTCAAGGTAATGGTCAAGGTCAGAACGACCAAAATCAAAACCAAGACCAAAATGGTCAGGGTAATGGTCAAGGTCAGAACGACCAAAATCAAAACCAAGACCAAAACGGTCAAGGTAATGGTCAAGGTCAGAATGATCAAAACCAAAACCAAGACCAAAACGGTAAAGGTAATGGTCAGGGTCAGAATGATCAAAACCAAAACCAAGACCAAAACGGTCAAGGTAATGGTCAGGGTCAGTGTACTTGTGGTCAACAACACGGTCAAGGTAATGGTATGAGTGGTGGACAAGGTAATGGTTTGGATGATCATAACACTTGGTACAAAACACCGTCTGATGTAACAACAGACATTGGTGATGATATTGGTCAAATTGCTTCAAGCAAGGATTCACGAACAGCAGTTGCTGATATTGTAAAACGTGTTTCTCAGGATCCTATTGTACGTGAGAAAATCAATCCAGAAAAAATGAGAGGTTTGATGGCTGGTGGTCTTTACGATCAGGCTATTGAAGGGAAATCTGAAAAAGGTAAACTCCCCCTAAAAACAGTGCTTCAACGTGGTATCGGACGTCTTAAAGCTGGAGAGCGACGTACATTTTCTAAAATCTACAAACATCAAGGAAATCGTCCTGTAATTAAAAAAGGAAAGAAACGCTTGTGGAATAAAAACATTCGTGTATTCCTTGATAACTCTGGATCAATGGGAACCTTTGAGATCAGCTGGGCAACAATGGAAGTTGCCGCAATTGCAAAGGCTATCAAGGCAAACTTGAGTATCATTCCTTTTGATACAGTTGTATATAGTGAAAATGAACAAGTTATTCCGAAAAGCGGAAAATTTTCATTTGTTCCAACTGGTCGTGGAGGAACAAGCTTCCAACCTGTTTTCGACTATATGAAAGAAGTTGGAGTGACAAATCAGAATGATGTGGTTATCATCATTTCTGATGGTTATGGTGAGTCAAGAATTGACAACTATGGGTTCCGCAATGTCATTTGGGTGATGGTTGAATCCAAAACAAACACTTTGAGTGTTCGTGAACAAGACACTCGTGGTCACCTGGTTGCGTACCTAGAAGACGATTATCGATATAAAATCGAGAAAATCGGACAATAATAAAAAGGTTGGCTTTGTGCCACCTTTTTTGTTTTTTAATCACCAGAAATTCTCTTGGTTTTTCCTCTCTTGTAAGTTACAATATCAAAACCGAAAACATCTATTTGAGTATTGTTGTAACCAAATAATCTGACTCTATTTCTTCCAAAATAAACAGCTTTTCCCTTCTCTAATAAATAAAGATCAAAAACAGTTTCTTCTTTGACAATAATAGCAGCAAATTCGATTTCTGATTTATCTAATACTTCAATAATTTTATCTAAACTAATACCATAAAAATTCGGGTGTTTTTCAAGCAAGGATTCTAAGTAACTATCTGAGGCGATATAAGGTAAATCAACACGAGTCTTTGCCTTTCCATTATCAAGGATTTGAGTGAATGAAATTTGTTTGGCTTCAGTATCAACTTGATTTACATAAAACTTTCCACAAAAATCTAATCGAGCATAATCTAAATCAAATGCTGTGATTGTATAAGGACGTTCGCTCCAAAGAGATCGTTGCTCAATTGTTGAAATTATTAATAGGCCAAGAGAAATAATAGCAATGAAAATTCCTGCTAAAATAATAATTAAAAGATGATTGAATGTCACTTATTTTCCACCATCACTTTCGCAATTTTCTTGAATTTTTCGGGTTGGAAACCAACAATAAAATCGTCTTCTCCAATAAATACTACTGGTGCGGTGGCAATTCCTTTTTCTTTTAGTTCAGGTATCAACTCTGGATGTGTATCTAGATTCAACTCTTTGTATGCAACGCCCTTATTATCAAAGAATTTTTTAGTCATCATACATTGTGGGCATTTATTTTTAGTATAAATTGTTATCACTTTTTAAATCTCCTATCTGTATTTAATTAAGTTTAAAAACTTTTTTTCTTTTATTATAACAGAAAATAAAATTAAAAATCAATAAACTTTATTACAAAAAAACAAAAAAAAGGTCTTTTTGGATAAAGACCCTAATTTTCATATTCATCCATAGCTCTATCTTCTCTAATTGTATGAACAAGTCCAAAGATACCAATTCCAAGACCAATTCCACAAGAGAGCATTGACAATCCAAACATAATCATAATATTACCGTCTTTCTACTGTACTAATTTAAGTACAAATTATTTTATTAAATTATATAAAAACCGGATTCACATCCGGTTTAAAACACAACATCTTTTTCTAGGTTTCTTTTAACCAAATATTCTAACACTGTATTTCGAGATTTGTTTTCAAATACACGAACTTTTTGTCGAATTGTTCGGAAAGAACCAAATAGATAACAACGTTCTTTGAAACGTGTGATACCAGTATACAAAAGATTGGCATTAAGAGAATAATTGTGTTGATTTGCAGCAATCATAATTCCGTACTTAGATTCACTACCTTGAGATTTGTGGATTGTGTAAGAGTATCCAAGACGAAGCTCCTCACGTAACTCTTCAGTAAAAACTTGAACACGTTCTTTTGTTACAAGGTTTTCAACAATAACGCCATAACCGGAAATATCAACGATTTTTCCAACGTCTCCGTTATTTACAGAGATTGCCTCTAAATCTTCAACAGAAAAACTTTCAATTGTATTGTTAACATCAATGCCTTTAGGGAAACGTCTGTTATTCTGAAATAAAACCAGATCATCTTTGTAAAATTTCACATCAATCCCAAAAATTTTAGCTTCCAAATACAAATCAAGCGGGCTCTTTTCCTTAAATTCTCGAATTAATGTTTGAATCTGATTATTAATATTTAACTGTCCCAATAAATTTTTATTTACTGGAGTTAAAACCATAATATCTTCAGGATCCACATCATTTTCTAGCATTTTGTGATAAGCATTAATCGTTTGACTTAATATCAAATCTTGGTCGTTAATATTTTGTGCAATCAAATCCTTTGCAACAACGAAAGGCTTACTTTGATTATCTTTAAGAGAAAAATATCCCGAACGAAACTCCTCTGACAATTGTGCAATTCCACCATTTCCGGACTTTACACGAAAACTTTTTGTTAGTCGTGTTGTATTTAACATACCATTTTTGATAAACAGATGTAATAAATTTCCGGGACCAACTGACGGCAACTGAAATTCGTCACCAATGAACATCCATCTTGTTTTTGAGAAACTAGCAACATTTTTACTAATCAAACTCACAATTGCTGAAAATAATGAAGAATCAACCATTGAAAATTCGTCAATAAACACAACATCTGGAGTTTTATTTTTAAATTTTCCATCCAAAGCCTCTCGAGAAATTGAGAAACTTCCATCAGGCCCTGGTGATAATAAATATTCGTGGTGAATAGTAGACGCTTCAAATCCCGCATAACTAGACAATGTTTGTGCTGCTTTACCTGTTGGGGCAATTAATTGTACCTTCAACTTTTCTTTTTTCAGAAAGTTAATCAACTCTGATACAGTTTTAGTTTTTCCGGTACCCCCAGGACCCACAAGCAAAGAAAATTTTGAGTTTTTAACAGAATAAAAAGCATTTAATTGTTCATCGCTTGGTTCAAAATCAGTTGTTTTGAGATATTTCTCTAGCTTTTCATCAAAGTTTGGAAGAAGGTCTCTGTAAGAAGAACTGTTTGATTCAGACAAAATCTTATAAATCAAATTCTCCCCATTCCAGTAATTAACAGTTGTAACAAAATTATCAACTGTTACAATCCCGAGGCCGGATTCCTTAACAAAACTCACAGTAGGATCAATTCGATGTTTTTCAATTTCATCTTCTAAAATTCCAGATGGTAATCCAAGATCTGAAACTGCAATTTTCATAAATTCAGAGGTTGCAATCAGTGTATTGCCACTATTCATTATCTCTTGTTGAATAATGAACTGAACCCCGTAAAAAACACGTTTTTCAGAATCCTTATAGTATGCTGGGTTTTCTGGATATAATACAGCAAGTTTCTCTCGAAAACTATCAACAATTTTAAATCCAAATCCTTCAATACCAATCATAGAAAACGGATTTTCCATCATTTCCTTGTGGGCTTGTTCTGGCTTAGAATATTGGTTTACAATTTTTTCAATTTGTAAATCAGTAAAACAATCTCCAGCCTCCCCCAACAACGAAATCAATCGAGATGATTTCTGTTTATCATTAAGAGTTTTAAAGAGTCTGGTATATTTTTCTAACGAAATATTTGGATTTTCATCTGAAAGAATTTCAGATAGTGGTTGCCCCACTTTTGAAAATACAACACCTTCACCACTAACTTCAATAAGTGAATTGGTGATTTTATCGAGAGGTAGTGTATCATCAGTTAAAAAACCATTAGATTTCAAATGTTTAACTAAACCTTTAAAGTGTTGATTACTAGCAACACGGTCTAGATAAGCCCACTGTTCTTCAATTGTTTCAGGAAATTTAAAATAAACCTTTTTGACATAAAAGTTATTTCCTCTGGCTGTTCTTTAACTTCCAAATCTACTGTGATGTTATCACCAACAAGCAAACTCGTCTGTGAAAAAACAGAATAGGAACGATATTTGGGATGTTTTTCAAGAATTGTATTATCAGGATCCTGTGGTTGAACCTGATAAATAAACAAATCCTTAGAAACAGACTCCCAACTCTGTTTGATTATTCGTATAGTTTCTGACATAATAAGGTCAGCCTCCTTCTTTCTTAAAATCTTTTATTTTAATTATATCAAAAAAAATCATTTATTTCAAGGTAACAAAAAGAGAGAGTAATAAAACCCTCTCTTTTTAATTAGAATGTTTGCATTAGAGCTTGGTTTTCACGAATAGTGAAAAGAATGTTCTGATCATCATCACCCAAGATATGCTTAAAATCTTTCAATTTTGAAGCATTAGAACCATCTGGTGCATTTCGCAAGCGATGTGCCAATGCTGAAGATGTTTCAGGTGGTGTTTGGATCTTGTCAGAACTCAATAGCTCAACCAATTTACGGACATTGTTTTCAACCTTGAATTTGATTGGCGAAGTGTCTTCAGTTGCTTTCAGCAAAATATAATATTTCTCAAATGTTCCGAGATTATTATATTTTTTGATAGCTGTGCTTTTAAGTTTTGCGTCCTTTTCATCACCGAAAAGTTCTTCCAAAGTCATCAGCTTATCAAGTTGATCCATTGTAGCGATGATTGTTGCTCCACAAGTGTCACCAAAGTATGCCTTGATTGACATTTGATTCCACTCAGCTTTAATACCTTCAGCCTGCATTGCTTCAACCGCATAAAGATAGTTAGAACATTTTTCAATAGTGCGGTTTGTTGCCAAGCGAATATCATCATCAGCCTTCGTGAAGTATAACCCTGGATTCTCCTTAAAGGCACTGTATAAGTATGGGTGGATGTTTGAAAGTCCGTCTTCTCGCATTCCCTTAGCCCACTCCATAAATCCAGCGTAATCCTCTGCAAGGATATAAACAGCACATCGTGTGATAACTGCTTCCTCAATTGGGTGTGTTGGACTATCAGAGTCTTCAAATCCCGGAATATCTGGTCCAGGGTTACCCGCAAGGATAAAGAATACTCGACTTTTATCAAACATTACTCCGTTAGGAGTACGTCCGGCTTGGATGAAGTTCATCCAAGTGCGCTGATCACCTTGGTTGAATGAACTGATTTCATCAATCAAGAAGAAATAGTCCAAATCTTTGTTTTTAGGATCATCAAGAAAACGTTGCATTTTCTTGATTTCTGGAAGGTTGTCAATCTTCAAGTGATCCCCTTCACTGTTGCTTTCCATTGTGTCAATATAAGGCATTGACAATGTTTCTTCTGGGGTTCCGGATCCGTCTACAATAGAGTAGCACTCTTTCCAGTCACGACCGTGATTTTTACCCAAAGTTTTGTTAAGTTGCCACTCAGCAAGCTCTCGAAGCTTTTTCTCGATAACAACAGTCTTACCGATGGCTGGACGCCCTAGAATCATCATAGGCTCTTTAGCCCAAAAAAGTTTAGGGATTTCCGTAATTAACTCATTAATTCCAATGTATTGCATATTTACCTTCTTTCTTTGCTGTAATTTTTACAGCGGTTTTTTATTTTTCAAAATTATATAATCTTTCTGAAATTGAGAAACAAAAAAAAGAGGATAAACCATCCTCTTAATACATTTAAAACATTGAGTAAAAATCTTTGTTATCATCAATGATGATAATCTTTACCCCTCTTTTTGTTAAATGTTTTTGCCGTTTGGTAATTTACCAAACTTTAAAAATTTCAATTAGAACATCTCTGTTGTGTTCTGACAAATCACTAGGAGATTCAATTATTACATTGTAATTGATACCCCCAACATTACCTATCTCTTTATTACTTAGAAAATTAATTAATGAAGAAATAGGTTCAGAATATTCTACTACTACATCACCACTTCTAAATGTAGGAAGTAGAAATTCTTGGTTTGATAACATTTTGCAATCAATCATCATTAAAAGATTTTTCAACATCAACATTATCCAAACCCATCAAATTAAATTTTTGAACTCAAATCGTTCAAAAATTACATTTTTTTAACAAGTTCAGCTGACCAGCCCCAACTTGTTCTTGAATGAATACTGGCTTCTTATTAAGAAGCACATCTAGTTCTTTTTCAGAATGAAAGTTTCCATTGATCATACCAATCAATTCTTTTTTTAACACTTTCATCAATAAAAAGCCATTTCATCATCATAATTAAAATTATTCATTTTTTTCTCCTTCTTTACCAAACATATTTGTTTGGATTTTTTTATTTTTTTAAAATTATAAAAGACAATTTTGAGAGAAACAAAAAAAGAGGATTTGAACCCCCCTTTTTATTTTTCAAAGACAAGACAGATGTTATTCATATCTTTGTATTTTTCCTGGAATTGATCCAGAATGATTTTTAGGTTGTCATCCAAATCATTTTCTACAAGGAGAATGAGTGTCGTCTCCTTGTTTACTGGATAATTAAATTCCTTAGCTAAACCATCCAGTTTTTGTCGGAAGTACAATGAAAGTTCCCGGTCTAAACCATAATAAGGAATGTCATAAGATACTTCTCCGAGCTCAAACTCTAACAATGATTTTGAAATATCTTCGATTCGGGTAAGGCGACCTTCCCATCCGAACTTATCCAATACATTATTAATGTTCATTTCTGTGTATGAAATCATTTTCATTTCCTTCTTTCTGCAAAATATATTTACTTATTTTTTTCTTAAATTATATTATAAAAAAATCAAGAATTAAAAAGAGGAATCCCTCTGATTTTTATTTTTTTGAGAGACCAGAACATTCTCAATCTTTACATCTTCATTCTGAGAACAAAGTTTCGCAACCTGCTCCAAAGAGTGAGCCATTTCTCCAACAACTGGTCTAGATAAAAAGTGCTAACATAGCTTGATTCATTTTAAGTTCCTTCTTTCTACTGAAATAAATTCAGTTTTTTTATTTTTTTCTGTATTAATTATAGAAATACTGGATATTAAAAAAACAAAAAAACAGAAGATATTTTTCTTCTGTTACAAATTTAGCTTTTCAGAAACTTTTCTAAAAAAATATTCCAGCTGTGAGTATTTTTTTCTTAACTTCTTGCAGAACGCTTTGTCTGATATAAGCCGGGGAGTCATACAAACTTTCAATGAAATCTTCCACATCATCTTCTCTATCACTTAATGGGAAAGGAATATTTGCTCCAATATCAATAATATGGTTTGTTATAGCATTTGATAATATTTCTGAAACGTTTTCGTTTCGAAAAAAATATCACTAATTCAACAGGAGTTATTTTTTTAAATCAACATCAACATCATACATCGATTTGCGAATCATCTGTTTATGTTTGTATTTGTTGGGAGTGATTTCGATAAGAACCAATTGATTTGATATTAGATTATATCTAAATTTCACATTCACTAATTTAACTCCATCAAAATCCGGAATTGTTTTGTTTTGATATAAAACCGAATCAAGAACCTTACCTTGTCTCAATTCCAAACAGTTTGCAGAGATGTAATTAAAAATTTCTCCTTGAATTTCTGAAGTATCTTCTTTTTGGAATCAAGAATGTCATCATCTTCTTGTAATCTGATAAAATCGTATTATTATTTTTTTACCAACTGTAATAACCACAGCAACCTTCTTTCTACTGAAATTAATTCAGGATTGTTTTTTTCTAAATTATAAGGGAGTTTAAAAATCCCCTACATCAAATATTATCTTTTTGTTTTACAGAAATAGTAAGAAAATCACAACCAACAAGCAATTCAATATTGTTCTCATCTCCAAATGATTCGATCAACAACTCAGCTAAAATTTTCATTTGACCTTTATTTTTCAAAAAGGAATTTTTTTAGAAAAAAACAATTTCATTCTCTTTATCCGACTCTTTAATGATTGGCAAAGAACTTGTATAAAAAAATCATTATTGTCTTTTTCTTAAAATCGAAATAGCTTCGATAACTTTATTATAACATTCGAGTAGATACAACACCTTACTTAACAAACTATCTGTATTATTTGTCTCTTTAGTTTGGGATTTCTTTAATTCATCATCATTTGCAACAAATTGATTATTAGTTGAAAAGGGAATTTTGACTGTATTAAGTTCATCTAAATCAGTATCCTTTTTCAGTAACGATATTATCAACTTTCAATTCATTTTCATCTTCAATACTTTTTAATCGTGTTGGATAAAATATTTCTTGCAACTTCAACATCAATATGGAGTTGATCAGATACTAATTGAGAAATATATTCAAAAATTCTCTTTCAACCAATCAACATTCTCTTTAAGATTAATTTCGTTATCTAAATCAATAGATATAACTGTATTTTTCAATAACAATTTCATTATAAAGTCTTTCCACTTCTTCGATAACATCCTTCTCAAATAAAAAAATAATGTTTTTTTATTTTTTGCGTTTTTTTCCACAGAGACAAAAATCTTTTCCATTCCAGGATGTTCTGGGTAGTTTTCTACCATATATTTAATTTTTATTTATTAGGTTTTTATATTCTTCCTTATTCATTTGGTGCTCCCATATTATTAAAGTTCAGTGACACGAGAAATACCGTCAACACCCTGCTCAACATAATAAACGTGTTCAATTAGGTTAGGTAGGTATTCACGTTCGTGCGTAATAATCAAACTTGCTTTACCTAAATATTCCGTTAGAATCGAAATAGCTTCTGCAACTGATTCAGCGTGGGCTTTAGAAACAGCAGATGTTGGCTCATCCATCACGACAATTCCGGCATTTTCTTGACCAACCAATCGACTAACAGCAACGAAGAAAGCGAGAGATATAATATCTGTCAAGCCCCCACCCTCATTGTTTAAATCGATTAATTCTTGATTTAAACCAATTCGTTTTTCTACGTATACATCAGCAGAAGGGGTTCCTGCACGAACTGTTGTTTCTATACGAATTTTATAAATATCACCAAAAACAATTTGAAGAATTTTTGTAACAGCTTCTTCTAAAATAGACTGACCTTTCAATCTAGCTTCTTGAGACGATTTTTCAAGAAGATCTCTAGCCAATAATGTATTTTCCTCGTTTAACAGTATTTCTTTGAGTTTTTCTTCCTTTTCTGCTTTTTGTTTTAGAAAAAGTTCCTTTTCTGCTTTTTGTTTCAGAATAGAGCTTTTTTCTTGATTTAATAAAGACTGCAATTCTTCAATTTCTAAATTTGTTAAAGACAATAGCTTTCCTCCTATTTAATTTCGTTGTAAAGATAAGGTTCTGTAAAAGCCTTCTTTTTGAATGACTCAAACACTTTTTCTGTATTTCCACTACCAGCAAATGTGATTGAGTTTGAAACAATAGAAACATAACTAGGAACACCCTTTGCGTTGAAGTAGTATTCAGCAATCCCTAACAAATCTGGTTGTCCAGATGTCTTTGGATTATCACTCAAACTTGCCACTTTGAATTTTGTAGTATCAAGTTTTGTTTCTTCAATAAATTTATTAACATTTTCAGTTGTTTCACTTGGGAAAATAGCCAAATAGGTAATACCCTCTTGGACTTCAATCTTGTTCATTTGTTCAACAAAAGATTTAGATTTATCCCCAGTGTTTAAGATCACAATCATTGTTTTTTTATTCAAAATAACGCTTTGTCCATCAATAGTTTTAAGTGTTGTTGTCGGGATAACCTTACCTATTAAGGTCAACGCATAATCACGACTTTTATCAGCTCCTTCAAACAAAGAAGTGAACTCAGCTTTTGCATTATCATTATATTTTTCTAAAATCTCACTTGCCCTCAATTCACTAAGTTGATCGTTTGTCAATCGTTTTTTAATAGAAATAATTTCTTGATCCGCAATCTTACTTAAATCTTCTTGAGATTTTTTCAATTCAGTAACACTATCTTCTTTTGATTTATTATAAGGATTATTAATTCCTAAAATAAATATAGAGGCTAAAATAACAACTGCAATAAATACAGAAGTGAGAATAAAACGCTTGTTTTTTTGATATTAAACTTATTTTCAATATCTAATTTAAAAATTTTTTTAATCTTCATTACACACTCTCTTTTGTAATTTTTTTATTAGTTTGATATTATTTTATCAAAAAAATAACTATAAGTCAACAATTCAAAAAAACACAGTGATAAATATTCACTGTGTTTCTGATTTTAGAAACTTAGAATGGCAAGTCGTCTTCATTGATGTCCAAATTTACACCTGAACTTGATGTTGGTGCAGAGTTGGCTTCATCATTCAAATCTGGCAACTTAATCGTTAAAAGATTTGATGGATCGATTGTCAAATTCAAAGTTGTACGAGATTCTCCATCCTTAGAATAAGTGTTGGATTCAAGAGTACCTAGCAACATTGGAATAAGAGAACCTTTTTGCAATCGGCTCATAATCCAATCATAGTACTTACTGTCAGCATTTACAAAAAGGCTAACGTTGACATTGATTCGCCCGTTATATTCCGGAAAAGACATACCGTTCATTGCATAACGGAGTGCTTTCTTCTTGTAGTCGTCCGCAGAAATGTTTGCTGGAAAATTAATAGCAACATTTCCATTTTTTGTTGGGCGAGCTGTTGGATCGGCATTTGCACGCAATCCACGAATTGCTAGAATTGCAGATGGCTTTCCATCGTTACGTTGCAAACGTTGAATACCAACGATATTGTTGAAAATTTTTTCTGTTTTTTCTGTCATAATAAACCTTCTTTCTAATTAATAGGTGACAAACCCTATTAACAAAGTTATTTTTATTTTTAAAATTATATAGTGAATAAAAAAACAAGGAAAAAAATTCCTTGTTAATTTTTCTTTTGTTAAAGTTGGTTTTTTTCTGTTTCAATAAAAGTTGTTGATTTGCCATCTGTATAAATACGATAATAAGGAGTAGCTTCTCCCATTTTTATTCAACTGATCTATTGTTGAATCTAAAGATTTTTAATAGTTCACTTGTATCACTACCATTTTTTTATTTGCGGTTTCAATTTGTTCTTTTTAGAGAAATAATTTGATTTTTTTCAATTCTGAAATTTTTTTCCAGAATTATTCCTATCTGCTGTATTACGTGCAGTTTCTATTTCATTGTTTAGATTTTTACTTTCTTCGTCTTTTGCAAGTTTCAGCAAGTATGTGTATTGATTGTTAATTTGAGAACGTAATTCTTGTATTCTGGTTTGAAATTTATTTTTCTGCTCAGAATTTTTTTGATTGTTGTTAAACCAGCCTGTGCTTCAGCAACTTGTTTTTTTGTATAGATTCATAATCTGAAATTTTAGTAAAATTATTGATATCAATTTTATTTATCAGTCCTTCAAGTGTAGATTCACGAGAAGATTCTTCTTCCTTTGATAACCCATAAATAATTCTATAATCAGATTTGATAAGCGTTCTTTATTCTTTGATTTTGAACTTTCTTGTTTTTTTGTCGCTTCAACAGAGAACGTCGTTTGGTTAACAACTTTATTTTTGGAAATGTCTTCTTGACTAGTAAAAGTAATAATATCACCTGATTTATTTACAGTAGAAGGTTTTGTGAAATCAACAGGTGTTTTCCCGGATAGAGTTGTTTCGTTTACTATTCGGCTAATAATCTTTGCCTCTTTCCTTTCATTTTCACCCAAAGTTCGTGGTTGGTCAGCACCTACCCAAACGGTAGCTGTATAATAATGATTTACACTTGCAAAATAAACATCATTATATCCATCCGTTGTTCCAGTTTTACCACCTTGAAATTCTTTTGGATAATTATCAGCCAAAGCTCTTGCGTCATAAATTGTATGTCCTGAACCGGCAGTTTTTAAAACGTCCAACATTGCATAAGAAGCCTCTTTTGTATAAATCTTTTTACCTTGATGGTTATTTTGATAAATCACGGAATCATCATAAGCATAAGTTATTTTTTCCACATTAGACGGTTGGTAAAATACACCATCATTAGTTAGTGTGGAATAAGCACCTGCCATTTCTGTGGTTGTAACTCCGTATGTAAATCCACCAATAGCAATAATATTATTATTATCGTAGGGGTGAAGTGTGTGAAATTCCATATCTGCTAATTTATTTGTTACTTCATTGATATCGGTCATCATACTTGCTTTGATAGCAATGGTATTGAAAGACCAGTTTACTGCTTCACGGATACTGTAATCAATATTGTAATAAATACCAGCCGCATTTCCAACTGTTGGATATTCAGGAACTTGTGAATCTCTCACCATACTTTGTGGCAATAGACTACCGTTTTCAAAGGCTGGCGTGTAGGCGATAATTGGTTTAGCCGTTGATCCGGGTTGTCTAGGAAACTGATAGGCACGGTTAACATAGTCATTTCTGTCCCACGACCACCCACAATTGCAACAACATTGTGCGTTTGATTATCTACAACTGTTACAGAGGTTTGCAAATCATATTTTCCGGTAGAACTATTAACATCAGAATATTTTGCTAACTCAGAATAAATTTTGTTTTCTAAATCCGCTTGTAATTCTTGATTTATAGATGTATAAATTTTGTATCCGCCACTAAGAATCTGCTCCAATTTATCCTGCAATGTTTGATTGTAAATCCGATGATACTCTTTATACTCCTCATCAGAATTAAATTTATATTTTAATTCAAACCCATCTGCCACAGCGAGGTTTTCAGCTGCTCTATTCATCGCAAAACTTATTGCGTAATTATCCGTATATTCCTTTTCGTTTACTAGAGGTGTTGGGTGTAATTCAGTCTTTTGGTTTATTGCCTCATCGTATTCTTCTTTTGTAATAACTTTATTTCTTAACATTTTTCCAAGAATTTCAGAAACTTTTTCATCAGAATTTTCTGGGTTTATTGTTGGATCATAAAGTGTAGGGTTATTTGTTAAGCCGATAATAACAGCAGATTCACGAATTGTCAAATCTTTTTGGTCTTTATTAAAGTAGTACTTCGCTGCCATTCCAACACCGTTAGAACCGTGACCAAAATAAACATAATTTAAATAAGCAGTTAAAATTTCATCTTTTGAAAATTTCTTCTCTAATTCCTGAGCAATAACTTGTTCTGTTATCTTTCTACTAGATGTTTGTTCAGAATTTTTTAAAATTTTGTTTTTAACTAGCTGTTGAGTTATCGTGGATCCACCTTGTAATCCACCACCTTTCAAGTAGCTTCCAATAGCTCTCAACGTTGCCCACAAATCAACACCGTGGTGTTGGTAAAAACGTTCGTCTTCTGTTGCGACAAACCCCTGCCTCAAGTATTTATTAAAATCCTCGGTTTTAACTTGATAATCTGCTTGTGTATTTAAGCGTTTTATTTCATTTCCTTGATAATCATAAATAATTGTTGGCTGATCACTTCGCAAAATATTTTTGTCTAATGATTCAGCTATTTGATATCCAGTGTTTGTAGCTTCTGTAACCATTTTTCCGTATTTACTCCAGGCCACGTAACCGCCAACAAATGTTAAGGATGTTAGTGCAATCAACACCCAAAACCAAACTTTTTTATAGAATCTTTTTTGTTTGAATTTTCTTAGTTTCTTCTTTTTGTTTCTGCTTGGAGTGGATGTGATGTTGTCATCAGTTTTTTTAAATTCATTATCCAAACCAACACCCCCTATCTTATTGAATTTTTTAAGGTTTCAAGTCCATTAACACTCAATGTTACATCATTGCTTTGTTGAGTTCCAATGGTAAAATTATCAGCGTTGACAATTCCATTTTGGATAGAGTAAGTGTTGAAAACTTGAGGACTTGATATTTTTGAATTTGTGACTTCTATTGTGACAATTTCCTTAACTGAAACTGTTCCAGAAGATAATTCAGTGTTATAAACAATCAATTTATTTCCTTCTATTCCCAAAAACTTTTGCCCAACAATAGACTTATTATTAGAAACTTTATTAAAAATTTGATATTCATTACTTTTCATCTTTGTTGAAGTTGAAGAACCTTTCGTAAAAGAGTATGTACTTCCACGTTGAGCTTCTTGTAATGCTGCATTTTTTTGGGCATTTTTTTGAGCGTCAGAGCTTGACTTTTGTAATTCAATTTCTTTTTTTGATTTTTCTAGAATTTTATCAACCTCTTTTTTGGTATCAGAATAATAAACTGAATCATTCAAACCTTGAACTGAATAGTACAAGCCGGGGTTATCATTTGTTATACGATTAGCCTCAGATAAAACATAAGTTGCATATTCAACTTTATCCAGTATTTCGTTTCCATTCTTTATCAGTTCGTTTCTAACTTTTTGATTTAAGACGCTTTGAGCTTGCGAGATAGAGGATTTTAAATCTTCTATTTTGATTTGATTCAACTCTTCTGCTTCAGAAAACTTCTTTATTTGTGCCTTCAAATCAGATTGAAGTTTTGCTTGATCTATTACAGCTTGAACTTTGTTTTGCAGTTTTGTTTTCTTCGAAGTATCTTCTATTTGATCAATATCTTTTTGAATTGAAGATACCTCATCAACAGTTACATTTTCTTTGATAGAATTTGTATATTTATTTTCAATAAAGCCATCAACTCTACTTTCTATATTAGCAATTTTCTGATTTTCAAAGTACGTTTTTCCAATAGTGAAATAAAACAATAACCCAATAAGGGTTGCGCTCACAACCCCAATTAAAAATTATTTTTTTGTTTTTTTGATATATATAACAAATCTTATTTCTCCCCCTTGAGCAAGAATTTGTATAGTTCACCAGCGATAATACAGTCATTCAATGAATTGTGGGAATCAAGTGCTGAAATTTCTTCAGGAAGAAAATTTTTCTTTAAAACTTCCAGCTTGTAGTTTCCTCTACCTAAATGTGGATATTTTCTTTTTGTCATTGTTAGTGTATCTGCATAAACATACTCACCAAATGACTCATTCGCACGATTACATTCTGAGGTTAACATTCTCAAGTCAAACAAAAGATTTTGTCCAACGAGTTGTTCTCCATTGTAGAAATCGAGAAATTTTTTCCAGGCTTCAGAAAAATCAGGAGCACCATCAACATCCGATTGTTTTATACCAGTCAAATCTGTAATCTCTTCAGAAATTACTTTGTTGTTTGATGGAAAAACAAATGTATCAAATTCTGAAACTTTTTCAAAATTTTTATATTTAACGGCAGATAATTGAATGATTGAATCAATTTCTTGATTTAACCCAGTTGTTTTCAACGTCAAGTGATACGAAATCTCCACTCATTTCCAAGTCATTTTTAATTTCTTCGTAAGGCAAGTTGTTTTCTGATTTCTTTTGACCCAAAAATTTAAAACTGCGTTTTTGTTCATTCCAATATACAAGATCAGTAATCTCATAATCTTTGTTTACTCTATTTGCATAAGATAAAAAAATATAGATAACCATTGTTGATAAGGATGATAAGTCAAATTTCTATCTTTTTAATTTAAAAAAATTAATTCTTCAACACTTTCGTGATTTTTGAATTGTCTTTTTTTATCTTTAGTTGTTAAAGTCTTTTGTAATAGATTGGTATCAATTAATAATTTGTCTCCAGATTTAACAACTAAAAAGAAATAATCTGGGTGAACTTTTTGAGAAAAATTTTTATATTCCAATTTAAAAACCAACTTTCTAAATATTTCTTATTTTTAATTTTACCACAAAAAAATACAACACAACTCATTTTTAGATAAATGAATGAAAATGTTTTCATTTATTGCTTGAAATATTTCAAAAAGATGTAAAATAAATATATAAGCAAAAAAATAAAAAAACGAGAGGTACAGCGCTTATGGCTGGTAGAACAAAAAAATCAAGAAGACTTGCAGCAACAAGAAGAGCTATTTTGAAAAAAGCAAAAGTGATGAAGGTGTTAACCGGAAAAGACTTTGACGTAACACATCGTTTTAGTAAATATAGCTTCTCTTGTGAATGTTCAGCTTGTACTTGTGCAAGATATTATGGAAAGAGAGAGAAAAGAGAGTTTGAGGAGAGAATTGTTCAAGATCGTCTAAATAGTCAGGGATTTGATGGGGTAAACTCCCACGTTGATTCTAACTGGAAATCTTGTCGAACTGATTTTGCTTAAAATTACAAACAAAAAAGAACTATTAATTTAGTTCTTTTTTTTTATTCACTTGTTATCCAATATAAAGTCTTTTTGTTTCCAAAAAGGACATCTACTCTACCGGGATCAACAGCGTATGCACTTGCGGCAACCTTAACCTTTCCAACCTCATCTTCTGAAATAACTTCAACGCTCTTATTCACTGAATCTATCACAGCTTGATCAACGCCTCCTCCAAAAAATACAGCAGGTTGTGGTGTTTTTTCTTCTTGTGTGACTTTTACAGTTTCATCAAATAGAATATTTGTTTTTATGCCAGATTTTTTTGGTGTAAATTCATAATTTATAATAATTGCGTCTTGACGTGTTCCATCTGGATGGTAAGAAACCTTTTTCAATATCTTAATATCTGTAATTTTTAATCTACCAAGATCTGTCTCTATCGTTTGATCTATTTTATTCAAAACCTTTTTAGGTATATATAGTTTTTCAACACGCTCAAATTCATTTCCTGCTATAAGATTGTCCACGATGTTATTGTTTGTTGTTTTTGTATAAATAGCCAAAAAAACTAAAGAAAAAACAGATACCAAATAAATAATTTTTAATGCTCTTAAAATACCTTTCAGGATCTCCAATCAAAATCACCCGCCTTTTCAAAACCTTCAACAGCCTCTTTTGGCAACTGATTTTTATTGAAATCATAGGTTGCGGTTAGGTCTGCATATTCGGTTATTCTTTTCTCTCCATTGATATCACAAGAAATTATTGTCAACATTGGGGTTCCTGGCGTGTGACCATTCTCATCAGAATCCACTTTTAATTGTCTCACAATATCAGTCTCTGAAGGATCAACAAATTTTACGTTCGTTACTGTATATTCGTAAACCTTATCCAAATCGGTTAAGTAAATCTTTTGACCCGGTTTTCCAAAGTAATAAACGCCAGAGAAAAGAGCCCATTCTGATTTTGGTACGTGATGACCTACAAGAACGTAATTTCCTTGACCTAATTTTTGCTCTGCTGAAATTGTTCCAGCGGAAAGATTTAGCTGATATTTATCCAGACCAGCGACAATTGTTGTTGCAACTCGTGCTTCGGGCTGTGTCATTAATGCTATTGGATTAGATTTACTTTTCATTTTAGCAGATAGGGAATCTAATACATTAGAATTTGAAACGTTTGACCAATCATAGTCAGCCTTTTTATTTTCTTCTTCTAGTTCCTTATCTGATATTTTCTTAACAACTGTATGTTGTGTGGTACTTCTAGCGATATGTGCAGTGATCTGATTTCCAAAAATAATTAATAAAGAACCAACCAACATACCCAAGTAAAATAACTGTTGTAATATAGTTAATATTATTTTTCTTAAACAAATAAAAAAACTCCTTTTTGATCTTTATCTAATTTTAGACCAAAAAAAGAGAATATTTTTTTATTTATTTTTTTAGATTTTTCTTTTAGCAACAGTAACTGCACCAGCACCAAGAGCAGAAAAACTCAACAATCCTAATCCAATAGATTCAAACCCGGCCTCTGGAAGTTTTTCTGGAACCTTTTCTTCGGCTTTAGGTTCTTCCTTTTTAGGTTCCTCCTTTTTAACTTCTTCCTTTTTTTCAGTTTCTTCTTTTTTAAGAACTGTTGTGTTTTTATCAGATTCTTTATCTTTGTTTTGAGAGTTGTCAGTTAAAGCTTGTTCCCCTTTGCTTACAGTAGCATTCTTATCTGAATCTTTTCCAGCAGTTAGTTCTACAGCTGGATCTGTTTCATTTTTAGAATTTTCTTCTGCAAATACAGGAGAGGACATTAGTGTTGCAAGTGTAGCCACTGTCACACCTGTAATTGCTGTGATTTTTCTTAGTTTCACAACACACCTCCTATCTATTAAAACGTTTTAATAGGCCAAATTAACTTTGCCTATCTTTATTATAGCGTGATTATTTCATCTATTAATTTATAATTAAATTAGTAAAACAAAAAAATCAGATTAAATTCTGATAGAAAGAAGGAATTGTATTTATGATTAAAACAGAAAAAAAGATGATTGCTTTTAAACAGTTAAAACATATCAATAATATTTTTAAAAAGATGAATCCTTTTCTTTATTCTTATAAAGAAACAATAGAAAATTTCTTTTCTGGTAGTAGTGCTTGGCTGAAATACAAAAAGGTTGGTATATTAAATACGAATCGCTAGAAAATGCTAGTAGATCACCCTTAGTAAAAAAACCGGATCTAGAAAAATTTATGTATATTACAACCTACGAACAAAAATGAAGTTGTCTGTAGAATCATCAGATAGTGGACCACTTGGTTCAACGATTTATTTTTGATAAGGTTCTAATTGGTGTGTTTACATTTCAAGATTTTGTTTCTAAATTTAAAGATAAGAAATTAATTACACCCAATGAAAGGTATGGACATAGAAAGGCAGATGGAACAATCGAACCACCCTTTAATGTAAATATTGATGGTATTATTAATGCTATGTACTCTTCCTTGTTAAAGGATTATAAAAGAAATTTAAAAAAGCTTTTTAGATGGTGAGGGTGTAGGGCTTAAATTTTTCATCAAAATTTAAAAAAAGCTGAGGTTTTTCCCATTTCAATTTTTATGTTGAATTTGAGGAAAAGATGAGAATCTTCGAATTTAATAGTTATAAATTTTTTTGGATGAACATAAATCTTTAAAGGATGAAGCAAAACATTTGGAATATATTTACGAGGAATACAAGGATTATGGTCTAAAAAATATACAAAGTGCAGACTTTAATTTTTCAAAACTACGTACCTATTGCGAAAAGTTTTCTTTGAATCTTGATGATAAAATTGAAACTTATTCAGAAACTTTGTTTGGTATTGAAAAAAGGAATTATTCTGAAGATAATAAAAACTATGAAAAAAACAATCTTTTCAAAGGGTTTGCTGATTCAGTTTCAATGTTTAAGACAACAAATTCTGGTGAATATTCTGTTGATATTTTGTCAAATTATTGTGCTCGTTTTATTCAAGAATGTCAATCTTCAAAAACTGATCTTGATTTATTAGGAACAAGAAGTTTTGATAATTCAAGTGATATTGTTAGAGAAGGAATATTTAAAAAGTTAGCTTCTAAATTTGATGATGATTTTGTTTTGAATGTTGATGTTATGAATGGTATGTTTTTCAACGGCACCACATTTGCCATTGAAACTGAATTGAATCGTTCATTAGGTGCGCTTTTAGATTCTGGAGTAAAAGTGAAAGTGCGACTAATTTATTCATCTTTATATAATGAGTTTAGATGTTTAGTTTCAAAAGAACAAAATTCAAATACATTTTTTTGATTGGCTAGAAAACTTAGATGATGATAAGAAAAAAACTTTTATCGTTCCATAAAAACGAAGTTGAATCTGTCAAGGTATTACTAGAAAACAATATTCTAGAGACCGGAAATAAAAAAATATCATTCAATTACTAGAATCTTAAAACTTAGGTCTTCCAATTTGGAGGACTTTTATAATTTAAGAAAAAATGGCTATTAGCCGGAAAGAAGGAAATAAAATGAATCTTTTTGCATTTTTAATTTTGTTTACCGCAGTATTTACTGCATTGTATGTTTTAGGAGTGAAATTGCTCCCTAAAGCTGATAACCTTTTAGAAAAAGGTGGACGTATAAGTGGTTATTTATTATTCACTTTATTCTTTGTGGCTATTATCCCTATGGGAGCTGGCTGGTACGACGGCGTTACGCTGTCAGAAAATAAAGAAGTGCAAACTTATCGCACCTTCAAGATAGAGTTTATCTCAGATAAATTTGTGGTGACATCTGGTGATGATGTTATCTACGATGGTAAACGTGAGCTTTTAAGTAAACCAAAATTTCACTTTGCGAGCAAGCCTACGTTTCCAACAAACTTGAGTCTAAATGAAGACTCGTATAGCTCTGGTGAAAACGAATACACCAAGATCCTTAAAAACTCTGAACTTGTGGTTACACGAGTTGTAAGAGAAAAGTTTTATATTGAGCCTGGTAAAGGTTTTAATGTAAAAAAAGAGAAACATACAGAAAGCTTTTTCGCTGAAGAAGTTGTTCCTCGTATTTCGTTCAGCAACAAATAGATAGGATTTTGTTTCTAATAAAAAAGGGGTGGTATTAACAGGAACCACCTCTTTTTATTCTGTAATTATGATAGACACTCAAACGTTCTATTATAATTTAAGAAAAAAATAAAAAAACTGAATTTATTTCAGAAGAAGAAAGAAGGAAAACAGAATGGTTATAAATACTAAAAAGGGGAATAAAATTTTTCTCAATAACTGACATCTCAAAAAGCATTTTCTGAAGGAAATGTGATGGAGCAGTTTAAGGCTGAGGTTAGAATTTATTTTGAAGATAACATTAGTCTAAAAAGGAAAAAAATAATTATTATTCTTTAAAAACAAAGAAAAGGATATTCTGATGAATCTCCAAATCTATACAAATCATATTATAGTATGAATTTATACTATGATTTATTAACAGGGAAATTCAAACTTTCAATTAGTAGTGATTTTTAATAACGAACCATCAAATTCATTGACAACTGTATTAGTTGGTTCTGTAACTTTTGAAGAGTTTATTAAAAAAACATTATAGTTATGATAACAAATTCATTATTTATTCCGAAGACAATAAAAACCGAAGTTATCATAATCATAGTCAATACCCAAAACTTTTTTTGAGATCGTTGATATGGAAACAATTCTTAATTTATTGAATGATATGTTCCAAAAACAGTATGGTAAAAACTTAAAGAAATTCTTACTAGATGATGATCAGTTTGATATGGAGTTTTCTGCAAACAACCATCGAAAAGTATTTCCATTTTTTGTTGGAAGAAACCTAGATTACAAAATCAAAGTTTTTTTGAAAAAGAATTACGACAAGTTTTGCGAAGATTATAAGCTGAAAGATGAATATCTGTTTTTGGAGAGCTTGTACAAACTATTTCAACAGAAGAAAATTGAAAATTTTTATGATGGAAATTTCACTCTAAAAGAAGCAGTTGAGGAACTAAAAAAGGCTGGTACTGGAATTAATGAAGAGATTGAACGATTTTCAGAAATGATGTACCAAAACGATTGTGAAAGTTATGAACAAAAAAGGATTCGAATTAATGAAAGCAGTCTTGTAAAGTTTGCTTTGGACGCAACTAGGTATTACTCTGAATTAGAACGAACTTGTTCATTACACACAAAAGGTTTTTCTTGGAAGAAACTTTTTAAAGAGGTTGGAGAACGAATTTCGAAATTCCTAATTGAACGACAAGACTATCCTGAATGGTACTTAGATATCTTTGGTGAACCTTATTTAGGCAAGACGGATGAGTATATCAATGATCTTTTTGTGGAGAAGTTCTTAGTTAACGAATATTCTTCTAACAAAAAATACAACGTTGATATCCATAGTGTATTAATTGATATTGATGAAGAATACGGTCGCAATGTTGATTATTATTTTGAAACAATTTCAAAATTACTTGACAACAATGTGTCAATTCAACTGAATTTATTCCATTTCATTGGAACAGGTCTGTACACAATATTTTCTGGGGAATATCAATCTAGACTATTTTTTGACTATCTATTTTTCTCTTACAGATGAGCAGCGCAAATTGATCATTTTTAAAAAATCAGAAATCTCGATGTTGAAATCTATGTGTGAAAATAACCTGGCTATTTCACCAGTGAAATTTGACTTTTTCAAACGTGTTGAAGAATTTAAACTTGTTTGAAATTTTAAGGAGTTGCTTTATAGCGACTTCTTTTTGTATAATTTTAAAAATTAAAAAAACCACTCAGTAGTTAGAAAGAAGGAATTAAAATGGTTATAAAAAGCGATAATAATAAAAAAAATGTTTTTCATTGTCTGATATCGCTAAAGAAATTTCAAAACCGGGGTTGTTGGTTGAGTTTTTCTGAGGAAATAAAAATCTTTTTTTGAATTAGATAATAATATTACTAAAAAAAGATACATACGACAACTTGATCAAAAAAACAGGGTTATACTGAAGAATCCCTCTATTATATAAATCAAAAGAAGATCTATATCTTTATTACGATTTGATTTCTGGGCAATTCAAGTTATATACAAGTTGGAGTGACGTTCAAGCTAGGGCGTTACCAGAATACTATACCTCCGTTTTTAGTAGGGGTTGATAATTTCAAGGGTTTTTATGAAGAAGAGTTACAATCCTGCAAAACCCAGTTATTATTTATTCAGAAGATAATAAATATAGAAATTGGCAAAAATAAAAAGGAATATCCTAGAAAATTTGAGGTTGTAAATCTTGGTGAAATTCTGAATTTATTACAGAAAAAAATTCGAATCACAATACAAAAATAATCTTAGAAAATTTTTTTGATTGAAAACCCAGATTCGTTAAAATTTTCTACAGAATTGAGAGATGAAGTTTTTCCCATTCTTTTTAAAATCTTCATTAGATTACAAGATTAGTTTCTTTTCTAGGAATTATGATCACTTTTTGTAAAGATTATAAATTGAAAGATGAATATTATTTTTTTAAAAAGATATTTATAACAGTTTTTAAAGAATGGAATCTAAACGAATGTTATTCCGACAAATTTATCTTTGAATATCTTTTTATACAACTTGCGAAAGTCTGGAACAGATATAGATAAAGAAATTTCTAAAATTGTATCAGGTAAATTAGCGAAAAGAACAATATAGGATTGATAAAGGTAAATCCAAGCTTGAAAAAAATCAAGTTTAATACACGATTATATGAGCGCTATTGCAATAAAAACTTCGTGGTGTTGGACGCCCAAATAGTGATTATGTTATCAATTGGGAAAAGGTTCTAAGTGTTTATGGTGAGGCTGTTTCGAAAATTAATTTTAGATAACCAAGTTAAAAACCGCAATTGCTTTAATATTGGTGAACCTTACAAAGATAAATGTGAAGGTTACTCTGCATTATCGACTTTTACAAATTATCTCTCTTGTGATTACGCCAAAGGTAAAACATATAAATTTGATATCTCTTATTTAGTTAATAAAGAAATTGATTTGGTTTTATATTGAATCGAAAAATCAATTCATTAACGAAGATTATCGACAACGGAACCAACATTGAACTCACAATGTTCAATAAAAAAACTATAGAGCCAACAAAAAAATTCACAATTTGACTTTTTGATTATGAGAATAAAACGGAAAACGGAATTTATACTTTAATATCAAATAAATATAATTCTGAAGTTTTTATTTAACTTGCTTTTTGGATTTAGATAAGGATAAAAGAAAATCTATAATCCTTAGAAAAATCTGAGATTGATGTAACTAGGAGTCTAGTTGAATTTGGTTTACTTGAAGTTCCTATCGATGATTTTTTTGAAAAAAATTAGAAGAATTTACATTAATTTAAAAGACGTTTTTTTAACGTCTTTTTTTATATAATTTTTAAAAAAACTACTCAGTAGTTAGAAAGAAGGAATTTATTTGATGACAAAAAAACTAAAGGAAAAAAATCACACGTAAAGAAATTGTTTCTAATATCAAGGAGCAAATTTTATTAAGTAAAGATAGTAAAAAAACGATGTAACATTCGAGTATCAAAGTTTGTTTGAACAGATTGAAGATTTTTGTTATTGATATGAAATCGAAAGGGTTGATCTACAAAGATATTCGAGAATTCATTGAACTCTTCGTAGAAACACCAAAAAGTAACAACCATATCACACAACATTCAATATCCTACTTTAATAATCCCAGATTTAGATGTAACTGAAAAAACTGTAGTTCAAGAAGGTAAAGCTGGTAAGCACAACATTGTAATTGCTGAACTTTATAAAGAAGAAATTTCTCGTACTAAAGTTATTGAAGAATCAACAATCACTGAAATTGTTAAAGTTCCGGTTTCTTCTGAATTAATTGTAGAGAATGATTTTTCTGCAAATAATACAGAAGATGGAAATTCTGATGTTATTAGTTATGTTGGTGAATCATACGAAAGCTCAAAAGCTAAAAGGGGTAGGAACTTATCTGTCGGAATTGATATTAATTCATCGTACAAAGATGATAACCTTATTACTGTTGTATTCTCTGACCAACGCCACCCAAGATCTTTTGTTTGTGATCAATACAAAAACTATTTAACAAGTTTAAAAAAGAATATCGGTTTTGACCCAATGGATCAAAAATTTAATAGTCAAAAAACTGCTGGTACTTTCTATAGAAAAACATTAAATTTTGCAATAAGTGTTGTTCAAAAATTGAAAGAATTTGGCGTAAAACGAGTCTATATTGGTAAATCCGGATGTATGAGCCTAAACAACGGAAATGATTTTATGGTATCTCTTTATGCTCAACTAATCACAGCTTGCACTATCTATTCTTTAGAAGTAATCGTTGTTGATGAACATCGAACTTCTGTCGCTGATAGTATTGCAAATGATGATTTTGATAAAGGTACATTCTCTGGTAAACGAAGCAAAACAAATGTACATATTTATAATTCAGGAAGTGGGCTTGAAGTGGACGCTGATGTGAACGCAGCCTATAACATCTTAAGAAAAGGAACTCAGGGCAACTTTAGGGTTTCACCTGAATTGGTTGAAGTATCATTCAAGAAAAAAACTGTTCAACTTCCAGATCTAAACTATATGTAATTTTAAAAAAATTAACAAAACAAAAAAGGGGACAATAGTGTCCCCTTTTTGTCTGCCCTCAGTCTTAAAAGGCAGCTTGCATAACACCCCAGAAAGTGCCTCTCCGCATTATCGTGTAACTTTACGTCCACTCCCCCTGTAATAATTACAGGAAGACTAATTGAGATGTCCAGCGTGTGTTTTACTCACGACAAGTTTTTGTTGGTGCTGTTACCACCACTTTCAAGACTTACTGGTGTCTCTACTCTAAACATACTCCTTATCGGACTGCAAGAATGATTGTCAATCCTCTCCTTACATACAACTTTAGGACGGGTAGTTGGTTTATTCTGTGCTACCCCCTGGTGCTCGAAATGCTCCTGTTAAGAATCCGGACTTCTATTTAATCTGTAAAATATTCAGCTTTGGGTTACCCTGCTGATATTTTTACAAAACCAGTCACACTTGTGAAAATTTTAGGCTATTTTCACGGTGGAATTTATTAAACCCGTAATATCTGAAGTAAAACTTGTGCGTTAACTCAACAAGCTTCAACAACAAATACACTTCGCCATCCGAACCTATTGCCCCTACTGGATTCGAACCAGTGACCCGACGATTAAAAGTCGCCTGCTCTGCCAACTGAGCTAAGAGGCATTAAAACCACACATCAAAAGAAGGAAAGAATGATGGTGGTAAGGAGGGAGTGGGATTCGAACCCACGAGTGACCTTTCAGCCACCACTCGACTAGCAAACGAGCGCAATCGTCCTGACTCTGCCATCCCTCCGAAAAAAATTAAGTTTCGATATTCTTATTATAGGTTATTTTTTTCAATATGTCAACACCTAAAAAAATGATTTTTTTATTATTTTTTTAAACAAAAAAATCCTTTAACTATTATAGGTTATTTTTTTGTAAGTTATTAGTGATAAAAAAATGATATCTTGTGATATAATCTATATTGATAAGAAAAGAAAGGTTATAAAAAAAGAATGGTTATAAAAAAAGTAGTGATATCATAAGAAAAGACTCTTCTGAAAATTATTCAGAAAACATCAGTCCTTTAGTTGTAAAAAGAACTGAAGCGAGTCAAATTTGTAAAAAAAATATAAAGGATCCGGAAAGGACTTCAAAAAAATATTTCCTTAAAAAAAGTTTAGTAATTTTTTTCAAAAAAACGGTTGATAAAATATTATTGCAAGAAGATTATGATTTAGAAAACACAAAAAAAGTAGGGTGTTTGATAAATATAAATATTACGTATTGTTAAACTTTACTAATAAAAACCGTTTCATTTTTATAGAATGGGCGACTATGACTTTCCGAAAAAAATTTTTGCTAATTATGAATATTATCAAATTCTAAAACCGGAGGAGTTTGCCGAGATAGTTTCTTCCTCTATTACTATCAAATACAAGGGATGGTTTGTAAAGAAACAAGTTCTTGATTTGGAGGCTACCCTTGAGAAAAATGAACAATTCTTTTTACAGTTGAAGTAGGAAAGTTTTTTTCTGATATTGTTTTTAGTTAAGGAGTTTTTTAAAGAAAGTGATTTTGAAAAAAGAATGAGTTTTAACTTGCTAATTAATGACGACTTCCTGGATTGTGTCGGAAAAGATGGTTTTTTTATATTTATTCAAAAAAATATATCGCAAGAGTTTCTCTTTAGATGAGTACAATCAGTATTTAACCTTCAAAAAAATACTCTATAAACAAAATTGAAGAGTTAAAGGAAACGAATGATAGCTTTGTGGACTTCATCATATCCGAGTATGAAATGCTGCTTTATTATGTAATTCTTTACAATCTTTTTTTGTAAAAAAATCAAGACGTTAATTTTTGAAGATTTGTTAGAAATATTTGGTGGATCATTCTTTTTTTATTACTGAAAGAGATGTCAGAGCGTTAGAAAGAATTTACAATTTAAATTTAAAAAAACGATAGAGGAAAAGTTCGAAACTTACGTGTTGAAAATTAATGAGTCATTTGCCCAATTGGATAATATTCTTTCTACAAATCAAATTTATAAATCTAAAACTACTAACCCATCAAAAAGATGTTTTTTTGATATTTTTAGACAACTACAATGATACAATACGTAGTCTCAATTTTTTAAAAAACAAACACAAACTTAAAATTGGTAGACATACAATAAAAGCCCTATTGAACAATCGAGATTTAGGTGGAGTAGATCTCCACTCACTTATATCTTTTTTAAGTAAGGATATTTTTTTAGCAGATTTCAATGCTTCAACCGAAACCAGAGGTGGAAGAGATGTTTTAATAATTAAAAGTAATTTTATTAGTGCCTTTAGATATTACAGTGATCATTTCGAACAGAACTCAATAGAAAACCTTTGTAAATACACACCTGAAGTTTTAGATGATTTACTCTTATTAAGAGAAAGGAACAAATTCCGTCTTGGCGGTATTGAATATCAGTTGATTCCTATAAGAATGACATACATATCTAACCAACCAAATGCAACTATAACTAGAAATGAACTAGATGTATTACTCAAACAACTTGATAGAATTGTCAAGGATAAAACTGGGTTTGTTGATATTGTTAGCGGTTTCGAGGTCGTAGATCAAGAAAATAAACAAATCAAAATACCTCTTACGTCTGATATCAGTTTAGTTTTGAAAAACACCGTTGTAATATAGATTTTTTTGTAAATAAAAAAAGAGTTAGTGGAAAAAAACTGACTCTTTTTTTGATATAATTGTTTTAAGATAATTTAATAAGAAAGAAGGATTTTTAGATGGTAATTGATACAAAAAAAACAAACCTATTCTGTTGATGGTGTAAAAAGACGAATGGAATAGCAAAAATATTTTTTTGAACTCTGTAAAAGAAATTGTTAAAAAGAGTGAAGATTGTTTTTCAGGTTGTTTTTTTCCGAGAATTTATCAAAAAAATTAAACAAAAATAATCAACAAATCTGGTTATGACTTTGAAAAAAATAAAAGTTGCAATAAATGACAATTTTAATTATTTTTGTCTTATTTGATTTCGATAAAAAAAGAAAATTTCGCTTTGCCCGGTTGCAAAAGAGCCTGGAAAACAATTTTTATAGCGGTTCATATTATCAAATATTAAAACCAGACGAGTTTGGTGATCTAATTTTTTAAGTCTATTTATCTAAAAAGAAAGTGTCTTTTTCAAAAAAAGAAAAAAAATTAGATAAAGAAATGTTTTTTTCAATGAAATAAACCGCAAATTTTATGAAATTGCAGGTGACATTTTGTCTAAAAATTGTTACAGAAGATAATTTTTTTGACGAAGAAGAAAAATAAAAAAAGAATCAGTTTAGATTTATTTTTGGAGAGATGAGTTTCTTGATTTTTCTAGGGGAGGAAAAAAATCAATATCTCTTATAAAAAGAATTGCAAAGATACAAATTTGGAGAGGGTGAGTTTGAAAAATACTTAACCTTAAACAAATACAGTTCCAATATAACAAATTCCATCACAAATAAAAAAAGAACCACTACCATTTGTAACTTACAAATATAGTCGATCTATTGTGATATTGAATATTTTTATTAAGAAAATATCAGTCAATTGATATTGCAACATCAGCTGATTTGTTATCAAAAAAAATATTTTTTTGCTTGGGTTGTTGACAAAGAAGATATTGAGAAGCTTTGCATTTCAAAAAAATGTAAACCAACTATTGTTTCGGATTATCTAAACAAAATAGTTGAAAAAAATTTAATTGTGAAATTGACCTTTTAGAAAAGGACTTAAGTGCCAAAAAAATAAAGGTAGAGTTGTGCAAAGGATAAGGAATTTGATACGAGATTATGATGATATTATTAGTCATTTTGAAAGAAAATTTGGATTTCCACAAAAACAACATCAATATAAGTGATTTTTGTAATTAAGAATCTATTTTTATTGTAGTTTTTCTCTGGTTATGAGGGTAATCGATACTCTTAAAAATTTTTCAATAAGCATTCAATAAATATTTCTGGAATTTTTAGAAAGCGATTTTTGAAAAAAATAGATAAAGTTCTAAAAAAATCAAATCATATTCTTTTGGGTTATTCCTCTGGAAAACATTACTACTGTTATCCTGGATATGTAGAAGAAAACGAATTGGAAGAGCTTTCTGGTGCAATTACAAACACTTATGTGGAATTAAAAGAATATAAAGAAGAAAAATTCTATTATCAATTTTATAAATTTTTCTTATAACTCCAGTTAAAAAAATTACGAAAAAAAGGAAACAAACTATTCTTTTCTAAAGAGAAATTTGAAAAATTGCTTAATGATTTGGATAGTTTCGTAAAAAAAGAATTTGGATTTAAAAACTTTATTTCTAACGAGGTGTTTGTTGACAAAGAAAACAATAAAAATTACGTTATTGTTCCCGAGAAGTATATCTTTTATATTTGAAAACACTGTTATAAAATAATTAAAAAAAGGAATTGATCAACTTGAAAATCAGTTCCTTTTTTTGATACAATAAAAAGAAAATATGAAGGGGTTATATTTTCAAATGGTAATAAAAAAATAGAGGGTTTAGAAAAAAATCGAATGTAAAATTGAAGTTTTTTTAAATAAAATATCGAAAATATTAAAACAAGAGCTTAACTATTTAAATTTGCATTTTGATGAAAAAAATTGCTCACAAAAGAAACTTTAAAAATTAATTAATAATGACTCTGAAGAACCTAGAATAAATTTAAAAATATTATATTGTTTTTAAATCTAAAGAATGAGAAATTAGAAGTATGGGATATCGAAACAATTAATGAATTGGACCCATTCTTGCAACTTTTTGAATCCAAATAAACTGTTTGATATTTTAAAGGAATCAATCAAAAAGAAAAAAATACAACCTTTATCTTTGAAAACGAAAGGTTTAACTATCAATTATTTTTTTAGAGAACCTAAAAAAATCAAATTAATAAAAAAATGCAAGTAAACTATTATCTGAATTAACTTTAGATGAAAAATTTTTTTATTATCTGATATTTTTCAGAGAAAGAATAAGTCCTGAAATTTTTTTAAAGATAGTGATTTTTTTAGCTTCGTTTGATGGAGTTGTTTTTAAACAAATTAATCGATTTGTATATTGATCTATTCAAGAACGATGATTCCTTATATTTTTTTAATATCAGACAACAACAATCAAACTCTTTTTTTACGACTTTTTAGAATCACAAAACAAGGATATTCACTTTGATGATTATTACGAATATGATTTTTTTATTTACCCTTTGATAAAATAACAAAGGATCTTTATAAAATAAAATTGAAAGTTTTTGTTTCATAAAGCGGAAGACCTAAATTTTAAATCTTTTCTTTCTTTTGCGTGATACTGATCTTGTTTCAGAAGAAAATATTTCTGAATTAATTTCAGAGGTAGGAATTTGTAAAGAGGAAATTTTTTTAATAGACTATTATTGATTGTTGGTAAAAAATTTGAATTAGAATACTCAATAAAGAAAAAAATGATTTTTATTGAGATTGAAAGAGTTTTTATTGGAAGAATATAATAATATATATAAAACTTTAGAAATTAATCAGACAAAAGAGCTATTAGATATTGATGTTGATCCGTTGAAATACATTTTTAAATTCTGGTACTGTTAAAGCTGGTAGTCTGGTTAAAATTATAAGTTTTATATTTGAGACCAATAACGATATCTTTAAGTTTTTTTGAGTCAAATTGATGATAAGTTTTATTTTGATTTCTCTTTAGGAATAAACTCATATTATTTGCGAGATTATAAAGGTTTGTTATCTCAGAATAAACTTCTAATACAAAAAAATTAAAGATATTCTAGAATCAAATAAATTTATTGATCAAATAACAATTTATTTGAAAGATGAAATTGGTGGGGCTTCTATGTTGGAAATAACAAAAAAATTCTGTAAGCCTTGATTCAAAAAGATAAAGTTATCTCATTCAATTATTGATTATATTAAAAAGAGCAACAGTTGATTTTTGGGGCTCTTTTTTTGATATACTGTTTTTTTATAGATAACGAGGTAAAAATAATGGTTATAACCACAAAAAAATAATAACAAAAAAATATCTTTAATAATTGAAAACAATTTGAAGAAAATATTGAAAAAAATCTGGACAGTGATTTTTATAAAAAAAATGCTTTTTAGTGAAGAGTTGAAATCGCTAAAGTTGAAATCAGCAGAAAATTATTTTTTTCGAAAAAAATAATAATTTAAGTATTTATTATTTTTGATGAATATATACGATCTGAATCAATTACAGAAAAAAAGAATATTCCTTGATTTAATTTCAGGGAAATAATTGTATTGGATGGTAATAATCGTGAATTTATATTTGTTGCTGCGGATGATTCTCAAAAAAAGAAGATGTTTGGAAATTTAGAAAACATTAGATTTCAAAGAACTTTTGATAAATTCACTTATAGTAATAGATTCGAATTATTTACAAACAACGAACTAAAAAAACTTCTTGTAGATTCTGTGATTTTTCAAAGATATTAATTTCCTTTTTTTGAAACAAACATTTATCAACAACAAGAAAAACAGTTGATAATATAACTGAAGGTATTAAAGATAAAATACAAAAATTTATTACTAAATATAATTGGTTTTTCAGAGCAACCCACTTTAGAAAAGAAAAAAAGTTTAGCAACAAGTTACTATTACGTGAGGTCTCAGATGATAAAAAGTAAACTGATTGACTTTTTCCTTGAGACTTGGCCCTTCTTTAATTTTTTTCAAGAAGAATTTTTCTGAATTATTATCAGTTTTTTTGGGATTTCAGTCTTCGATTTTTTTGTAATTTACAAAACTTTATATTCAATTCCATCCCTCCAATATCATCTAATTTTTTTATATTCTAAAAAAATTTAATTTTTTTACTATCACTTAAAAAAATCAATAACAACTTTAAATATTACAGAAATGTTTTTTTAGAAAATTGTATAAATTACTTCATTAACCATTCGGATCAAATTGAAACAGAAGGTGGGTTTTATTATTTAGAAAATTTTGCGTTAACTATAAAAAGAATATATAAGTTTAGAAGGTACTCTTGATAAAGATATTAATAATGAAATAATTCGGATTCTAAGTTTTTATTTTTTTAAGAACAATCCAAACTTTTTTTCAAAAAAATAGATGAATCGTTTTTTGCATAATTTTTAATCAATGCGGAAAAAGATGAAAAGATTTCTTTTTATCAAGATATATTAGGTTAAATAAATATCTAAAAAGAATGTTTTTTTCGGATTATTTATATATAAACTTGGTTGATATATTAAATAATTCTTCTTTTATGTTTGAATCTGAATTGGAAAAAAATTGTTAGAAAAAAACTTTCTTCATTGGTGGAACAAAAAGATAGTTGTGTAGATAAAGATGTTAATTTTTATATAAAACAACCACTTGAATCATTGTATAGGTATGAAACATATACATATTTTTAATTCTAATTTTTGAAAAAAACAAGAAAAAAATTGTCTATTTTTGACACATTCTATATCCAATTTGTTGTCAAAATACAGTGATAGAATTTTTAAAATTACAAAAAAAATAAAAATTTTTACCAGGTGCGTTAAATATAAATATTGTTTATGATTCAAACCTTTATAAATCATTTTCGAAAAAAATTTAAACGAAGAAATTCGCTCAAATTTGATTGAAGAATTAAAGAAATGTTCCGATCAAATTGGTGCAAAATATGAAAAAGTTTATTTTAATAATGAAGAGTATTTTTTTCTATATCAAAAAAATTAAAAGGAAATAATTTTTAAAATTTCAGCTTCACTTTAAGTTGATATTTTTGTAAAAAAATCAAGGAGTTAACCATAAACTCCTTTTTCTGTTATAATTAAATAGAAATAAAAAGCTTAAACAAATAAAGAAAGAAGGAAATATTATGAAGAAAAGCGAAAATTACAGTCTCTCGCAACTTGAAAATATTATTCTTGAGATGATAAAATCTCCTAACATAACGATCCCTAAAAAAGCAAGCTTTTGGAGAACTGTGATTAACAATTGCTTGAATGAAAACAAAACCTCATCACCAAACGAAATGGAGTTAACTGTATACTTAAATCCTTTAAGGAAAAAGTTGTATCTATCAATTGGGCAATCCTATTCTTACAGAGAATACTCTTATGAGTTGTTGACAACTGATGAGTTTCGTGATGTTATGCGTGGAGTTTGCAAAAAATACATCTCTAAAACCGGAGATGAACCTTTTGATTATTTATCTATAAATATCGAGCTGTTTTGGTCTTTAGTTAAAGAATCAATAGTAGAAAAACTTGAGGAATTTTCAGCAAATCTTCTTTTGAAGGGTGATAATTTCTGGGTAGAACAAGAAACAGTTGAAAGGATGGGGGCTCGATTTATATTTTCTGAATACTGGGACAAATTAAGTCCAGAAATTCAAAAAAGAAATATAGGCGTATACACAGACAACATCATCTTCGATAAAAAATCCACCACATCATTTTTCAAAGATGGTGGGTATGTTTACAGGATGGAATTGTTTTATAAATCAATTAACGACTATTTCTTTAAAAATTTAAGAAATTTATCTGATGAAACATTCGATATCATCGTGACCAAAATATTGTATTTGTCAAATAAAGCCCCAAGAGCCAATAGTGAGACGATTGATTCTATAAATCAATCAACAACCCTCAAGCGTTTTGTTGTGGATCTTACAAATCGAATTGTTAAAAGAGTAATCAAACTAAGTGAAAGTCACAATATCTACAATTGTCCTGAAAACTACAACTACAAATATCTATCAGATTATGTAAAACTTGTCAGATTTATTGGTTTGCAATCATACTTTTATGAAGGTATAGTAACATTCCCTAAAACTGTTGTAGATAAAATTGTGGATTTTGGATTTACTCCTGTTACTATTGATTATTTTATCGAGTTTTTTTAAAATTAATCAAAAAAATTACGATTTGTCACGTCTAAATAAAACCCAAATTAATATTATGCTACTTGATTACTATTGTGAAGAAAAATGGAAGGTCATCAATATTTTTATTGAAAACTATTCTTAATGCGACAAATTGTATGTTGCGGGTTTATGACACCAACGAAAAAAATTAATACAGACAAAGTTCAGTTGAATTTCTCAGTAAATCTGGATTCAAATCAAACCGAAAGTCCGAATCCTGACGATGTTGAAATTAAAAGATTAAATCAGCTTAGTTTTTGTAGATAAGATTCAAGTTCTTAAGGACAAGAATCAAATTATTATTTATCCCAAAAAAATAGAAATGCAAATTCGGTTGTGGTAAATAATATAACTTTCACAAAATAGAGGATGATAACCTCTATTTTTTTATTTTTATTTAACTTTTTGTTTTTGCCCTTACATCTTCTGTTATAATTTCAGAAAATAAATAGTATCAGTTGTTACAGAATGAAATAGAAAACACTGATTTAGAAAGAAGGTATGATGAAAGAGAAACAAGAAAAAAACTCAATATGATTTTCGTGGTGAAATCTTTGAGAAACGAAAATGCAAAGGAGATAAAGAGTATTTCATTATTGACTTTGCTTGTAAACAAAAGGCTATATCCGGAAAAAGGAAAATCTAAATTTAATGACGGCCCTATTGTATCAATAGATGAAAAGAATTTTTCAATGTTTGATTTATTATTTGAATTAAACAATATTAAACCAACTAGAGAAGTCATCAAACGTTGGATTTTGGAAAATACTTCTTACGAAGATGTTCCGGGTATCTACTATGTCGATACTGGCACTAGACGAGCTGTCATCACAACTAAGTCTATTGCTGGATCAGTTGCAAAAATCCTGTCTGAAGTTATTTCAGTCACAAATAAATCTTCTGATATTTTTTTGAAAAGGGTTGCTCGCAGTCATTCAATGTCCTTTAAGGTATTGTCTTATCAACAATCGTATGCCATCGCAGCAACATACGCTGGTATTTATGATGTTATGGCACCAAAGGCTTGCTTTCGGAGCAAACACCAAATTATCGAAATTATCCTGGATATAGATCCGGATTAAGTATTGGTGCGAACTGGCAGACACTTCTAATTGAGGAATTGTTGGATGAGGGAATTAGGCCTGAAGGGTTTGTTTCGCCAAAGGAATTGAAGCTGTGGAGGGATAAAACCTTCAAAACCAACAAGTTAATTACAAAGGAAGAGTTCATTTGTAAACTTCAAAAAAAATTAGAATCAAAAATTGAATAATAAAAAAGAGTGAAAAATCACTCTTTTTATTTTTATTTGCTAAGAACGTTCTTTTTAAAACGTTCTCGAATAGCAGCTCTTTCTTCATCTGAATAATCACGCTTTTTACGTTTCTTCTTGATTGAAATTGAGCATTTTTCAAAATCAAGCACCCCTTGAAGACCAACAAGATTTCCACTCAAATTGTATACCTTTTCAGAACGAACTCGACTATCACTTTTTACAAACTTTTCATATTTGCGTGCGACAAATGGATTGTTGGTGTAAAAAGAACAAATCTTAACACCATCCTGATAAAACGTATTTGTAGAAAATTCTTGTTCGTCTTTTGGAACACTATCTTCTTGAACAGTTACAATAAAACCATCTTGATCATATTTAATTTCTTTTTCCATAAACTAACCACCTTTCCTTATCTAAAAATAGAAAAACATTTTTTGATGATCGGCCAACGAACCAATAGGAAAGTTGTGAAAAAAGTAACTGATCCAATGCCAGTAAGCACGACACCATATTGAGAAATGTAGGTTAATGCGATAAATGGAGAAAGTAATTGAAAGACAAGGATTAGATCTTTAAACATAGAATTTTCCTTGATAGGTTTAACATTCATCAAGAAAACCCCAATAAAGATAAAGAGATAAGCAACCCCTAGACCAACAAAATTAAGAATTGAAATTGTTCCAGAACTTAGAATTTTGATACCCAAAGTTTGGAAGATCAATTCGATAATTGATAGAGCGATGATGTTTAAGAATAACCACACCAAATTTTTTTGAAAAAAATGAATTTTTAATCTTCTTAAAAATCTTTCTATCAACTTCTTCTCGAAGAGTTGTTTCGATGATGTTGTTATCATCTGAAATTTCTCCTGCAAATTCATAAAACTCACGTTTCATAAAATACCTTCTTTCTATCCCGGTTTCCGAGAAATAAATTTATTTTTAATAATTATAAGAGGAGAAAAAATACTCCTCTTATTTTTTTACTCTTTTAGTTTTTCAGCTACCGCCTTAACATCTGCGAGGTTTGTTGTGATGTTGTTTTTCAACGCTTCAACTTCTTCTTCCAATTTCTTAACCTCTTCCTCCACGTTATCAGGGTCTACACCTAATTCACGAAGTTGAGACTCCAATTCCTCTTTGTTTTTAATCAAAGATTCTTGTGTTGATTCTGAACGAATCATTAGCTCCTTTTGTTCGGCAACAGCCTTGCCCAATTCTTTTAGTTCTGTTTCAGTCATTTCCCCTCCAATGCGTTTAAGACCGTATAGTACAACTCCTGCAATTTCTACAGAAGAATATTGTTTCTCTAATTCTTTTAGTTTGGATTCTCTTTCTGACAATTCAGTTTTCATAAATAAAATCTTGTCAGATAAAAGTTTCAACTCTGCAATAATTTCAGTTAGTTTCTTCGATAAAATAACTGTTTTTTTCTAAGTTTAAATTTTTTTCTTTCCAAATCAGTAAAAAAAGTAGTTCATTTTTCCTTACTGGACTCTTTTGATTACAGAAATAATTTTTGGATATGTTTGTTAAGGAGTTATTGTTTTTTTCTTCATTTCCTTATAAACATTCTTTAAGTTTCCTAATTTTTTTCAAATAAATCTTTGAGATTTTCGTATTCATCAGATATTCCAACAAGTTCTTCTTTCTTAGAAATAATCAATTTAATATTATTTAAATTTTTGGTTAACCTTAATTAAATTATTATTTGTGCTTTTTTTATTTTGTTAGAATCTTTTACTTTTTGCTTCTAACAATGAAAAAAAGAATCAATAGAACTATTCACTTTGTTTTTTTCTTCTAAATAAACTTTCAGTTTAGATAAAAACAATTCTAGTTTTTGATTAGTTTTGTTTGAATTGATTCAGCAGAGTTTTGTTTTCTTACCAAAACCTCAAGTTTTTCATAATCATCAACTAGAGAATTGATAATTGGTTTCTTTTCCAATAGTTTTGATAGAAGGAGTTCTTGTTCTACGATTGTCTTTTGTTTATACATAAAGACAGAAGCGCTTCTCAATATTGTGTTTTTTTAACCTTCATTTTATCAAATCTAGTTTCCAGTGTATCGATTACAAATTGTTCTTGATCTAATAAATTAAGAGGTTTAAGTTTTTCTTCAATTTTTTGTAAGTCACTTGAAACAACTTTTCTTTCAGAGGCAAAACCTCTTCTGTTTTTTTCTAGATCTTTGATAGCACCCAAAATATATTGTGTCCCAAATAAGGCACCGATAACCTTTGCACGTTGTTGCCCCTTTAAGTTTAAGAAGAAATCCCCTTCCTTTTGTTTTCGGAAGTTAATTCCGATTTTATCTTTTTCATCAAGAAATAGATAATTAAACCCAAACAGGTGTTGAATTGTTTCCAATCCTTGCGTGTTCGTTGTGGTTTCAGTTCCGTCAGGATAGGTAATGTGCCAACCTTGATCCACAATTTTTTGTTTCCCGGTTCTAGTTTTCTTCACATTAACAAAACGTGAAGCTACAAGACCGTCAGCTCGATGTAATATAACCTTACATTCTGTATTTTTAATACCTTTTCGCACAAACGAGAGGGAATTACCTTCGTTTTCAAAGAAGAAATACAAGGCACGAGCGATTGAAGATTTTCCGTTTGAAGATTCACCAATAAAAACGTAAGGAACGTTATCTTTATCAATATTTATAACAGTATGTTGGTGAGCCTCAAAATTTACAAGTTCAATTCTTCGGATACGATAATCGACATCTTCATTTAACGGTTCTGTTTGTCGAATCCTATTTTCGACTTCACGTGTGGTTTCAACTGCTAATTCTGTAACTTCTTTGGGTACAGAATCAATCGCCGCAACGTCAGCAATAATACTTGTTGCCAAACCATCCCCAATCGGTTTGATTTGGTCAATGATCTTAGCTACCGCTTTTGATTGATTTTCTAAGTTAATTTTCTCATCTTTTTGAGTTAAGTCGAAAATATCACGACTTCGTGGTGAATCAAGTTTAATATCTCTAACAAAAATTTCACCAGCTTCTGAAACGTGAATAAGGCTAACATAAATATCTCGATCTAATTCAGCAACAGAAGAACTTTGTTGTGCTAAAGCTCCAGGGTTTCCAAAAATCTTTCCATCTTTTTCGATCCAACCAAATCCGTGATGAATATGACCGGCAATCGTAACATCAGCCTTTGTATCCTTATAAACTTTATCAATTGGCAACCAATTAATTTCCGGACCCAAGGTTGTGTTGTAAAGTGCTTCGTGTACCAAGAAGATGTCAGTATCACCCTTTTTCTCTTGCAGAATAAAATTCTTCTCATCCTTCAATAAATTCAGATCATAAGGTAATCCTGAAATTGCGACAGTTCTACCATCTGAAGTTTTTACAGTAAAAACTGTATCTTTATCTACAAGATTAACAAAACCAATAGATGATAAGAATCCTAGCGTGGTTTTAGGTAAGGTTTTAAGAGATCCACCGAAAATCTCGTGATTTCCTACTGTACCAACAATTGGGATATAATCCAAGATTGCTTCTGTCATCTCGTCTTTAGAAAGGATACCAGCCTCGTAATCTTCACGGGCTTTTTTGTAAGCAGAAAACCCCCACTCTTCAAGAATGGCTTCTACAAAGTTATTAGGTAAAGTAGGTTTATCTAGCAAATCTCCTGGTTGCAAAATAACACGTACATTATGTTCTTTTGCAATTTTTCTGACTTGTTTAACCTTGTTTTTTTCTGTCTCTGAAAAATCATCTGTACGATTTGCCGGTTTTTTAAATTGGTAGTGTTTGTCACCAAAGTAAAGGAAATTAACACCGGATGTCAGGTAATTTTCAGGAAATTTTTTTGATAATTTAAGCAAAAAATACTCCTTTCTGTTTTTGTTTCAGTTATTATATATTTTTATCACAAAACAAAATATAAGTCAAGAAAAAAGAGCCTAATAAAAGGCACTTTAATATTCAATCACTACTCCACCATCAGAATTTTGTTTTTCTGTATATTTGATTCCAACATCAGTTAGCAGTTTCTTTAATACGGTGTTGTACTCTTCATCATAAACCTTATCTCCGGAGTTCCATTCATTATAAATCGAAATTGCGTCAACTGAATTATCAACATTATAAGCCTTATTTAAAAATTCACGTTGATTATTTAAGGCGTTAATAACTAGATTATTTAATTCGTTATCATCAGTTTTAATTTTTTCAATATATGAAGTGCGTTCCTCGTTCACTTGATTTAAGGTCTCTTTAAAAGTGTTAAGATCTTGCGTTTTGCTATATTCGACTGTGGCAACTCTCCATTTTTTTGAAATGTTACCTTTTGCTTCTTGAGCATTTACTGCCGTTTGAATGCTAGTTTTAAAAAGTGTTTTTGCGTCATTGTTTTGTGTTTGAATTTGAGATTCTTTGCTGTTGCTTTCTACGGATTTTTTGTTTTGAAAAATGAAAAAGAAGGAAATGATAATAATAGTTAAAATAGCTCCTACAATCCCAACATAAGTTAAAAATTTTTCTTTTTATCTTCAAAAAACGAACCCATTTTACCACCAAAACCTTGTTTTTACTGGTTTTTGTTGGTAAATATCATAACCGGATCCCTCATTTTTCATTTTTTTCCAATTCTGCTGAAATATCATATCCACCAACACCATATTCATCTTGTGAATTATTAAAAATTAGTTTCCAAAGAAAAAAACCTCCCATTGTTATTTTTTTGAAATTATAATATCAAGTTGGATAATAAAGTTTTTTTGTTTAATTTTTTTGCGTTTTTTTCAATCTGTAAAGATACATCATCTGTATTGAAAACAATAGATTTTTTTGTTAAAAGATACATCTAACGAATCGATTTTTTTGAAAAAAAGAGCTTCTAAAAACTTTTTGAATTTATTTTTATCTAAAAAGATTGTATCTCCAGAAGGATAGGAAGTAAACTTCCCAACTATTTTAACATCAAAATTATCTAAAAATCTAACCTCGCCATTTTTAATGTCAATTAATAAAAATTCAGTTTCTTTTGAGAATCCCTTTTTTAAATCCTTTTTTGCTTCAGAAACAGGTTCTAATGTGTCTAACCAATCTTTTTTTGATTGTATTTAACTGATGTGTCTGGAATAAAAATAGAGCCATCCTCAAAAACCTCAGTGTTAAAAAGTGGCAAACCATTCAACCAAAATACGTTTTGATCTTTATTATAAGATAATTCAAATAGCTCACGTTTGCGCAAAATATCCAATACCGACACAATTTCAGGCAATGAGAATCGAACTATATTTAATTCAGATAATGTGGAGTCAACTTCAATATCAACAGAAGAAAAAAGTAACTTGTTGTCATAAAAGTTAACATCGATTTTTTGTGGATTAGACAGTTTGATTTCAAGATATCCAGATTTGGTAGCGACTTTACCAATTTCAGAAAAGATACGTTTTAATTCTGAAACAATATTTTCATTTGTTAGTTTCATCAATATTAACACCAACTTTCTTTATTAAATGTCGTCTTCTGGGTTATAGTTTGGAATTTTTGACGGGTCTGCAAGACTAAGACGATTGGTCAACGCAATAATGATCACTCTATGTGTTAGAAAATCAACATAATCATCAACAGTGAGTTCCCAATTTGGATCTTCTTTTAGTTTTTTTGTTACGTAAACAATTGTATCAAGCGAAGCTTTTAACTCAGTTAGTGAGTCTGTCCAACCACGCAAAACATCGTTCAAAGACTCTTCAACTCTTAATTTAAATTTTTTGTTATCACCAGTTTTTAAAACTGCATTTTTTGCTGTGGTAAACCACTTTGTTTCTGGGATGTCAGTTTCACCCCAAATATTGCTATTATAAGTATGTTCTGTAATTGATCTCACATCACGAATAACCTGAACCTCTTTTAACAATTTACTTGTTTCTAAACGTGAAATATCACTTTTATTTTCTTTGCTTTGTTTAGCCATTTAGAAAAATCCTCTCACCTTGTAAAATTTTGTATACTAAAAACAACAGTTTTGTATAATGTTATCAAAAAAAAGAGTCCTTGTCAATAGTTTTTTTAAAAAAACTTTTTTTCGTAAAAAAATAAAAAAAGTGCTTGACAAGAATAAAAAAAGTTGTGATAAACTCTCCTTCAGAATGATTTTTTTGAAATAACAAATCAAAATTTATTAATCCGTAATTTTGAGATAAGATAGGACATTGAAAACTGAATATTTTTTTAGCTTTTTTTAATATTATTAATGAATTGATATTCGGATGAATGGTTTGCTTACATAAACCATTGCGAATTATCTTCGATAATCCGCTTTTTTTACACTGTAAACAATCAAACGATAAAGTAAAAAAATGAAATATCAAAAAAACAATAAATAAAAAAAGTCGTGTAATAAAAACATAACATAGCACAACCGTTTTTTTGGAACTAGACATAGTTCGATCTATAAACATAAAAATTAAAATTCCCCAAAAGGGCGAAGCCCAAACTCATAAAGGAATTGCTAATTAGATTATTGTTGAATTTTTTTATTATATACTGATTTGGGAGCGAAGCGACATTTTTTGAGAATCTTTGATTCGAAAAAAATATATCTCATATCTTTAATAATTACAGTATATATTATTCTTTAATAGTTATAGTATATATAATATATCTTTAATAGTTATAGTAATTATTATATATATTATTTATTATTATATATAATATTTATTATTATATATAATATTCATTATTATATATATTATTTATTATTATATATATTATTTATTATTATATATATTATTTATTATTATATATATTATTTATTATTAACAATGTAATAAAATAGTTATAACATTTTTATAAATAAGGGTAGTTTAAATTATTTTATGATTTTATTGACTTTTATTTTAGTCTATGATATACTTATCAAGTAAGCTATCACTTAAACAAAAAGGGGGTCTCAAAGACTATGTATTCAAAATTGAACGGAAAAATTGAAGTTGAAAATGGAGAAGGTATTGTTCTTCGTGGTGGAAAGGTTTTTTCAACTTCAGGAAAAGAGCTTATTTGTGAAGAAAGTGTAATTGACAGTATGAGAGAAGGTCTTGTTTATCCAACAAAACCTGTTTTAGATGGTTCAAAAATTATTCGTTTTGTTGAATTACGTGGCAAGAGTGAATACTCTATGGGGCACTCAATTGCTAAGGTTTCAGATATTGTTAAAAATACTGAATACTCACTCGCACTAACAGATCCAGAAGTTGGTTTTGGTATCTATTCATTCAACCAAGGTATGATTTCCGATGGTAAAAAACCAATAAATGGAACCGAACTATCCTTTTCAACAAAATCTTCAACAATGAATCTTGTCTTGTTGGTTAAAAATCATAATGCTTATAAAACCTTGTGTCGTATTTTAACAACAATCTCTAGTTTGAGACAAAATGGAAAAACTGTAAATCTGAAATTTTTGGAAGACTTCGAATTATCAGATTTTATTATCATTTCAGACGCAGATTCTAACAACACACTCTTTAAAAATCTCTTAAAGTTAAATATTGACAAAGACGACTTGTATCTAACAACTGAATTACAGGACGATTTGAGTGACGAACGAAACAGACGTGTAGAGCTTTTGGCTAAAAAGAATGATATCAAGGTTGTTTTAACAAATGATTATCGTCAAATTAAAAGCGATGATTCAGAAGGTTTTCGTGTGATCCAATCACTGAAACAGAAAAAGGTGGTGACATCTGCTAAATTAGTCTCAGGAGAAAATCACTATATTCACACGAGTGAGGAAGTTGAAAACTGGGGTGTTCCTGTTGAATGGTTGGATAACACAATTGAAATTTTAAACAAAATTGAAATTTATGACTTGAGCGTAAAGGATAATTTCAATCCAATTTTCAATATTCCTAAAGGTTTTAATAACGAGAAAGAATATTTCTGGCACCTAGCTAAAGTTGGTTTGCAACGCCGTTTCGGTGACAAAGAAGTACCAAAAGAATATTGGGATCGACTTGATTACGAGCTTGGAATTATTGATAGTATGGGGTTCAACGGATATTTTCTTATTGTCGCCGATTTTATTAATTACGGCAAACGAAATTATGCCTCATACGATGATGAAACGGTTGCACGATGGAAAGATTTTATCAAACGAGGTGGGTATTCAGAAAACCCTATAAACTTTGGCCCAGGACGTGGTTCTGCCGCTGGTAGTTTAGTGGCTTATGCTACAGCTATTACAGACGTTGATCCACTTAAATATGGATTGTTGTTTGAACGTTTTTTAAATCCAGAACGTGTTTCAATGCCTGATATTGATACCGATATTCCAGATATGCACCGGAAAGAGATTATTGAATATACACGAGATTTTTATAATGTATCTACGGATATTACAGAATCACGAGTTGCAGGAATTTCTGCTTTTGGCACGTACCAATTAAAGGCACTTTTAAAGGCTATTCCTCGTGCGTACTACCAATCACAAACAGCTATTTCTCTAGGTGAGAAACTTGCAGGACTTGTTCGTGATGAAAAAGGATTTGGTATTAAAGAGTTTCGTGAGTTGCCAGAAGTGATTGCACTTTCTGAAGAAGACAAACGTGTTGCTCGCATTCTTGAAGTAGCGCCTTTGCTTAGTGGTATGGTATCAAACCTTACGCAACACGCCGCAGGATATGTTATTGCTCCTGAAGCAGTTACAGAATATCTACCAACCGTTTTTGTTGAAGGTGAGCAACTAACAGCTTATACCGATGTTGAATCTTGCGGTTTGTTAAAAATGGACTTTTTGGGGCTTAAGGCTGTTACAATTATTCAATCAACTCTTGATAAAATTCAGGAAAAGACTGGAAAATCTCTGACAGTTACAGAAATTCTGGAGACTGCCACAACAGATATCGATGTCTTTAAAACGATTGCTTCTGGAGGAACTAAAAATCTATTTCAATTAAGTAGTTCTGGAATGACAGATGTTGTCGTAAAATGTCTCGCTGATATCAATGAACCTGGCAGTGAAGAACGTGCAAAGTCTGGGGATTATTTCGGGCGTGTGGTTGCGGCCATCTCTATGTACCGACCAGGACCATTAGCTTTCATTCCTCAATTTATTGAAAACGCCTTGCACCCTGAAAAGATTGAATATGTTGTGCCAGAAATGGCGGATATTCTTTCGACATCATACGGATTAATGATTTATCAAGAATCAATTATGAGTCTTCTTCAAGTTGTGGGTGGATTCACACTTGGCGGTGCAGACTTAGCTCGTCGTGCCATTGGTAAGAAGAAATTTGAAGTATTGCAATCTTTGAAACAAACATTTATTTATGGGGATGAAAAGACAGGTGTTCTTGGAGGTATCAAAAAAACAGGACGTAGTGAAAAAGAACTTGAAGATTTGTGGTCTGATGTGGAGGCATTTGCTTCTTATGGATTTAACAAATCTCACGCCGCTGCTTACTCAATGGTTACAATTATCGAAGCTTGGTTGTTTACAAAATATCCAGAATACTTTGCTTCTGCTGATTTAAATAAAGTTGGTGGAAATCAAAAAACAACAGAACGTGAAGCACTTCACGAAATGATTGAGTTTTACAAAGATCGTGGTTTGGATATTAGACCAGTAGATATCAATATCTCTGAAGATGAATTTGTTGCTGATAATGGTGCGGTATACTTTGGATTAAACAAGGTTTCTAATGTTGCAAGTGCTGCTGAAAGAATTAGTAAGGAACGAAAAGAACGTGGTGAGTTCAAAAATCTTTATGATTTTTTGAGTCGTATGCAAAGAAACTCTGAAAAAGGTGTTAACAAGTCAGTTCTAAAATCTTTAATCGTTTCTGGAGGATTTGACTCTTTTCCTGGAACAAGAAAAGATAAATTAGATAAATTAGAAGAACTATCTAATTTAGGCAAACTCTTAAAATCCAACAATGATTTAATTTTTGATAAATATGGCGAAAAATATTTTGATATTTGGATGGATTATCAAAATGAAGAACTTGATTTCCAAACTCTTTTAGCTGAAGAAAAACGTGTAACAAGTTTTTACATCAGTGGACATCCAACAGAAAAATACACAAGTATTTCTAAAAAGGATAAAGACTTTTTCAACATTTCAGAACTTGAAGCACTTCCATCTGGAGTAGATTTATATTTGTTGGGTATTGTAAATTCCGTTCGACAAATTACAACAAAGAACGGCCAACTAATGTCATTCGTTTCGATAGAAGATACTAGTGGTAGTTGTGATTTGGTTGTCTTTCCTGATGTATATAAAATGTTTGGTAGATATTTAGAAGTTGGGGAAATCATCAATGTTTCTGTCAAAAAAGATATTACTAGTAGAGGTACTTCTTACATTGTTCGCTCTATTAAACGTTCTAGTGATATTAATATTCACAACACAACAGATCATATTCAAATAAAATTGTCAAAAGACACGTCTGTTGCAAAAGAAGAGTTGGCTAACATTATTAATGAATCGAAAAACCCAATTCACGAGTATAGTCCTTTTGTTAAAATGTCTTACATTTTTGATGGTAAAGAACTGTTTAGAACTAAGAAGATTTCTTGTTTAGAAATTCCTTTTGATTTAACTATGGTTAATTACATCAAAAATAAACTTGGATCAGATGGCGTTCGTGTTATTTGGAAGTCAGATTATGAAACCGAATTTAAAGATGTATCAATTGAATCATTGTTGACACAAGATGAATTTGAATTAAAAATTTGATATTAAGCCGGATTTATTCCGGTTTAATATTTTAAAATTGTTATATAACTTTTTAAAAATAGGAAAAAGGTGGTTAGATTTGAATACACAAAAAAATATTAATTGTGAGAGAACCAAGTTTTTTTATTTGAAATTAGTTGGTAGGATTTACATCATCCTTGACTTTTTAAATAAGTTGTTTTTTGGTATCTCATTTTTAGCTTTAATAGCAACAGGAACAATCTATCTTCTTTATCAAATGCAGAACAGGTTACTCTTAGCTGTTGCAATCTCAGGAACATTCTTATCTTTTGTTTTTGCGATAATATTTTATGTGATGAGAGACAATGTTTCTCCTGAAAGTGAAATTGAAAAAAAAGGGTTGATTTTGGCAAATCAGCTTAAAAAAAATGAATCAGAAATCGAAGTTTCAAGAATGAAAGGAGAAGTTGTTAAGGTTACAAAAGGATTTGGTTGTTATCATATCAAAATAAGGTTGGAAAATCAAAAAAACTTAAAGATACGGTTTGAAGGTGAACTTAGAAATAGATTTTCAGAAGACGTCTCTTTAATATCTAAGGAAGAATTAGAGAATTTGGTTGGAAAATCTGTTAATGTTCGTCAATCATCTATAAAACTTAAAAAGTATGGTTGGTTGAGGGATCACGCTTCGGTATCAGTATTAGATGATAATAAAAAGACGAGGTTCAAATTTGAAACATTTGATCCTTCTGGAGATTTATTTAAAGGTAGGAAGATTTTTGGTTAAAAGAAAAATAAAGAAGGGGAGTGATTTTGAAATTGCTCCCTTTGAAACAGTTAGGTTTGATGAACAATTTAAAGATGATTATGTGGAATTTGGTACCTATGTCGCCGAACAGCGTGCTCTTCCAGATGTACGTGACGGACTAAAACCAGTTGCAAGAAGAATATTGTTTTTGATGAAGAGGAATGGTTATACAAGTGATAAACCCTATAAAAAATCAGCTCGTATAGTTGGTATTGTTATGGGGGAATTGCACCCACACGGGGATACGTCAATCTATGAAGCTATGGTTCGTATGAGTAAAAATTGGATAAATCCGTTATTGTTTGTTGATTTTAAAGGGAATAGGGGTAATAGACGTGGTGATGGCCCGGCGGCACAACGTTATACGGAAGCTAGAATGTCATTGTTGTGTGAAAACTTTCTTTCTAAATTAAATTCAGCAAGTGTTACTTATGTACCAAACTATTCAGATGAATTTTTAGAACCCGTAGCATTGCCATTTTTAATTCCAAATTTATTGATTAATGGTAATGATAGTATTGCGGTTGGATTTATTAGTCGTATTCCACAACACAATCCTTTGGAAGTAATTGAGGCTTATAAACTATTTTTGAAACGAAAAAAAATTTGCGTGGAAGATTTATTAGAAGTTATGCCGGGTCCAGATTTTCCAACGGGAGGAGAGGTTTTTGATTTAGAAAATCTTTACAATTTTTACAAAACTGGCGTAGATACTAAAATGATGGTTCGGGGGAAAACTGAAATTGATGGCAACTCTGTAATAATTACAGAACTTCCTTATAATATCATATCCAATATAGACGCATATTTCGAAAAATTATTAGACTCTGTTCTTGATGGAGTTATAACAAACGCCTCCAATTGTAAAAATAGAACAACACATAAAGGTGTTAAAATTATTGTGAATGCCAAAGATGGTTGTGATCCCAAAGACTTAGAAGCAGAACTTTATGCCAAGACACCACTTCAAAAGTTCAACTCCGTTAAGATTTAATGTCCTTAGAAACGGGATACCAACGAGGTTAGATTTATTAGAATATTTTAACGAGGTAAAGGAATTCGGCATTTCGGTTATTAAAAACGATTCTGTTTATCAACTAGAAAAAATATCGAAATCAATTCGTTTAAAAACCGGTTTACTTTCAGCCCTTGATCAAATTGATATCATTATTGAATTAATTAAAAATTCAAAGAAAAGATCGGATATCATTTCTGGATTAACTAAAGGAGATGTTCAAGAGAAACAATTCAAAACGAAAAAATCTTTTTTACAAGCTAAAAAATTAAACTTTACAGAAGAGCAAGCAGAAGAGATTGTACGTATTCCTCTTGGTAGGCTATCATCATTGTCTCGGATTCAGATGGAGGACGAACTTAAAAAAATTACATACAGAATATGCTAAATTAAATAAGATTATTGAAAGCAAAGATGAACAGAAAAAAAGTTTTTGTTGCAAGAAATCACAAAAAAATAGAAAAAGTTTTTTTGAAGTCAACATTTAATTTTTGAACGGAACACAAAACTAACAAAATCCGGTTTAATTTCTTATAAAGATAAAGAAATTATTTCTAAATCAATTGTTTCAATTGATAAATTTGGATATTTAAGAAATTTATCTGTGAACTCCAGTGAAGCAAATCAGGAAGTTTTCAGAAAAGAGTCTTTGTCAAATCAGGATATTTTCTTCTTTACAAACAAAGGAAGGTTGTGTAGAATTAAAATATCAGATTTGGGTATTCAAACATTAAAAAACAAAGGACAAACGTTATCCTCGCTGTTGAAATTGGATCCATCTGAATATCCAATTCTAAAACAAGAATCTATTCTTGTTGCGTCAAGAACAGAAGAGCTTGACGGCAACTATTTATTTGTATCAAATGATGGTATGATTAAAATGGTTGCAAAGAATGATATACCAGCAATTAAAAAAATATCCACTGGGACAAAATTAAAGGCTGGGGCTGAGTTAATTTTTTCTGGAGATATTGAAGGAAAAACCAAAGCTGTACTGATTACAGAAAGTGGAATGTTTAAGACTATTTCACTTTCAGATATTCCAACGCTTACAAAAAACACAATAGGTGTGCAATCTGGTAAGTTAGGTGATGATAAGATAGTTTCTGTTGAATTAGTTGATGATCAGGATGAGTTGTTAATATTAGATAAAAAAATAAAAGCAAAAACATTAAAAACAGATAAATTAACAACTAAATATAAAAAAATATAAACAGGGTCGTAGTTTTACTTGACTACGACTCCTATTTTTGTTAATATATAAAGAGAAGATTTTGTCGGTATAGCCAAGTGTGTTAAGGCTACGGGCTGCAACCCCGTGATCCCCGGTTCGAATCCGGGTGCCGACTTTTTAAATTTTGAAAGGTAGGTTCGAATGGTTATAGAAAGAAAACAATTTAAAGATGATCGTTTTTATTCTTCGATAAAAAACCTAACCAGAATAATAAATGATGACGTTTTTGATGGAGAGTGCTTGTACGACTATTTCTTCATTTTTTATTAGTTGTACGGGTAAATTTTTGGATCTTTATTGGAATAGTTCGACAAATGAATTTTTTGATCGAGGTGTTTCAAACGAAACAATATTTTTAACATCTATATATAAGGTTGATGGTGAATATTTAAAATCAAAATTGCAAGACGTTATTGATTGTTTATTGGGATCCAAAAACAATGAAAATGAATCGGATTCAATTTATATTGATTCAGGAAAAAGTTATTCTGGAACAATTTTTCAGAAAAAGACTATTTTGAAAAATCTTATCAAGCAATTTGACTTTAGCCACTTTCTTTGCAGAAAAAGAACTTTTTCGAAAAAGGAAATAGTATTAGAGACTGATATTATTTCAGGAAAAAAATATTCTTTATTTATTTAAGATTTGTGACAATAAAATCTATATAAACAAAAAAAACATCCTTAGTTGTTTTTTTCTAATAAAAAAAGATTTTTATTCTTAATTTTTTTATAAAGAAATATTTTTTTATCGGTTTATAACGAGCGTTATTCTTAATGGTTTTTAAATTGAATTAGAATGTCTATCTGAAAAAAAGTAAAAATTATTATAATTTAATAAAAAAACAACCCTGTTGAATACAGGTAGAAAGAAGGTATTGATGAAATCAATGTTTTATCTAACAAAAGAAGAGCTCATCGAACGTGGTCTTCCTCCGGAAGGGGCTGAAAAAGTAGCCAATTTTATCTCTGACGCAAAGAAAGGTGTTCTGAGTTTTGTTTATAAGAAAGTTGACGGGACTATTCGCAATGCTGTTGGAACTATCAATATTTCTGCAATCAAAGAACACCCTAATGTATTGATTGATGAATTTGAGCTGGAATACTTAGAGGACATTTTTGAAACTGAAGAACTTCCAGAAGGTAGTGTTCCTTTTGATACTGATTTGGTTCGGGAATTGAAGGTCTTGTATTACGATATTGAACAAAATGCAATCCGATCATTCAACTCAAGTAACTTAATCTCGTGGGAGTTTGGTGATTTGAAAGAGGTGGAAGATGAGTAAAATTAGTCTTCGTAAAATTGCGAAGGATTATGACCTACCAGTTAAATTTCTGAAAGATTTGAATAGAACTGGTCGCTTGACATTTTCCGGATTTCCTTTAAAAATCGAAGAGTCTGATTGGAATTTGTATTTAAAGGAAATTGGTGGTCTAGATCATCGTCGTGAAAATATTTGGGATCGATTTGGATAAGGAGGGAAACCTTCTTATTTTTATAGAAAGGAGTTCGACTTGGTTATTTCAGTAGAATTAGAATCAAGAAAAACGAGTGGCCGATTGTACAAGGGTTGTATTGATTGTTTAAAATTTGTTCATTCGGGTGAGTTTGTTGATTTGTACGAAAGTTGGTCTGATACAATCTTAGTTAGAGATTTGCTATATTATGATCTAAAAACTGGTGAAATCAGCAATCACTTTGAGCCAAATCAAACAATATTCATCGGAGTTTATTTTCCTGGTGCTATAAACACACTTGTATCGATTATTGATAAGAGCATTTCGGAGTTATTGATTGCCCCAAAAAACAATAAATTCGATCTTGATAGCGTCATTTCGGGTTGCTCTATATTAGAACAGTACGAAAGCGAGCCTGTCATTTCATATTTGGAGGATATGATTTTCACATTTCCATTTTCTATAAGCCGATTTATACCTTGGTTTTTGGATGACGGAGATGATGAGTATATTTTGACTGATACAATAACAGAGGATATACGCTCAAAATTATCGGATAGATTTTGGAAGAGACTTGATGAAGTTTCTAAATTTCACAAAAACTAAAAGAGCACATTAAGTGCTCTTTTTAATTTTCTAAAACAACTTCCCTCATCAACACAAATAGTCTGTCGATTTGAGAAAGATCCTTTGTGTTGGCAATTACTTCATCAATTGAAGAAAAGTTGAACTTATTCTTGTACGACAAATCAAACAAGGTAGATTTTATTTCATTATCTGTCAATAGAGATAATGGTACACTTTTGTAAGTTACATCGTCAATGGTATAATCAGACACCAACAACTCTCTAACTTTATCCTCGATTGATTTTTTCAATAGATCGACAAGAAAATTATCAAACTTTTTACTGTCATTGTTCCAGATTGCATTTGAAAATTCAATGCAAAGTTTATCGAAGATATTGTAAGATGAACTATTATTCTTCTTATTTACTAAGGAGATTCTAATAGTTTTATCAATGTTTTCGTTTACAGGAGAAAGCTCCCCGGTTTCATAATCAAAGTATAGCAAATATTTCCAATTTGTAACATTCAATAAAAGTTTGGTATTTATCAACTTAAATTTATCGAAAATTTCTTCAAAAAAATAAGCTTGCATAATATTTCACGTGAGTTACCTTCACGTATCCGATAATGCCCACTAATTGGATTCTTTAAAATAAATCCTTCTAAAAAAATCAATTAGAGTTTCAATAAAACTTTCAAATTCTGAGATACTAGTCCCACATTTTTTTCAGCAATTTTTTTGCAACGTTTAAGACCACGCTTTTTTTCTTGAGATCTTTATATCTTCAACAATGAGTTTATTACTATCATCAATATTAGAACCAGATGTATAGAAACTAACTTCATTGCCATCTAACTTAAATATATTTGAAAAAAATTATTATAGATGAAAAAAGCGACTTTTGGGTATCTTGTAAGGTAAGTCAACCAACCTTTGATTTTATCATACTCTTGGTAACTTTGATTTTCTAAGACGGTAATTAGATCTACTAATCGTCTTTGCAGAAACTCTTGCAACTCTGAAATTGAGTTAACATCACCCTTTTTAATAAGCAAATTTTTGTTTAAAGGTAAACTTTTAATTGCAAAATCCTTCAACAAGGAAACAACCTCATCTTTAGGAAAATCCTTCAAATAACTGGTCAGCTTATTTGTTGCAACTAATCGCTCACAAGATCCTGGTTTTAATACCACTTCAGCTTTTGCAACTATATCTTTTGTTGTTCTCATAAAAATCCTTTCTACTGAATTGACGTCTTCCCATAACTGAAGTCACAGGATTCCCATTTATACATTGATAAATGCGCCCAGTTCTCGTCTTTGGTTTTTGTAAATAAAAAACGAATGTCTTATCGACAATGACCTGCTTTGAGTAAAGACCCAATCTCGGTATGTGTCTGAGCATTGGAAGTTTCACAAGAAGATAGTATCTCTTAGTGAGATTATATCTTTTGCTCTTGTGCAGTAACAAAGGAGCGTCAGTCCCTCGGGTTTTACTGTCTTTTCCTTGACAGCTTATCAATTGAGATACCAATCTAGGCGATTCGTTTTTCTCGGTTTTTGAAGAAATTCCTTCATTTGTTTATAAAAATCAGGAAAATCTTCTATCAGTTTTTCTTGTTGGTAAGAATTATTCTCAATATGTCTAATAAGAAAGGCCGAATAAAGGTCTCTTTGTACAGATGTCCATTGATCTGATAAGTCATATAATCGAGTCGAAAGAGTCTTTTTCTCAAATGTTTGAGTGATATGGTTATATTGGCTGGGTTTTAGATCTTTTGGTTTTATGATTTCAATATCAACTCCTAACTGACGAGCTCTTGTTTGAAGTAATTGTCTAAAAGAACTTGGAGCTGACCTAAAAATGGATTTTCCATACCGTTTTTTACTAAAGGGGCGGTTTGTTTTTGGATTAATGCGAATTTCTCTACTACGTCTTTGTAATCCTTTAACGTTTAAATCTTCTATTTTTATTAGTGAGACTTGAGATATCAAGTGATTAACAAGTTGTCCTTGTATTTTTTTACGTTCTTCTGATAAGGAACGATATGATTTAATGCGTCTAACTTGTAATCTCATTTGTCTGTTTGAAGGCTGTTTGAATTTCGAACCCTTATTAATAGTGCCATTGCCATTGTAACAGTTCGGATTATTTACTCTTCGGCTACGTTCAATAGACCTGTCTAAATATCTCATTAATTTTTCTTTGCGATTAACATCCTTTGGTATCAAATCGACTAAGGCGAGACTTGTTTTAGATACATACGCAACCGTCGAAATCCCTGGGTCGATTCCCATTGTACCAACGCCACGCTTAACCTTTGTTAGTGGTAACCCTTGACAAACAATTTGTAAGATATAAACGTGTTTTCCTCGAATTGTTTTTCTAATAATTTGGACATATTTGATTTTTTCACTTTTTAAAAGACTCATTTGTTGGTGGTTGTTAAATGCTTTTATTGGTATATCAACAAATGTTGTTGATTTATGGATATAAAGTCGATACGCATAATCTTTTCTATTTGATGGTATAATGCGAGTTCCTGTTGTATTGACTCTATTACGATAGCTCACATTCAAATCGTATTTACTGCGAAATCGTATGCTTGATGATTTAATTTGATAAAAAAGAACCTTCTCTAATGTTTTATATGCCTGCCCAGCAATAATTTGTAATTCTCCGGAATTTAATTGTTTATAAGGAGAGTTTGGTTTCTTTCGTTGCTGACTTAAACGTGCCGACAACCCAAATTCTGTCAAGCTGTACATTTTTTGTATTTTTAAAAGCTCTTTGTCGTACTCCTTTATTTGATAGTTGTTATTTCTACGAAGTTCTAATAACTCTTGATACCTACTATTTTGTTTAAGAGCTTCAAATCTGCGTAGCCCAAAACTCAACGCCTCATTGTAAGCACTAGAAACTACACGAAAAGTCTTTTCAAGACGGTTTTCAACAGATTCAGTTAACTTTAATTTGACTGAAACTACATAACTAGATGTTTGCGCTCGCATAGAGGCCTCCTTTTCTTAATCTTAATAAGATTATAACATATATGATAGAATAAAGTCAAGTGATGTAAGAATAATATATAACCAAACCACGTTCATTTAGTTATTTCATTTCCACCCAAGATTGCCCTATCTTGTATTGTGAAGAGTTTCGGGGCTGTGGCTCATAAGGTGTTCAAACATCATCCTGAAGATAAGGCTGAACTATAAAAGACTGCTTTGGAGTTCTAGCTTCTTTATGGTTGTTATTTCAAAAAGAAACCATTTTTGAATATATAAAAATAAACATACAAAAAATAATTTAGCGATGATAAAACTCGGGGTGGAACCCCCGAGTTTTATCAGACTATCTATATAAATTCAGGAAGACTATTCTATTTTTTTATTACAGAATAGATTATGTGATGTTTTCTAAATTTTCTATCATCACATCTTTTTAGTAGTAATGTTAATCGAACTAACTGATCTTTTCTTTTTAATACTAGTTTGAGTTTTTTTGAAAATAGAAGACGTGGAGATTCATCAAAACCTCTCAAACCTTCAAGAATTTCTAAATCTGTTAGAACAGAAATAGGTATTCTATCAGCTATAAAAATCATCAAAGCTGAAGTTATTGTTTAATAAATAGTCAATCGACAATTCAAGAGATTTTTTTGATAGAATCAAACATTTTTTTCCTTTTTAAATCAGTTTCTTCTGTGTTCCAGAAATCAAAACCTGTTATTATATTATATTTTGTGACAATAATCCTAATATAATCACTGGAGTCAAAAATTATGTTCAATTAAATTGCAATCTTTAGAATCAAAAATAGATATGTCCTGGCAGTAAAGATTGGTTGAGAAGACAAGAATTAAAAAAAGCAACTCTAGTTTGATTTCAATAAAAATACTCAACTTGTTCAAAAACTTTATTTCTAGAGCAAAATGAATTGTATGTGGAGGCTTTTAAAAAGTATTATTTTTTTGACTAAAGACAAAAATAAAGTTGGAAAAAGCATTCCAAATAACATTCCATATCCTCATTAGAAACCTCAAACTCATCCAACAATGATAATAATAATTTAAATTCTCTACTATCACGATCAACTTTTTAAGTGTAACGTATTAACCTTTAAAGTGTCAAATATCTCATCGTCTTCTCTATATCTTTCATATTGTAAGGAGTTTGGATTGATAATAATAATATCATTCCAATTTTTAAAGAAAAAAACTTGAAAATGATTCGTGTTTAATAAAAAAACTCAATCATTTCTGTAAATTTATCAATATCACTATCTTCGCAATAGGTTTTTAAATAAAGTTTTTAAATTTTTCATTCAACTGATTTCTAATTTCAGATAAATAATTATTAGAAGTTGATTCGACTTTCATATTTTTGCAAAAATGCTTTTTATAGAAAATGTCAGCAGCTTCGTCTTCGGTAAGATTCTTATAAATATTTTTTTCAAACCTTCAATAGACTGAATTTTTTTCGCAGACGCCGGATTCTACTGTAACAACTTTAGAAGTTTTTACGTTCTTTACTATTTTTTTCATTTGTACCTTCTTTCTACTGGAATAAATCCAGAAATATTTTTATTTCTTAAATTATAAAAAGAAGGGAGAATGTTTTTCTCCCTTAATTAAATCCAGCTTTGAGTTTGCTTTCTAATGCTTTTAATAAGTCTGTTAATTTGCTTTTCGTCCTGAGTGTTTTTAATCACTTTTGCAAGATCCTTTAAAATTGTACCTGTTTTCAATGAATTGTTTATTTGATCATCACTTAATAGAATCAAAGGGACTTTTCCATCACGAACTTGTGCTAAATTAAACTTGTAATCAAATAGTTTCACGACTTTATTTTTTTATCGCAGATAAAATTTGCTTATACAAGTATTTTTACTAACTTATCTTCATTTTTAGACCAAAGAGTCTTGTGAACCATTTTATCCAATTCTTTGAACTTCATATTGCTGACAAGTAATTGGTCTTGCTTATCTTCTTTTTTAAAAGAGATTTTATTCTTTGTGAATGAATAATATACGCCAGAAGAATTGGTTATATGATATGATAGTTGTTTAGAAATATTTTTAAAAAATCCAGAAACAACGCTATTTACTCCAAATTCGACTCCTGAAGAGACGTCCTTATCTGTTAAGTTTTTTGTGTTGTAATTAGTACAATAGACACGATCTTGCAAGGTGTTCCCAATTAGTAATTGATTACCAACATTTTCGATGAGGGCGATATACTTTTCCAAACCTTTGTTTTTGAGATAATTTAAAATTCTTTGGTTGTTAATGTGAAAATCAATATCATCTATCGTTAAATCCAGACGATGAAACGTATTTTTACTTGATGGGCTAGTTTTATATTTAACTTTTAAAAATTTTTTTACATAGTTTTTTTGACAGAGAAGTCTGATCTAAAACGGACAAATCTCTAATAAATTCTGCAAATTCGTAATTGTTAATAATATCCTCTACAAATTCTGAAAAAAATCAACACCAAATTTTTTTCTAGACTATCATTTATAATTTTTTTGTTTTTTTCTCAAACAAATCTTCACATTTCTCTTTAAAGGTGATAACACCACCATTTTTCATCACAAAAAGAAGTTATTCTTAATTTCTTTTCTTAATTCAGTATCATCATCCAATAATCTTAAATAATAATCACGGAGTTTCTTGAACCCATCGGTAATTTGTGTTGATCCAACCTCAATAGAGAACAAGGATGAAATCTCAGACTTTTTTTCTTTTTGAACTTCTTACCATTATAAACCACCTTATTAATTTATAAGTTACTTCGTTATTTCTCCTCTTATTATAACAGAAAATGCTTGATTTTGCAATAAATAAAGAAAAAGGAATGGTGATCCATTCCTTAAATTTTAGCCAAGATTTTTCATAAACCGTTCGAACTGTTCGTCCGATGTAATTTTTTTGATGTTTTTCAATTGTTGAAAAAAATCAAAAGATTTTTTTATATTTTTTTGGATTTGAAATAAGATTTGATTATCTGTATACAAATCAATAGGTAAATTACCAAGCTCGATATTTATAAGACTGAAAATGGATGACTTAATATCCACAAGCGATTCAATTCGTGAGTCGATTGCAACTTTGATTTTATCTACAAAAACTTCAATAAGTTTTTCCTTGGATAGGCAATCATCCAATAAAAATTTATTAAAATAAAACAAATCCTCTTCCTTGTCACGCTCTTCAAAAAAGTCACAAATATACAATTTATCTCCACGACTAGACAAATCCCCCTCCTTTGTTGGAACCTTTAATTCATTTTCATTAAAAATAAAGTAAAGTTCTTTTTCGGGTAGAGATCTAATAAAGAAAAGTTTACGAATATCACTTACCAAATCACTAAAGAACTCTTGTGCACGATATTTATCTGTATGATAATCGGAAGCGTAATAATCTGATTTCTTTTTGTGAGTTTGTAGGTAAAGTTTTGCTGACAAATTAAGCAGCTCATCTCTCAATTCTTTATCTAATTTAAATGAGGGAATAAAGTCTTTTTTTAAATTCATAGATCAATTTGATATCCTTTAACGATATAAACTCTTTGGGTTCAATAGTAACATCAAGTACTTTATTTTCTGAGTATAGATATTGAGACATCTCCTCTGAAAAATTAAAGAAAGCCTTATAATCTTTCCGGATCAGACCAAAGAGTTTGCTAAAGTCGCAACGGCTTTCTGAACGTTTTTTGTTGATAAATTTTGTTTGCTTTTCAGTTAATGATTTTTTTATTAAATCAACATCAATAATAGAATTAAAGATATCAACGACAAGACTATCATCTTTTTTTCTAAAGACATTCTGCATTCTTTCAGTTGTCCAAACATAGAGTTGAATCTGCTACGATCTTCTTGAACTTTTTGTATTTATCATTTTTATTTCCTTCTTTCTTCTGAAATTATTTCAGGATAATTTAATTTCTTAAATTATAACAGATTTTTGAATATTAAATAAAAAGAGTAACAGTAATGTTACTCTTAAATCTGAGACAAAAAGATTCATAAATCGTTCGAACTGTTCTTCTGACGTCCTCTTCTTGATAGATTTAATTGTTGAAAAGGAATAGGTGTTTTCACCATCCTTAATACAATTAAGAATTTGACTATCGGTAAACATAAAAAGTGGAACAAACCCGGATTCAACCTTTTTCTAGTTTGAATTTAGGGCTATTGATTAGCAAAAGATCTGATAGTAACTGATCAAATTTTCTTTTTAACTCATCACAAAAGAATAATAAAAGTTTATCCTCCTCAATGCTATCAAAATATAAATATTTTGCAATCAAAATATCAAAAATAGGTTTTTCGTCGTGAACTATAAGTTCACCAATGTGAATGCTGTTATTATCAAATTCGTTATGTTTAAATACCTCTAAATCAAAAATTTCGAAGGAGAATTTAAACCAAAAAGTTTGTCATTCTACTTTTAAACAAAAGTATACGAATATCATTAATAATATTCCAGAGACAACTAATCCTTCCTTTATCCAAACCATATTCATCGAATTCACTTGCGACAAAAAAACTTTTTAGTATGTTTGATGTATAATTTTCCACTTCAACTTCAGTATCTTTCTTCATAACTCCAGAAAGACTACCCGTAATCTCAAATTTTGAGGTGGAATCGTTCCATACAAGTTCATCGAGTAAATTTTCATAGGGGGTTGTTACTACCACTTTTGAAAAAATATAGAAAGATTTGAGGTCTTTCTCTACCACTTTAAGAAACTCCTCCAAACGTTCAGAATAATCAGCTTTAGACCCATTTCCATAATAATATTCATCTAAAAACTCGTCCTTATCTGATTCGAATTGAGTTCTCACTCGATCGATATCAATATTATCCTTTAAAAAGGTTAATAATTTGCTATTATCATCCTCAATTTCCCGTCGATAACCCTTTAGTACATTGATACCCCAATCAAAAATTTTTGTTCGTATCTTTTTGTCAGAATTTTTGTTTTTAAATTTTTTTAATATTTAAAACCATTTTAAAACCTTCTTTCTACTGAAACAAATTCAGCTTAATTATTTTCTTAAATTATAAAAGGGAGAATCTCGCCTCCCCCTAAAATTTATTTATTAAAAGAATAATTCTATTCCACTGCTCAAGAGAGACTTTGGATTTGAATCTCCACAATTCTCCAAGGTTTCTACTGGAGTGAAAATATCGTTTAATTTGTTCATCAGATAACATTTCAATCGGAATCTCTCCGTATTCCACTTTGGCCATTGTTAAATACCTGTCATCAGATATCATTTTGGTAAGAATTGACTCAATCCTTTTTACAGTTTTTGCATAAATTTTGTTCAGTAATTGATTGCGTCTTTTTTTGTCGATATTGAACCCAATAATGTCAGACTGTCCAGTTTTGGTATCTAGAATCTTTTCGAAATAAACAATTTTACCTTCAACATCAGAGATGTTAGTTACGAGATGAAACTGTTTATCTTCTAAGGAATAGTAGATGTGAAACCCATAAAACTGCTTATTTTTAACTGAAGATGAATACGGTTTTGTAAAAAAATGCTATGTTCTTTATTAACATCGGTATCGTACATTTTTCCAATCAATAATAGAATTTCCGTTATTTTTCTTTTATTGTTTTTGTAACTTTCTTTATCAATAAGTTTGAATATATCTTGAGGCTTACTATTCTTTAATTGTTGCAGAGAGTCTTTTTATCTCTTTAAAAAAATTGAAGTGAAATGATCACAACCAACATTCAATTCAACAACGGATGTCTTCTCTTTTTCATCAACTTTTGATATAATCATCAATTACCTTCTTTCTACTGGATTTGAACCAGATATTTTATTTTCTTAAATTATAACAGAAAAAGTGAGAGGCTAATCTCACTTTATTTTTTTCTATTCTAATGAAGTTCATCATTTTTTTGTATCCCAAGAATAACACAACAGATCGTCACGTTTCAATTCGACGTTTGGGTAATCTTGTAATAGTTGACGTGTATCGAAACGTTGATTTACAATAACAGCATAACCATTAGGTGTCTTGTGTAGATTAACAGACATTTTGGGTCTTTTTTGGCCTTTTTTAGTTTTTGTGTTTTCGTGAGCCAACAGTAGATCTTCCACAAATTTGTAAACCATTTTTTCAGTATCCTGACCTTCAACAGGGTCAAAGTCAAACAACCAATTTTGCTTATCGCTGTAAGCATTTTCTTTTTTAGCAGCTAAAGCAGCAACCCGTTGAGGTAATGACGATAGATTAAATTCATCATCTAGCATTTTATGCTGCAATGCTTTAAAAGTTTTCGAATTAGAACGTGGGTTTACTGACGTATACATTCTTGAAAATTCACCAGGTTGACCAGCTTCTACGAATGCTTTGAATTGATCTTTAATATCTTTAAACTCACGGGTAGTAGTGAAAGCGTTTCGTCTTTCTGTAAAGTTTTTAAGATGTTTATTGTCTTTGTTTCTGGAAACAAATAAAACAACATTAAGTTTATCAGAATCTAAATTTTCGTCTCGATTCCATTTGTTAAAATTTGACATATTTTTCCTTCTTTCTATTTTTTTATTCTTTCTGAAATTATATCAAAATATAAAAAAATTAATAAAAGTGGGTTTTAAAATCCCCCACCTAAAATTGCTATAAGTTTTTTTGATTAGAATAATAAATCATATTTTTTTATTTTTATTGAATTTAAATAACTATCAATAATATTTAGAACTCTTGCCCACTGTTTCTCATCAGAAATACTGTCCTTAATTAGAGCAATATCTAATAAAGAATATGTTGCTCGCAAAGAATCCAAAATTTGCTGGTCACTGAGGAGATTTACCGGTATATTCTTGTTTTTAACTTCATTAAGAGACATCATCTTATCACTCGTTAAAGTTTTTCTAATTTTTGATTCAGCTAATCTAATAAAATCACGATAAAGTTTAGAAGAAAATTTCATCCTCTCTTCTTCATCAAATAAAGAATTGATAAAGATTGCATTGTATCTCTCGTGATTTCCAATATGTCCAAAGAACATCTTGTTTTTTTAAAAATTTTTTTAGTAGTGTCAGAATCAACAATTTTTAAATTGTTTATCATCAAAATCATAAATCACAGACATCATCTTCTTTTTATATAAAGGCATATAGAGGTGATTCTGTTTACTAAATAACGAATCTTAGATTTTTGTTTCATCAAAAAAACAATTCTGTTATTAACATTCTCAACATTTGTTAATAAAATTTCATCCTCAGTTTCAATGTTCAAAAATAAGACCGTTGTACATATTCATATTGCTAATATAATCAGCAATAAATGTATACAAATTTTTTTCAAAACATCTTGTGGAATACCTTTCTCAAATTCTGAATCAAATTTCAAATTGTCTATTTTTTTACTTTAAAATAAACGCTTTCTACTTCAACTCTAACATCTTTTTTCGTACTTATTTTTTTATAAACAGATGTGTGTTATTAGAGTTCATTTTTCTTTGTAATAGAATAACCTGATAACTTCAAATCAACAATACTAGCGACTTCAAATCCATTCTTATCTTTTTGTTAGTTTATAATTTTTTTCCCAAAAAAATTCAAGAGATGGATAAATGTCTATATTTGATTTTTTTGGTTAAAATCAGCAATTTTAGTTTTTCAACTCTTCCAGAAAAACTTTCTTTAAAAACCTTTAAAAATCCACCTTCTTAAATAATTCAAGAAACTTTCCTTCATCCTGTTTTTAACTCCAGAAGAGAGTCTCTCATTTCTTTAAAACCATCAGAGAAATTATCTGTACCAATTACAGTAGTTACCTCTTTCTCTTTCTTATCCAGCTTTGAAATAACCATTTTTTTACCTTCTTTCTATTTTTTTAATTTCTATTAATATTATAACATTTTTTTGCGATCAAAAATCAAAAAAAGAGACCATCAAAGCCTCTTTTTTTATAAGTTCTCTTCTATTAAGTTCATTAGTCTCGAGAATTGCTTTGGATCGTGACAGTTATCCTTGATTTCTTTGAGAATATTTAGATCAATTTTGTATTGACCGACATAACGATTTTTCAATTGATTTTTAAAATCTGAGGGTCACTTAAAATACTTAAAGGAATCTCTCTTTTAAATACGTTTTTCAAGATTGTAATTTGATTCCAAAAATATTATTTAAATAGTTTTTCGAAGTCAGAAATAATTCTATTTACAAAAAAATTCTTGTAAACTATTAATTGTTGTATCCTTCCAGATATAATCAGCCAACACTTTACGATAATCGACCTCTAATTTATCAATAGTTGAAATTAGAAGATAATCATCATCAGAACCACATTCAAGGGTTAATTTTTTTGATTATTTAAGGCCAGATAAATCTTGATTTTTATCAGAATTGTTTTTTTGTCAAACTTTTTCTAGATTTTTTTATAAAATTGCCACAAAAAAATATTAAAATTATAATCCAGAGCAGCACCCATTCTATCTTCTCGTGTTATTTTTTTGCTGTGCTTGTGTGCGATTGATAAAAAAATCATTTTTTTATCAACAAACAAGCTTCTCAATTCTCTATCTAAATAAATATATTTATTATCTTTAACAAAAAGGTATTTGATTATTATTTTCTTTAATAAACATCAAGAATAACTTCCGAATATTATCAATATAATAAGTATCTTTAGAGAAAGGCTCAAGGAAATCTGATTCAGAAATTTTAGGTATATCACCAGAAACATCTAATGTTTTAACCTCAAGGGTGTTTTGTTCAAGATCAAACTCAACATTTGAATTGTGAAGTTTTGCTGGTGTATAATTAGGGGATTTTAGGGATGATAGAGCATCTTTAATTAACGTATCACTAACCACCCCCTCAAATGGTAACTCTGTTAAAGTGTGAATCATAAAATCAGTAAAATCATAACCAATTAACTCTTTTCCACGCTCAATAAAGGGGATATTTTTTGTTCCATTCTTTGAACGTGTCTTTTTCAAATCTGAATAGTTCGGAATTAAAAATTTCTCAACGAAAGTTGTAATATAACCGGTTTCTTTTGCTTGCTTAAAAAAATCTCTCAAATTTTTAAAACCATCAGAAAACTGATCCTGTGCGATCACCTTTTCCAAAACTTTTTCTTTAACTTTTTGTTGTGCGTTTAATACCACTACAATACCTTCTTTCTACTGAAATAATTTCAGGATATTTTATTTCTTTAATTATATAAGAAAAAGGGAGATAATTCTCCCCTTTAACTTTATAGAGACTCACCGATAACATTCCATACCCGATTCCACTGGTTTGGATCGATACTCATTGCTATCTTTTTGATATTTTTTTAAAATTATTTAAAGAAAAAAATTATTAAAATCATTTCTGATATTTTTGGTCTGGAAGAATAAATATTGGAATGTCACCCTCAAAAACATCTTTCAAACTTAAAAATTTCATCACCTAAAGTTAATTTCTTTATTGTCTCATCGACTTGGCTTTTTAAACATATCAAACAAAGATTTATACCCGGTTTCATTGTTGGATAGGACATCTATAAAGTTAAACTTCATTTCATCATCAAGCAATATCGAGCCGCAGTTTACCTTATTGTAAAATTCTCTATTTGAATTTGGATCTGGTTTGATTTTTTGTTGGTCAATAAAATCAAAAACAAAATTACCTTTTTCAAATTGGTAATTTATCAAAATTGGATAGAAGTTCATTTCAAGCAATGTTATCATACCATCTATTTCAAAATCAATCTCTCCAAATAAAGTATTAACAACTTGATTTTTTATCTTTTTTGAAATTAAAACTTCATCAAGCAATTCATCGTCTTCATCACAAATAAGATTGCTTTTAACTAGAATTTCAGTTGAGTAACATTCAATCTCTTGCTTTAAATATAGTGCAAATTTTTGAAAGTAAATTTTTCTGGAATATTTTTTTAGAAAAAAAGAGCCTGTAAATTCTAGTTTAAATCCATCCACTTTTTATTTCAATCTCGGAAAAATTTTTTTCTTTGAAGGTCTCTCCTAGACTGTTCATATATTCTTCTTCAGAGTAATCAATAGAAACTCTTTCTATTTTTTTATATTATCATAAACAATGCACTTGATTATTTCTCTAATTGGTGACTTTAACTTTTTTTATACAATAAATTATAATTGTCAAATAAATAATCGAAAAAAATCATCCAAATTATCTTCTTCAATCAAATTTCTTTCTATTCTATAAAAATTTTTTTGATTTGTTTTTTTGAGAAGAATAAAAATTCATCCATTTTTGATTTAATAATTAAATCATCAATCAATTGGTAAAATTTTTGTTTTTGTTTTCACAAATTTTTCAGAAAAAGACCTTGTGATTTCCTGAGTCGATTCCTTCAAACGATCTCGACCAGCAATCAATCGAATTTCACGATCCTCATTTTTCTTTTTTTATTACCATTGTCGCCCTTCTTTCTATATTTATTTTTTTCTTAAATTATAACAGATAAAAAAATAATATCTGAAACAAAAAAAGAGTGCGAATTGCACTCTTAAATTATTCAGAAATTTATCTTGAATGAATTTTTTTCTAAAAATATTCATAAAACGAGAGAATTGCTCCGGAGATGATGATGATTCTCGCAAGAGTGTTAACTTGTAAATGTTAATATCTTCCTTGTCCTCTAAGGATTTATTGATTTGATAGTCGCTCAAAATCGATAGGGGAATTTCTTTATTCAATACGTTTTTCCAAAGAATACTCGTTTGTTAATAAATCACTTGTTAAATTTTTTTCAGATTGTCTGTTAAAGTTGAAATAAGTGATTCAATAACGATATTTTTCCTCACCTTTCCAAGAGTAATCCTCCAATAATTTAACATTTTGAAGATCCTTAAAATCGAAGGTGAATAACTTTAGATAATCATCTTTGTCATCGACCTCATAAGTTAATTTTCCTTGTTTCAGAGCTAAAAATACAGTTTGAGGAGCTTTCTTGTGCAGATTTACTTCTACCTTTTTTAAATCAACAAAGAATTTATTTAAAAAACTACAGATGTGCCATCTAGCAACTTCCAGATCAGAAGAATCGTAAACACTTTTACTGGAACTAGAATAAGGAACCTTCACTTTTGTTCTATTAGGCATTTCAAATTTTGCGTAAGGATTTTCTTTTAGATAACAATCAATCAAGTTACTTAACAACTCCTCAAATCGTTCTTCAAACTCATCCTCTAATTTCAAAGAGAGATGTGGAAATTTTCTTTTTTCACCTCCACGAACAGTTGATAGGTAAAATTTAGCGGACTCGATTTTTACAAATTTAACACCATCAACCTCAATCCTAGATAACTTTGAATCAGATGATAACTCCATCGCATTAAATTCTGTTCTTAAGGCGCTTATCATATCGCCCAATAAGCTTTTTTCTTTACTCCAAAAATGATTTATACCTTTGGAGCAAGTCAGTAACTGCATAAGTTCAAGCGGATCAAACCGTAAGTCAAAAGTGCGAAAAATAAGAAAATGAATAACACGATTTTGACATTCCCATCTTGAGCCAAATTTTGCCGAAGCTACTATTTGTTTGGTATACTCATAATTTCCAGGGCGTTTATATTTAAGTGGTTCGGCTTCACGGCTGACCTACCACTGAAACTAATTACCTCTAGTTCCCAAAGGCAATAAAACAATTCAATTAAGCTAGTTTATATCTGTCAGTTGTTGCAATATTACGTGAGGCGTTGAAATCTCTATCTATTTCTTTGGCAGCTATTACAATGATATACTCGTTGACTGAGTTTCAAATCTTTTTTGTAACTGCCACAATTTGAACAGGTCTTACTCGAAGGATAAAATCTATCCACTAACCGAACGACTATATTTCGTTCTTTTGCCTTTCTGACAAGATGTTCTTTGATAGTGTAAAAGGAGCAATTGGCAATATCTTTTGCAAGATGTTTGTTTCTCATCATTCCTTTTACGTTCAAGTCCTCGATTGCGATATATTGCGGTTGTTTTTTAACTAATTCAGATACAAATTTACGAATATGATTGATACGGATATTCTTTAGTGAACGGTGTATCAATTTGATTCGTCTTTCTAACTTGATAATATTTTTTGTTTTATTGTGTTTGTTGCATTTATTAATAAGGTATTTACGTGATACCTTACGTTGTAGTCGTTTCAGGCGTTTGTTCAGGATACGAACTCGTCTGAAAGTCTTGATATTTGGTATCTTAGTTCCGTCGGAAACCATTGCGAGCGTCTTGATTCCCAGATCAATCCCAATTCCATCGGTATAATCTGGTAAATTTTGTACTTTAGTTTCAACATCTTCAGTGTAGGACAAGTACCAGTATTTCCCATCAAAAGATATGTTCGCAACTTGTTTCTTGCAGGATAGGTCGAAATCTGATCTGGCAGAACCGAACCTTACATCCCCGATAGTTGGAATCTGAAGTTTACCGTTTTCTTTTAGGTAAATACGACTAGGGCGTTTACCATCAGCAGATACATCACATCGTATATTGAAATTAGGTTGAATTTTGTCAACACTCCGAAAGTTCAATTTTCCTTTGTTTTGTTTCCGAATTTTCACCAATTCCCTAGAAAGAAAAGCGTAGATAAACGATTGATTGGGTTGATAATACCAAGACCATTTTTCTTCATTTTCTTCGCAGTTCCTAGTAACAACAACTTTGGCAAGATTGAGATAGTCTGATTGATTGAGACCATAAACTTCTCTATTATAGAAGTTTGAATGATAGGTTTGATTGCCGTTTTTACTCAAGATTTCATCAAACTCACCCTTATTGTTCCTCTTGTCGATATCAACTAAAAGATTCCAAAAATCACGTGAAACTTTGCTATACCACCACGCAAGTCTTTCTTGATCTTTGGTCAATTTTAACCTAATCTTCTGACTTCTCATCACGAGCTACCTTTTGGTTTTTCTTCAATAGTTTTATCTCCTTAATGATTTGATTAAACTATTATATCATAATACGCAATATAATGCAACTTACTTTATCGTGTTATTCAATTTTCAATGTGCTTTTCATACTTTTGACAGTTTCCGTTAAGGCGCAACCCCTAACAGCCGGGTCGATTCCCGGACACTTCCATTACAGAACGTGCGCAGACTATATGTCAATCTGAACCACTCTAACACAACTTTCACGAGTGTTCAGACCAAACATTTTTCTTCCGTCGTCAGCTTACGGCTTTACTCACCAATAAAATATCGGCTTAGTGTTAATTCCCTCCCCCATCAGGGGATAGTCGTTCGAGGTTATCCATATCTCTTTTTGGAGACTTAGGATATTCCTACCGAAACTCACCCTTGTTAATATTGACTTAGCACTAACGTTTTCTAGCAGTCACTATTTTAATTACTAGACACTAATTAGCTTTTATTTCAGCTTTACAGCCGTTCACTTTGTGTTAGCTACTAGGTTGTATCAATATCCTGTTTCTTCTTTCTGCTTTCGCTACCATCACGCCTGGACTTTCATCCTACGTTGTGGCAAACAGGCCTTAAGGTATTTCCTCGGTTTAACTTTTGTAATGATACACACCTCTTACTAGATATGCAGGGCTTTCTAATTGTCATAGTTACTTAACATAGAAAATCAAGAAATTTTTCATAAATTTTCTACATTTGCATAAACTGCTAGTTTACCCTAACTCACGAAACTTTTTAATTGTTTTGATATTGTTTTCACCAAGAGTTCTATGTATATTTTTTTAGTAATATTTTTCTGAAACAAATTCAGTTACAAAATCTGAAATAATTTCAGGATTTTTCCGTAGATTTCTTACAGAAGTTTTTTTAAGAGTGTGAAACCTTCCGAAAAAAAGCCTCTTGTTCGATAACCTTATTTAAGGTTTTTAGTTTTTTTCTTTATTTTTTTGTATTTGATGTAACAACCATCGTGTACCTTCTTTCTTATTATTTTTTTCTTTTTTTAATTGTCTAAATATATTATAACAAAAAAAAGGGCTGGAAAGTCCACCCTTTTTATTATTTTTAACAAACTTCTTCTAGGATTCTCATCAGTCTTGAAAATTCAGATTTTTCCTCTGTATTTTCTTTGATTTTTGATAGATCCTTAATTGTTAAAAAGTCTTTTAGTGAGTCCCGGATTTCCTCGTCGGTTAATAGTGACAAGGGAACCAAATTGCTCTTAACCTGACTGAGTGTGAATCCACCCTCGATAGACTTGAAAACGGCACCAGAAAAAGTTTTTCTTACCTTATCTTTTTGATAATAAAAAGATTTTTTTCTTTGTTGTTTTTCGAAAAATTGCCAGCTTAGAAAAAAATAATCAGATTCTAATTTTTCCAATATAAAATAGAGATTTTTTTGAAGAATCGAATGTTAGACAATTTTTCAGAAATTGAATAAAACAATCTCTTTTTCCTTTCCTTGAATCTGGTTTACCAAATTCAAAACATCATTAATTAATTCAAAAACCAATCTGGTTAGGTAATCTTTTACGATAGAACGATGTAGATTAATTTGAACTTCAGAGCCATACATATAATCCTGTTTCCCGTTTATCATAGATCTGAGTGGGGTTCTCAAAATAAAATCCTTAAAGTCTCTGTTGAGAAAAGTCTTAAGTTCATAACATAAATTACTAAACTCCTTGAAATTTCCATCGGAACTTTTTGGCGAAAACTCAATATTTGAAAAATCAGCTGAGTAAATTTCTAAACCAGACGGTTTTTCACCCGAATTGCGGTTCAAAATCTTAAAATCACCAAGCATTATAGAATTATAAATCACAACAAACTCCACTCCTGAAATCGACTTATAAAAGCTATGGTTTCGGAATAGGTTGATAATATTGTTGATATCAAAGTCAAATTGATCTTTATATTTATTAACGACCCGTTCCCTTTCTTTGATAAATTGTTTACACAAATCATCAAAAATCAAAGCGGCATACATTTTGATAAAAAGTTTTGATCTAAAAACTTATCAATAATCTTATCATCTAATTCGATTTGTCTGCAAAAATTCCTGTAACTTTTTTTGCCCCAACGGAACAGTTTTTTTCGTGTTTTTTTCATTTCTACCTTCTTTCTTTGACTATTACAGTCAGATTGTTTTTCTTAAATTATATCAGATAGTAATCTATTTTTGCTTTTTTTCTATAATTTTTTTAAAAAAATAAAAAAATAAGAAAGAAGGGTGTAAAATGATTGAAACTAATAATAGTAGCAATTTTTTTACTAAAAATTAGAGCAGGAAATTTTTAAAATCAATTCACAAATACGTTGATTTAGGAGATCAATTCTTAAATTTACCAGATAGTGAAGTTTTTTTGATGATAAAGCAATTACAATTAAAAATTCAAAAATCTAACAAGAATTGTATTCTGTATTGATAATAAAAAAATTTTTATATTGTATCTGCGGCCACAAAACTTCCCAAAGATAAATTTGTGGAATTGTTTGATGATGATAAATATCAATATTCACTCCCTGATCAATTAAATGCGTCAAAAGTTGAAAAACGTTTGCTTGAAAGATTCTCTGATGGGCCATTTAGTCTTTTTTTCTTGTGATGAATTTTATAGATTGCTTTTATAAATATCACAAAAAAAAGTAACTCACCAAATAACACAATAAATGAAGATAATTTGAAAAAAATAGTTTAAAGAAATACAATTTTTTTCAAATAGTAATAGCGAATTTGAAGTTTATCTTAAGGATTTTTGTGTTTGATGTATTTTTTTAAGAGTGAACAGAGGTTTGCAATCAAATTATTTGAAGAGGTTTATTCTACTTATCAGTTGAAAGATTTTTTTGTTTAACTTTATAACAGATGAAAATAAATTATTGTTCTTCTTTGAAAATTTAAAGAATCCTTTTTGGGGATTTTTGAAAAAGAAATTTTTATTTTTCCATTTCCAAGAAAAATACCTGGATTCAACCTATTAAATTTCTACAAGAATTTGCTATTAATTCGTAATGAAATGACGATTGATAATCTTACTTTGATTGCCAATGAATTGAGTGATGACTTTTTTTAAATTGTTTGAGGAATCAAATATCAAACTTGTTGTAACCCCACAATTTAACAAACACTATTTTTAACAAAAAAATCCAAATAAAAATTTTTTTATACCAAGTTTGATAATCTTGTTAAAGATAAAAAAAATTGAACTTGTTGATATTGATATTTTGTTAAAAAAATTAGAAGGATATTCTAAATATATGAATGGTATTCATAATACATTTGTGAATATATTAGGTGATAATGAAGCCAAGGCTGAAAAATCTTAAAGAAATTATTTCTAATTTCAATAGCAAAGAAGTCGATTTCTTTATCATTTTAAAAACCATCTCTTTATTCAAAAAAATCAACTTTCTAAAAAAAGAGATAGTTTTGTTTGAGAAAATATTGAGAGATTGTAATAACAATTTATTTAATTTTTTTCTGAACAACTGAAACTGAATTAAATTCAGAAAAAAACAAAAAGGAGCAAAAAAACTCCTTTTATTTTTTTATTTTTAAAAATCAACTGATTGAATCTTGCCAAAGTTTAACTAAACGTTTCACTTGATTTGGATCACTAGTATTTTTCAACTATTGATTTCAGATCATTAAGGTTGTAATTTCTAATTTGAGATAAGATCCCTTCATCTGTATATAGACAGATAGGAACATCTCCTTTAACTGCTAAAGAAAAAAATTGTATTCAGAAGCAATTGTTTTTTTGAAGTTTGTCGCTTAAATCCTGAGATGATTCGCCTTACAACATAATCATAAAAATCTTTCATATCATCTTTTTTTGGACACAAGTATTAAAACAATTTAAATCCCTTTAGTATTAGTCTTAAGTTCTGCAATCAACAACAAATCTTCACATTTTGTTTGAGAAAATACAAGTTTGTTTTTTTCAGCAAAGAAAAAAATAAACCTTTTTGTTTATATACTTTTTTCACTAAACTTTCCACAAAACAATATTTTTTTAGATTGTTAATATCAGATCTAGATTTCCAAGACTCTTGAATTTTTTTCAGATATTTTTTTCTAAATTATCAATATCATTTTTCGTGGATTTGCACACCAAAAAGATAAAATAACTGACTTGTAAAAACCAAGAATATCTTTTATTAATTCAGAGGGAATATTCTTCCTCAAATTAATTTCAGCTAAACTATTGGTTTCGTATTCAAAATCAATAATTTCAATCATTTTTGTAAGGATTGACATATCCATATTCACAAGATCTCACCTGACCTGTAATTACTGTAGATGGATCAATACTTGGCATTTTTTTATAAAAAAATCGTTAATTTTTTTCTGCTAAAATAGGATTATTGTAAATATATTCACAAATCTTAGTACAGTCGTACCCGTATTCATTTTTTAAAGTCATCAATCATCTCGATAGTTTTTTTCTTATAATAATCCTTAACTTCTTGAAAAACTATAACCATCAAATAATTCGTCTTCCACTTTTTTTAAAAATAGATTCAACATTTTCCAAAGAGTATAAATAGTAATCTTTTACTTTTTTTAAAAGAGTTAGAAATTTGGTTGACACCAATTTCTTTTTGTTACAATTTCTGACATTTTTTTACCTTCTTTCTTTTTTTATTTTTTTAAAATTTCATTCTGGAAATCCAATAATTTGTTTTCTATGACATTAAATACTCTATTGATTTGTTGTTTATCTTTAACAACTTTGTGTAGATCTTTGAAAAAAATTTTTTTGGTTTACATTTTTCTGGCAACGATTCTCGAATCTGTTCATCGCTCAACAATGTTAAACTAACTTCTTTTTTTAGAACTTGTCTCAAAGTAAGTTTATTTTTTTAGATAAATTTTTGATTTTTTTGTTTGTAATCCGTTGAGAATCCGTTTTTTTCACAAAGTCATAAAAAAAATATTCTTGTCAAGATTAAACACAGATTTTTGAAAACAAACTTGTTAACATAGTGCTATATTTGATGTCAACCAACAAAAATAGAATCGGAATCTTTTTGTTTGGTTAATGAAAGCCAATTATCTTCAAGAGAAAAATACACTTTCAAAAATGGTTCTCTATTGAATTTTTGTTCTACATTCAACTAATTCCATCAAATCTAATTTTTATTATATTATTCAAGCTATAAACATTCTGCTCAGGAACCTTTCCATCCATTAGATAATGACCAAAAAGACTTTCTTTATTCAGGTGATTGATCACCAATTCTTTATAAATATACATATTTTTCTTTTTCCGATTAATGATAAAAAAATTATCATAACTTTCTGTCTCAACTATACAAAGATTTTTGATTGTAGCTGTGTATCTTTCTGGAAAATATATAGTTGGAGAATTTTGTATAATAAAACTTGTTTTTTGGTGATCAACAATAAATGGAATCTCACCATTTAGCAAAAGATCTGCAACCTTTGCAGCAACATCAATATTTTCTACAAAGAAATCAATAATAGGTTTTGTATCAATGCGATAAAGAGCTTTTTTGTTGTAGATAATAGAGCGATTACTTTCTTCTCGGTTGAACTTTAAACTTTCAAAGTTGTAACTGGTATCCAAATTTTCTGAAATAAATTTAGACAGAAGCTCTGGTTCATCAGTGATTTTCTTTTGTAAGGATTTTAATTTTTCCAAACCTGAAGAAATATCCCGATTTCCAACTTCCTGTCTAATAGTGATGGTCTTTTTTTCTTGTATAGAAATAACCATTTTGTACCTTCTTTCTAAAGCTATTACAGCTCATTTTTTTTCTTAAATTATAAAAGGAGAGTAACTTTTTTTCAAACAAAATAAAAGGTGAAGTTGAAACCCCACCTTATTTATTAAATATTTTTCAACGAAACGTTCCAACAATTCAATCATTCTATTAAACTGATTATCATCTTTGGTTAATTTTGAGATTGTTTCCAAATCAGAAACTCTAGGATTTTCCAACTTGAAAGAGTCAAGTATTTGATTATCAGAGAGAAGACTTAGTGGTACATTCCCTTTCAACACTTTTTTTGAGCGTTAATTTATTTTTTTCAAGATATTTTTGAGTTCGTATCTTTAGAGAACTGAGAATACGAGACTCTAAGTATTCAAAAAAATCTCTTATTGTTTTTTTAGAATAGACAGCTTTTTAAAAAAATTCAATTTGATACTTTTTCAGAGTTACTTAGTTGAGTTAGAAGAATTGAATCTTCATCATCACTCAATTCAGTTTTTAAACTGATTATTATTGATTGAATAATAAACAGATTTGTTCATACCATCACTTGACCACAATAAAACCAACTCTAAAAATCTCAAGCATAATATTTCTATGTTCGTGATAATTAATATCATATTTGAGATAATGCTCTTTGATAACTCCATTTTTTTGTCAGGGGTTACATAAAATTTTTTTCTTTAAAAAAATATTGCTTTTTGTAACTCAGCAAATTTAAGAAATTTTTTTCTTCACCAATAATTTTTTTATTAGATTTCTATTACTAATATTTGATGTTGATAAATCAAACCTTAAATCTTTCAAATATACACTAACTTTATTGGTATCATTATCTTTGTGAAAGTAATCATCAACAACAATGTCATCATTTTTCTTTTTATTTTAAAGTATCCAAAAATAAGATCGTTCTCGAATAAATTTCGCCGCTTCGAGTGTTATTGAAAGATTATTTTTTTAAAGCTCTTGAAAATTAATGTTGTATCAATCCCAGTTAGTTTTTTTCAAAAATCATCAATCCACTCTTTGATTTTTTAAAATTGTTATCAGAAAAGTATTCTTCGATACTTTTTGTAAAATAAATCATTTTCTATAAACTTTCTAATTTCAGACGAATCTTCCATCATTTTTTTGGTTTGATTTTTTTAAGGATAAGAAACCACTAGAGAATTGAACTCCTGCAATTTCTTTTGTTACTTCCTTCAATGTTTTTTTATTCTGATTGTCTCTGATTTCTGTTGAAACAATTTCGATTAAACGTGAAATTTGTTTTTTGTCTTTTACGTATTTGCTGAGTTTTAACAATTCCACAGTACGATAACTTTTTAAATTGCTGTTAATGATTTGCTCATCAGTCAACATCTCTAATGGAACAACATTCTTCTCAACCTGTTTCAGTGTTAGTTTGTTTTTTTTCAAATTTTTCAATTTGGTTTTAATCCCATTAACAATTCGTTTACTAATAGTAGAGAATAGCTCTTCTACATCACCTGTTCTAATAGCTTTGCTATAAACTCTTTGTGCAACACCTTCATTTTTGATATCAACAAGGAGAACAATATCATCTTTTTGTTCTTCTTTTCCTGGAACTCTTTGATTGCTATCTACAATCAAAAGTTTGTTTTGTGATAAATTAAAATAAACTTTTCGTGAAACTGATGATGATGTTAATAATACTGCCTTTAACAAAGTTAATAATCTCAACCGGATAGGCCGATCAAAGCTTTTTAGCACCTCTGTCTTATCACCAACTTTGTTGCCAATATAAGAGGTAGTAATATTTTGTGACATTTTTAAAAACAAATCAATAATGTCTTTTGTAATATCATCACCAACTTTTTTTGATAATTTGGCAAAACAATTGTTCTGATTATCAAAAATCAATATCTAGAACTGGATTAATTAAACAATAATTTTTTTATAACCACCCAAACTTTTTAAAAGATTTAACTTCAGAATCTTTTTAAGATTTTTAAGATTTGAATCATAAAAAAATAAAATTAATTTTTTTGAGTTACCTCTAAATCTGATTCTAGTTTTTTTCAAAAAAATGGAGAAATATAAATTCCAAAAGTTGTTTTTTTGAAATCACTAATAGCATTTTTTTCTTCTCTTGAGATTGCAATGTTTTTTTAGTGTTGTAATTGTTTGATTCTGAAAAAAAGCTCTCTCGAACAAAAATCTTTAACAATATTTTCATCTTCAACAACATTCTCATAAAAAAATCCTGAAGTTTTTTTCAGTCCAGTTGAGATATCACGAGTCCCAACTTCTTTTGAAATTGTTTTTTTGTTTCATTTAAAATTTTTACTAGCTGTAATAACCACAGTAAACCTTCTTTCTACTGGAATAACTCCAGAATAAATTTATTTCTAAAAATTATAAAAAGGAAATCTGACTTCTGCAATAATTTGAGAGTAAACTTTAAATCTGTTATAATTTAAGAAAATAAAAAAAGAAAGAAGGAAGATGAATGGTTATTAAAAACCAAAATTTTGATTCGATTGGTTGGATGGTTAACTTTAAGAAAGTTCACAACTATATCAACTCGGATAAATTTGTAGAAGACCTACTATACAATCATTACAATTTTGATAAAGAAAACAACCATATTTACGTTGATTTGGAACGGGGAGTTGTTGTTGATAGAGCTATTCCCGGAACCACTCTAAAAACTGTGAAGATAACTTGTGGAAATATTTCAGAACTAGGTATGACGAATCCAACATCTATTGACTCTATTGCTGGAACTAGAGAGCGTTTTAATAAATTCTCAAAGGAATTTTTGTTTAACCGAAGTTGTCCAAATTGGGCCAATAATGCGCCTGATAGAATTAAGCGATTAAGCACAGGATCCTTGCCTTGGTTTGTTTTTAACAAAGAAGAGAAGATGGATATTATCAAATATCTCGCTATTAAATTAGTATTCGATTACCGTTACCTTAGTAAAGTTAAAGTTGATAGAATTGTTGATTTAAATAATTTTTTTCTATTACAAATTCAGATGAAAGTTTAACTGAAATTTTTTTAGAGCAGAATTATCAACATATTCTCTTTCAGATTTGGATGAAATGTGTGATAGATTTTTCTAATTACAAAACTAAACTTGTAAGTTTAGAAAATGAGATAACAAAAAAAGGATTGTGGGGGAATCGTTGTATTTTGGGTTGGATAAGGTTCCATATTATAGTCAATTAAAAGAAATGGATTATAATGGACAATTATTCAATAAATTTTACGAGGAGGATTTGTTTCTGCTTATAAAATTTATTCTAAAAAAATAATATGAATTACTCTCAAGATTTAGATCTTTACATCAAAAATGCAACTACTTCAATTTTTGAATATTATGATTTAAACCCGAAAGTTTTAAAATTCTTTTATCACGAGCTAAAAAACAACGTATCTCCTTCTGTTGTTTCAGAATTGGACATTTCTCTAACGGTTAAGTCGAAACCGGGAACTACATTTCTAAACAATGAAACTGAGCAAGGACTTGGCGGGTTTGATTACATCGATAATTTTATCTCCAAAAAAGAAAAGCCTCACGAACTTATTTCACAGGCGGATCAATTTGAAGTGGCTGTTATGATTTCCGATTTCAAATCTTTTGAATTTCTCGTAGATGATGATAATTTGAAACCAAAGGATTGGGGAAGTACCACAATAGGACTTATCAAAATTCTCGAATATATCACTGATGATCAGGGTTATGTTTTGGGCAATTTTGAAATTAATTTCAATTGCCCTAAGTTTTTAGAATACTTACATCACAACTTGAAAGATCCACATTATTTCTTCAAAAGCTGGAAGCAGATTTTAATAAACGATTTTGATGTGATAATTACAGATCGTGAATTACAAGCTGCAACAAATTTAGCTAAGATGATTGAAGGTCTTTAATAAATTAAGGAGATGAAAAATATCTCCTTTTTTTGTATAATTTAAGAAATAAAAAAATAAAGAAAGAAGGAAAGTTAATGGTTAAAGATACCAATGAAAACCGACCTTACTGGTTGGAAAATTTAAAGAAAGCCATATCTTATGTAAATTCAGAAGATTTTTTGACTGATTTACAATCTGGTAAGTACAAAACGGATAAAAAGTCCATTATCTATCTAAACTTAGAAAACGGCACGGTTTCTATGACACCTATTTTTGGCGCAACGTTGAAAACTGTAAAATTATCTTTTTGGAATATTCAAAAGATTGGTAGAAATTATTCAATCCAGAATGGAATTGATGTAACGCTTAAGCGATTTAATACGTTTGTTTCTGACTTAATTTCAGAATTAACGCCAACATTGAAATCGAAGCCACACACTTTAATCGCTCGTGGTGAATACCCATTTTGTATGTTCGACAAGATTTATCAGAAAAAAGCCTGGGATCGTATTTTGGTTGAATTATTCAATCAAGATTTTGATTATTTTGGTTTTGATAACATTTTCGATAGAAAAGAATTTTCTTTTTAAAAAAATCATTATCCAAGGATACCCGTGATTTGTTTTTCGAATCATTTTATTGCGATGATTACAAGGAGCTGACTAGTCGTATGTTTCTTTACAAGAAATACAATGAAATTTCTGAAAAGGCAGCGATTGATATGTTAGATAGATTCAAGGAAAAGATTGTTCATCAGAACAAAAATATAAATCCAGAAAAGAAAGACTCTTACAACTCATTATTCCCTTCTGTGGATAGCAAATATAAAAAACAGTGGTTTAACAGTTTTTATGCACATTTAATTTTACCATCACGCAAAGTTTACAAAACCTTTGGTGTAGATTATCCTAAAGAGTTGGATGATATTATGATGTTAAATACCAAGTTGGTGCTTGAATGGTTCGATATCAACAGTCTGTTTGTTGGTGGTTTTGTAGGTGAAATGCTGGAGTACATTCCAGAAGAAAAATTATCTTCTTTTGATGTTACAGTAGTGCTTGACTCTTCAACTCCAACTATGCTAGTTAGCTGGGATGAAAAATTTAAATTTTCACCTTCAGCTTATTATTTCGATGGCGATGTTCCAGAATCAGATACATTCTTTGATGTGCCGTTTGAAATGGCCTTTGATTTACTATCTAAATTCAAAAGTGTTAAGTTTAGGTTAGGGGATGACTCCTGTGAACCTTCTATTTGGCCCGAGTTGACCAGTAAACTGATTGATTTTTGGATTTCCTTTTCTAAGGAAAATAATCAAAAATTTGATTTTAAGGTTGATGATGATGAGTTTACTGAATATCTGAAATTTGGTATGAATGACCCCAAAAAGTTTATCTACTTTAATAAGAGGATGAACGGTGGGTTCTTCGAAAGGAAAAAAGGGCTATTCAGCTTTGAAGATCTAAAAGAATATTATGAAACTCTAATCGAAAAGATTAGGTAACGAGGGTATTAATATCCTCGTTTTTTAGTTTTTATAATTAATAAAATAAAAAGAGCAAGAAAGCTCAGAAAGAAGGAAATTTAATGGTAAAAACAACTGGAACTGTTACAGATTGGAGTTCTGAATACAAGAAGGATGTTAAAAAAATGATGGGGTTCTTTGGAGAAAAATCACCAGATGATATCATTCGAGGTATGATTGTTTGGGATTCGGTTCCTGAAGTTATGAAGTCTGATGTTATCAACTCATTTTCTATTCAGAATGCCACATCTCAATCAATGTTCAGACTGGTTTCTTTAGGATTCAAGTCTGAAATAGCAGCAGTAAAGCTATTGGAAATCTCTAAAACGACAGTTGACCCTATTGGATTTTTTTAGGATTTTTCGGCTTTTATTAACAAATGAAATTGAAAAAAAGAATATAAATTCTACAAGGAGTCACGAACTCGTTTCTTTTTTTCAAATCACGATTAGTAAAAAAATATTAATAATATTTTTAAAATTATTTCCCAAAGAGGTGGCTCTTAATTTTTATTGAAAAATTTGTAGATAAAGATGAGCACATCCTATTGCGATCGAAAAATTAAATCTTTAGTAGATTTGGTTGAAAAACAATTGATTTATGAAAACCATCCAAAGGATATTTTTTCAATGGTATCTATTGTAACCTTTCTTCATATTAAAATGGATAGGTTGTTTTCTAGACAGATTATTTTTTACAAGAAAGATTGGGATCAATTGATTTGGTGTGAAAATGCTAAGATTGCAGACTCTCTTCAACCATTTGATGAGGAACGTCAGCTGGTGTTAGATTTTAGTTATTATCGATTTCGCAACTCCATCTATTCTTTTGAAAATTTAGATAAAGCAAAGTTACGCACGATTGGGCAATTATTTAATTTATCAGTTAGTCTGTTAGATAATGATTTTAAATCAATCAAGGACGTTTTGTTAGAAAACTCAGATTTTTGGGTTGATCTTTTTACTAAAAAATCTAAAGAAGTTGTGGTATCAAATATGGCACTTCCAGTGGGAGTAAATAAAGATGTCTATTTGGCTGCATTTCATTCAAGACTTCCTGGATATACTCAGATTCTTGATTGGCATAACAAAAAGTACAATCTTTAACAATTAAAGCAGGAATACTCCTGCTTTTTAATTTTTTTATAAATTTATATTTTGTGTGTTTTTTTATAAAAAAAACAAAAGGAGAGTTGCCTAACCTTTTTGTTTGTGACGATTAAATTTACGATTCAATATCTGATTGTTGATATTTTTTTAACATTATCAATTAAGAATGATAACAAATATTCATCAGAAAGGAATCTTTCCGTTGCATTCTGAACTTTACGGTATCCGTAACTTTCAGGTTCACATTCAGAACAAATTAAACTTAACATTGCAAACTGAAAATACTTTCCTGCTAATTTTTTTTGATTTAATTCAAAAGCTGATTGTTTGTTATCAGAATCAACGTTAAATGGTGTCGGTGGGTTAATCTTGCTGAAATTAAATTCAATTGAATTATCCCATCCGGTTTCAAAATTATAACCAGTATAAGAAAAGGATACTTGATCACCTAAAACTTTATTTGTTTTTAAAAAAATATAAACTGTTAAAATATCAAACATTCCAGCTACGAAGTTTACAGGGAAAGGATCTTCTCCTGAATAATCATAGTCTGATGGTTCTTCTCCGGAATATTCTAGAATGTTTTTCAACAATGTAGTTTACAGTTTCTTCAATTTTTTTGTATCAAATATAGATAAAGAAGACTCTAACTCATCCTTTTTGTACAATTCTAAAATTTTTGTTTGAAATTTTTTTCTTTGATTAATTCAGGATCTTTAAGCTGTTCATCTTCATCTAGATTACGATTGAACAGCTCTTCTGATAGAAGAACAATTGCAAAAAAATAATCGAGTAGAAAATATCTCGAGAATCATCATCCAGTTTTTTTAGTTTCAAAAAAATGATTTTTTTGAAAAAAATGGGTCTTTTAAAGTTTTTCTCGAACTCTCCCTCTTCATAAATGAGCTCCTCATTTAAACCTAAATCTATACGAACGAAATTTTTTTGACATAAATAGAGTTACATCCACTTAAAAAAATCGTTTTTTTAAGAGATGATACTAATGATTCTTTAAACTCAACTTCTTTTTCAAAAATTTTTCAAGTTTTAATAGTGACATTTTTTGCTAATTTTTTTATTCATTTTTATTTCCTTCTTCCTACTGAAATAAATTCAGTTGTTTTTTTAAAAAAATTATAGTTTTCTGAAAACAGTCAAAAAAATCGGAGTTTTACCCCCGAAATGAATCAGCTCTGAATTTGTTCTTTTTGTGTGTTGATTTTTTTACGCATTAAAGAACGTTTTTTTGAAACAACAACAAATTATTAAATAATTTCATCAAAGAACAAATCAAGTTCAATAGGTTTTAAATGGTTTATACAAATGTATCATTTGTTACTATTTGTATCATTTAATTTTTTTAACATTCCAGAATGACTTTTTAATTCATCGTTTATGTTAAAGGTAACCTACATCACCTCTATAAGCCCTCTTTGGTGAATACCAAATACGGGTTTACGTGTATTTTTTAACTATCTTTTTATTAGACAGGGTATTATAACCAGTCAAACTTCTTGTATGAAATGATACCTTATTTCTGTTTATACTAATACCCAAATTCCCTAATCCCTTACTAAGAATGTTGTATGATCCATTGATATCAGCATTAATAAGTTTTCCGTTCTTAGATTTATACAAACCTCTTTTCACACGTACTCCTGAAAACTTATACTTTTTTCCACCGTTTTTCCAAACAGGAATCAAATCACAGTCTATAAAACTAGCTTTGGATGTATAAGACTCCTCTTGTTCTATAACTTCTATCCCTCGTAATTCACACTTGTACTTTAACTGAGAAATAAATTTGTTGTAGGGAATTTGAACAAAATTTTGATTTCCCTTTTTACCAATAGAAATACGGGACTTCAAACCAACATTTTTACCAACAAAAACCTTTTCAAGTGACATCTCGTCGAAAAATTCTGCTAAAAATCCTGTGATTTTATGAAATTCTGATTGTAATTTCATCTCACGATTTTTAAAAAGACGGTGGATGTGCGTACTTGTTTTTTGATTATTTGGTAATTTAGATTGGGCTTTTGCAATCAAACGATTATATCCTTGATTGATATATTTAAACTTCAAACCCTTAACCAAAAGCGGGTTGGTTCCATCAGAGAATGTAACCGCAGCTAAATTATCAACTCCAAGATCAATACCAGCGTATTTATGAGTTTTTCTCAAAGGTTTTTCTTTAATTTCATAAACGACATCAATAAAAAAGTATCCGTTTTTAGGTATTATCTTTACGCATTTCGGCTTATCAACCTTCGTTGGGATGTAAATCTTCAAATCTCTGGGGCACAAGATAAGTTCACTATTTTTGCCACGCTTTTTAGCAAAAGTCTGATTTGTGAACTCAACCACGTAACGTCCTTTCGTTTTATGAAGATATCCGGGGAGTTTAGGTTTGTTAGTGATCTTCTTATTTGACTTATCATTGTAACCTTTTAAAAGTTGATAATATGAACTGATATTTCCTCCCAACATTTTTATAATATTGGTTGAAACTTTAGATGGTAATGCTTTCATATCTCTCTGATCTTGTTTCCTAAATTCAGAAACTAATTGTGACCAGCTTAGTACTGGTTTTTTATTTTCTTTATCAGATTGGTCTCGTTCAAATATCGATTGACGGATTTGATATAGCCCAGCATTGTAAAGGTTCTTGGATTTGAATGTTAAATCATCACAAACCGAATATAAATTATTATTAGGTTTAATTAGATGTCTTTCTACTTGTCTCACTATTACCCCCTTTTTCTAAAAATTTATTCATCAACTTATTATATCATAAAATATTCAAAAATAACAAATTTAACACAAAAAGTGAATTTAAAATATACAAAAATTATCTCAAATATAAAAAAATTGTATTAACCTTAAATAATACCATTCCACAATATCCGGAATTGATGTATCTATTCGAAGATGATGATTCGTAAAATCCAATAAAGATTATTAAAAAGAAAACTTAGGTTTTCTTTTTTTCTGTTATAATTTTAGAAAAAAAGAAAGGTCTGAATTTGTTTCAGGAAGAAGGATCACACTATGAAAAGTACAGAACCGACTTGGTTCAAGAAGTATCGTGATGATTACTTACGTGTAGAGGATACTCTTTTTAAAGAGTAGAGTAGAATATCTAGTTTCTAAAAATGGAATGGTTTGATGATAAAGTTATTTCAAAATCACAAGGTAATAGTTATCATCTGCTTAGAAACGTATCTTTTCAAAATAGGTATGGGTCTACAGAAGGGGATTTAAGAAGAATGAAGTTATTCTTTCACAAAATTAAGAACTCTAAGTACCCAAATATTCTATTTTCGCTTTCTCTGTTACTAAACTTGTTTTTTTGAGAGATTGCCAGAAGTATTCAATACAAAAATGAATATTGCGGATTTTATTTTTTTATGAAAATATAACAAAAGGTGATTTATTGGCAAAAAAACGTATGATATAAATAACCTTTTAAATAAAATGTCTTTGTTTTTTTGATTTGCTTTCAATCGAAGAGAAAAGATATATCCTTAATTTTATTTTTTTGGAACCAACATCTCTGATGTTGAAAGTTTAGTTTTTAAAATTTAAGAATCTATTACGTTTCACTTTCAAAAAAAGCTTATTTCAATAATTGGTTTGTAGATACTTCTTTAAAAAAATGGAGTATTGCAAAGATGGAGGTTGTGAATATCTATCTAGCAATAATTTATCTATATTCTTTGATTTAAATAAAAAAATTGCTTGCGTGCAGCAAACAATAAAAGTTATTTCTTAGACGAAGATTTTGAAAATTCTTACTCAGATGAAGATGGAAAAATGCGGATTTCGTATTTTATTGCTAATCCGGGTCAAATTAAGGTGCTAAAGGATATTGATATATTAACTCTTAAAAGATTTAATTCAAGGAAATCTCTTGATTTTTTTAGGAGAAATATTTGCAGAATACTTGAAGAGGTTTGTTTGTGGGGGGTATTACGGATCCGAATATTTCCTGAAGGAAATGTTCATAAAATATCCCTATATCTTTTATGGAAATTATTCTAAAAGATTCTGCGGATATCTTTTAAAAACAACCTCAATAAATTTATAAATTCAGAGACTTGTAAAATAAGTTTATTGAGGCACGGTGGGAACCTTCCTGTTTATGTTAATTTAAAAGAAGACGATAATACAAAATATCATCATATTTAAAAAGGGAGTGCAATCCACTCTCTTTTCTGTTATAATTAAAGAAAAAAATAATCTGAATTTAATTCAGATGGAAAGAAGGTGTCTGATGATTAAGTCAGAAAAATAGTTGTACTTGGGAGTACAGCTACAAAAAAAGATGTAGGAAAAAGTCCTTGATTTTTTTAGAAAATAAATCATCTGATGAAATTGTTGGAAAAAAATTAATTTTTGAATTTGGATACCCAAAACCTTTTTCTGATAAAGCTCTGTACAGAAACGAACACAATGGTAGTGCGGAAAAGGTCGAGAAGTTAGATTTTTAAAATGATAGCACACGGAAACGTTGATCTATTGTATTCTTTTTGGGCTATCATCCAATCTATTTTATTTGAATTTAATTCAAAAAAAGAATCACTTTGAATTAGTCAAATTAAGCTGAGAATTTGAGGATATTTTTTTAAATTTATTTTTCTAACTGTTTCAGTGAAAAATGAAAAAGAAAATAATCTTATCTTTTATTTTTCAAAATGGACGATGTTCAGGTGAAACTGGTGGAAATTTATGAGCTAAGATTGACGAAGTTGGTCGGTTATTATCTTAGAAAAAAACATTGACGATAACGCCGATAATGAAATATTAAACCTTATGTTTGGCATTAATTTAAAGACCAAAAACAATCAGTTGAGTTATTCTTTGTTTTTTTGATTTGAATGAAGAAAAATTTAAAATTATTGACACATCAACTATTTATGAAATCTATGGAAATCCATACGAGGGTGATTTCGAGCAATACCCGTTTATTGCAAAAGAGAGCGAGGTGATGATTTTAAAAGATTTAGAATCATTCAAAAACATCTTTATTAAATAAAGATACACTTCCATTCTTTTCTAATCTGATGAAATATTTATCTAAGTATATCTTAAGGGATTACCAAGGATATCAGGTTGATGATAAAATGTTCGAATCTGTTATTCAAAATGATCCTGAAAGTTTCAAAACATTGATTCGTACCGAATTTGATAAAATCATCAAACGCAACTTTGAAATGATTTTATTAAATAATGGTGCACAATCCAACTCCGAAATATGTTACGGTGGTTACGTACCTGCTTATCCAGATCTTTACAAGGAACTCAAAGATAACGGAATGATTTGCAAAGGTTTTATTCCATAATTTTTTAAAAGGATCTTTTTGATCCTTTTTATTTTTGACAAATCACTCCTTTTCTGTTATTATTAAAGGAATGATAAATTCTAAAATAAATAAAGTGGGGAAAACGATGATAATTACAAAAGAAGTTGGTTGGTTAGAAGAATATAAGAAAGAAATAAAAGTTTTGATGGATAGTCTTGATAACTTAACGGAAAAGCAGCTCCGAGGGTTGTCCCTGAGAATGAAAAACAATGTTAAAAAAGTTATTGAAGAATCTGACTATAAAATTCCAGAAAATTATTTTGGAGTTGCAAAGGCAATCTTAATTGAAGAAGAAAATATAAAGGATGAATGCAAGGATGAGTTTTGGAAGTCTGTTTATTTTAGAGTTATTACTAGTCAGCGAGGTGGTAGATTCGATTTCAGCCTCCCGGTTGACAATAAATCTTGGAAAAATTGGCACTTAGATCCCCAAAAGATGAAATACGATTCTTTTGATAAATTTATATATAGTTGGGATTCAATGAAAATATATTATAAATTTGATGATGATTATAAATCAGAACCTCTATTTTCTACCTTTAGATCCTATCGTAGAAGAACAAGAATATTATTTAATCTAAAATCAAAATCTTTAACAACTGTTTGTGAAAATGCTCCCATTGGGCGATTAACTAAAGGATCTCATCTTGTTGGTACACTTCTGGAAGAACCTTACAATTTTCACTTGTTGGGAGCTATTAAGCCGATTAAGTTTCCGATAGATCTTGGTATCAAGCTTTTTAAAGCATTCTGCTACGAGTGGATCGGATCACCGGATTCAAGAAAATATTGGGATGATTTGGTTCTTTCTGAAGGATTTGTTTCTTATTTAAAAAAATACGCTCAAAATAATATTGAAGGCGTTCTTGCAACAACAGAAAAGAATGACTTGTATAATCAAATTAAAGAAGGGCGCATTCCAAATCTAAAAGGATTAACGCTCTCTCAATTAAACAAGTAGAATAGGAAATTTCTTAAATTAATGCAGTAAAAAAAGGACTGGAATAAATCCAGTCCACTTTTGTTTTCTGAAATAAATTCAGAAAATTAACACGTTTGAACCACGTATCTTACCAGAGGAAGTATCTTCCAACTTTGCAAAGCCTCCAGGTATCAACACACTTCTGGTTCAGGTCTCATCTGAACGCAGACAGTTGCTGATACAACAAATCTTCAAGCAGTCAGCAGACGTACTCCCTTCGTATAACAGAAAGAAAGAAAAATCACACCCAATTAGGGCCCATAACCTGTTCGATTACGGTTACTACAACCACCTCCTACTAGGCCTGTGAGAGCCCGGATCATCGGAGGGGGTCGAGGTTTAACCCCCGTATTGTAGTAAGCAACCTTTCCTCTAACTGTTACAGAAGAGAGCAACATCTGCCAACTAGTTGAGGAAATGTTGAATCAGTAACCTCCACGTCAGATGAGTCAACTAACCAAACGGCTAGTTGTAGTGTTAAGAATTTTATCGTAACTCGAAGAGAAAATACGATAGAACAAAATTACGAATGTAATTTCAGTTCCCACAAAGTGTAACTATACAGTTAACAACTCAGTAGATATACTGATTGTTCTATAGATTTTTATCTAAAAGTTTAATAAATTTAACTTTGTAATAAGCTAAAACTTTTTTTACTTTCGTAAATTGTTTCAAACGTTATAACGAAATTTAAATTTAAACGTTACTCTAAGTAATATAAGGGTGGAAGTCAATCCAAAATTAAAGTTGAAACTCTAAGGAGGTTTCATAGTTTATATAACATAGCGTTCAATTCAAACAGGTTCTTCTAAGGAGAGAACATAATCTAAAGTTTACCAATAACTAAAAGTAAGATTTAGGAATCTTATATTGTTATAACAGCCTATTTCAGATAAAAATCTGTGGTGTTTTTAATAGTTTACTTTTTTTGTGTTTTTTTGATCGTATATAAATTTTTTTGTATATAAATCTTTTAATTTTTTTCTCTTATAATAAGGTATTTTTTTCTAAAAATTATATATTTTTTTCTAAAAACAAACAAAAAAAGAGTGAAATAAAAACATTCACTCTTTTCAACCCTTATGGTATTCCCCATCCAATCCCCTATACATTTTTGTAAGAGAAATACCCTTGTTTTTGCAGTCATTCTCAACCATCTGAATGACTTTGTTATTTGTAAAGTTGATATATAATTCAACCTCACAAAATGTATCCTCTAGGATATAAATATCCATAGCAAACGCAGCTTCCCTAACAAGATCATAACCAGATCCTTCTGGAATTAATGCTTGTGTCACACCTTTAACAAAGGGACGTTCGCAAACCGCCAATTTCAATTGTTTTGTCATTTTTATTTCTCCTTCTTTACCAGACTTTTTCTGGATTTTTTTATTTTTTTAAAATTATAATAATTTTTTTTAAGTGAACTTGACAATCAAAAATTTCTTTTTGATATACTAACCTTTGTAGTCTTTTGAAATTCTATTTTTTTATTTATAAAAAGAACTTATAATTGGTTCGAAAATAAAAAAGGTGGAGAAGATAATTTTAATGATTGTTACAAAATATTCAAGTATAAAAGAAATCCGAGAGTGGTTGGACTTTTATGGGGTTGACTACAAAAGGAATGAGCGAAAGGCAAGTTTGGTGAAAAAAATGGAAAAAGTTAGAAAAGTTTTTGGTGATATGGGTGAACAAGAATATCAAAACTCGCTATTATCACCTGAAGATATCCGCCGATCAAAACAAATTAATGATTTGTTGAATTTTCTTGCAATTCAAAGCGGAATGGCAACTGAATATCTTGATATGATTGGAGAGCAAAATAACACTCCTACTAAAACTGTAAAAGATGTAACCGGAACTTATACAGTTTCAGATAGCAACATTGTGCCTGAAACACATCCAGAAATCAAATTCGTTTCTGAAGATGATGAAGATCAAAAAAGTTCTGAATTTATTAAAGAAGAATCATCTTCAACTGATGTTGATTCAGATGAGGTAGTTCCTGTTAATAATACAGATGAAAATATTTTAACTGAAACTGTTTCAGAGGTTAATTCTGTTGAAGATATCTCCACAAATAAATGGGTATTTGTTGTTCTGTTTGTTATTGCAGTCCTTACTATTTTGGCTGTTGGTGGGTACTTTTTGAAACTAGCATTTGGATAAGGTGATTTAAGTGGCTATTTCCAAAAGAGAACGAGATAAATACAAAGAATTAAGGCGTGGTGTTTTATCGCAATTAAATTCGGTTCGTTTGGATCATTTAATATTGAATCCAAGACTTATTAGTAGCGAACCGGGAGTTTATATTATCTTCAGAGAGGACAACGGACATCCTTACGTTGGCGAAAGTGTGAACTTATCTAGAAGACTATTAGAACACGCAGTGACAACACACCCAACTCAATATGTCGATCGAGAAATACAAAAACTTGGCCCTTTTCGTTTTCGTGTTGCAGAATTAGAGGTTGTTAAGAATTATGATAAACGACGAGAACGAGAGGGTTATTATGTAGACCTTTTCAATTCTTACTATAACGGCTATAATGGTAGTAAGGATGGAGGCGGTTTGACTTTGGGGCAGCGGTATTGGAGAAATGTATTTAATAAAGTACTGAAATCATTGTTTCCAAATTTGTTAAAAAAAGAAGGGAGAAAAACAAATATTTGCGTTCAACTAGAAATTTACGCAAATATGGAAGAAAATTGAAGAGAATTAATAGGGGGTCATTTTGGTAGTAAACGATAATAAGGGTTTTATTATTTCAAATCTTCGAAAACACACAAATCTTATCGAAACTAAAGAAGAAGAGTATCGTTTGGTTGAATTAGCTCAAAGTGGAGATGAGGAAGCGAGGGAGATTCTGATAACTAGTAATTTGCGTCTAGTTGCAACCATTGCGACCCATTACTCAAAATTTAACTCAATTCCCTGGGAAGATTTTTATCAAGAGGGTACACTTGGTCTTTTTAATGCAATTGATAAATTTGATACAAACAAAGGGTTTCGATTTAGCACATACTCAACCTATTGGATTCGAAACTATTGTCAGAAAATGTTGAAACGACAAGGTGTCGTCAGGCTGCCTGATAAAGCGAGAGAGTTATATAATAATTGGGTCAGATTATCAACTGATTATATAAAAGAGTTTGGTGTTGAGCCTACAATCGCTGAAATTGCAGATATTTTAGAGGTTTCAGAAGAGCGGTTGCGGATCGTTATTAATGCTGGTCAATCAGCAGTTTCTCTAGACGCAGATGTTGAAGGGGACGGGAAGGATTCTGATGTGCAGACATCTTTTGTTGATTTGTTAGAAGATGTTAATCAAGTTGACCCAGTGGAAGTTATAGCAAATGAACAGGTTATGGATGAGATAAAAAGAGCAAAAGAAACCTTATCTGAAAAAGAATTGTATGTTTTTAATTCATTGTATGACGCATACGGACATCGGAATAAAATTAAAGTTCAACTTGTAAAAGAGGGTGTTGCTTCTAGCACGGATGAATTGGATAAAATTTATACAAATGCAGTAAAAAAATTGCAAAATTATATTGGGAGCAACCCGTTAGAATGAATATAATCTATCTTTTACTAACCCTCTTTCTGAATTTATCTCAGGCACAAAAACAATCTGTGATAACTCCAGTTGAATATTTCACTGGGACAGTTTCAGAATATAATCATCTGAAAAAATTAAAGAAACAAGAAATTCTCTTAAATAGACAGGATATAATTTCATACGTATCACCAAAAGATGATGAACAAAATTTACAAGATTTATTGGATCAATACAAGGAACAGGGAGTTCTCTTAAAAAGTAAAAACAATACAAAACATTTTGCTGGACATCAAGAGGGCTCCTTTGGAAAAATTATCAAATTAAAAACTGGAGATAAAATTGATGTAGCTGATGAATTGGGTCTTATTTCAAATTACACCGTTGTGAAGGTAGAAGATTTTAAATTAGTAAATTTAGGTCGTGGTGGTATTCCCAAAGACAAAAAAGATACAAAAAGACTTGTTGATTTGCTAAATTCGGAAGATTCCTTGATTTTACAGACTTGTACTTATGTAACTGAAAATGGGTACGATGTCAGATTCGTTCTAGCAAAAAAAGATGAGGTTTAATCCTTATCTTTTTATTTTTTTAAAAAAATAAACTTTTTCTCTTGACAAATTAAAAACCTTTTGCTATACTGAGATTGTTTAAAAATCACAAAGAAAGAGTATATTAATTTAATGAAGAAGAAAAAATTATTAACTGAAATTGTTTTAGCAGGAATTGCATTAACTATTATTTTATTTACACCGGTAATTGTTACCAATAAATCAGAAAATCAAGCTTCTGCATTTACTACAGAGCAATCTACTTCTGAATTAACCACAGAACGAAATGTAACTCCAACAAAAACAGATGTTGAATTGGCTGAAACTAATTCAGTTGAGCTTGAAAAGGCTGAAGAAAAAACAGTGAAGAAGAGGACTGTTACTGTTAAAGGAGTTGATATTCCTTACGAAGCTGAAATTGGTCAAGCAGGAATTAACGCAAATCATAACATTGCCACCACCTGGGGAGGAGATTTCGATCCTAATAAGTCAACGATCATTGCAGGTCACGATGATGGCCCAATGGGTGCTATTAAAGAATTGAAATCAGGAGATGTTGTTACTGTTACTGATTCAGAAGGAAATGAACATCTGTATCAATTTCAGGATCGTCGGGTTGTTCGTATGATTTTTAGTGGTCGTGGAACCGGGTACGTTGAAAGTCAAGATGACGCACAATACATCTTATCTCAACATTCAGGAACAAACCTAAATTTGCAAACGTGTGTTGAAACCCGTGCGGATGGTTACTCAATTGTATTTGTCACTCTAACAAAAATGTGATAGAATAAAAAGAACGTATGAAATTACGTTCTTTTATAATTTTAGAAAAAAGGAGGCTTTGGTTGGGATGGCTATTTCAAATAAAGATTATTATAAAATTTTAGTTAGAATCGCAAAGAAACAGGGGATTTCTCGTCCTTTTTGGAATACAACACTTTTTGGTGTCAAATTGGAGCTGAAGGCACTTCCAAAATATTTGAGCCAAGGGGAAAGAATTTATTCACTTGTTCCTTGTAAATATAAAGGTAGAAAGGCTCTTGCGGTTGTTACAGATTTAAGAGTATTGGTTCTCAACAGAGGTCTTCTTGGTGATTTTGGAAACACTCAACGTGAAGACGTGTATTACAATAATGTAGCTGGTGGTAACCCGCACGGAAGTTTAATATCTAGTTATTCAATCTCTGTACCAGGCACAGGAAATGACTTTGAAATTGATGGCTTGTGGTTGCGTGACGCAAAAATATTCGATCAAACTTTTAGTCAAGCCAGAAGAGATTTTCTCTCTGTAACAAAAAAAGAAAAAACAAATCCAAAACCTGAATTAAAATCAGAAGATGATCATTCTGAAACAATTGATCAGATTAGGACAATTCTTCATCTGAGACAGAATGATGAAATTACACTGGAAGAATTTCAGGAATTAATTGAGGATGTAATAAATTAAGGGGAGAGCGTATCTCTCTTTTTTTGTTTCAGAATTGACAAATTTTGAAGAATATGATATTATTAGTTGATGATACACTAAAAAAAGGAACTATTTTTTTAATGAAACTACAGAATATATTTCTAACTCTTGCTTTAATTACAAATATTAAAGTTATGATATTATTTTTTTAATAAGAACAACATTGAACTAATGTTAAATTTTTTTCAAAACTGGAAACCCCAAGGAATGGGTTAATAGCAAACTATTCAAACGTAATGTTATTTGGGTATTGATTTTGTCAACATTTTTATTTGTTGTTCTTTTGGTTTTTTTCGCAAAAAGATAACGGATTATTATAGGTTAGGATTTTTTTGGAGGTATTGAATATGATTTTGGGATTTTTTTGATTATAAATTTATTTCTTTTTACTTGAAATCTGTATTTCCACTTATATGATTTCTTATTGTAAAAAAAACAAGAATTTGATTATTCAATTTTTCGAAATAGGATTAAAATCTTACCTATTTGTAGTGGTTGCAGGTTTAATTCTATCTATTATTAATAACTTTGTTTTTTTGATTTTGGTTTCTTCAGAAATCTATCGTCTTATGATAGTAAAGATGTTCCTCCGTTTGCAATCTATATTGTTATTACGGGCTTTGTAATTGGAATATTTACTTTACTTTACACTTCCATAATTTCAGCAATGCCTAATTCTATAAATATAACAGAAGAAAAATAAAGATACTTTTTAGTTCAGTACATCGTAAAATATTTTTTTCTTGTTTTTAAAGTTTTAGTTAAAGAGTGCCACAAAAGGGCACTCTTTTTTTGTTTCAGGCTTTACAACTGTTAAATAAAATGATATACTGGGGTGAGATTAAAATCGAGGTGATACTATAATGCTTTTGCTTAGCCACTTTTTTTCTATGTTTATCTCTTTTTGGTGGATTCAAAACCTTTGTTTAGTTATGAGGTTTTCATTTTTTTAAATATGATTTTTAAAAAAAATATAAAGACCCTGAAACACGACAGTTTGCAATTTGGCTATTAATTACGATTGTATCTTTATTAATTTGTTTTTTTATTTCTTATCAACTAGGTATAATAGACTTTCGTTCTATTTTTCGTTCTATTTTCGAACCAAGAATTTTGGGGTTTTAATATGGAGCAGGAATTTATTTTATTAACCATTTTTATTATTGCGGCTATATTTGTTACTCTTCTTTCGTTGTATGGTATTAAGATATCAAAGAATGACGAACCGGACTATCCACATAATCATAGTTACCGATATATTTGTAGTATCATTGGTTTGGTTTTATCAATAGCCTTTTCCATTCTTGTAGTTCTTTCAATTATTAACGGAGATTTTGATCCTGAAAATAGACTGCAAACAAAAACTCAAGAGGTAACGTCTGTTGAAAAGTCAGGAGATAAAATTACAGTCTATAACAGTGACAGCTACAAGATTGTGATTGATTTAAAAGGAAATACAAAGAACCTTTATCATAATAGTGAAAAGTTAGAAAATGTCACTATCAACGGATATCGGGATTTAAGAGAAAATTATCAGTATATTAAAAAAATAAAGATTTGCTTGTAAATACAGACTATACAATATCCAAAAAAAGGTAATGTTAAATCTGTATTTATTGAAGTTTTAAAAGATAAAAACAAAGATGATTTCAAGGTTGAATATTAATTTAAAAAGTTTAATTAAGAGAGATTTTTTATGGAACGGTCGTATATTTTTCTAATTGTAACTATTCTTCTTATTGTTTGTCTAGCACTATTTTCTTTGGGTCTGATTGCAAAATCAAAAGAGGATGACCCGAAATACCCACTTAGTTCCGCTAGATCTTATTCTTTGGGATGTGGCGGGTTATTTCTTTCAATATTATTTGCAATTGTAGTAATTTTTGGTATTGCAAACGGTTGGTATGATCCACAAAACCAAACAGAAACAAAATCCCAGGATGTTACAAGTGTAGAACTTAAGGATGATATAATGACCATCAACAATAATGACAACTATAAGATCATTATTGACTTTAGAAAAAACTCTACTGAAGTATATCATAATGGTGAAAAGTTAAAAGGTGTTCGTGTGCGTGGCCCTCAATGGCTTATGCAGTATCAAATAGAGGATTTAAAGAACAATAATTCTGTAATAAAAAAACAGATTACAACATTACTAGAAAAAGGCGCTTTAAAAAGGCATTGACGTCTACATATCTAAAAAAACAAAAAAATAAAGATAATTTTTGAAATAAAATATTAATTTATTGTAAAAGGAAAAAAATATAAATGACATTTTTTTAGCTTTTTTTGATACTATTAGTTATTCTTCTTGTAGGTATCATTTCGTTTTTTAACCGTTATTCTAATAATGAAAAAGAAATGGCATTTTTATCAGCTATCGCAACAACAATAATAGTATTTGGTTTTAGCTACCTTTTTATTAAAATTGGCGTAATCCCTGATTTTATTGGAGTTGAGGAGTTTGAGACTGAAATTGTTTCAGGGAAAAAACAAACTGAAATAACTGAAACTATAACTGAAACTTTTTCAGTGAAAAAGGTATATCGTGATGGTGATAACGCAATTATCGAAGATGAAGGTGGGTATAAGATTATTGTTGATCTTTACGGATGGCATACGGAAGTTTATTATAACGGTAAAAAAGAGGAGGGTGTTAAGGTTAAAGGTTTATATTGGTATACAAGTAATCTAAATAATATTAAAGATAAAAAAATAAATTTGTAAAAACAAAAAAATATTTAAATCTAAGGATGGTTCGTTAAAAAAAATTGAAATAATTCTCGAAGACAATCGACACAAAAAAAGATTTTTGAGGTTAGTTATTAAGGAGAATTTTTTTAATGGTTTTTAAACATATATCATATTATGGCGTTTAGTTCAATATTTGTTATAATATCTTTTCTTGTTTGGATATACAATAAAAAAATGCCATCAAAAAAATAATAATAAATGGGGCAAGAAAATTTCTGAAACTTTAATGGTGATTATTTCTTTAGCTTCTTTCCCCATCATTCTTGTTGTTCATTTAGGAATAACTGATAGAATCCACGTAACTAAAGGGACGCACACTTAAAAAGATATTGAAGTGGAACAGGTTGTTTTAGAAAAATAAAGATTTAACTATTAAAAAAATTCTGATGGTTATAAAATAAAAAAATTAATTTAGAAAAAAATGAATTAGAAGTTTATCATAATGACAAAAAAAGAGGAGAAAGTTAAGGTAAAAAGGTACTTTATCTCGAAAGATCAACTAGAAGCTATAAAAAAATAAAGAAGAGTATATCAAAACTTCTTATCTTTTTTTACGAGGATGGTTCTATAGATAACGTTTATATTGAAATTCGAAAAAAAGAAGAGGATGTTGAAGATTTTAATGTTAGTTATTAGGTGCAATATACTTAACGGTTAAAAAAAGTGATATTCACAGAAATTCAAACACTTTAAGTAAAGCACCAATAATGAGAATGACAATTGCAGAGTCTGAATAGAGAACAAAAAAATAAAAAACGCAACTTGGTTATTAAGCTGCGTTTTTCTTTCTATTTCGTTTGCACAAATGGTTTTGATATCGATTTCTAACTCGAAACGATTTGCTCACCAAATTATGAACGGCCAAACTATTCAAAATTCGCTTTGGAATGTTTTCTTCTGGCGTATTCTTATATTGTTCCAAATCGTGTGTTGATTGTGTGTAAACCACATTAACACCAATCTCTTGTAATTTCTCACGGAATTTATACAAACGAGACTCTTTGTCTTTAATTTTAAATCGAGAAAGAGCAATTTGATCTGAGTGAATCACTACTTTACTCAAATCGAATCCATTTTTCTGTGCGTCCTCAATTGCCAACTCGACTGCACGAATTTCACAATCCGTTGTGGATTTTTTCTTTGATGATTTGTATACACGCACTTCTTGATGAGGATTTAAACCAAACCCCTTACGAATGAAAGCAGCAACACCGACTCTGCACTTTACTCCTCCATCCACATAATAGTGGATAACTTCTTTTGGGTCAATTTCTATTTTTTTCATTAAGTACCTTCTTTCTACATATTTGTATTTTTTTATTTTTTTAAAATTATAATATTTTTTTCTTGACTTAATAGGTAAATTGAGATATAATAGATATAAAGTTAGTTAGGAGGTTCTGGTTTGGATAAAAAAATCAAAAATTGCTGGTGCTGTTACAGGTGGATTACTTTTTCGCTGGTGCTGTTGGAGCAACAATTCTTTCTAAGAAAAAAATTCAGGTGGTAGAAAAATTGATCTGAAAAAAATTTAAGAAAAGAATTGGAAAAAAAGTGCAAAAAGCCAATTAAAAATTTTTAAAAAAATAAAAATTAAATAATAAAAGCCTCTTTTTGAGGCATTACTAGCCTCGGTTAGCTCAACTGGAAAGAGCATACGCCTTCTAAGCGTAGGGTTGTGGGTTCGAACCCCACACTGAGGATTGCCAAACGTATTATTTTTTTATGGATTTTTTTCATTAAGATAACCGAACGTAAAGAAGAATCCTTCTGAATTTATTTCAGTAGGGATTTTTTTCTTTTATAATTTTAGAAAATAAAATTTCGTATCAAAATACGGAGGAAAGAAGGTAAAAAAATAATGGATAAAAATGTAAAAAAATATATCCAGCAAACCGGGATTGAAAAAGATCCCTTAGCTTTGAATATGACTCGGGAACAAATCCCAAGTGTTTTATTGATGAATGACGCACAGAAGTTCATTGATGAAATTGCGGTGCTTGTCACTTCAGGAAAACGTATCTGTATTATTGGAGACTATGATACAGATGGTGTGAGTTCTACATCATCACAGTATCGATTCTTGTTGCTTGCAATCAAGTATCTTAACGAAAAACTGGATAATCCTAACCCTGCGAAGGTTATGTATTATATTCCTCACCGTTTCGAAGATGGTTATGGTATAACGCCAAAAGTTATCGATAAGGTGTTATTGCGTAATCCAAAAACAGATGTTCTTATCACCTGTGATAATGGTATCGTAGCATTTGAAGCTGCTGAATACGCAAAACAAAAAGGTTTGAAATTGCTTATTACTGACCACCACTTACCACTTGATAATGGTAAGTTGCCAGAAGCAGACATTATCGTTAACCCTAACCGTTTAGATGATGATTACCCGTTCAAGGGTATTTCTGGAACAGTTGTAGTTTACAAACTCTTCTGTGAATTTGCAAAGCAATACTGTCCTGAACATCTTGAAGAATTTGAATCGTTTGTGGATTTTGCTGGTATCTCTGTTATTTCTGACGTTATGAATGTAACTTATGAAAACCGGGTTTACCTAAAAGAAGCTTTGGATATCTTTAATAATCAAAGCAAACACAAACTTCGATTTGGCTGGGTTGCTATGATTGAGTCATTGCGTCGCTCTAAAAAGTTAGAAGCGGATCACGTATTTACTGAAAAGGATTTCGGTTTCTTATTCTCACCAATGTTGAATGCGCAAAGTCGTGTATTTGGTGACGCCAGTGCAGGAGTTGAAACGTTCTTGTCAACAAGCACTGCTGAAGTTCGTGAAAAAGCTGAATTTCTTATTAGTGTAAATGAAAAACGTAAGCAGATTTCTAACGAAGCGTTTGCACGTGCCAACGAAACGGATCATACTGGAAAATCATCCATTGTTATTCGTGATGATTTGTTGGGCGATGGGTTTATTGGTCTTGTGGCTGGAAAAATTACAGAAAAGTACAACCGTCCTTCTGTAGTATTTACAGAAAGCCACAATGATGTTCTGAAAGGTTCCGCTCGTTGTCCTGAAGGTTTCAATCTTATTGAAAATCTAGGGGTTATTCGTGATTTAACTATCAAGATGGGTGGACACTCAGGGGCTGCTGGTTTATCAATTCCAACGAAAAATTTGGATGAGTTTACTGAAAGACTAAGCAAGCAATTTGATAAGGTTATTCCAGAAGATTATTCTAATAAAAAGATCCCAGACCTTAACTTGAAACCATCCGAAGTGAATATTGATTTCTTGCGTGATTTGAATACATACGCACCATTTGGTGCTGGCTTCCAATATCCAGTTGTAGAAGTTAAAAACTTAATTGTTGACCAAGTTAAAGAAATGGGCAAGGCAAATAAGGGTGAATTGAAACCTCACTTGAAATACCTTACAAAAGAAGGTATCGACATCGTTGTGTGGAACGCACCAGATGAGCTTCCTCGTGAAGTGGAGCCTGGAACGAAATTCTCTGCAATTGGTGTTCCCGAAATCAACAACTTTTTGGGTCAGGTGTCTGTTCAAATGGTATGCTCACCAAATAATATCGAATTTTAAAAAAGGGGTTCATCCTCTTTTTTTATTGATTTTTACTTCATTTTGTGCTAAAATGATAAAAAAGGAGCGTGTAAAATATGGTTTTAAAAACAGAAGATTTGAATTTTTTTCTTTAACAGATACAACCTTTTATAAAAAAATCTTAAAGAATTACAGAAAGAAATTCAATCTAGAACAGATTCAGAATGGTTTGACTGGATTAATTCAAGAAAGTGTTGGGATAGAGAATTAAGAAGACAAACAAAAGATGGTTTATCCGGAAATTTGAGTGGATATAGTGATGGCATTTTTTGATTTTTTTCTATCTTAATAAATAACCTAGATTTAACAGTTAGTCTTATATTAAAAAGAAAACGAGAATGTAAATGTAACTTTATCAAAAAGTTAATGATGGCTTGTTGGATAAATTTGTAAATAGGAATACGTTATCTAATTCCAATTCTGATACCATATTTTTCAAATCAATTCACAACCTACATCATTAACGGATACAAGATTGCAAATCTTGATAGAAAATATTCAATTAAATATATTGATAAAAAAAGATGAAATCGGATTGGGTAATCTATCCTTTTTGATGAAAAAGATAATTCTAATTCGAAAAAAATTGTCATTTGTACGGTATGAACTTTTTCAAATAACTCTTTTTAATTTCGGAAACCATTTTTCCCTGATAAAGTATTTGATGAAATTTTTTTGCTGATTTCGCTTTTAGATTTTAGTCAAAATTTAGAACCTCAAAAGTCTGTTTTATTTAATGATGATAAAACAAATCTTTCCTTTAAAAAAATGTTATCAAATTTGAACGTCTATTGTGGCTTAATCATTATTATAGGCAGTCAACTTCTAAAAAAATAATGTTCTTTCCGATCTTCAAAAATTACAAGAATTTTTTTGTTAGTGAAAAAAATAATATTTTTATATACAAATATTTATCCATCAAAATCAGACGGAGATTTATCAAATGATTTTTTTCTGGTTTCTTGTGGAAAAATTATTGTTTTTTTCTATTGTTAGAGATAGTTTTAAAGGTGCAATAAACACTTCAATGTTTTTTTACAGATCAATCAATGGCTTGATGTCCCTTTTTTTCTACAGATGTGGTTTATACAAATCAATATAGTACATCAATGCCCTTTTCTTTGATTGAGCAAAAACAAATCCTTCTGGAACAGTTAGAGTATTATCATTCTGAATTTAACAAAGTTTTGAATAAGTACCACTTAAAAATTCTTAGAAAATATGATTTTTTTATACAAAGTCGGAAGAGTACCCTCAGTTAACCCAATCTTATATTTGAAAAGTGGAAACGTTTATCGAAAAAAACAGATATTTTTTTATAAAAAAATTCATTCTTTTGTAAATAAATTTCCATACCTTACAAAAATTTATCACTGTTAATAGCACATTGTTATTTGCATACATTAGTGATCAAGTAAGAAGACAATAAAAAAATATTTTTAAAAGAGGCTTATCCTCTTTTTTTGATTTGAAAAAAATATAAAAAAATGTGATATTCTAGAATATATATAAGAAAGGGGATTTGAATGGTTTTTAAAAACGTCTGAGAATAAAATAAATTCTATAACAGAAACAGATTTGTACAAAACCCTGAAACAGTTACAGAATGATATTAATACTAAAACAGATTCAGAATGGTTTGATTGGATTTCACCAAGAACAAATTGGGATTCTGATTTATATAATTTTAGATCCAACAGAAAGCTTGGAATAAATCTCAAAACTAAAAAAATTACAAATATTTAAAAACTGAAACTTTTTTTGTTTTTTTATTTCTTGGTTAATGGAATCGACTCTTCAGTTGATTTAATTTTTAAGAAAGAATCATTGTGATTTTTAATTACAATTTAGATTCAGATCATCTAATATTAGAACCTAAATATACAATGTCCCTTCCGTTTGCGGAGAATGTTTTTTTCAAGGAATATGTTTTTTTATAAAATAAACAACCATCGTGTTTCTATTGAAAAGAATGAAGATGATGACATTATAAAAAAATTTGGGTTACTATAATAAATGATTCTGGAAAAAGAACGTACCTTCCTTCTAAATAAAGAAAAAAATCAAACAGAATTTCTAAATATATATTTACAGATGATGTGTTTGATGAATTATTATTGACTGCAAGTTCAAACTTTGATATCAACCTTAAAACAAAAAGATGTTTCTGATTTTTTTAATTGAAAATTCATTCTGTAGATATAAAGATATAACAACCCTTGAAAAAAATTTATCCTTTTGAAAAGTTATTATACTTACAATTCAAAAAAATGCTAAAAAAATAATGAAGAAAAAAATTAACACTTTTTTTGTTTCTTCAGCGAAGAAGATTTTTTTACGAAAATAGAGGGTTTGAATTAAATCCAAAAAGAAAAATATTTCTAATTTATTTTTTTCTGGTTTGTTTTTAGAAAATTATTGTAATATATCAACAAATATGTTCGGATTTCCAAAAAGTAAAAACACCATTCTTTTTTTAAACGAAATCCCCTCACATATCTCGGAATACTTTTTTTATAAGGTAAATATAAAGGAAGATTCGCAATTTTATTTATCCCCATCTGAACAAAAAAACAAATAATTATTAGACAATTATTGTTTTTATAAAAATGAATTTTCACAGATATTAAAACAATCAACATCTGAAATTTTTTTACAGAAGGTAATTGATATATATCAATCAGGAACGATACCTTCTATTAACCAGATGATTCTTGACAAAACAAAATCAATCTATGAAAAAAAGAAACCGGTTTGAGATTTTTGGATTTCTAAGTTCCCCAAATTAAGTAATTTATTGATTACAAAAAGTTCAAGTTTGTTAATAAAAACTGATGATAGAAGTCGAAAGATTTTTGATTTCGTTAGTTAAAAGCCTAATATTATACAAAAACTACATTTTTTTGATATTATATAATAACTACAAATTTAAGGAGGTTGGAATAAATGCCTATTATCTCAAAAAAATTCACTTATTTTTAAAAAGAAGGCCTTGCTCGTAGACGGGTTAAGTTTCAAGAAGAGTATTCTCACGACGGAAGGTTGAGATTTGATATTGCAATTTTTTCTGGAGATGGGCCATCAAGAACAGAACTTGTTTGTTTAATCGAGTATGATGGAGAACAACATTATACAGATAAGGTTTTATTTGGAGATAGTCAATTAAAGGAAAGAGATAAAGAAAAAGAGAATTGGTGTGAAAAGAATGATATTCCATTAATTCGAATTAGAGAGAAAGACTATCCCTCTCCTGAATCAATTTATAATTTTCTAGATTCTAAATTAATTCCAGCTCTACCATTATCATCTTTACTACCTCCAGACCGTAATTTTTTTCTGAAATTCAATCAGAAAAAAATTGGTCAACGTGTGGTGGAATTGAATTCTCTAAATCAAGAAAATTATTCAATAAAAGATATTGCTCAGTTATTAAACTATTCTACTGGATATATTTCAGACAGGATAAGGAATTTCGCTTGGTTTAGTAACTGGTCAGGGAAGTCAAATTTGGAAATTACACCTTATTCTATTGATAGAGAAGATCTTGTAAAAGGATTGGCGCAATTGCAATTTTTGATCGATGAGAATGGGAACCGGATTCCACCGTTAGATGATAGTCATCTTGCTGAAATTATTTCAGCGTTTAATCAAACTGAAACAAAAAAAGAAAAAATGTTACTAATTTGTAATAAATACAGACACAATAAAAACAATAAAATTAAGGATAGTATGGTTGAAGTCTTAACTAACCCTACTACACACGAAGCAGTTAGAAAGATATTAACAGATGACTTTCATACTGTTGTATTTTATGGTTCAAGTCAAATAAAAAATGAAGAACTTGACATTTTAGAAAATTCGTGCGATAATATAGAGTGTGAGTTTGTTAGATTGGAGGATCATTTTGAAAAATAAAAACAAACGAAAATTAGTTATCGGAATTTTGGTATCATTCTCAGTAGTATTAGCAACACTAATTGTTTTGGTGAATGAACACCAACGAAAGGTTCGCCTAAATGAGGCACAGACTGTTTTAACTGAAGAAACAGATCGTGTAAAAACTGAAACAAGTGAAATTGAAGAAAATCACAACAAAGTTCAGACCGAACTAAAAGACGCCGAAACTAAGAAAACGGAAGTTGAAAATCAATTATCCGAGAAGAAGACAAGCGTTGATGGGCTTGAACAGAAGAAAAAAGAATTGGAAGAGAAACTTGGGGGTGAATAGTTATTTTTAGTAAGAAGAAAATTGTAGCTGGATTGACAACTGTTGTTGCTGTTTCAAGTGTTTTTATTGGAAGCAGAATTGTAGACGCAGATTCTACTGTCACAATTCCAGATGATATTCGTGAAAAAATTGAAACACTAAAGGTTGATATTGATCATCCAGAACTAAAAGACGAAAAAGAAACCTTAAGCAACCTTGCTTTGAAACAGGCAGTTGCTAGTCAAAACCTTGAGTCAACAAAGAAAACTGTTACTAAGGTTAAAGAAGATACGAAAAAGGCGGAAGATGATCTATCTGCCGCTACTAAATCAGAAGAAGAACTTCAAAAAGAAATTCAGGAATTAGAGAAGAAAGTTAAAGATAAAGAAGAAAAAGCAGCAAAAGAAGCCCAAAAGGCGAAAGCTGAACAGCAATCTTCTGCAAATTATTCTTCTCAAAATTCAGAAGAGTCTTATACAGCTCCCGCTTCAACAGGAACTGGTAGTCCTTATTTTGGTGCAGATGGATTGCTTGTTGAGTCTGCAACAGCCAGAGCTCAAGAAGTTATTAACCTTCTACTTGGTATTCCTGGACACGCAAATGGATCTTGGTATCACGCTCAGTACGGAGTTGACGCAAAGATTAATGCTTTGTCTGTGGAAGAAGCTGTGTTCGTTATCCACAGAATTGAAGGCGCTGGTTTTGGACAAACCGGTGACGGATATGCAGGATATGACACGCCATCATCACACCGAAACTTCATCAACAATCAAGTAAATAACCGATTCGGTGGCGACATTTGGGCACTTCTTCGTTCTTGGGGAACTTACAGCTACGGTGGATATTAATCAAACAAAAAGAGGTTTATCAAACCTCTTTTTTAATATAAACTTTCTTTGAGTGAGTTTTGCAAATCTGTAAGAGCTTGCTCTTTTTGTTTTTGAATCCGGTTAGACAATGATTTCCACTTAGAATGTTCCAGATTTGATTTATTTTCTGAAACAATTCTAGAGGCCATAATTGACTGCAACAGTTTTCCAGAATAAGTAATAACTTCAGGAGAGAATCCGTTCGTTGTATTTTCATCACTGAAATTATTCAAAGAATCAAAGATGATTTTCTCTACAATTACTCCAGTTGGTTGAAAATTCTGCAATTCTTCAAGAGTCACCAAGTGATAAACATTCTTAATCCTTTTTTTCTTTTTGAATTGATTCAATTAAAACAACAATATTTTTTTAAAGTTGTTTTTTTGCTGTATGTTTTGAAAGATCCAAACTTTTAGACAATTCTTTAATTGTTTCTAAGTCAAATCCTTTCAATAATCCTTCAAAAAAATATTAGCAATGATATTCCCAACTTTCACTTCTTTTTGTTTTATTTTTTTAGACATTATTTTTCCTTCTTTCTTTTTTTATTAATTTTTTTATAAAAATTATATAGTATTGACTGGCCTTGAGAAAAAAATGATATAATAGTTTTTATTAAAAAAAGCAAAGGAGTAATCGTTTTTGAAATCTGAAAAAAATTAACAAACGGTCTAGAAAAAAACGAAAGGTTATCAACAGCAAATCTGATTTCTCACTTCCTGAAACCAGTGAGAATCGAAGATATGCAAGAAAATTCAAAAAAACCTATTTGATAAAAAGAAAAATTATTTGATAGATTGTCTCTATTTTTTTGTTTTTAATTGGTGTTTTTACCTTCGTACTTTTATTTATACATCTAAGGAGCCGGTATTGAAATTTATTGGTGTTCAATCCCCGGAATCAATCGCAAATAATTCAAATGTTTCTATTTTACTAATTACTGTAACTGTGTTAGGAGTTATCCTTCTTCAGTTGTCTAAGCCCAAAGTACCATCTGAACTTACACCAGAAGAGGAACTTGGTTTGCAACTTTATTTAAAAAAAGAAATAATCAAGAATTTGAAATTCAAAAAAAGTTATTGTTGATGGTGAAGTTGTTAGAGTTAAAAGTGGAGAAAATTCTTCCATCTTTGTCAAATACTTTTCTGATGATCCTAATATCAAAGACAAAGAAATCGAAATTCCTATTGGTAATTTAGAGGTTTCAGAGAAAATCCTTAATTATCCTGTAAGACAAAGAATGGTGTTTATTGATTATCCAAAAATTGGATCTATTCTAGCAAGTGATAAAATTATCGTCTCTAAAAAATTGTATACACAAGAAAAACTAACCCTAAAGGATATAGATCTCCTTATTAAGCGTGATAAGAGTGGAAAACACTACAACATTTTTGGTAAATCAATAAAAACAAAAAAGGAGTTTTAGACTCCTTTTTTATTATCTGTAATAGTATGATTCGAGTTCCATATCCATAGCGTGTTGCTCGTTAAACTCATCCAAGATAACATTCTCGAGGTTTAGGATTCCTGCGAACTCAACGTCAAGTAAATCCTTGTAGGATGATAAAAGTTCCACAACATCACACCAAAACTCGGCAATTTCAACTTGAGTGTTTTCAGAATATTCCTTGTAATATTCTAGTATAGTTGCTGCTCATCTTCTGGTAAACAAATTGGAACGTAAAGGTTGTTTTCTGATAAGTGCTGTTCGAAGTAACTCAATCGACTTTCATCATAATAATCTGAAAGCTCGGCTAGTTCACCTGCATTACCATCTGTAATTTTTACAGTTAAGTTTTTATTTTCCTTAATCAAATCAAGGAAAGATACAGCTTCAATAAAATCAGAATGTTCAAATAAAACCTTTTCTCCTTTTTCTAGAAGTTTTTTTGCAACAAACAATTCGAGATCAGATTTCCCAACAAATTGATACTGATTATCAAAGAAGAACTTCGAGCTAATCTCATCAAACTTATCATCCCAAATGTGAAGATCCGGGTTTAGGTTGTAGAGATAAGAAAGCTCCTGATTATCATCTTTAAAAATTTTATAACAATTATTCAGAAACTCTTTTGAATAGTCAGAACCAAATAGCTCTTTGATAAAACCGCCATTATCTTTCTTCGAGAAGAAACATTGATAATGATGAACATCGTAAACTCCGGAAAAAAACCTTCGAGAGTTAGCTGATCCAATTCAACTTTTAATAAATTCGTTAGATGTTTGTAGAACGGATGTTCTAAATTTAATTCATCAAAGATGTTTTTGTTTCCGGATTGCTGAACCTTTTTTAGAAGACTCTTCAAAAGAGTGTTTTCTTTTGATTTAAAATTTTCTCCGCTAATAGACTCGAAGAATGAAATTCCCCAATAAGAGTCGATTAAAAGATTATTATTAATAATATCTTTTTCAACCACACTTTTAATTTTTTCTTTAAACTTTGGTTTCGGAGTTTTATCTAAAAACTCTCCGTCTTGAAGTCGAAAAAAAGAGGGATCAGGTCGGCGTCGAACATACCTGAATAAAAATCACGAAATTTCCTATCAAATGTTGATTCACTAGATAAGAAAAACTCATCTTTACTGATAGAATAAACTAGGACGTAAACCTTTGCAACTCTAAAAGGATTATCCCGTAACACCTTATCATCATCAAGATCCTTGATTAACTTTTTAATTAATTCGGGAAAGAAATCTGAAAAATTCTTTGTACTAATCATCTTTAATCCTCCCAAAATCCAAAGTTTTGATTTTCTGACACGAATGATTCATACGGAGCACCGTGAAACATAGTGTCAGGATCCATTGGGTTGATATCGTCAAGATACTTTTGATTGAACTTTTTGGATTTTTCCAAAAAAGCAATAAACTTCTTGAATTTTTCAGTTTCTTGAACTTGGCAGGTATCACTTTTAAGTGAAAGTAGATAATTGTGCTTTTCAAACTTGCTTTCGATATTACAGAATGGAGATTTGTCTTCATCCAACAATTCCAAGTCGTTGTAGTTGATGTCAAGAACAAGAACCACATCTTCCGTTTGAACCTTAATCTCCGACTCAAGATTATCCTTATTAAAATTTAAATTTAAAATTTTAATATTCATTAATTTTCCTTCTTTCTGAAGCTACAACAGTAGCTATTATTTTTTTCTTAAATTATAGTAGAGAGAAGAACTAGCTGAATTATTGACAGAATTGATTTTTTTGTTATTATTTTTAAGTAGAAAAAAAACAAGTAATGAGTAGTTTTTGAAAGATTGGGTGAAGGTTTTTGGTATTAAAGTCAATAAAAAGAAAATAACATCACAAATTTTTTTAATAGAGAAAATAAAGTTAAGTTTGGATAATGTCCTTCTTTTTTTGTGATGAAAGAAAGGATGATGAATCGCTTGAAATTCTATTAAATTTTTAAGAAAAAAACCAAATTGAGGTATATCAAACAAGAGATATAAAACCTGACCGTTTATACACCTCAAGTGAAGGCAGAGAGTGGGTTGATGAAAAATTCAACTATAAAAAAACGGGTCTGTTTCAGATTACATTATTTTTGAGTGGTGGATTCTTAGCAATCAATTTGGATATCCATTCTGATGTCAATATTTTACCCTTTAAAAAGAGTATGTACTCTATTTTTATCAAGGAAATAATGTTGCCGGAAATCGCTTTATGTGGAGTTTATACTTATTACAATAAATCTGAAATTAGTGGACGTTTTTTTGATGGTTTTATCAATAACTATTTTTATATATCTACATTATTTCACCACTACGGAGAAATCCCACAAGAATTTAATTTTGTGTTAGAGGATATGTTTTCAGAGGAAACAAAAAGCGGATATTACAAAGTTGTAGAATTGTATAAAAAGTCAATTGATAAATGGGACAATCTTCAGGTAAAAATGGAATGTTTTTATAGTCTACTAAGTGTATTTACGAAAAACAGCACACGTTCTTCTCGTTGGCTCACAAGAGAGTTTTGTAAAATAGCAAACAACTTTACAAAAGAAGAAAAGGATATTCTTTTTGAATTGGCAATTTATGAGTTGGTTGATATTTCTGTGCACGATGTGGAGGATCCTTATTCAAGTGTAGCAAGAACTTATCACATTAATTACAAACTTTTTTACACGATTGAAAATATTTGTGGAGAGAAATTATCAAATATTTTGCCAGACAATTTAAAAAACAAATTGTTATCTTTTAGAACGTTATCAGACTTATCTAACAATTCCTTCCCAGTTTATTTTTCTACTGATAAGAATAATGAAATAATTGAAAGAGCTATGGAAAGACATCAACGTCTACTCGTTGATGATGGATATAAAAAAAGATGATTTAATATCAGGCAAAAATTTTTGGCACTTATTTATCGATATAGTCTAAACCTAAAATTAACACAAATTCTAACTTCAACAGATTTTTTTCTAAAAAAATAGACTCAGATTTGAAACTATAAACTCATTTTTATGATACATACTTCAAATTTTTTTAATCGAATATTTTTGGTAAAGATCTGAACCCCAAATCTGTCGTTATCACAGTTCCTTCTGGTTTGATTAACGTATATAATTCAAACCATACTTTTTTTAAACTTTTTAATCTCCTTTAGAGATGTAGATAATGTTATTATTGAATCAATTGACTTCAGATCTGTACCTATTGAAGATGAGAGACGTGAGAAACTACTGAATAGTAAATATAACTGCAATAAAAACGTATCAATTTCATCTGAAATAATTCCAGTATCTCCAATCGATATTAACATCAATCAATTAATCCAATAAAATAATGCTTTGTAACAATTCTGTAATTTGCACAGAATTGTTTTTTTTGTAAAAATAGTAACAGTGATAAAATTGAAAGTATTTTTGAAATTTGAATAGTAATTTTGCAAAAGGGATCATCTAGGTTTATCAACAAACTTGTGCTCTGACTATGTAAATCCTGAAGATTACCTATAATTTCTGAAATTAATATAGGAAGGTGAGTTATTCTGAAATTAAGAAAGATACTATTAACATCTGCAACACTTGCAGTCGCCAGTTTTTTATATTCTGATTCAGTTACAGCGAATAATAAATCTGAAGTTTTTGTTTTGGAAACGTACTCTCAGCACCCTATCAGTAAATCTGATGTTGCTGAATTTGATTTCGACGAAGTAAAGGATAAAGGAATTGCTGATATTTCTGGATTGAATTTAAAAAGTAATGCAGATAATATAAAATTGAAAATTGAACAATCCTGGTCAAAAGCAGAGGTTAGTTCATTAGTGAATAAGGCGGTTATTCTCTCAAACGAAAACACAAAGAAAGATAAGGAAGAGGAGGAACGAATTGAGCAAGAAAAGAAAAAAGCAGACGAAGCTAACAAGAGGAAAGCGGAGGAAGCTCAAAAAGAAGCTGAAAGAATTGCAGGAAATTCAAAAGAAAATCAAGGAAATTCGCAATCAGTGGGTTCTCAAAGACAAGGATCGCACATCTCTGGAACGAAAGCGTTTAGAGCTGATCAAGCTAAAGAAGCATTTGAACAAATTGTAATCGATCTTGGGGTTAGTGATTCCGAAAAGGCTATTTGGTCAGATATCATCACAAGAGAGTCTGGTTGGAATGTTTATGCAACCAACCCCTCAAGTGGTGCTTACGGACTACCACAAAGTTTGCCGGGAAATAAAATGGCTAGTGTTGGCGATGATTACCTTACAAACCCTTACACCCAGTTGATGTGGATGTACAAATACGTTCACGAAAGATACGGATCTTTTGCTGGTGTAAATTGGTACTCTCGTGGCTGGTACTAAAAAAGACCCTTAGGGGTCTTTTTTCTTGAAATAATAATAGATTGAGTTACAAACCCAATTCTGTTACAATAAAATAAAGCTGTTATATTTGACGTACTCCCGTGACTAAAATCACAGGATTCCCATTTAGACCTTACTAAATGCGCCCAGTTCTCGTCTTTTGTTTTGTAAATCAAAAACGACTGTCTTATCGACAATGACCTGCTTCGGATAAAGACCCAATCTCGGTATGTGTCTGAGCATTGGAAGTTTTACAAGAAGATGTTGTCTCTAGCGAGATTATATCTTTTGCTCTTGTGCAATAACAAAGGAGCTTCAGTCCCTCGGGTTTTATTGTCTTTTCCTTGACAGTTATTTCATCTAATTTTTAAATACTATTATCTTTAAAACCATTATATCATATTTCATTAAAAAAAGTCAATAGGAATATAAAAAAATATTAAAAAAATAATTTTTCAAAAAAAGAAAAAAACAGAATATTTACCAATTTCATTGCCACTGAAGTTTGCTCCATATAGTATTGTGAAGATACAACAGTGGTTGTTATTTCAAAAAGAAACCGTTCTTGAATACGTTAAAAATCAACACACAAAAGAATCAATTTGGCGCTGATTCCTCTCGGAGTTGAAACCTCGAGTTTTTCTCAGACTATTTATATAAAGCTGAGAGGTTTTTACTTAAATAAATTAAGAGAAATTTTAATTTTTAACTGCAATAATTTCAGATGTAGTGCTGGCGACTGAAATAATTTTTAGGAAATATTTTGGTGAATCTGAGGTTAATTCAGAAAAGAAATCTATTCTGAAAGAAATTCAGGAAACAAATTTAAAGAATATTGAGGTGATTCAGGGTGGTTCTTGACTCAATTTCATTATTATATAATTTTTAGAAAAAAATAATCTCATTGTTGAGATTTTTAGAAAGAAGGTTTATATTTTTATGATTAAATCATCAGATTTTTAATGGTATTGAAAAACAAAGAAAAAACAAAGGTTTCATTGAGTGGGTGAGATCCATCTCTAAATTTATTTCAGACGATGATGTTTTACTGAAAAAATTAAAGGACGATCTACTTCTACCTGTAACAAGAGAAGTGGAAAGCGTCCGCTCTGAATTAAATAAAGGACGAGTGAATAAATATTATCAGAATCAGAGATCCGTTGTCGTTGATTTTTTAAGAAGCGGCGTTGCGGATAAGGAATTTGACTTAATTGTTGAATACTTGTGGGAAGTTGCGGATTGCGTTCTCGATACGTATAACAATGATTTTCACAGCAATATTTATGATATAAAACAAAAATATCGTGGACTAATTAGTAAGAAAACCTTAAAGCAGTTCGACGCTATCGTTAGCGAAGCTGAAAGTAGTGTCGCACTGGGAGGATTTGAAGATATTTTTAACCCGTTGGATTATTTGATTAGAGGTGCAAAGATAACCTCAAAAATTCATCCTTTTGATTTTTATTCTTACATTATTTTTGATAAAAATCAAAATAAGTTTCTACTTCAACACCCAGGCGGAACAATTTTTGGTCAAAACTTGCCATCAGGTTTAGTTTTGAGTGATCCAATCAAATCAAAATGCGAAGAAGATTCTTTCGATACTGATGATTCGAAAGAGGGGGGTGTTTTACTAGACAATGATGAATTTGTCGTGATTGGTCAAAAAGAAATGCTCGGATACATTGATAAGTTTTTTACAAACCTAATTCAAAACAAAAGAACTTTTAAACCGGGTCAACTTCCCGTTGTAACGCAAAACAATCTTTCAATTTGGAAAATTTTATTTAACGATCGTGATTACGTGAATTATCGAAAACAGTATTTTATTGCCTGTTTCAATTTAATTTTTGAACGAATCTCTCCAGATGAGTTTTTGGAGCGGTTAGTTCCACTTATTAAAAATTCAGTATCGTCTTATTCGGTTGCAACCTTAGAAGATGATTGGAAGGAGAATAAATCAATTTCTGATGATTTACCGTATGGGATGTTCGGAGAAGAATCTAAAGGTGAATGTTTTAATTGCCAAGATGAACTTTACTGTTTAGCTTGCTAGATACAGATTTAAAATCTAAAAAAGAGTATCCCTAAATAATATTAGGGATACTCTTTATGGATTCTTCTTATCTATAATTTAAAAAAATAAAAAAATCCTATTAATAGGTAGAAAAGAGGGACCTTAAAATGTCTAAAAACAAATATCGCCACAAAGCTATTGCAAAATCAGTGATTAACTCCTCCCCTAAATCTCCGAACGGGATGTTAAAAACAGATGAAATTATTCGAGAAGAACTTTATTCTAGTATGATTCTTCGGACAGAACAAACTAGTAAGGTTCAATTTCCGGAAGATTTTCTTGGAAGTAAATTCATTCCATTCTTGGATATTTTTGTTACAGATGTTCGTTTTAATGGTAAACGAACTGGTGTTTATAAAAAACTTATTCGTAACATAAAGCTAGTTCAACCCAATAAGCGTATGGACTATGTTGTCAGTGTTGTTGATGAAGTTTTGAAAAAAGTCAAGTTGCTTGGACTTGATCTTGATGGACGAGTTTAAATCACGGATCGCAAAGATGATCTATTAAAATAAAAAAGAGAGTTATTAAACTCTCTTTTATTGTTTTCTAAAAAATTGACCAAAAAAGTCGATAACTTGTTGTAGGAAATTTTTACCTTGGTTAAAACCACCTTGAATTTCATCACCACGTTTTTTTACTGTATCACGAACAGACCTTGCATTTTCCTGCAATTCTTTCAGTTTGTCACCCTCAATAACTCCAGTTGTGTCAGACTCTTCAATGTCAGCAGTTATCGTATCACGATTATTTGTAGTTGCCTCTGAATAAGGTGTTGCCTTACCGGTTTTATAATCAATTTGATAACCTGGATAGAAATTATCAATCGTTACTGAAGTAAACTCATCAGCTTCTTCATTTTGTGATCCAATACCTTCTAGTTTTGGATCTGGTAATTTGATACGGATAGGATTTCCTTGTTTATCTAGCCCACGAAAACGCAAGGTAATACTGCGAGGGTATTGATCGAGTGAACTATCATAATTCGCTGTTACAATATACTCAATGTAATAGTTTGGGTGAAGGTAGAGCCAGTTATCAAGTGCGTTGTCGTTTGAACTCTTCATTCCACCCTCAAAGTATGTCATCAATTTTTGATTTGTATAAGATGTCTGTCCTACAATATTATCGGAAACGTTTGATGGGTTTCCAGCAAACTGATTACCAATTAGGTGTCCACGATCCCACAGATAGGTCTTCGGATCTAACTTTTGATTTTTCCACTTACCTTTTAGGTTTGTTGGCTCCTCCGGTTTACCAACACGTTTTCCTTCTTGAAAACCATCGTTACCAATAAAGGTTGACTTGTAAGGGCGACCATAATCGTCTAATTGTGTGTGAAGGAGGTTTTTCTTTTTCTTAATCACATTCTGTACGTTCACTTCTGAAGCAGTACTAGTACGAACGGTATCAGCTTTAATTGATACAGCAGGTAATAATGCAGCTGATAGAATTACAGCAGTGATAATTTGTTTTGTTTTATTCATCAGGTTTTGATCCTCTCATTTTTTTCTTCTCTTATTTTTAAGTATATCATAATTTTTTTCTATATTTACAATTAATTTTTAAAAAAACAATTGACAGATCTCGTTCTTTTTTTGATAAAATCATAGATGTCGGCAAGATTGCTAGACGGAAATGGTTACGTTAAAGACTCAATTTTTTTATTGAGTTTTTTCTTTTATAATTTAAGAAAATATTCATATAGAAAGAAGGAACAGTATGGTTTTAAAGAGTGAGAGTGTCGAATCATCTGATTTTATGTACCTCGAGTACGCCAACCGAATCGTCAAATCCTTGGATCAAGATGATGATTGGAATGTTTGGTTTGAGTTTTATTTTGGTGACACATACGATGTCGTTATCAATTTGCAAGAAAAAAAGATCAGTTTTGTTAATAGTTATTTTCAAGAGGCTTATATGCACCCGGAAAAACATTTTGAAAATCCAGGCATAATTTACAAAGGCTTGTATCTTAAGGGTTTTGAGTTTCCGAATACAGTAGAAGATGATCACAAGAACTATTCTAATACTGATTGTATTGAATTTGTTAAGGACTATATTCTTAGAGCTTTCTTTGTAAGGGAGTCACCTGAATACCAATATCATTTTGGTTTTCAGGATCGTCTTATTTGTTCAAGTGACTTTGAGGTTATAAAAGATTTGAACTTCAAAAAGTTACTCTTTGAACAAACAGAATCTGAAGATAAGGTTATAAAAGAAATCGCTATTAATAGTTTTAAAACGATGATTTATAATGATCCTAAAAAGTTACTGGAAATTTACTTTTATATCAACAAGCACGACACTTTTTAGTTTGCAATTTCCGATAAGTTGTTTTTAAAGATTTTTTTGGAGTAGAATTTTTTTGTTAGAAAAATATAGCTAAGTTTAAATTTGATGATTTAAATATCAAAAAGAGTGATTTGTTGCTTTATTCAAAAAAAGGACAACGGAGATTATCACCTTAAGGATTTGAGTAGTTATTTTTTTCCAAAAAAATAGAGAGCTGGTTTCTCAGAATACTTTTGAAGGACTGGATGATTTTTTTGTTTATCAATGATTTTTTTAGTTTTGATGATAAAAAAATCATTTATATTATCTGAATAATATTTTTCGCAGAATTTGTGGTTTGCAACATCAATAAACAAGTTTTTTTAGCAATTCAAAAATATAAGCAGGAAAGTGATTTTATTGTCGAAATGATTAAAGAGTCTCTATTAAAAAAATTTCTAGAAAAAGAAATAAGAAACGTAAATATGCTCCCAATCAAACACATTTTTTTCACTATTTCAAGAAAATAAAAACACTAAAAGCGAGTATTATCTCGCTTTTTTTCTATTATAATTTTTTTAAAAAAATAATTTTAAAGAAGGAAACAAAATGGTAATTGGTAAAAAAATTCAGGAAACAAAAAGAACTTTGTACTTAAAAATATATCAAGGATATTATAAATTCTTTAGAGAATAAACCTGAAATTTGGTGTGTAGATGTTCGTGGGAGTTCTAATAATAAAAAAATTTATGCAGACGGATCTTTTTAGTATCATAGCGAATTTAGAAGAAAAGAAAAATTACTGTCTTTAAAAAGAAAATCTATTTCCAGTGAAGAACCAAAACTTTTTACTTGATATGGATGACTCAACTACAACTCTATGTCCAGAACTTTGGTTTGTGTTTGATGGACTAATGATATCAAATATTTTATTATTGGATCAATTAATTTGCACTTATGATTATAAGGCTTATGAAGATAAGATCAACTCTTCTGGAATATTTTCTATGGAGTGGGACAGTAAAGAAAATTTTGAATCTAAGATTCTTTCTGGACTCAAACTATTCTTATTCGACTCTATTTTTTTCAAATCGCTTTCACGAAAAAAAATATAAAAAAATGGTTTGGTATTCAACAAGATATTCTCTTTTCTGATTCAATTTCAGTTAAGTCTATTTTTTTACTCTCGAAGATTTCTTTGAGTCACAAAAAAAGATTTTGATAAAAAAACATTCTCGAAATTTTTAGGTGAAGAACTTTGTTTTGCTGATTAAGATAAAAAGGGAGAGTTTGAATAACTCTCTTTTCTGTTATAATTAAAGAAATTAAAAAATCTGGAACAACTCCAGTAGAAAGAAGGTACAGTCTGTGATTAGTACAGAGAATAATAAAGCTCTTGAAAAAGTTCAGAAAGAGAAGCTAGAAATTAAAGAGTTGGATAAAAAATTTAAAAATTTTGATAAGGATCCGGAATTTAAGGAATCTTTAGCGGAGGCCTTAATTTCAAAAATTGCAACAGATGAAACTGCTTCCAATTTTTATGATTTTTATAAATCAGAGGTAACGAAATACAATGGATTGTGTCGTGAATTTTTAGAAAAATCAAGATCGATGACTGATGACGAAAAAGACTTGTTTTGGTCTGTGATTGCTTCAATAATTCGACTCGTACACACAATGTACAATGAAGATTATGACGAAGGTTTTGATTTATATTTAGAATCTGAGAAGTCTGGAAATATAGCATACAAAAATTACGGGAAGTTTATTTGTGACTGGATTTGTGAAAACAAAAACGAAATATTTTCAAAGAATGAGTTGGATTTTATAGCTCCACACTTTGTTTATGACTCGGGTGATGGGATACAAAATTTAGTCTCTGAGATCGAGAATGAAGTTGTTGTTGAAGATATTATCGATGAACCTTTATCATTTTTTGGTTTTTTGAGTGGGTTATTTGCCGATGTACGTATTTATTCACAAAAAAACGAGGTGGATGAATTATCCTTCTCAGATAAAAAGGGAGTTACAAGTTTTGACTTCAAAAATCTAGCCCCAATCGGATTTGCAGATTTTATTGATCTTCAAAGCCTACCAGAGGATAAAATTGAAGATCGTCTTATAAAATCAAAAAAATATAGATTACTGTTTGGAAAATACTTCCGCTTCATTATCAGCTATATCCGTTATCCTGATTGTGGCGGAACCGAAGAAGTCCGGGCTAAACTGAAGGAGCGATTCTTATCCGATCCTGACCTTAAAGAATTTTTGAGTGATGAACTGGAGCTTTACACTAAAGGTCTTTTAAACCAGAACAAGTATAAGTTCTATCCTTTATCAAGTTGATTTATTAAGCGGGGAACTATCCCTGCTTTTTCTTTTATAATTTAAGAAAAATACAACTGAAATTATTTCAGTAGAAAGAGCAACAAAACAGGGTTGAAAATATTGACAAATATACTAATATGTGTCATAATATACTTATGATTAAATTGTTAAATTGAATGATGTGGCTTCCTGTTCGGGTTTTTACCTAAAAAAACTTACAATGATGGGATATCGAATAGTATAAGAAGGGGTTTCTTTAAAATGAAAGCTTACAAAACAGAAATAGACCCAACAAAACCTCAAATCGAGCTGATACATAAAACTTTCGGATGTACTCGTTACATTTATAATAAGTTTGTATTTGAAAACTTGGAAAATCTACGATTAGGCAATAAGTTCATATCTGCTTTTGATTATTCAAAGAGAACCAATAATGATCCTGAAACTCCAAGTTGGTTGAAGGAGGTTCCAAGTAAAGCAATAAAACAGTCTTTAATTTATGCTGATCGTGCTTTTAGAGATTATTTTTCTAAACGTAAAGGGAAGCCAAAGTTTAAAAAGAAAGGCTCAAATGAAATTTTTTACCTTATCGGCACCATAAAAGTTGAGCGCCATCGTATATTTGTGCCAGTTTTAAAATGGATAAAGTTGAAAGAATTTGGGTATATTCCCCCAAATATTAGTTCTGTAACTATATCTATGAAAAACGGAAGATATTATATTTCTTGCTTATGTAAAGATGAAGTAGATGAGCGTATTCCCTTATCAGACTATATTATGGGGATCGATTTTGGTCTGAAAAATCAATTTATCACAGAGGATAGGGTTGTGCCTTCTATTAATCGAACTTTAAGCATTAAAAAACTAGAACAACGTTTACGTCGAGAGCAGAGAAAACTTTCTCGGAAATATGAAGCGAATATGGTTGATAAGGTTTATTATAAAATGGGAGCCAAAAAGGGTCAACTTAAGTCTTACAAGTTGTTGAAACCTTTATCTGAGTGCAAGAACATTGAAAAGCAGAAATTGAAAGTGGCTCGTGTTTATGATCGTTTAACTCGTATTCGGACGGAATATAATCAACAAGCACTACATTCTTTAGTTTTAGAGCGAAAACCAAGCTCTATTGTTATAGAAGACTTAGCAGTGCGTAATTTGATGAAAAACCGTCATTTGAGTAAAGCTATCTCAAAGGCTCAGTGGTATCAAAGCCGTTTATACTTAAAAAACCTATGTAAAAAGTTAGGTATAGAACTAAGATTGGTAGATAGATTTTACCCTTCTAGCAAACTATGTTCTGATTGTGGTTTTAAGTATAAAGATTTAAAACTTAGTGAAAGGTTTTGGACTTGTTCTAATTGTGGTAGTGAACACGATAGAGATGTGAATGCTGCTATCAATTTAGGACAATGTAAACAATATACTGTGTTGACTACAGTTTAAAAATTGTCACTACCGTGGGTTACACGGGAAGTTAAGCTTGTGGACTGTTATATCAAATGAGAGTAGACATTACATTTTAAAGTGTGAAGACAAAATCAGACAGGTTGAAGCAAGAAGAATTTCTAAAAATAATTTAGAAAGAGTCATAAAATATACATTTTAGTATATTTTATGTAACAGGGAATGACTGTGATTAATACAGAAAATAACGAATCTGTTCTGGATGTTATTCAGAAGAAAGAATTTATTAAAAATATATATTCTAAAATTGTAAATTTAGAAAATGAAGTTGAGTTTGGTGAGTCTTTAACCTCTGCTACCTTAAAAAATGTAAAAAAGGGTTATGATTATCAGAGGTATGTAAAATTAACAAATGAAAAACTAAATCTTAATCCATCTTTTTCGAAAAAGTTCTACCAATATTTCTGCTAATAAATCAAAGATATCTTTCTTTGAGGACGTTGCTATTAAAGCACTAAATATGGCAGATGATTCACGAGATTTATTCTGGTCTATGATTTACACCATCATAAAGTTGTCCGATACTATGCACAACAAGGATGAATTTGAAGCAACCCAGTTGTATCGAAATTGGGAAGGTTTTAAGGCTGAGATTGGTGGTTTTGGGAAATTTTCTGTAAAATGGATATCGGATCAAATTAAATTTTTATACTCAGAGGTAGAGATTTCTGAAGTTCTTACTGTTTTTGATTCAGATTATAATAATACTATTGACTATCTGGTTAAAAATATTGTAAAAAGGACAGAGACTGAATTACCATTCCAAGATCCTTGTTTAGTGAATCTTTTAGGAGGCTTGTTGGATTACATTCGTGTTTTTGTTGATCTAGAAAATATCGAATTTTCAAACATTAATCTCTGTGATGATAAATCAATCAAGTTTGATTTTGCTGAAATTGTAGCACCGTCATTTTGTGATATTCAAGATAATGGCTGCGATCCTTATAAAATTACAGGAAGAAAGATTTTTATTGGTAAATTCTTTCAATTGGTGCTCCAAGACATTTACCTTGATGGTTGTGAAATCGGCAGTGAAGATTGGAAATTGCTAAATAAATACAAGAAAAGATTTTTTTTAGATAAATATTTAATTGAATTTCTTAAGTCTAAAGTCGAAGAATACTCTAAAAAAATATTTACTTTAAAAAGGTTTAATAGTTTAAAGTTAAAGTGAGAATTCTCACTTTTTTTGTATAATTTTAAAAAAATTAATCAAAAAAAGAAAGAAGGAAAAATTAATGGTTAAGGAAATTAAAAAAAGCGATGTTGTTACATTCGACTTATTATACGAAGACTACTTAAAAAAAGGTAATTGGATATCTTGAGGATAAAGATTGCTGGAGAATTGAAGAAAAAAACCCAGGAAGCAAACTTATTGATAGTAAGAGTATTTTTTTATTTTAAATACCTCAAAAAGATTAGTAACCATTATATATTATCATAAGTATCAAAATTGTTATTTATCGAACGATCAACTTTTTTTATGGTCTTATCATCGAACAGCCGTCTTTGATTGATATCTCAAATAAGATTGGACTTTTAGATTATTTGAGATATAGAGTGTCAGATGAGTTGGTTTCCTGTTTTTTTAAAGAAAAACAAAAAAACACTGTTTAATCAAAAAAAGATAGAATTAAGGATTTAAAAAAACAATCAGTATGTTGAAATATTTGTGGTTAGACAAATCCGAGAGGAACAAATATGATCACAATATTTTTAAAAATTTGTGAAACATTATTCGAAAGCGATAATGTAAAAACACAGTTGCTGATAATATAGAGGATGTGGCGTTGTCTATTTTGAATAATGAGTTTGATAGAAATCCTAAATATCTAATTAGCGATTATGCAGGAGTTTTTTCAAAAGAAACGATACTTGAATCGTTTGGAACGCTTAAAGATCACACACTAAATATCGACTTTAGAAAATTCGATTGCATTTCTGATATTTATAATTTATTCTTCGCAAACAACAACTATTCAACTTCTGAAGAAGTCGAGTTTTTAAAAAGATTGTTTTGCTCATTCTTCTTTTCAAAAGTTAAAAAGCCTAACGATTCGTATGAATTTTATACGTTTAAGAATGAGTTTTTGCATTCCGTTGGACATTTATCATTTGAGTGTTCTGATTCAAGTTGCAAGCACGTTGACGGGGTGGACTTGGATTCTAATTTCGAGCATAACAAGCTCTTTGATGATTTGCAATTTTGCTTTAAGGAAGCCTTGCGTTTTCTTGCTGAGTCAGAAGAATCCCCTACCTTCAATATTCAATCAATTTCTACTTTAATGAATTTAAAATTCACATTCGATTTAAATTATGTCTCGTTAGAGGGTCTTGTTTTGAATACAAATTCTTGAAGAGCTTTGTGATACCGGTTTACAAGAATATAAAGGAAAAAACCGATTTGAAATTCGTATTCTCAGAACGATTAAGCTCATTAAGTCTGTTTCAAAACTGTGAAGTCTTAGACAAACAATTCTATCAAGGAACATACGATGAGAAAATTGTTTCAGAATTATTTTCTGTAATAGATGAAGTTATTAGTTCATTATCTGAAATTGTTGAAGAAGATAGATCTCAAGAAATTGAAATCCTAAAGGTAGATCTTTTACTATGGAAGAAAAAAAGTTTTCTTACTTTAACAAAGTTAATAAGAAAGAATTAATTCGCTTTATTTAATAAATAAAAAGAGAGGTTTTAAACCACTCTTTTTTTATATTCCTTTCATTAAAATAATCTAAGAACTACTATAATTTAAGAAATTTAATAAATCTGAATTTGATTCAGGAGAAAGAAGGAAATTATGAAACTTATAAAAACTAACAACGAAACTAAAACTGTTACAGCTCACTCTTTTGTATCTTGATTATATCAAGAAAGTGATTTTAGGGTTGAGTGATTTTACGAGTTGGACTTTCAAAACTGTATCTTTTGGAAATGTTGAACCGTATGAAATAAGTGAATACACACTAAACAATTCTTATGCAATTATTAATCTGTCCCAAAAAACAATCGAAATCAAATCACTTGGTGGCACAAAAAATTTGTATTTGTTTGATAATCAATTGCTTTATGGATTAACAATCAGACTCGAAAAAAATTAAAAAAAGATCTTCAAATAACTACGATTTTGTTTTATCTTTAAAGAATATGATTTCTGATGATTTAAGCAAATCATTTTGGGAAGGAGCCGAACCTTCTTTTTCTACACAAGAAGGGAAGTTTCAAAATTTAATTCCAATGAATATGTTTTTCTTATATCAATCCAAATTTTAAGGATAAAGATTTGTTTGATGGTGATATTTTGGAAATTATTAGAACTCTTTTTTTAGAAGAGAATGTTGAAAACACTGTAATGAGTAAAGAACCAGAAAATTTATCTCGCTATATATTATCAACTGTGCCTTCTAATCCAAAAAAACTTTTAGTTGGATTTGAATATTATCTTAACTATTTTTTTCAAAAAGAACTCATTTTAAAAATCTTTCGCAGCTAACAATAAAAAGCAATATTAGTTTTGGGATCCAAACATACAAACATATAAAAGCATTGTATGATCTTTTGTTTGTGAACAACAACTTTTCAACAAAAGAGGATATTAAAAAATTTAAGGAAATGTTTGTCAGTGCATTTTTTAGTAAAAATAAAGGACCACAGAAATCAAATCGTATCTTCTTACGAAACGAAGAACACGATGGAAAAGAATTTTATTCTTTGAATGTTAATTTTTCACAAGAATTATTGAATTTGCAAGATGACTGTTTTAGATTGGGTTGCAAACATATTGGAAATTTGACGAGGACAATCTGGATATTAGTGAATTTTCAGAAGAGGATTTTGAAGCTCACAACAAACAATTTGAAAATCTTCAATTTGCCTTTACTAAAGCACTTGAGTTTCTGAATGAACTTGTCGAAAATCCTGTCCTAAATATTTATTCCATTGAAAATGGAACTACATCAAAATATAGTTTTGACACTTATGATTATGAATTAAGCCCTTTACTTGATGAAATTAAGATGTTGAGTCAATTCTTTATTCCGGTTTATCGAGATATTAAATCTCGTACAAATATCGAATTTGTATTCAACGAGGACGATGATCATATTGGTATCTTTTACAACACAAAAAGTTTGGAAAAAGATTTGAAGGAAGAAAGCTATTACACAGTTGTTTTAGAAGAAATCCTCCTGGAACTGGAACAGCTATTCAATGGTTTTTCTGAAATTATCTCAGAAGAAAATCGTGATGAACTTGAATTATTCCAGATGGATCTAGAATTGTGGAAGAAGAAAGTTGCTTATTTCAAAAAAGTCAATAAGAAAGAAGTTTACCGTTTCGTAAAAGATAAAGGGTAAAGAGCCGATTTAAATCGGTTCTTTTTTTCTTATATATTTTTTTCTGTGATTATTCTGTTATAATTTAAGAAATTAATTAAGTCTGGAATAAATCCAGTAGAAAGAAGGAAAATAAAATGATTGATACAAAAACTATATCTCCACATTCAATGTTTTTTTGAAATATTTGCGGGATTTAGCTGTGAGTTTGAATGAAGAGCCTGATAAGTGGTCTATCAACTCTAGTGTAAATTTTTGATAATATCAAAGATATTTCAGAGGAAGTGTTTTTATGGGTGGGCAAATTTAACCAATAAGAAGCTAACAATTCGTCAAATAACAGATTCTGAATATGGATCTGACTATTATTTTAATAGGATCTATAATGAAATTGGTTTTAATGGTTTAGTAATGAAGTTTGCTGGCTTTCGTCTTCTTGATGGAAAACTAGAAACTATTTTTTTGAAAACTATCTCTCGAAGTATTTTTAAAGGATTGTCTGCTGTTGATGAGTATGAGCAAGGGAAAAGTTTTTTTGCAGAACAAGAAAAAAATATTCAAACAACTAGATCCTTTTTCATCAATTTTCAAATTTTTTTATAATTTTAGAGTTTTGAGGGATCAACGGTTGCTGGACATTTATTCTGAATTTATTTCAGAAAAAAATATTGATAATGTTCTGAAGAGTTATCCAACATTTATTGCTGATGTTATTTTTTTCTAAAAAAATACGGAGATTCAATTTCCAATTTGGAAAAAAATTCTTCTCTAAACAAAGCATTCTAAAAATCCTTGGTGAATCTGAGTGAGAAAGATTTTTGAACACTTTTTCTTTGGTTGATTATCCAAGTAGAATGGAAGAATTGTACGAATATATTTTTGAAGATAAAAATGTATCAGAAGAGACTCAGAATAAATTAAAGTCACTATTTACAAATTCTTTCTTCGAAGATGTTGTTAATGATTCGTTCAAATATTTCACTTTTTAGTGATCGCTTTACTTCTTTGTTTTCTTGTAATATCGAAGAATTTAAAAAAATTCTCACAAAGAAAAATCTTCAGTTTTATTTTTGAAAAAAATCATTGCAATTTTTTTATCAGAAATAGAAGAAAATGTTGTTTTTTTAATCTTTATAACGATCGAGCCTTCAACTGTTTTTGGAGCTTTTTGAGTTTATTCTTCAGAAGAACAACCTTGGATATTATTATCAACTATCAAAGAATTACAATGATATTGTAGTTAAATCAGTTTTGAATTTAATTGATAATTCTAAAACTAACAATATTAAATTCATCTTTAGTTCAGGCTGCAATCAAATATTAAATCTGTTTTTCTGGAGTATCTAATTTTTGAAACAAATTGCAACTTGGAAGAACGTAGCTATCGGAAGGATACAAATAAATTCTTTTGTGAGTTGGCGGAAACGTTTTATTCACTTTCTGAAATTATTTCAGAAGATGAGCAACAGGAACTGAATATTTTACAGTTGGATCTTGAGCTGTACCAGATGAAATTTGATTTGTTTTATCGCAATTTTTGAATAATAAAAAAATGAAAGGGCTAAATGCTCCTTTTTTTCTATATAATTTTTAAAAAAACAAATACTAAAGAAAGAAGGAAAAAAATTTGGTAATTAAAAAAAGATATTAACATCGGAAACGAATTGGGGTGTAAATGTGAATATCATTTTTCTAAAATGTGTTGATATATTAAAAAGAATATCACAAAAGTATAAATGTTAAATCGATTTTTTTGATTTGGAATTTCAACATTTTATTTGCGGTCTTAATAATAGAAAGAGTATTCATAAATATAATAGTCAAAAATGATTCGTTTGAAAAAAATCATTCGCTGGTGCTTTTGGGGAAGATTCTGTTAAATATATGGTTGATTTTTTTGTGAGATGGTAAAAAAAGGATGACTTTGATAATTTTGTTAGTTTAATTCGGGTGATAAAATCAAATAAGGATAAAAACAACCCTATTTCTAGATGTTCCAACAGTAGAGAAAATGAAAGAAAACGGTTGGGATTATTCTGATTTTTTTAAAACTCCTCACAGAAAAAAACCTCAAGAATATATGTATTTCAATTTTTTTCTGGATTAATATCAGGAATTTTATCTACTGATGGAGAGGAAAAAAACTGAAAGAACTTTTTTTAAACAATGTTATTTTTGAAAAAAATATTAGAATCTTTTAAAGATAATCTTGTAGGTTTTCAGTTAAGTGAAAAAAATTTAATAATCTTTGCTTTGATTTAGATAATCACATTTTTTTATGGAACAAAAAGATTTATCTCTCAAAATTGGTTTTTTTCTTTTTCAGAAAGAAAAAAATTGTTTGTTATGATCCAGAAATTGAAAGTAAAAACGATATCCTATTTATTGGTGATGTTTTCAAAGAAAAGGATGGAATTGATTATAATTTGGAGCGAACACTCAAAGAATATTTTTTTGACAAAAAAAGAGAATTTCAATTTTTTTGGAAACTCTAACAGAAAAAAATAAAAGAATGCTTGAAGATGTGATTACAAATCTAATTTCTATTGATTGGGAAGGGTATGATATCTTCAACATTTTTAGAGGATATGTTCCAATTTTTGTTTTCACAGACAAACAAATTCAGGGCTTTCTGACTAGAAATAAAGACAATTTAAATATTGATGTTGTCAGAGAATTTAGAGAATTTGTTTCACAAGATCAGTTTGACCGTTTTATGAAAATTTTATCAGAAATTTAAAAAGAGTCTTTCGACTCTTTTTTTGTTTATTTATTCAATTAGCAACTTATCATCCAAGTACCAAGAACCGCACACGAGTGCATTTCGGTGAATAATAACCACATTCAGATAAACCGGGTAACGATTTTTTACACGTTTGGCCTCAGTATCACCCACGCACACACGAACCGGAGTACCATTATACTGATAATTTAGGTACCGGTTTCGGCGCCGTTTGCTAGTTTCCTTATCCTTCTGTAACTGATTCAGGACATCTTCGTAGACTTTATTAGTTTCAGGATTTCCTGGTAGCAACTTATTCAAGTACAGAGGAACTCCCAATTCAGTCCAGTCAGATAACTTAAAATCCTTATCCACGGTAACCCGAAGGAAAAGTTTATCACCAATCAGTTTTTTAGCTTCCTCAATTGTGATGATTGGGACGGTTGATTTGAAAATTTCAAAATTTTCATCTTCAGAAACTGCGTTTCGGTGGAGATTCACAAAATTGATTTTTTCAATTCCGGGCAGATAATCTTCGTCGAGATTAGGCCCGTTTGTGTTCCAGGTAATCTTGACATCAGGATAATATGACCGGATCATCTTCAAAAGATAATTGAACTTATCGGCTGGTAAGCTACCACCGGTGATTGCAATTTCATACATATCAGGAAATTCTTTAAAAACCTCCTCACATCTAGTGATAAACGTATCCGAGTCGGTAACTTGGCGACGCAAACTTCCATCAATACAATACCAACAATTCGCATAACAATCTCCTGGTAAGTTAATAACCATCGATCGTGCAAAATTCAAAACTGGTTTTCCAAATTTAACATCCAATTTCTCGTTGAACACATCTTCGCCAAGCTCTTCCTTTGCTTTTTCAAATTGTGGAATTAGGTGTTCTGGAATGACAATAGATTCTTTCATCGATTGTACCTTCTTTCTATTTTTTTATTTTAAAGAATTATATAGGATTTGAAATAAAGCCTACATTCTGTTATAATTTAAGTAGATAATAAAATTTTTAAAGAAAGAAGGTTAAAAATGGTAAAGAACACCAAAGATATGGATTTCAATTTAAAGTTGGAGTTCGGTAAATATATTAATAAAATTATTAAATCGTTAGTTGATGATTTTTGATGAGTGGGAGTTTTTATGCGATGGATTGACTGTTACAAGAAATTTTTTTCTGAAAAAAATTATCATTATATTTTTAATTTAGGAAAGAAAAATTATTGCTGTAACTCCAGCTTCCTTTTCAAAAAGAAAATAAATATTTTAACGGTTTTTGGTCTTCAGCTAAAAAAACATCAATTCCTCGATTATCTTCAAAGAAGATGTTGTTGAGACTATAACAGACTCAACAAATTATTCAGATATCTTCTATTTTATAAATTCTTCAAATAAAGTAAAAGAAAACATTTTAAATCTCGCCTCAAAGAATTTATTCGAAAAAAACTGAAGGACGATACGTTGTCAAATTTTTTTTATCAATATAGACAAACTGAAATAGTTAGTTCACGTATATCTGGAAAGGTTGATAAAAAAATTTCACAAAATATACTATTTCAAAAAGAAAGCGATGATCCTTATTTAATCGAGATTTATAAAAAAATATTTTGCGACACAATGTCAAATGTGATAATTCACTTCCAGCTTATATTTTTTTACAACCTAATTAATATTGATGAAAGTTTTGGCGGTTGGGACGCATATAAATTGAAAGATTTGGAAAAGATTTTTGATAAGAAGACAATTCAGTTATCTTTTATTGACAAAAATAGTTTTTTAGAGGGAAGTTATTCAAAAACACTCCCGTTCCTCTATTCAAAAACAAATGAGCTTGCAGATTATTTGTTTTCAGATACGGAGAATCTATCACAAAAAGAAATCTATTCGCTAAAAACATTCTTTGTCTCAAGGTTCTTTTCTTACGAAAAAGGGGTTGTTTCTATAAGCTATCCACTATCAAGATACTTATCCTTAAATTTAATGGAAATACCACACATTCATCAATCACCCTATTCAAGAGAAAATTTCCACAAATCTATAATGAATAATTTGCACGAATATATGGTTTCATCATTAGAATATCTACTTGAAAGCATTGATGGTGATAAAATAACTTTCAATCTTAGTGACCAATTCCACAAGGACATTTCTATAAATAAAGGAGATGGACGTAAAACCTTATGTACAATTAAAAAAATTGTTATAGAGGATTTATTTGGTTTATACAGAAACTACAACAAGAAAACAAGGATTTGTTTAAGAAAATCAATTTCATTTATGATTCTGGTAAATCATTTGTTAGAGTTTTTGGGTTTTTAAGAACACATCACTTTTCGAAGACTCGGGTTTCAAAACAGAAATTTCAAAAAGATGAATTTTTACTATTATATTATGACAAAACTGCTTTGCAAGACATTCGATTTCTTCTCTGAAATAATGAAAGACAATGACAAAACTGAACTGGAATTGTTGCAGAGAGAGGTTACTCTTTACCGAGATCAAGTAGAGTTTATAAAAAATCGAAACAAAAATAAATAAAAATAAGAGAGGCCCGACCTCTCTTTTAATTGACTTTTGAAGTCAATTTTGATATTATATATATAGAAAGTGAGGTAACTTTATGGGATATACAGGGATTCTTATGCCAGATGGATCTTTTCACGCTTGTGAACGTATGGGTCACAGTGAACTATTAAACAAACTTCTTTCCGACGAATATTTCCAGTACAGACAGTTAAGCTCCGTTCAGAAAATTCCAGACGGAGGAGCTTGCTTGTGGGACACTGATTTTAAGTTTATCAGCTTTGAAGGTGATATGACTCTTAAGGTTCGTGAGTTTATCGAATCAAACTTAAACAATTTCAGTGAAGAACAGCTGAAATTAATTCAGACTAAATTTATGTTTCAATTTGGTAAGGAAAGTGATGAATTTAAAAATATTGCAAAAGAAATTGAAAAAAATTACTATAATTTTTTTAAATTAAATTTTATTGCCCAAGAACAGGGCTAGAAAGAGGGAACTTATGGAATTTGATATTCTAAAAAGCCTTTCAGGAGCTACTCCTGAAGAAATCACAGCAAATGGAAGCTTCACAGAAGAGGAAGCGAAATTAATTTCTGGTGCAAAAATTGCAGTCAAGCAAGCACTTGAATTGTTGAAGCAGAAAGGTGTTGAAAAAGAGGCTCTTGATATCTCTAAAGACATCCTTGTTGGTAACGTTTCTGTTACTACAGAGACTAAAGAGATTCCTTTCGGTGTCGTGACAACTAAACTACTTTTTGGTACGGTATATGTTGGCCCAACAAAATTTGATGGTGAGCCTGGAATTATGGAAGAAGTTGTAATTAAAAATATTGCAACAGGTAAAGAAACAGTTGTCTCTCAAGTGGTTGTAAAAGCGCCAGTTCCGGCACAACAAATTGTGATGGAAGATGATCCAAATCGAATTAATTCAATTGGGGTTAAACCTCAAATTGATTCAACCGGAAATGAACCACCGTTCATTTATCATCCACAATTCCCTCACATTCCAGGGGCTCAATTTGCTGGACATCCACATCAAGGTCATTTGCGACCAAAAGCAAAACCTGACAATACTCAACAATCAGAAAATTCAGAACATAATGTTCTTGAAGATTTTCTTTCTTCATTGGGGATTGATGGGCGTAACGTTCGTGTTGTACCAATGCACGAAGGTCTTCCCGGACGACCACCTCAGTTCACACCTGAGCAGTTGAAATCTATGTCAGTTGCTCGTGAATTAGATGAGCAAAACTCACAAGCGCAAGACTTTTCAGATTTTGAAGCTCTAAAAGGTTTGCTCGGTCTGTAACAAATAAAGAAAGGAGAAACTCCTTCTATAAGACACTCAAGGATAGATTCAATCTATCCTTTTTTTATTTAAGTTTTAAATTAAAATAGCTATATAAAGAAAAAAGGTGGTATATTTTTAGTGCAGACAAAAGGTCGGTTAAACTCAAAATCAAAAACAAAAAAAGTTTGAAGTTTTTTTGCCAGAAAACACAGTTATTATTTCTCACGAAACTTCAGGAAGAGTCCATAAATTTAAGAAATTTAGAAATAAATTACTTATTCAAAATTCTATTCTATTACTGAAAAAGACACAGCCCAAATCAACTGTTACAGATGAAAGTCTTATCAAATTCTTAACTGATACAGATTTTTAGAACATCAACACTAAAAGCAATTGAAGAGAAAAAAACAACGACTGAAGATACAAAAAGATGAGAATCTCTCACTCTTAAATTATTTCAGAGAGAACTTTGAATCTGAAATATTTGAAGGAGAGCCCTTGGCTGATAATTGTGACAGAAGAGTTTTTTAAAATTATTGCTTAATTAAAATATTATTTAAAAACCGGGAAACCGGTTTTTTTATTTTTGTTTTTTTATTTATATAATTATTACAAATAATAAAAACACCTGATTAAATCAGGAAAGAAGGAGAAATAAAATGAAAAAAATTTTCAAACAACTTATCCAAACAGAAGGTTTGGAAGTTAAATATCACAAGACGATTTTTTTGTGACGACTGGAGTAGCAGAGGTGTTAGAAACAGTTTTTATAAAATCAGCAAAAAGCTCAATATTGGGCTTTTATTTTATTTACTTATATGTTATAATAGTATTAAGGAGGTAATTTCGAAATGATTAAAAAGTCAGAATTAATAAAAGATACCTATAAACCTGGTGAGTTAGCAAAAATGCTTGGTTGTAGTAGATCTACATTGACCAATAGGGAACGTGCTGGAAAATTGCGGACTTACTATGTGGATAGTGGTAGACGTTATTACAAAAAAGAGGATGTCATATTAGCCCTAAAAGAAAAGGACTTGTTGATAGAAGATGATGTCCGATCAGACGTTTTGTACGCAAGAGTATCAACACATAATCAAAAGAATCGTGGCGATTTGGACAGACAAATTTCATATTCTCTTAGCAAAATTGCTCTTATGAATCCAAACAATTTGGAGATTTTTTCAGATGTAGGATCTGGTTTAAACGATGAGAGAAAGAATTTTAAAAAAGTCTTGAATAAAATTATGTCTGGTGAAGTTGATCGATTATTTGTTTTGCATAAAGATAGATTGGCTCGTTTCGGATTTGGTCAGATCGAAGAAGTTTGCAAACATTTTGGAACTGAAATTGTCGTTTTATCTGAAGATGAAAAGTCACAATCATTAGAAGAAGAGTTAGCTGAAGATATTATTTCTATCATTCACTCATTTTCGGGTAAACTTTACGGTATGAGAAGAAAGAAAGTTAAAAATGAAATTGATGAGGTACTAAAGGATGGTTGAATATAGACGATATTCTATTGTCGTAAAGAAAAATAACCCCTTATACCAAGAAATTGATAGGGTTTGTTTTTTGAGCAAAAATTTATTCAATTCCACACTTTATGCTGAGAGACAATCTTTATTTAAAGATGGGGTATTTAAGTTTTATAACAAAATAAACAAAGAATTTGTGGTAAACAATCAAGTTGATTATCGTGCTCTTCCTGCAAAGGTCTCAAAACATACTCAGATGAGGGTTGATGAGGCAATCAAAAGTTTTATAAATTAAAAAAGTCAAATATCAATTTTAAACCCAAACTTCCAAAGTATTTAGATAAAGATGGTCGATTTGTAAACTCGAATACGAAAGTGGAGCTTTATCTTTAAAAAAATATGGATTTATAAAGCTATCAAAGACGAACATTATCTTTCCCACAAAAATTCAAAAAAAGGAAGATGTTAAGGTTGTTAGATTGATACCTAAAAACCGGATATTATTTGATTGAAGTTTTATACGATAAAAAAAATAAAAAAAAGTTAAAAAAATAAAAAGAAATAAAAAGTTTGCCTCTATTGATTTAGGGTTAAATAACCTTGTAACTGTAACATCAAACTCATTCGAACCATTTATTATAAACGGGAAGCCTTTTGAAAAGTATTAATCAATACTCAAATAAAATGATTGCAAAGTGTCAGAGTTTATTACCTAGCAAACAATACTCTTCAAGTAAGATTAATTTTCTCAGATACAAAAAGGGAAATGAAAGTTAATGATTATTTATCAAAAATCAGCCAAATATTTAGTGAATTACCTAGTTTCACAGTCCATCGATGTTCTGGTTATCGGAACAAATGCTGGCTGGAAACAAAACATTAATATTGGAAAACGAAATAATCAAAACTTTACAAACATTCCATTTTATAAATTTAAAAAAATAAACTTGCTTATTTATGTGAAGAAGAAGGGATTGAAGTTATTGAACAAGAAGAGTCCTACACTAGTAAGTCAAGTTTTTTGGATAATGATCCGATACCAACGTATCCAAACACAGCGAATATTTCTTTCTCTGGAAAAAGAGTTTGTAGAGGTTTGTATAAGAGCAAAAATAAAACCATCAACGCAGACGTTAACGGATCACTCAATATTTTAAAGAAATATTTAATTTCAAATGCAGCCTGGAACGGGAATATATTCTCTGACTTGGTAGAGGCGTGCAGTACGCCACGTAAAGTCACTGTTTCTTTTAACTAACAAACTTTGCAAAAGGAAAATATACATTTTGAGCATTATTTTCCAACTGTCTCTGTTTTCTAAAAATCTTGCAAGATAAAAAAACAATTATTAAAAAAACAAAAAGGTTATAAAAAAATATTATGAAAAAAATAGATATTTTTATCTAAAAAGAAATTTTTGCAACCAATACTTTTAATGAGGTTGCAAAAATCATTGAGACTTCCGATTTTTGAAAAGAAAATTAGAGAACTTGTGAAATCAATGAAGATCCGAGAAGTATTCCTGATGAAATCTGAGGTTATTGGTGTAGACAGTATCGAATTAGCAAATAAAGAAAAAGTTTTTTCAGAAAACTCTTGGCTTAATTTAGTTTATTTTTTAAAAACACAACTGAATTTATACGAAAATTCAGAAAATAAAAGCTCGGTGCAGGATTATATAACGAAGAAAATCGACTTTCATTGTTACTCAACATTCGACAATGGAAATGTTTCCTCAAAGAGTAGGAATATAGATGGTTTAGATTGTTTTTTAAGAGATTTAAAAGAAGTAACAATTTCATACGATATAGATAAGAAGAGAATGTTGCTTTTTGCACTCAAATATTGGTGAATATACAAGAAAAAGGCAACAAATATTTTTTTATCAGTTCGGATATTATGTTGATAACAAAAATTCAAATCAACACAAATCTCCTTAGAATATTCACATTCGATTACTCTTTAAATCTTCAGAATCTATACAAAAAAACTTAGACAACAAATTTAATTTAAAAATTTTTGAAATATGCTGTTGGGTTGGAAGATGAGTCTTGGCTAAGTTCTTTTTATTATTTCAGAAATTAGGAATAATTTTTCAAAAACATTATTTCTTCTTGGATAGAGGAAAGCCTGAAATTAAACTCAAAAAGTTTTTCCACCTTGAATTTTTTTCCCTTACAATTTTTTTATAAAGATGGAACACTTGTGCTTGAGCCGAATCTAGAATCTGAGTATGAAATTACCGATTATTTTTTTCTAAACAGAACTTTAATGATAATTTTGTAACTGTTGACGAATTAATTGGTTATTACAAAACCTTAATCACGAAAATAATAAATAAAGAATACGATTCTCTTTTACCAGCAGATGAGAATTATGATAGTCCTATTTATTGGGAGAATATTGAATATCCGGTTTCTCAATGGGCTGAAAGAGTGAAGACTTCAAAACTAACGAACTCAGACATTGATAGGTTGAGAGTGGAACTATCTCCTTTACTAGATCAAGCCTTTGAAAATTTGATTCTATCAGATATTACAGCCGCTTCTAATTATTATGTCAGACGTTCTACTCGTGATGGTTTATATTACAAATTTTCTTTAAACATTTTGTCTGACTTGTTACATCACATCGGATACTCACCTTCGAAACTTAATATCGGAAAAATCATCTTTGGAGAAAGCAAACTTTTAAGTACAATAGAAGAGCTATCTTCTGTTAAATATCTAAAGGGATTTGAAGGTTTTGATTTTGATATTTCTATTATTCTAACTGAAGATGTTACAGAATATTATGCGGATAAAATTCCAGAATTAGAGAAGTTAGTGAAAGATAAATTGGGTGATAATGTTAAACTAATAACCTGCAATTCTCCAGAATATGATAGTAAGAGGAATGCAATAGATGTTACTGACTTATATCCAGAATATCGCATTCAAAGAATCTAATAATAGAATAACCTCTGGCTTAGGGGTTATTTTTATTTTTCCTCTGTTATAATTTAAGAAAATATTATATATCCTAAAAAGGATTAGAAAGAAGGAAATTTAATGAGTAATTTTATTATTCTAAATAATCAAATTGTAGAAAGTTTGAAATTGATAGCATTTTTTTGATTCAAAAAAAGTACGATATCTTTAAAGGAGTAACTTTTTCGATTGATCAAAAATTTGCAGAAAAGTATTTGTCTAACTTCAAAGAAACAACCGTTGTTGTAGGTATCCAGGATTCAGATGTTCAAGAGCGTGGCCTTTCACTGGAACAAAAACAAATCAAACAATTAGTAGATAATACAAAAGTATTGTCTTCCGGTTTGCCAATCAAGATGTTTGAGAATTTTTCTCGATCCATTCAAGATCGTATTTTAGAGGATAGTTATCAACTACGTATCCCATTATCAAAAACAATTCACACAAAGATGTATTTGTTGAAAAATTCCGAAAGTGGAGATACACGTTTGATTATCGGATCTGCAAACCTATCAAATCAGGCTTTTTCGAATACAACCCCTCAACTGGAATTACTGGAGATTCGTGACAATTCTGAATTATTCTCAGAGTATGAGAACTACTTTGATACTGAAATTATTTCAGAAACTGTTGATTTCTTTGGAAATTCGATTCGTAAAAAAGCAAAATCAAAAGCTCAAAAAGAGGAGAATGATGTAACGATCACTTTTACTCCAAAAGAATTTGGTGAGTTGAAAGTTAATCGTATTTCAGAGCAATTTGATCAAATTAAGGAATCAATTTCTTCTGGAAAAATCGAACAAACCGTCATTGATGAGTTAAAAGAAGAAGCTAAGATTGTTGATGTTCGAAGTAAAGAATTGAAGCAGGAATTTGATGACGTTGAATTAGCTGTTCGAATCACAACGGCGGCCGTAAATGTTCGTACCGGCAACGGAAAAGCTGATGTTAAACTTCACGAAAACTCGGAAGTGAAAAAACGGGTTTCTAACCTGTTGCGTGATAACCTACTTGCTAAGAAGGTTAAGGCTGAAGTTTTACCTCGTGATTTGCTTATTTCACGTCCTGCAATTCGTACAGATTCAAATTCAGGTCTCTCTTTAGGTATTAAAGAGAATGAAATAAAAGCTGAAGATGGTTCAGTGGTTGAGAACTTTAAATATCATAAAATTGGTAGAAAGTTGGATGATGAAGGGATCAAGAAGTCAATCTTATTGATTGATAATATTATGAAGAATTACAAAGAATTTGTTCCTAATTACACTTCAGATTACGGTAAACGAGTTATTGAGGCAATTGCTTTCGCCTTTACGAGTCCATTTTTGAGTGAAATTCGACAAAATACAAGTCTAAATTCAGAAGCTCTTGATATTCCGCTATTTGCAGTCATTGGTGGAACCGGGGGCTCTGGAAAATCAAAACTTCTTAATATTATCAATCGTATGCTAGGTTTGAATGATATGACCGAACCAACAACATACAGCGAATTGGTTGTGGATGATAGCGTCCAGAAAAATTCAAAAACTATCACACAACTCAAGTATTGGATGTTGGAAGAAGATAATGTTGCTCCACTACTTATTGATGAATTGCCGGATAAGTTCTTTGACGCAAAAGGCGTTCAGTTCATCAAGGATGTTGCTAATATATCCGGTAAACAACCTCATCTAACGCCAGCGTTTATCTGCACAACAAACGCAAGCGATATGGTTGCAAAAGAAGAGGCTATCACTCGACGTATGTACTATCTCTTGAACGATCGCAAGTTTGATGATCAGTATCGTGATATTTCAACAGAAAAATATAACGAATTGTTCAACGAAACAACCGATGAGTTATTCCAAGATTTTGTTCTTCGTTTTTCTGAAATTCTTTCAGATGAGAATACAGAGTGGAAATATTACAATCACGGTAAGGTCGACTTTTTGAAAAACACACGTACAATTTTCGAGGAATACTTTAAAATTGCGGGATTTGAAACTCTACCCGATTACTTCCCTGAAGAGCGAGTTGATGATACAAACAAAACAAATATCACAATGTGGAAACGTTTGTATACTGCAATGCCGGAATTATTCAAGAAAATTTCTGATGATGAAACAAATCAAGATATCTATATCTTGAAATTATCAGATTTGGATCACAACTTCCAAAAGGATAATATGTACTCCAAAGAAAAGAAACCAAGTTCGGTTTATTCCGAGGCACTAGACAATCGAGTTCTTGCTTCGACACGAACTAAAGCCGATTTGTTTATCGAATTTTATGTGAATCAATTTCACGATTGGATTGGCATTCCTGAAGTTAATTCAGAAAAAGAAAAGGTTGTAATTAATTCAATGGAATCTCAAAGTAAACAAGAATCTAACAACAAAGGCTTCTTTGGTCGATTATTTGGAAAATAAAAAAGGGCAGCCTTGTGCTGCTTTTTATAATTTAAGAAAATAAAATAACCACATCAAAGTGGGTTAGAAAGAAGGAAAAAAAATGAAAAGCACGAAAGAAATTAGGAATCGTGAATCCCTGAAATATTTCAAAATTGTGGAAAAATTTTTTTGAATAGTGATTCTGTAATTGCTAAAATTTCAAAAAAATAATTGAAAGATTCAACATTCGAAGAAGACTTTCAATTTTTTTCAGGATATGTTTGAAGTGGATTACGAAAACGATTACAAATACAGTAATATTCCTAAAAAAATAAATATACAAATCTATTCAATTATCTAAAGGAAAATCTTCCAGAAATAAAAGATTATGTTCCTGGTTCTAAATACACAGGGGATCAGCACGTTATGGTTATGAATACCTGTGATGAGATTCGGGGAAAATACTCCTTTAATGTTATTGTATCGAAAATTACGAATGAGTTAAGTGATATTTCGATTTCATTTGACATCAATAATTCTACGCTCTTGTTATCCGTAAAAAACAGCAATCGTTTTAATAATGATGTTAGAATGAGTTTTGAAAAAGATACAGGAAAATTTAATTGTAATCTTTTACCCTTATTTAACTTAGAAGTCCTTGTGAGACCCTTCTCTGATATTATTTCAGATCAGAGAACAGTAAGTTTGGCTTTCTTGCAATATATTGCTGAAATTATTGATAGTGAAACGCTATCTACTTATATTGTTTCAGAGATGAAATTCAATCTTTCGGAAATTATTGCAAACTTTGCCATTAGTGAGGAACAGGTTGACTTATCAAATTATCCCGCCGATTTTTATACGGAAGAAGAAATACATAGTCTCTTTTTTGGATCAAGTGTAAACTTCAAATCCATCATTAGAGGAGCAACCCCTTCGTTTTTGGATTCCTGTAAAAGTAATGATAAAATCAGAAATGTGTTACTGTCTGAATACCAACAAAATAATATATCATTTGATATGTTACACTTTTTTATCCAGACAGAGTATTACGATTTTATACCCTGGTATCTAGATTTGGATAGAGAGAGTCGATGGAAACTTTTATTTAATACTTTTGATGACATTGAAAAAAATCCAAATGCTGATAAAGTCTCAGTTGATGTCATCACTAAAATTTTAACAAATGATGAGTTGGCTTTTGTAGCTAAAAAATATTACAAAAACTTGCTTAACGATTTTTTATCAGGTAAATATACAAAAGCCTTACAAGACTCTTCTTGTATCGAACTATCTTTGGACGGAGTAACTAAGAAGGTGAAGGTTAATGATTCCCGTATTCGTCTGGAAATTACAGAAAAACAGCGTTCTGAATTAAAAACAGAGTTGTTACCACTACTGAAAAAGGCTCAGAATTTATTTGTTTACAAAGAGATGACTTTAGGTTTTAATAATCTAACTCCCAAAAATACTTTTGAAAATTCGAAGGATTTCTCTTCATTACTTATTGGGGAATATAATGATTTCGCTTTCAAAGAGCTGTTCGAAATTTTTGATTGGTATCCGCAAAGTTATAATTTCTTAACAGAATGTTACGAGGCTGATTCTATTGTGACTAATTTTGAGAAAATTTCAGTTCTTAAACGATTACAGGAAAGTACAGATTATGATATTGAACATTCCTTTATCTTGAAACGCTATAACGGTCGAGATTGGTTTTCTGATAAGAAAGATTTAATAAAAGAAGTCATCAAGGAGGTTTGTGAAAAAGATTTCTTCTTGTTAACTGAAGAAGATTCAGAATATTACAAAGAAGAGTCTGAAGGTCTTCAAGCAAGATTAGATATCACAACTAAAATTCCTAAATTTTCATTCAATTTGAAATAAGAGTCTTATTAGGCTCTTATTTTCATTAATTTGAAAATATGTCGTCTTTTTGATATAATTTAAGAAAAAAATGAAAAATGCTACTTGGTTGTAGCTTAGAAAGAAGGAAATAAGAATATGATAAATACACGACCAATTTCAGATTCAAAAGCTCTGAATATATTCAAGAAAATTGGAAATTTTCTTGAGACTGATACAGCACGCCAACAAGTCCTTGAAATTATTTTAGAGATGAGATTAAAGGAAGTTTTTGAAAGGTATCAACATATTATTGAGTCAAACTGGAGTGACCCTTGCGGTATTTTTTCAGAAGAAAATTACAAGAGTATCTTAGATTTTTTTATAAAGAAAAATATCCCTAAATATACCGGTGAGAATTTTTTTCACCATCAAACATTAGTGAATTTACGAACAAAGCGAATTTGTTTGTTAATGTTGGTAAAAAAATTCAAACGTGAGATCAATTGATAATTATCTAAGAAAATTTGAAAATTTAGACTTGTGCTTTGATTTGAATGAGGATAAACTTGTGGTCTGTAAATATGATAGAATTTTTATTTACCCTGAAAAAAACATATCACAAGATAGACTCTTTTGTGAAAATGGATGTTTTAAGTTTGTTTAATTTTGCGAGTATTTCTAGTATCAAAAATATTCACAAATTTTATTCTTGGATTGGCGTTGAACATTTGATTCGTTACGTTTCTGGAATTATTACAGTAGAAGAATTTGTTTCTGGAATTATTGCAGCAATGAAGAAAATTTTTGAGCCAATTGATTGGACTTTGGGTTAATCCAAAATCAATTGCAGATGAAGAAGCGATGATGTTTATATTTCCTCCGGATTTTTACAGCAAAGATGAAATCATTGATTGCTTTATCAAAAAATACGATAACTTTAACGATCTGATTAATTCAGATATTTTTAGAAAAATTTGTTGGATCCTAAAAAAATAAAAAAATAATAGTTACTTAAAAATCTGTTTTTAGAAGAGGGTATTAGTATCAATTATCTTTCAAAAAGAACAATTTTTTTAACTTGGTTATTATGCTTAATAATAAGTTTAAAAATTGGAGGTTATTCTGAATTAACTAAGAAAGAAAAATTATCAGCCGCTTTTGATTACTTCGATGATTACGACCAATTAAAATTAGAAAACAAAAAGATCAACCCTGTTTCACTGAAAATTTTACAAGAGTTTTACACAGAAGATGAAATTTTTGAACTTGCAAAGGAGAATATCCGAAAAGTTATAAAAATGATTGGAGAATCAGATGAAGATTATAAAATGGATAATTTTGTTCTTTGTTTGAAGGATGGCGATAGGAAAAAGAGAGTTCAATTCCTGTATTCCACATCAGACGAAAATCGAACTTTAAGAATTTCAGAAGAGCAACTCGCTGAATTAAAAGCAGAGTTTGTTCCTATGCTTGAAAAAATTCAGGATAAGATTTGCTATAAATTCAATAATATAGACAGCTCTTTCGATCCTTTAATTGATACAGCTGAGGGGTTTCACAAGGCTATTATCAAAAACAACTCGTCTTCAACATTTGGTGATCTTTTTAAATTACTTGATTGGTATCCCGAAAATATAAATGTACTTGTTTGTGCAGATATTATGAAAGAATTTCCTAACAAAATTGAAAGCTGTTCTCTCTTGAGTGACTTAATTAATCTATACGGAATAGATACAAAAATCACTTTGTTATTACCAGAGAAATTTAGTAATTTTTTTATAAAGAAAACAAGGATAAAATTAGTATTTTTATTGAACCAGATGTTTGGTCAAAATGCTGAAGTTTTGCTTTTCCGGTTTTTGAGGAACATATCGAAAAAATAAAATCAGTTTGTAGCAGAACAAGCAATTCTAGTAGGGATTTGTTGTTCAAATTTGAGGTTATAAAATAAAAGTATGAGTTAGGCTCATACTTTTTTGCTGGTTTTCTAGCGACTACAATCTTTATAATCAAAGTATCGAATCAAAATTTATATAAACAATCTGAGAAAACTCAGGGTTTCAACCCCGAGATGAATCAGCGCCGAATTGGTTCTTTTGTATGTTGGTTTTTTACGTATTCAAGAACGGTTTCTTTTGAAACAACACCAACTGTACTCATAAAGAAGCTAGGACTCCACAGATGTCCTTTGTATAGTTTGGCTTTGTCTTCTGGATGAAGTTTGAACCACTCACGAGCCGCAGCTCCTTTGAAACTCTTCACAATACTAGATGAGGCAAATTTAGGTGGAAATGAAATCACTAAATGAACGTGGTCTGGCATAATTTCAATTGCTTCAATTTCTGAACCATTCTTTTGGGAAAATGTTTCCAAGAGTTTTTTTAATTCGTTTTGCTTCTTTTCTGTGTCAAAAATACATTTTCTATACTTAGTAACAAAGATCAAGTGAAAGTGAAAATCATAAATGCAGGTTCTTGTCTCTATCATAACTGAACTCCTTTGGTTATATATTATTTAAATATCCCTTGACTTTATTCTATCATATATGGTATAATGTTGTCAAGAATAAAAAAGGGAGGTCTCTATGCGAGCACAAACATCTAGTTATGTAGTTTCAGTCAAATTAAAGTTAACTGAATCTGTTAAAAATCGTCTTGAAAAGACTTTTCGTGTAACTTCTAGTGCTTACAATGAGGCGCTAAGTTTTGGGCTACGCAGATTTGAAGATCTTAAACAAAACAGTAGGTATCAAGAACTATTAGAACTTTGTAGAAACAACAACCATCGAGTAAAGGAGTACGACAAAGAGCTTTTAAAAATACGAAAAATGTACAGCTTGACAGAATTTGGGTTGTCAGCACGTTTAGGTCAGCAACGAAAGAAACCAAACTCTCCTTATCAACAATTAAATTCTGGAGAATTACAAGTTATTGCTGGGCAAGCGTATAAGTCATTAGAGAAGGCTCTTTTTTATCAAATTAAATCGTCAAGTATACGATTTCGTAGTAAATACGATTTGAATGTAAGCTATCGTAATAGAGTTAATACAACAGGAACTCGTATTATACCATCAGATAGAAATGATTGTGCGTATCGACTTTATATCCATAAATCAACAACATTTGTTGATATACCTATCAAAGCATTTAACAATCACCAACAAATGAGTCTTTTAAAAAGTGAAAAAATTAAATATGTCCAAATTATTAGAAAAACAATCCGAGGAAAACACGTTTACATCTTACAGATTGTTTGCCAAGGATTTCCACTAACAAAGGTTAAGCGTGGTGTTGGGACAATGGGTATAGATCCAGGAATTTCAACAGTTGCGTATGTATCCAAAACAAGTCTCGCCTTAGTTGATTTGATACCAAAGGATGTCAATCGCAAAGAAAAACTAATGAGATACTTAGACAGGGCTATTGAACGTAGTCGAAGAATAAATAATCCAAAGTGTTACAATAGCAATGGCACTATTAAAAAAGGTTCGAAATTCAAACATCCGTCAAATAGACAAGTGAGATTACAAGTTAGACGTATAAAATCCTACCGATCCTTATCAGAAGAACGAAAAAAAATACAAGGTCAACTTGTTAATCACTTGGTATCTCAAGCCTCACTAATAAAGATGGAAGACCTAAACATCAAGGGATTACAAAGACGTAGTAAAGAAATCCGCATTAACCGCAAAACAAATCGCCCCTTTAGTAAAAAACGATACGGAAGATCCATTTTTAGGGCAGCTCCAAGTTCGTTTAGACAATTACTTCAAACAAGGGCTCGTCAATTAGGAGTTGATGTTGAAATCATACAACCAAAAGACCTGAAACCCAGCCAATATAACCATATCACTCAAACATTTGAGAAAAAGACTCTTTCGACTCGATTATATGACTTGTCAGATAAATGGGAATCTGTACAAAGAGACCTCTATTCAGCCTTTCTTATCGGACATATTGAGAATGGCTCCTACCAACAAGAAAAACTGACAGAAGATTTTCCTGATTTTTATAAAAAAATGAAGAAGTTTCTTCAAAAACCAAGAAAAACCAATCGTCTAGATTGGTATCTCAATTGATAAGCTGTCAAGGAAAAGACAATAAAACCCGAGGGACTGACGCTCCTTCGTTATTGCACAAGAGAAAAAGATAGAATCTCACTAGAGATACCATATTCTTGTGAAACTTCCAATGCTCAGACACATACCGAGATTGGGTCTTTACCCAAAGCAGGTCATTGTCAATAAGACAGTCGTTTTTGATTTACAAAACTAAAGACGAGAACTGGGCGCATTACAAAAAAGTAAATGGGAATCCTGTGACTTTTGTCACGGGAGGACGTCAAAAACCTTATATCAAGTTATCAGAAGACCAAATCTCTGAATTAAAATCAGAATTGATTCTGTTACTTGAGTTGATTCAGGATAAAGTGTGTATTTCCTTGGGTGTACGCCACCGATATGATTTCTTTGATCCCGATGATGGTATGAAAAATCTATCAACTCATCTTGGGTTATATAATAACAGTTTCTTATATCAACTATTTAATATAATAGATTGGTTTCCTAAAAAGAATGAACTTTTTGAAAAAAATAGAGGACGAAAGGGATTTTGTATACTATTTGGAATCTTATTCGTTTTTTTGAAAATTATCGAAAACAATCCCGATTTCGATTGCAATTTAATTTTGAAATTTGAAGACTCCGCTACTTGGGCTAGTAAAAATAGAGATAAAAATTTTTATTATTAATCAATAATATTATTGGTAACAAAGTAACTGTATTGTTTGATGGTGAAACTTCTGATCATCTAATTGCTGCGGAGAAATTTTTCATCTTATAATGAATTTAAACATTTTTTATGATCTTACAAGAGTTTGAGGGTGGGGTTCTTCATCCTTTTACTTTTTACTTTATATTTAATTCTGTTATAATTTAAGAAAATAAACTTTAAAAAGAAAGAAGGTAAAAAAATAATGGTAAAGATTGGAAAGATTTCGGGATCTGTTGCTCTTGACAGTTTTTCGAGAACTTGATGATTTTTATAAAAAAACAAAAAAAGAGCAGGCAAAAAAAGAAATTGCTGAATTTATTGAAGACTCCTTAGTAAAGGATATTTTTTTGAAGTTCATCAAGAGTTTGTATATTTGCCGAACAGTAGTTCTGGTTATCAGGAAATACTAAAGAAAGGGAATTGGTTTAATATTATTGATGTTATTAAATCTTTAGTTATATCATTAGAAAACCCGGATCTTGAAGGAATAAGTATTGAAGATACTAAAAAAATTAATCAGGGATGTCTAACTAATGATGTCGGAAATCTCAATTCAATTTCTAGTTTTTTTAATAAAAATTCTCAAAGAAAATGATATCCTATGATATAAAAAAAATAAGTGTTTATCTTTCAACACCTTTGAGTTTATGAACCTTGAAGGGGTAGCGAAAAAAAGGTATTTGATTCTAATTATGATTTGGCCTTTATGACCTATGAAGATGAAAAGTATTTTTCACAAACGGAATTAAACTTTTTGAATTTTCAAACATTTCATCTGTAGAAAGTATCATAGATAACACTAATGATCCGTTAGTATTTAATTTTTTGAAATATATAGCTGGAATTATTACAGTTAATGATTTAGCTTTATCAATTTTGTCAGAAATAGAAAATGAAACTTCTAAAGTTGTTGGTGAATGGACCACAAGTTCTATTGGTGAAAACCTTCACTTTCATAAGTTTCCGGCAAAATTTTACTCAAAAAGATCAAATCGTTAGTTTTTCTTGTGGATAATGAAGACAATTTCAATACTTTTTAGATCTCGTGGCTTTTTCAATATTCTTTACAAGAGTAATTTTGAAAACAACCAATATCTCAGAATGATTTTAGATGAGGTTTTTGATATTAACAATATAAAGGATACTCCATTCTTTTCATTCTTGGGTGATCAACGTACTGATATTATTCAGGGTTATTCTGAATTAAGTGCAGAAGATAAGAAAAAAATGGTTTTTTCAAAAATTCAAAGAGTTTCCACCTTTTAATAAAAAAATTGTTACAATATTGATCTTCTCAGTCTTTTTCGAAAATGATGAGATATTTGTTTTTTTAAAAAAACACTTATAAGTTGTTAATTAACAAATTGAAATCTGACGTTCCAATTGATAAGTGGGAAGAAGATTGCTTATTGGTCGAGCTAGACGGTGAAAGTAAATATGTGAAATTCTACGAAGACTTTTTTTCAAATCATACATATAAATTAAGCGAATCTCAGCTTTCTGAATTAAAAACAGAATTAATTCCACTTCTGGAAGAAGTACAGGACAAATTTATATCTTCCTAATCAATGATAAAAAGCTATACCTTGAGTCAATTGACAGTACGAAAGGTATCTTGCAAGCTATCGATATTAAAAACAAATTCTTATTTGGAAGATTATTCGATGTCCTTGATTGGTACCCTCGAAAATTAAGATTTGTAACTGACTTTTTGAATCCTGATGATTTTATGAAAGCTGTTGAAAAATTCACCTTTATCAATAAGATGAATGAATCCGAAAATTGTGATATATCAGTTATATTCTTATCAGAAGGCGAACAAAATTGTATCAACAATAATAGGTATTACGTGGCTTCCACAAAAGATTGGGTGTTTAAACGACACGTTCAATTAACAGGTACGATTAAACGTAAAATTTCCAATGGCGAGTTGATGTCTGAGTGCTGCACTGAAAATTTTGAAGAAAAGCAGGCATTCTTAGATACAGTATTATCTTACAATAAGAATATGTCAATTTATGATATTGAAATAGAGGGGTAAGTTTTATACTTACCCCCTTTTTGCTATATAATTTTAAAAACAAATAAAACTGATTATTCGGTTAGAAAGAAGGAAACTAAAATGAAAAAAACTAATGGATATAAAAGTGATTTTTTTCTGTTTACTCAAAGAAAAATATTAGCTCACTTAAATAGTGATAAATTCCCAAAGCAGTTGCTCGAATTTTTTTGAATCAATTCGTATCAAAGATGTATTTGAAATTTTTTTCAAGATTTCTATTGTGATGTTTACCATTCATCTACTGATAGTATATCTGATTATTTGCAAAATGTTAAGATTATTAATCTCTTAGATTATTACAGGAAAAATCTTCCTAAAGAATATAAATATTCCGGTATCAGCGAAGATTCAGAAATATATGATTTCTCTAGAAAATTTGAAAAAATGGTGGAGACTGAGTATTTAGAACGTAACGAGAATTACATCAAAATTTGTTCTTTTTTAAGAAAATTCGAAAAGACACAAATTGGACTTGATGTCGAAACCTTGGAATTGAAATTGGTCAGAAACTCGACTGAAATTCCCACATTGTGTGATCCTGACTCTGATACTTACTCTAAACTGGATGATACTACTCAAACAATCAAACTTTTGGGATTGATTAATTTTAGCACTTTCAACAATCTACATTACGCCTCTATTGAAAAAAAATTCCACTTCAATCTTTTAAGATATATTGCTGGAATTATTGAAGGAAAAGAGTTTGCCACTGAGCTTGCAAAAGAAATTGTAGAGAGCGTTGCGAAAAAGATCGCCTCCTTCTCTATCTCTTCAAGAAAATCATCTTATGTAGATTTAGAAGAATTTCCTGCTGTATTTTTCAAAGATGAGGATTTGATTAAATTCATTTTTAGATTGAAAGACTTTTACGAGATTATTCACAACGTATATAAAAAAGATCAGAATAATAAAAAGTTAAAATCAGCTATGGTTAATTATTTTGATGTAACCAAACTTAATCGGGATCTGCTTTATAAATTGCTGTATTCCTTTGAGTGTGGCGAGGAAGATTCTCTAGTTCAAATTAAGGGGTATTCGGGTTTGAGTGTTGAAGAGCGAAAGGATATTTTGTTTTCAACCTTTGATGATTCAGATGGAGTTAAAACAGTTCCTGTGAATGTTCTAAAACATCATCTGAACGATGATGAGATGTTCGAGGTTGTCAAGAATAAAACAAAATCGGATCTATTGGACATTCTTGCAGGTAAAGAAACAGATGAAAAAAGAAATCTTGTTACTGTAGAAAACAACCAAAAGAAATACAATATTCTTCTAAAAAGTGAATATCCACTATACGATTTCAATTTTAAACTTGACGAAGAACAACTTTCTGAATTAAAATCAGAAATGATTCCGATTCTCAAACAGTTAGAGAATGTGCTTTTATTATGATACTGATTTTTTTGTAGAAGAGTTTGATGGTTTACCGGATACTAAGGAAAAAAACTTTTTTTAAATATATAACAGGTAATAGAGATTATCTTTTAATTAATTTATTTAGGACTATTGACTGGTATCCTAGCGAATATATTCTATCAACTAATTTTTTTCTAGTATCTACGAATATTCGAAGATAAAATCAAGATCGCATTTCATTAATAGATTGTCAGAGAAATTCGGATTCAAATTGAACACTTATTTGTATAGCGTAAACGAAATTTTTTGAATAGTTCTGATAATAAAAATTTTTTTGATAAAAATTAGCAAAAAAATAGAAATTTAAAACTATTCAAAAAAAGGATTTGGGAAAAAAATTTTTCACCTGGTTTGTCCAAATTTAAACAATAATTTTGACGATGAATACGATAAAATCTTCGAAGGTTCAAAGCTAAATAGAAAATCACTATTATTTAGTTTTTTTCAAAAGAACAATAAAGAGGTTTAAAAACCTCTTTTAATTATCTATAATTTTAGAAAAAAATAATCTCATAATTGAGGTTTTTAGAAAGAAGGTAAATATGAAAAGCACTAAGGATATTAAGCCTGTGATTAATTTTTTTCTGATATTGTTAAAGAGCTGTACTCTTATGCTAACAGTGATAAGGCTATTGACGATTTTTTTCTTCTGAATTGCTAAAAAAATAGCAAACTTGCCCGAGGAATTTGATTTGTCATTATCTTATTTTTGGTGATGATAAAGCCAAAAACTATTTACGTAAAAAAACAAATTTAAAAAAAGTATTATACTCTCTGGAATAAATAAGAGCACCAGCAGTAACTTTAAAAATTTAAAAAAAGATTTTTCTTGATGTTTATCAAGATTATTTCGACAAATATATAACTGGTGGTAATCCATTTTTAAATCTATTGAATACAATGATAGATTTCAATCTGTACTACGATATTGTAGAAAAAAAAGTTTGTTATTTACGAAACTCCCAACTCTGGATTTATTGACGACTTTGAACTTTATTCAGAAAAGGATTTTTTTCTGGTACTTATGTGAGTGGTGTTGATACAATTTTTTTCCAACCTCAATTTCTGATAAAAAAACAAAATTCAAATTTGTTGTTTGTACGAACTTTAAATGGGTTGGATAATTTTTCCAAAAAAATAATAAGTAGTGATTCTGATCTTCTATTGTTAAAGTATATTTCTGGTGTAATTGATATCAAAGAATTTTTCAGCTGAATTTTTTTAAAGAATATTAATTCTAATATAGAATTTATCGTTGAAGATTACCTAAACTTATCTAACAAAAATTGCAAAAAGAAGATGTTTTTATCATTGTATCCAGCTGGAATCTTTACAGATGATGAATTAACTGAATTTATGAGTGTTCAATTATTTGATTCTGAAAAACTTTAATTATCTTTCAGGAATTTTTTTGAAAACAGAAAAGATAATAAACATATCTGTTCATTCCTTGAGAGTTTTTTTAGATCCAACTGTGACTAGTGAAGGGAAAAATTCTTTCTTTGATTGCCCTCAGATCCACACTTTAAATTTGAAGAACTTCCTGGGTTAAAAATCAAAAAAATAAAAAAAGAATTAATTCTAAAAATTAATGAAAAAAATCTAAGAGCGTAGTATCAGTTATTCTGTTAGACATCTTTGATAAAGATGAATTGTATCAAATGTTTAAAAAAATACAGTTGTTCATCAACTAAAAAAAGATGATTGATAATAAAAAAAGTCAGCAACAAAAAAACATTTCGGATTCAAATTATTTATTAATTGGAAACAGAATTGTACAATTTGATGGTAATATTCCAAATATTGCAATTGGAAAAACAACAACTTGCTGAATTAAGAAAAGAGATTGTACCTTTACTTGAAAAAAAATTCAGGATAAAGTTTATTTCACACTTAATATCAATGGTATATTCGCACCTGATAAATCAAAATCTTCTGAAGAAAAGTTATTTTATATCATTCACTCCTACGAAGATAAATATGGTTTTTTTATTACAATTTATGCAAGTTGTTGGATTGGTATCCAGCAAAATTTAAGATTCTTGTAGAACAGGAAAAGAATCTCAAATGTCTTGGTAAAATTTCATATATCGATAAAATCAAAAAGAAATTGGATTTAGATGTAGAGTTTATCTTTCTTATTCACAAAGAATCTTCTATAAAAATCTAAAGAAGATCTAATTGATATTATGGGTGATGATTTTAATAATTTTACTTTTACTTTTTTTAAAGAAAAAAATTAACCAAAACAGAATTTGAAGGTATTGAGCTCAAAAAAATCTTACAGCAAAATAACAGAATTTGCGTCGGTAAGTCTATCCTATTAAAAGAGGTTTAACAACCTCTTTTTCTGTTATAATTTAAGAAATAAAATATCTCTGAATTTATTTCAGATAGAAAGAAGGTAAATCACTATTGGTTATTAGTGTAAAAAAAGAAAGTGAGAAATTGTTAAATTTATCAAGTATTACGAAAGAAATCATTGAATATTGTGATACGAAAGAGGCTCTTGAAAAATTTGCGAGATGAGTGGTCTAAATTTTACGATTTTTCGTAATGATCTTCAATTGATTGAGAATTATACGGTTAAAAAAATTATTCTGATTACAAATCGCATAAATATTCAAAAAGATGATAATTATATTTTTTTGATTTAAAAAAAAGGTACATCTTCGCTCAATATCATTTCTGATTACTTCAAAACAGAGAATCCGTCCAAATGGGATGACCTTAGTGAGGATTTCAAATTTGATTATAACATTATTTATGATTACTTAAAATCAAATTTAAATGAATTACTTGAACAATTTAAGAATAAAAGTTTATCTTACGACGTTTATAAAAAGAAATTTGTACTTTCTAAAAAAAAGTAGTTTGTCAGAAGATTATAGAAGTTTTAATTGTTTATATAATGGCAACAGTTGTGAGGTTATTGTTGACACCTCTTTACTAGTATTGGTTGACCTAACTAGATTTTCAGCTATGTCTTCTTCGTACAAAACGAAACTTGAGTTTGTTTGGTTCAAGTATATATTCGGTTTAACTGACATTGATTCTTTTATGAAAGAGTTACTGACACAAGTAAAACGTGAGTCAAAAACAAAATTAAAATCTTTTGTTTCAAACTTTGAATTTGAAGGCAGTTACCCAGCAATGTTGTTTGGAGAAAAATTTGTAAAGGATTATATTAACAAAAAAGTTCTTAGTGATAGAGAGCCACCATCAAAAGTAACAATTGAAAAGATTCTAAGCACAAACAAAGATGATTATTTCAACAATATCTTAAAGGGATGTTTGGATATCTCTAAATTATCAGATTTGAAAATCTTCACTTTAATCAGATACGAACCAGAAGTATTCCTTGTTGGTTATAGTGATCAAGATGATGAGTGGAAAAACGAATTTGTGAGAGGTATCATTAGGCGATGGTCTAACCAGAAATCTCCATTTTCAAATCCTTTAGGGAAGCAAGTTTTGAATCAGTATTTTTCAAGGCGGGAGTTGTTTGTGTTTTTTTAAAGAAACTTTAAAAGATAGATTATCTTTAATTTATAACTTTAAAAAAATCCTGATAGTGTAACTCAGAATCTTCTGAAAATTGAAGAAGACATTTACATTCCAGTTTCGGGTTATAATGTTGATTTTTAAAAAGTATCTTACAGAAGATGAACTTTCTGAATTAAAAATCAGAGCTAATCCCTATTCTTGAAAAAAATTCAGAATGAAATTTTTCGTTGTATGTGAGGGGAATATGTGGTACAACATTTCAATTTCTGATCTAGAAATTCTTACCGGCAAAAGAATTAAAAAGAAAAAAATTAATTAAAAAAATATGGATTATGGTAATTTTTTTAATTCAGGTATTCCAATTACTTGATTGGTATCCAAACAAGATAAAAACTTTATACATCTATATGTAGACCAAAAAAATTAAGTCTGGTAAGTCATTTGGTGAATTTGATGAGGAGAATCTATTTGAAATTAGAAAAAAATCATCAACTTATTGTCTTATAAAAAGTTTTTTTGATAGTAATAAAATTAGCCATATTGATGTTGAATATTATGTTTACGATTATAAAGAATTTGAATCTTCTTCAGAATACATCATAGAAAATGAAAGTGGTTTCGATAAAAATTTTTAAAGAATCACTTGGTGATTTTTGAAAAATTCTTTGAATATATTGGACCAAATGTCAATCGTGATCTTTATAAAAAAATCAAAAAAATTAATCTTTCCAAGAATGAAAGAACACCAAACAGATATTTTTCGTAGAGCGAAAGGGCGAGTAGTAAAACACTCCCTTTTTTTCTTATATAATTAGAGAAATTAATTATTTTTTTGGAATTATTCCAGTAGAAAGAAGGAAATTTTTTTAACTATGGTTATTAATGTAAAAAAAGAAAACGAGAAAAACGTTAAGTTTGTCAAAAAAATTACAAGAGAGATCCTTGAGTATTGTGATACAGACGAAGCTTTTAAAAAAATTTAAAGGATGAATGGTCTAAGTTTAAAGACTTTAAAAAGTCTATTAAAAATAGTAAGGTGCTATTCGCCGACTTATTACGATATTAAGAAAACTAATACGTTTGCTCTAAATGAAGAACTTTCATTCTTAGATAAGATGAAAAAAATGTTATCTTCTGATGGCGTATCAAAGTGGACTGATTTAAGTAAAAAAAGATAAAACTAATTATAATTTTCTACTTAACGAGGTTCGTGATAACTTTGATGTTATCACCAGAGAACTCTCTCGAAAGGACTTATCATACGATGTTTTTCAAAAGAGATTTGTTGTATCATATAAGGAACAAAATGATTACAACAATGAATCTATCAACTACATCTATTCAAAAAACGGCTGCGCAGATACAATCAACACAAATCTTTTGGTGTTATTTGACTTGAGTAGAATTTCAACAATGCAAGCGTTCTATAATACAAAATTGGAATTTGTTTGGTTAAAATATTTGTTGGATTTGGCAAGTTTAGAAGATTTTTTGAAAGAGGTTCTGCAACAACTTAAGCGTGAAGCAAAATCTAAATTAAAAAACTTTACAACGACGCTAGAATATAATCAAAGCTACCCTAGTGGTTTGTTTAGCAAACAGTTAGTAGAAAAATATATCAAAGAAACTTTTATAACGGATGGACATCGTTCTTACGTTAAAGTCTCAGATAGAAATCTTTTGAATTGTATTCTCAAAAATAACACGGACGATTACTTTAATAATATTTTAAAGGAAAATCTATGTGTGTCAAAACTTAGCGGCAAACAGTTAGTTTACTTGACGATCTATCAACCAGATCTTTATATTGATGGATATTCTAATCTTGATGGTGCTAATAAAAAAATTAATGATCAGAAATATTTTTGCTTAATTGGTCTAACGATAAAAATTTTTTTATTTCTAGAGATTTGGATATTGATTTAATCAAAAAAATTATTTTTACAGACGAAGAGATATTCATTGCTTTTTAAGAGTAGAAATAAGGAAATTTTTGGAAGCAATATTATCAGAATCTATATATCCACATTTTTCTTGAAAACAATCTGATTAAATTAGAAAATGGCAATTACATTTGTGTTAAAAACTCATCTGAACCAACCCCACTAGATTTTTTTCAAAGACTCAACTCTCTGAATTAAAAAGCAGAATTTATTCCCATTCTAGAAAAAAATCCAGGATGTAATTTTAGTTAATTTTTACAGGTAATACTAATAAATATATCTTACAATCTGTAATTGATTCAAGATTAACTAAAAAAAGAAAAAAATCAAAAAGTTTACTTGAAAAATCTTAATTATGGTGAGTTTTTGAAATGGATTTTTTTAACCTATTGGACTGGTATCCTAGTCGATTTCTTTTGATTAATACAGTGAATAATTTGGATCTTGTAAATCAGAATAATCCTGAAGTTATTAAAGATAATGAGCTGTACCGTTTTTCGTAAAGAGGTCACTTCTCATTGCAGTTTAAGGATATTCTAGAATTTTTTTCGGTGTAGATTATGTAAATTGTTGTTTGGTAGAACAACGTCCTTCAAGTACTTATGAATACACCATTGACTCGGATAAAACCTTTAGAGAACTTCTAAAACTAACTTTAGGTAAAGATATTGAATTTTTTTAGAATATGCTTGTGAAAAATTGAATAAAGATATCTATGATAAAGCAAAAAATACAAGGATAATCTCCATCAATTCCCCCAGAATTAAAATTTAATTTTTTATTAGAGAGGTTGCACAAGACCTCTCTTTTCTGTTATAATTTAAGAAAATAAAAAGTCTGGATTTATTCCAGTAGAAAGAAGGTACTAAATGGCAATTAATAATGAGATTGTTAAGCCAAAACGAAAATTGTCGGATGTGGCAAAGGAAGTTCTCGCTTATTGTGAGACTGAACAAGCAGCCACTGATTTGAAGGACGCAATCCTTAGTATTGGAAACCCTCAACTAACAATTAAGATATTACTACAAGAGAGGCGATTCAAAGATAAGGAAAATCGAGACTATTATTCATATTATGATTATAAGGATCTGAAAAATTTTTATGATCCCAGTGTCAAAAAATGGTCTGATTATTCTAAAGAATTTATTGATTTTTATAGGAACAAATACTACTATTCTCAAGGTTCAATCAACACTACTGCTTTAAAAAGTTTTAATAGAAAGGCAATTGCTTACGATGTTAACCTTCGCAAATTTATTGCTGCTGAAAGGCCATATTCAAATGATATTCTAAAAGTTCAGGATATTCACGGAGAAGAGTCTCTGAACGTTAATTGTTGGAATTTGTTAAATTTAAAAGATTATTCGTCTTTAAAAAGCAAATATAAGCAAAAAGAGATGAACTGGTTTAAATTCATTACTGGTCTAGAACCTATTGATGGCTTTGTTGGTGATTTGTTGAAAGAAATTCAAAAGAACATCAAAAAATCTTTAAAATCATTTTTGGAAGCCCGGTCTGTTGATTTATGTAATTATCCGTCAGAATGTTATCCACAAAACGAACTCAAAAAATTCATATCTGATGATATTTTCTACAATGAAAAGGTTTTGGGCTCTGATGGTATGTTAACATCATTACTAAATAGTAGTCATTCAAACTCTTATTTCAAGAGTATTTTGGAGTCTATGTTTGATAAGGAGATGATGTCTGGTGTGAACCTGTTGTTTACCTTGAGGTTTGATCCGAATATCAAAATCAAGAATTTTTTTCCGAATTGAATGATAAAGAAAAAAATCAAAAAAATTATTTATTCTAGTTTGTCAGATTTTTAAAACAATCCCCGATTTTATTTTGGATGAGTTTATGACTAGAGAATACTGGGTTAAGGCTTTTACAGAAACTACCACTTATTTATTAAATAACATTATCTCTGGTAACGACCCAAAAGAATTTTTGAGCAACTCGAAATTCAGAGGGAAATTTTCAGAAGAATTTATCGTTATCAATAACAAACTTGTATTTGTCGATTATATCAAACGTCACGATCCTAGCGAATTAACCTCTTCTGTATTTCTAACAGAAGATGAAGTTTCTGAATTTAAATCAGAAGTTGTGCCGTTGCTGGAAAAAATTAAGGATAAAGTTTTGTATAAAGCTCAACTCAATAACTTTTCTGTAATCAAAGGTGAGATTTGTGATAAGCCCAAACTGTTGATAAAACTACTGATGGATAATTGTGATATTGCAACACATTCTTTTGTACCTTATCTACAAAATATGTTGGGTGTCATTCCAAACAAGTTTGATTTATTTTTTGATGGAAACCTGTCAGAATATAGTAAAGAGGAACTGTTGGATGTTTTAGCTGTTGATGATATTATTAATATTGAAAATTTAAATATTCTTATCACAGAATCAGATTGTAATATAAACACTACTAGAATTGGCTACAAATACAAGAGTAAGATTGTTGAATTATTAGATAAATCAGAGTATGATTATTTCACACTGTTGGCAGATTATGGATCTGGAATCCGTTGTCCTAGATTCTTTTATAAAATCAAAATAGGCTAGGGTTTAATCCCAGCCTATTCTTTTTTTGTGTTTTTCTTTTCTAGGGTGACGTCCCTTCTTGTTTTCGGCAACGTGCCCACCTTTTAATCTTGTATGGAAAAAGTATGTGTATTCCTGCTCATCTTTTAACTTGGGTTTTCCAGAAGGTGTTGTTACAACCTTGAAACCTTTTTTCTTTTTACTCATCAAAATTCTCCCTCTTTGTTTTTATTTTTATCATTATCTGAAATAATTATAGCACAAAAACGCCTCAAATACAAGTCCGCACTTGAAATATGCAAGATTTTATGTTATAATATTGTATATATAGTTAATCAGAAAGAAGGTTTAAAATGGTAGTAAAAACTGATAAAGATAATAAAATGACGGGTTATGTGATGGCCGCAATCAAGAACAAACACCTTGCTGTTGATAATTCAGAATCATACGATATCCTACTGAAATATTTAAGATGATTGGTGAGCGACTTGATAAAATGCAGGAAGATTTTAAAAATTCTGAATTTGATACAGAAGTGAAGAAAAAGGCACTTTCAAAATTTAATCAATTTAACAAATCAGTTTATTATTCTGTTATCACAAACAAATTTTATGTTGGACAATTTAAAGATGTAGATAAAGATCCACATATCTCAAATAGCTCAAGGTATTTCTATCATACCCTGGATCGAATCTTATACGTTGGAGATATCAAGATTTCAAGCAAATTGGTAGGTGATGAAATTATCCCAGGTAGCGATCTAGCTCATTACGTTAAATCAAAGGATAAACTTGTATCTCACTTAAAGAGTAAGTTTGAAAAAATTTTGGAAAAACATAAAACAACAGAACTGGAGTACATCTCAGGGGTTCCTGATAATGCAATTGAAAAAAGTTTCAAAACTTGGAATCGATTCAGAGAAGGTTTGAATTTGTCCGATCAAGAAAATAAAGTTTTTATGGACGATTACGAACACCTCAAACAATTGAGTAACGAATATATCGACATTGATTCTCGAATCGTCTTCGGCCATTATCTCAAATTAATTCGAAATTCAGAAAGTCTAAAAGGAAAGTTTGTAAACTCGTATTTCCCGAATCTTAATTATCGTGTAGATTCTTCCTTTATTGATTTTGCAACTGTATATTTAGTGAATAAAGATAAAACTTTATTGCCAAATTACAAGATTAGCGGCGTTGTTTGTTCAGAAACCAAGTCTTCTGTTATTAGAACATTCGAACAAGAAATCCAATTAGCAGAATTGACCGGATATTCTTCCGTTGGTGAATATACAAGAACAACGACGTTCCGAAACAAATTAAAGGATATTTCCAAAAGAATGACCAGCTTTACCACTGATTTTGCGAGATTGACAATTAAAAATTTTTGCGCAGAAAATTACAAGTAAAAAAGACCCAAACGGGTCTTTTATTTTATTCAATTATTCAAAAATAATCTCTTCAAAACCATCTTTTTCCAGAATATCAAAGATATCCTCTTCTGATTTCACCACCTGAAATTCTTTCAGTCCAGTTTCGTTCTGGAATAATTCTAGATCAAGGGTGTTATCTTTCGGATCAAAGCTGCGAACGATATCTTCAAGAACGAAAACTTTAATGTTTAATTCTTTGTGGTTGTTCATCAAATTCTTGATATTATAAAACGTTGCGTCGATATTCTCTAAGTTGGCACCCCATTTGTATTCGGAAACAAATAAGAAAACATCCGTTGGTGTGTAACCAACTTTTTTAAGAATATTTAGTTTATAAAGATCACAATAAACTTGTCGTAATCCAAACTTTGGTATATCTTCTAACAATGACCCTACTGTATGAAAAACGTCGTCTTCGTCTATTACAAATGGACTATTTACTTGAAATAGTCTATTTGAACAGTCTAGAATGTAAGAGACCTTTTTATTTTTTTCAAAGATTCAACATAATCATCTATTTTGGATTCAAGAAGTGAGGCGTCATAAATCGGAATATATTCTGATTCAATCCCATCATCAAACTTAAAGTTTATTTTTTTCTTGTTTCTAAAAATAATCTTTAATGGTTTCATTGATTGTGTTAATAATTTTATTATCATCATATAAGGTTGATAATTTGTCAATCTTGTCAAGGGAGATACGCTGCTCACTCAACGCAGAGTTTTCGTTCGAAATCGATAATCTCCGGAACAATTCATCCTTCAACCAATCAGCCCCACCAAAAGAACCTCTAGAATAGCATAAGGTAAAAACAAACCCACTTAGTTTCTGAATTTTTTTCAAGTGGAAGATTTTTTTCACAAATTCACCCACCAGAAATTCTTCATACTTGTTACATTGAAAATGACCAAATTTATCTAAAAAAAGTATAACATTTTTTTGAATTTTTTTAGATTCTCATCAATGAAACAATTTGGTACACAAAATAGGGTATAATTTTTCTTTATAAATATCACCATCAAAAAGACAGATCTAATAATAAAAAAAGTTAGATATGAAATCATTATATCTTTTTAATATAAAATCAGATAATATCAAATCGATAACTTTTTTTCAAAATGTTTTTTTGAAAAAAATACTAAAAAAACAACAACCTTGTTAACTCACCGAACTCATCACCCCTAAAGAATTTACCATCCTCAAAAATTATTTCTTCAAATTTACAAATAAAAATGTGTTCATCGTTTTTTAAAAACAATGGGTCCTCAGCAAAAAGGCTCCAGAAAGATTCCACCTTTCCTTTTTTTATATTGTACGTTAAATAACTATCAAAAGATAGTAAGTCTTGGTTTTACAAAAAAATCTTTAAAACTAGATCTGTAACCAAAAACATCTGACTCGAATATTTTTTCAAGATTTCGAAACAAACCTTTCCTTTTTAGTTCAGTAATAAAACCTCTATCCCCCACTTGCTCATAAATAGGCAAAATATTTTCAACAGTATCATTAATATCAGTTAACGCACTTTCCCATTTGTGATCATTACGATAATGATGTGTATTTTTAAGATCCGCAAATTTTGCAGAGGCGATAAGGTTTTCTAAAGGAACGAAACCTCCCAATAACCTACCCAAATCATCTTTTATTTTTTCTGAATGGATATATTCATCGAGTTCTTTTTGATATTTTTTAATACATTCAAGTGATTCAGAGTTCTTCTTTTCTGACTTAATCATCAGCACCTTCTTTCTACTGGAATAAATCCAGATTCTTTATTTACTTTAATTATAACAGACCTAAAAATCTTATTTCAACAACAAAAAAAGCCCAATTATTGGTCTTTTATAAATTTCTCTTTTCGAGTTCCCTTTTTAAAGGATTTATCTTTTTCTCAACGTTTTTGTTGTTTTTTTACTAAAAAAATCAAGCAATAGATCTTCTATATGCTTTGTTTCAGAAACGGTTAGATTTGAGGCAAAAACCACTTGTCACAAAAACACTTAATAGTTTTATTGTGATTTATATCCCAATGAGAATTGAATGTTTTTAAAATACAACTATTTAAATCATCATAACTCAAAAAAAGCAATTTGGATATTTATAAAGAAATAAATTGATTTCATTAGTATTGTTGCTGTCAATTATCTCACTGGAATATAAAAAGAAAATTTTTCAAACGATTTTTTTCAATATATTTAGTCACTTCTGATAATAACAAATTGAAAAAAATTTTTTTCCTTATATTTTTTTGAGACAAAACTAAACAACCATAATCTAGACAGCTCCCCCTCCAAAAAATCCATCAATGTGGTATATTGATCAAAACTTATAGGTCTTTCAAATTCGAAAATGATTATTGAATTATCATTATCAGAAAAATGATGTGGATTTTTTTCATCAATTTGCCTAACAATCCTTTTTTTATTTTCTTTTCAACCAAATCATACCCCCAAAAACCACAAGTGAAATATTTTTTTGAAAAAGAAACCCCCAATCATTTATATTTTCATATAACTTATCAACGAACCTAACATAAGATGACCACAACTCGCCTTTTTGATTATTCCTAAAATATTCTAAAAAACCGTCTTTACCATAACCTTCATAATAACTAATCAATTCTGTTATTGAATTGATTCCGTTTTCAATAGTCGATCTCTTAATCACAGTATTATCACAATTCAACAATTCGTATAAATCAAATGACAGTTCTTCTTCCAATTGTTTTTCTCATTTTCCCAGATGAAACAAAGTTAAATACTTCATTTCTAACAGATTTAATTGTTTCTGTAACATTTTTTTAGTTTAATTCGTATTACGAACCACTCATTAACCTTCTTTCTACTGGAGCAATTCCAGGTATTTTTATTTTTCTTAAATTATAACAGATTATCTATTAATTCTGCAACAATAGAAAACAATATTTAGTCTTATATAATTTAAGAAAAAAATGACCTCTGTTATAGGTCTAGAAAGAAGGATTAAAATGGTATTAAAAAGTTCTGATGATTTTTCTTCAGAAATTACAGCTATTAAAGAAATAAACTCAGCTATTTCTAATTTATTGTCCAGCAAGGAAAATTTTTCTAAAATCGTTCGTGAATTAATAGTTGAATATTATAATCCAGTTCGGAAACGATTTCAGGATATAGATACAGATCGTCGTGCTAGAAAATTTTTAAAGGATTGTTTAGAATATGAGCAGGGTGGGTGTTTTGGTGAAGAACCGAAAGGTTTTCTCAATGTACGCTCTATTGCGGGATTGTTATCTTATAACAATTTTTATTCTGAAGAAATAAATAAACTTTATAAGTTCAATATCGTATTTGATTGCAACTTATCAAAAAAATTAAATTACTCCAAACCGGTGAGTTTAATGGATTTAATAATTTTTTTATATCTCGTCCTTTATTGCTTCAGGTAACAATTTAAGTTTGGGAACTAAAAATTCTGGTTCCTGTGTTATTGAGTATCTAATTTGTGAAGATGATGAGTTAAACGAAAAGGTTGATTTACTAACACAATCTCTCAATTTTTTTAAATTTTTAAAAAGAAGATTAGTAAATCATTTGAAAAAGGTTTATTTCAAAGATTACAAAAAGAAACGGTTTAATTATCAATTGGATCAAGAATTTGGTGGCGTTCCACTTATCTTCTACTCAGATGAGTATAAGAATAAAGTTTTTGAAAAAAATCGAATATCTTTTTTTCTGATTACTTGATTAAAAAAATTTATCAACAGCTACGAAGTACAAGGAAGAATGTGATTTGTTTGGGATTGTTAAATCTTTATTTTCTGGAGATGAACCATACGATAATTTTCTCTCTGAAAATGTTGCAGCAAAACATTTTATCTCTAAATTCGAAGGATTTAAACATCTTAAACCTTCAATGGATGAGGTTGTTGATTATTGCAAAAACAATCTTTTACAATAATGACGACGTTAAAATGTTTTCTGATTTTTGATAAAGAACCACTGGCAAAAATATTTTTGTATATTTATTCAAATCAGAATATTTAGCAGTTGATGATATTGTTGAAGAAAAAGACATTAAATCCTTGATAGAAACAATGACATTTCAGAAATCAAATAGATACTTTGAAACTCCAAGAGAGATGGTGGATTACGGATTAAAGAGTTTATCATCAAATAATGTATTAGGCGAAACTCACGAAGAAATTGTGGATTATAGTAGTTCATTACTATTTTTTTATTTAAGCACAAGGATGATATTCGAAATATTTTTGAGTTCAACTAAATATAAAAGCTCGATGTTTAAATCGCCCACATTTTTTTATCACTCCTGGAAAAAAAGAAAAGGAATTTCAAATGTATCACTCAATGTTTTTGATATTTCTGAAAAAAATTTAAGAATCTGTTGTTGTTTTTTTAAACAGCAGGGAATTATTGGAATACCAAAAATCAACATCTATCTTAAAGATTACAAGGAAGAATCTGCACAAAACGTTGATTATGATATTAACAAATCATTCTCTGTAATTAAAAAAAGTTTTTAAGCTATGATTTCCCCTGTAAAATCGAAATTTTTTTACAACTGAAGAGCTTTTACAGAACTTACCTTTCTGATATTTTTTTACAGAAGATGAACTAAAAAAATATCAGTTTCAAAAATTCGAGAATGACCAAGATTTTTGAATATCCAAAGGACAAAAGAAGTCTCTGACTTTTTCTTTTGAAGCATTTGCTGTATTTAAAAAAATACACGAACTTTCTTGGATTAAAGAAATTTTTAAAATAAAAAGAACCCGTTAAGGTTCTTTTTTTATTATTTCAGGAGATCTTCCAACCAATAAGAATAGTCTTTTGATAAACTCAAGAAGTTAGAATAACTCAAAAACTTTTTTTCCTTAACTGCTCAAATTTTTGATTTTTTTCTTCTTCATTTGTTAATAAAAAAATCATCGCTGTACTCAAATAATTCAATTGATTGCAATTCTTTTTTTCTGAGAATGATTTACGAATGATTTCCTCGAATTGAGACCTTTTACAGCTTAAAATTATTTTTACTGATAATATTTTTCAGATAAAAAGTAATTTAGCAAAAAGATACTGCCTTAAGAAGTTTATCAATGTTTTTCATCATCTAAACCTTGATTTCTGAAAAAAACAAAAGATCAATGTTAATTGTTGGATTATAAAGAATACCTATTTTTATCTAAGAACTTTTTTTGTTGTAAATAAACTCATCTTTCAAGCTTAATAAATCTGCCTTTAATTCATTACCATATTCTCCAATATTCATTCTGATAATTGGGTTCTTTAGGAAAGAATTATCTAGTTTCCCAAGCTCTGATTTGATATATTCTTTATTTTGAATAAAGAAGTCACGAGACTTTTCACGAGAGAAGGCGCTGTCAATTCTTGATTGAGCACCACTAGCCTTAAAGGTGGATTTTATAGAATTAAGTAACAGACTATCAGCCCCCAAAGAACAATAGGAACTATCCATATTTACAAATTCCTTTAGAACTGAATTTTTCTCATCTTCGTTCAAAAGCTCCTCAAGATTAATGGAGTAAGCCGCAAAAAGATATTGTAGTGTTGGAAAGTTTGATTCGAGTGTCCGTTCCTCTTCTGAAATTTCACCAACCACAAATCTTCTACAATGAGCAACCACTTCATCTCGTTCTGGGAGTAGATGTTCCAATCCTGGAATATCTGAAGCAAATCTTTTCACTGCAAGATTTTTAGAGAAGAGATTTTCTACTTTATTTGATTCAGAAAAAAGTTCTTTTAAAATCAAACTTAAATTCGTTGATTGTTTCGTTATAAAAGATGAGCAATCAGAACTTGAATAAAAGGAACTATTTAAACCTAAATCTCCAGATGATTTTTCGGATATATTGAGTTAATTTATATTTTTATTTCCGAGAATAACCAACCAACATCTTTTGTTGCAAAAATGAAAGGGATATCCGCCAAAATCAATGTTATCAAATAAATCGCCAACTTCAACAAAATCTTTATTATAAATTGATTCAACTCTCCTTTTGATTTTAGTTTTAAAACCACTCATCTGAAATAAATTCAGAACTTCCGCAGCTTTCTCTTCAGTCTCATCTTCTTCACAAACAATAAAATTAAGAAATTTTTTTGTTGTTTCAAAACGTTTGTTTTTCCGAAACCTTTTTAGATAAAGTGATAAAAGATGTAACATCAAAGTCGAAAAAAAGCCGTGAAAATAATCTTCTGATACCAACTTAAACTCTAACTTTTGATAATCCCAAACAATTTTTTTAGTTTGTTGGCCTCAAATAATTTATTTACAAACGGTTTTTAATTCCCGATCTTTCGTTTCAAAGAAATCCTCTAAATTTCTATAAATATCCTTTGAGTAACGAAGATAGTTATAATTTTTCAGCTTCATCTCCGTCCAACTTTAAAAAGTTGTTGTCTGACAAAATGTGAAATTTCCCTTTGTAATCTAATACCTTAAAATCTGAACGGATTTTTATATATTATTAATAAAAAAACTTTTTCATCATTGTATCAAATTTATCTTTATTAGATAACAGATCTGAAACTGCTTCAGTAAAAAGCCTTTAACATCTCTCCCTTTTTAGAAAGTTTTTTTCGTTTGTATTTATTACCATTAAAATTTTTCCTTCTTTCTATTTTTTTATTTTTTTAAAATTATAACAGAAAAAAAGAACCCGGAAAGGTTCTTTTTTACTAATTATTTTTTACGTTTTTTAGAAAGGTAAACAGCGCCTGTAACACCTAAACCTCCGGCTAAACCAAATAAAGGAAGAATCATCGTTCCTGAAATGGCTCCAGTCTTAATTGCTTCTTTAGTAGTTGGTTTCTTTACTTCTGAACCAGTATCAGATTTCGCCCCTGATTTAGTATCAGAATCGTTTTTGTCTGTTTTTGTTTCAGTAGGTTTATCGTCTGTTTTTACATCAGATGGTGTATTTCCTTTATCAGTAACAGAAGGTGCGCCTTTATCTATTCCAGACACTCCATTTCCTGTATCAGTTGTAGAAGGAGAATCTTTTTTATCTGAAGGAATATCAGTAGTAGGTTTAGAAATATTCACTGGTTTATCCCCATCAGTTTTTGTTGTTGGAGATGTTGGTTTGTTTTCTGATGGTTTTGTTGTGCCTCCATCTACTGGTTTATTTACAGGATTTGTATTCTCTGAAGGTTTTACAGGGTTTACAACCGCTGGTTTTGTATCAGTAGGGGTGTTATTTACTGGTTTTGTTGGAGTAACTGGAGTAGTTGGGGCTGCTGGTTTAATTTCAGTAGGTTTATTTTCTACTGGTTTTTCAGCAGGTTTTTCTTCTTTTGCTACACCAATATCAGTTGCGACACCATTCTGATCAAATTTCCAGCGACGACCATCAATATTCTTTTCAGTGTTTTTAGCAAGATGACCATCTTCTTGGAAATAATATTTCTTTCCAGCCTTTTCTCTAAACCCTTGAATTTTATTCTCTTGAATGATTTTATTAATAAAATCAAGTTGAGCTTGGTCAAAAATCAAACCACCATTAAGACCGACACGATCACTATATCCGAATTGATGAACACCCATCACCTGATTATTTGAGGAAAGAACACCGGCACCGCTCATACCAGCAACTGTTGTGTTTGGAATAAGATAAAAATTAGAGTGAGGCATTAGAGAGTCTCTTACAACGTTGGTTGAAGATTGTTCGTAAAGTAAACCTTTTTTAACCGGAGCCGTGATTCCATCTAATTTACCTGGATAACCAACAACCTTTACTGGTGTTCCTTCACTCATTGTTTGTGGAGTTTTTACCAAATCATTAAAATCATATCCGGGCTGTGTCAACATTAGGGGCTCATCTGTAACTACAACAGCTAAATCGTAATATGCTTTTTTAGTTCCAGCTGGGGGATTCCCGTATGCTTCTTTATTAAAGAAGTGAACTTTATTAAGGGAAATTGGTTTGCTAATTCCTGATGTAGGGCGGATAACTCGCTCAGTGTTTGAACCAACCCAGTAATCCATAGAAGTAATATTCCCAGTTTCACCCTGATCGTTTAAAAAGTTGTGGGCAACCGTTACATAAACATTAGGGGATACAAACATTCCAGATCCACTTAATACAGTACCACCCTTTCGTGTTTGCATAACAACGGCAGCGTTATTAATTGGGTTGTTTACATCCAGTAATTTTAAATCACTTCCTCCGTTAACAACCGCTTGTGAATAAGGAGAAGATTCCTCTGAATAAACAACCTTTTCTTTAATTTTTCCAGCAACACGTTGTCCCTTATTAAATACAGGCGCATTATTATCTTTTACAGTATCAGACGAATCATTTTTTGGCTGTTCTTGATTCAGAACATTTTCTGCATAAACTACAGATGGGGTGTTTGATACTGAATTAAATACAGGTGTGATTGTTCCTGCCATAATTACAGCAAGTGCTAATGCACTAGCCAGTGTATATTTCTTATTTAAAGTCAAAACTATAAATTACCTCACTTTTTAGAATAAATTCTTTATATATAAATTCTAGTTAATCTTTTTACTATTTTAGCACGTTTTTTTCTTTTAAGAATGAAATGTAATATTTTTAATTGGTGATGGCTTCTTATAATCGCCTAAACCATTGCAAATTAAAGGATTCTTTGATATAATATATAAAAAAAGAATATTTTATTTTTTTAAATAGAAAGAAGGATTAAAGATGGTTAAAAAAAGTTTGTAATAATGAGAATTTTTATCTTTGATTATAAAAAGGACATCAAAAGATACTTCTGAGTTATTAAAGAGGTTTTCGGGTGATAAAGAATTAAAAGAATCGATGGTTGACGCCTTGCTTGCTTGCTCCGAAACTGCGGGTTATGATTATGAAGATGAATATGAATCAGACAAACTTACTCACTATTTATTAGAAATTGAGAGTAGATTTGAAAAAAGCAAACGACCTCTTCTTTGGTTATGTGGTTTTTTATCATTTAAACTGATGGAACAAAATCAAACGAATTTCAAACCTATTGTAAACACACCACAGGTACTGTCCTCAGATTTATCAGATTTGATTGGCAAAAAAAATTATGAGGATATGTTCAAAAAATCCAAAGTAAAACCTGATGTTTTTTTAAGTGAGTTGATTATTTTAATAGAAGAACAATTGGATAATGGTTGGAGATTTTCTGAATGTTTAGGTTGGTCAATTGAACGAAATATCTGTATCAATAACAGCAGAGAATGCTTTTTCTGTACTGATTATGATTTGAGTAGGGATAATCCGGGATATATTGATAAAGGTGATCAGTTTTGTTTCTTTGTGGGTGATTTAATCAATAATATTGAGATTTTTCAATACAACAAATTTAAAGATAATAGCCCATTATCTCAATATGCACTTTTTTATGGCAAGATTGTGCGAATGTTTGCCTCTAATTTGTTGGAAAGTTCCGTAAAATCAAACAATCCTAAATTTGATGAATATTATCAATATGCAAAAGGTTGTGCTTGGGATATTATTGAGGATGATTATTTTTATCCTTTTATGGTAAAATCCTTTGAAGAAAACGTTCAGAAGATTTTTAATCTTATCTTACGACGAAATTATCTCTAAAGAATGTTGTGATCTTGGTTTACTTCCTGTTTACAGTGATTTTCGAAATTTCTACTTAGATTTAGACTTTGGAACTTTTGATGATTAGAAAGGTTATAAAATGAAGAAAACAACAGAGCTTGAATATTTAAAGAAATACAAACAGGATCTGAATTTATTAAAGTCTAAATTAGAAAAAAACTTAGGATTGATGATAATTTGAAGAGAAAGTTTGTGAAATCATTTTTCTCAGTTAGTGGCTGACGCTATCAAAGAATCTATATCGGAGGACTTTTTATTTCTTGCACAACGGCGGTGGTGATAGGGCTTTTGAAAACCTAAGAAAATTTTTTTAATATTCTTATTGAGAAATCAAGAACGATGAAGAAAAGAGATAAGATCCTCTTCTTTGATGTAGCTTTCGAATTTTATAATATAAAGATGATGAACAACCTTTTTGTGACTGAAGATGAAATTCTCAAGTCTCTTTCAAAACATCAAATAGATTGTGATGAGAATATCGAAGATTTTATTTTAACTAGAACTGGTGAATCGTTGGAAAGGTTAGTTTCCATTTTTGTTGATTGTTTTTATTATGAAAGGTTACGAAGGTTTGATCCTGCACCGAACATAACCGATATAACCCCTTTTGAGATGGATTTCAACTTTAAAGATGAGGAATTTACTTGGCAATCTGTTGAGTACGATGATGATGATTATTGGGATCCTGTGGTTGGCGTTGACTATTCAAACGATGATCCCCCAACAAACTCCAGACCTTTAGAGCCCGGCACCCACAAAATATTTTCAGTTGGTACCGAGTTTAAAAGTGGTGAATTTATAACTTTATTATTTTTTAAATTTCTATCTTTTGCTTATCTCTTTGAAATGGATAATAGAACAGATCTCGAAGATGAGTGGCTAGAATCGGGTTTTGAATTACTGGATTTTGGATTTATTGATGATTTTGTACTAAAAAATGTCAATAAAAAAATCACAGAAAATCTAACTTGCTCCGAAATAGAATTGCAAAAAGAATAAGAACTGGTGATTTTTCCTGACTATCTGAATTTATATCAGAATAAAGAATCTTAGCTTGAATTATTTCAGGATAAGATTCTTCTCTTTTATAATTTAAGAAAATAAAAAAATAGAAAGAAGGTTGTTTAATGATAAAGCAAAAAAAACAGTAAGTTATTTGGATAGGTTTAGGAAGATATCGAAAACAGTATTAAAGATTTGGATGATTTTGATAAAAATGAAAAATTAAAAGCACACTTTGAGGATATTTTGATAGACTCATTGGATATTGTTAGTTGTTACTCAGAATCTGATTATCCGGGTGTAAATATGATGAATTTGGAGAACCTAATTAATTTTCTAATTGAAAATGATGAAAAGCTGGAGTTGGAAGTGTTAAAGGAACTTTATTGGCTTGTTGTTAGTTTTATTTTTGAACAAGTTTATAAAAATCCCTTTGATGTTAGTAGAAAAGTTTACCAAAATTTTGATGAGGATGAAGTTGATGGTTTGTTTTCTAAAATGGGTATGACTTTTGAGGAGTTTTTGTTAATCTTATCCACAAAATCTTTGTTAGAAGTGGGGACAAAAATACCATCACTTCCGAACTTCCAAGATTTTAAGATATCTTACCAGAGATCTATACCAACTGGTGACTTTGTTTGGTATAGAGATGTAGCTAACGGAATTGAATGTTCTAATGTAGTTGTTGAGGGTGACCTTGTAGTTATCGACGGAAAAACATTTGACGAAGATTTTTTTAGCATATTATCAAAGGGCGAACTTAGTTTGTTGAAATCAAAATTTTTCAGAGTTTTCGCCTTAAATTTTTTAGAGGTGCGAGACAATAAATTTTTGAAGGTAGCTATAAGTTCTCTAATCAACGATAAATCTCTAAAAAAACTTTTTATAAAAACTATGAAAAGAAACCTTTGCGAAATTGCTACATATAGTCCAGAAGAATTATTTGTTGCTTGTAAACAAGCTCGTATTCCACTTTATGAAGAGTTAAAATCGTTTTTTTATCAGTTCACTCAATAGATATTTCTGAACTTGAGGATGACTACTTTTCACTAGACTTTTAATCTAATAATAAAAAAAGAAATCACTGTTATTAATTGAACAGTGGTTTTCTTCTGTTATAATTTAAGAAAAAAATAAATAATAGAAAGAAGGATTTATTTTTGAAAAAAACAAAAGAATTAAAAATTTTTTTAAAAAGATTTTCAAAATGAAATTAAAACTGTAACTTTAAAATTAGAAGACTTTGATAACTGTGAAGATTTGCAGGATGATTTTATTAGCACTCTAATTTTTTTGCATTTGGTGATTCTGAACAATACCTTTTATGAATTACAGTATGAAATTGACGTTGATTTTAAAGATTTCTTTGAGTTTCTCTTAGAGAACAACAATAAATTAAAATCAAAAACGGATAAAGAATTTTATTGGATGGTTGTACAATTCATCCTTTACAAAGTGATCAATTTAAAAAATTGTGATATTGATAAATTAGCCTCAAAATTTGATTTGTCCAAATTAAACCATCTTTTTGGTTTATTGGAAATGAGTGTTGATGAATTTTCTTCCAGTATCCATTCCTTTTTGAAAGATTATCAAACGCCCGGATTTGGAGATTTATCGGATTATCAGATTTTTTATTGTTTGAACGATAATAATGGGGCAGGGGCTTTTACTTGTTGTGAAAATCCAGACTTGAACTACGAATCTCTTGTTAGTGATCTTGGAGAAATTGTTGTCCTAGATCACGAATTATTCAATTTGAGTGAATACAACAACATTCCTGAATATGACATTGAGGTCTTACATTCAAAAATTCTCCGACTTTTTGCAAATAATTATTTGTATGTTGGGGGAGAGGTGTCCGCAGAATTTTTAGAAGCAAAAGATTCTGTTAAGAAGGACAAGACATTACACAAATGTTTTGTTGAAACTATGAATAAAAATTTATTTAATTTTTCTTCTTATAGCACTGGAGAAATTTTTGGATGCTTGTGCTCGTGGAAGTATTCCAACTTATTCTGATTTATTAGAGTACTTAGAAGGAGCCGGTGAGGGAGTTTTTGTGGAAGAGGCTAAATATCAAATCGAATCACGTCGCTAACAATTTATAAAACAACGACTGCAATTGTTTCAGTAGTCGTTGTTTTCTGTTATAATTTAAGAAAAAAATAGTAAAAAAATATAGAAAGAAGGATTTATTTTGAAGAAAAACAAAAGAAATTGAATTTTTTTGAAAAAAATTTTCAAGATGATATTAAGATTGTTGCTGAAAAACTCGAAGATTTCGATAAAAATAAGGAACTTAAGACAGATTTTATCACGGCTCTTCTTTGTTCTTTTGGAGATTCAGAATATATATTCTACGGTCTTGAGGAAGAGATTGATGTCGACTTTGAAAAACTTTTTAAATTCCTTTTAAATAAAAACAGCAAATTGAAGTCGAATAAAGACAAGGAATTTTATTGGGTTGTTGTTGACTTTATCCTTTTTAAAGTTATCAATCTTCAGGAATTGACTATGGATAAGTTGTCAAAAGAGTTTTATCGTGATGACCTTATCAACATCTTGATTTGTTGGGAACAACTTTTGAGGATTTTTCAAAAAAAATACATTCGTTTGTAGGTGATAATGAGTTGATTGATTTTGGAACTTTGGTGGATCAAAAAATTTTCTATCAAACAGATGATGGTAGAGATGAATGTGGTTTCTCTTGGTCAGCAAACCCTGATTTGAATTACGAGGCATTTTATAGTGAGCCCGGAGAGATTGTTGTATTAGATAGAGGCTTGTTCGATTTGTCGGATTACGGGAACATCTCAAGTGCTGAATTGACCAAATTGCATTCAAAATTCATCAGACTTTTTGCTAACAGCTTTTTGCATAATGGTGGAAAGAAATCGAAAGAATTTATCGAATCACAACGTTTGGTTGTAGATGATAAAATATTAAAAAAATGCTTTACTGAAACAATGAACAGAAATTTATCTAATTTCTCAACACTTGAGGCTGGAGAACTTCGAGACATTTGTGCTATGGGTAATATCCCGGCATACCCGGATTTGCTAGATTATCTAGAAGAATCTGGCGAAGACAAATTTGTCGAAGAGGTTCGTGATTATGTCCAATCTATCAATTAATAGCGAGAAAACAACCACTGAATTTAATTTAGAAGTGGTTGTTTTTGCAATACAAAGGATTTGCTGAATGAACTTCGTTACGAAATTGGTATCAATTTCGAATGACTATTCGAGTTCCTATTAGAAACTAGCAATAAATTAAAACTAGAAAAAGATAAGGAGTTTTTATTGGAAAGTAGTATTATTTAAGGTTAATTCGTTATTTATATTTTTTTATTTATTTTTTTGTATATTTTTTTAATTCAATTTTTGAGTTAAATTTGTTATTTTTTTAATACTTTATGATATAATAAGTTAATAAATAAATTTTTAGAAAAGGAGGTAGCAATGAGACAGGTAGAAAGACATTTAATTAAACCTAGTAGTAATTTGTACTCAGTTTGTGATGATTTAACATTTAAATCCAAAAAAATCTTTATAATGCTGGCTTGTATCAAATTCGTCAATCTATATTTAAACGAAATAATTCTGATAAGGAAAATAAAAAAACCAGTACTAAGCTGGGCACAATTAGTTTCTGAATTTAGGAAACAAGATCAGAGCGATATGAAAGCATTACCATCTAAAGTTTCGACAAATATCATAAAAATGTTGGGAGGTAATATCAGTTCATATTATCAGCTTTTAAAAGGCTATAATGATAAGTCAAATAAGAAAATAACAAATAAGCCAAGGATCCCAGGATATCTACACAAGACGGAAGGTAGGTATGTGGTTGAGTTTACAAACCAAACTTTTGCTAAAAAGCGTGGTAAAAATAATGAACTTATCTTATGTCCAAGAGATTTGAGGATCTCAATTCCAACAAAAGTTGACAAACCAAAATGTGTCAAAATAATTCCAAAAAATGGTTATTTTTTTATTGATGTTATTTATGAGGTTAAAGAGAGATCTCTTAGGAAGACTCATAAATATGCAGGTATTGACCTGGGGGTTGATAATTTAGCTGCGGTTACATTTTCTGATGGAACTAACCCACTTTTAGTTAAGGGTTTGAAGGTTAAACATATCAATCAAGGATACAACCGTCTAATAGCAAAATCTCAATCAAAATTACCAAAAAATCAAAAAACAAGTAAGCACATCCACCGTCTTTTTAGAAATCGTGAGATGAAATTGCAATCAGAATTTCACAAAATAACAGGTTTTCTAGCAGAATTTTTCGACGAGATGGCACTTGAAAAGGTTTTTGTTGGTAAGAATGTTGGTTTGAAGTCCGGTATTTCTATTGGCAGAAGAGGAAATCAAAATTTTGTCCAAATTTCATATAATAAATTCATCTCTCAACTTAAGTACAAGTGTCAGTTGCGAGGAATAGAAGTTGTAGAACAGGAGGAGTCTTATACATCCAAAGCTAGTTTTATAGACTGTGATGTTATCCCTGTTTGGAAAAACGATGGCAAAAAGTATAAGTTTTCAGGAGTACGTGAGAAAAGAGGTTTGTATAAAACTAAAAGCGGGAAACTTATTAATGCTGATGTTAACGGTTCTTACAATATCCTAGTTAAAGGTTTGAACAATTTAGGTATCAATTTAAAAAGAGATAAGGTGTCATTCCACACGAGAAGTTTGAACTGTTATAATATCTTGTCCAATAAAAAGCTAATAAAAAAATACACGTAAACCCGTATTTGGTATTTACCAAAGAGGGCTTATAGAGGTGTTGTAGGGCGCCTTTAGCAAAAACAATAATTTCAATATTGTTGTGAAATGTTAAGAATTAAATGATACAGATGACAACAAATTATACATTTGTATAAACCATTTAAACCTATTGCAGTGAAAACGAATCTAAAGAGTTTTTTGAAGCTAAAAGTTCTATTAAGAATGATAAACTTTTATCAAAGTGCTTTACTGAAACTATGAATAGAAACTTATCTAGAGTTGCACTAGGTAGCGAAAAAGACATCAATCTTGCTTATACTAAGGGGAAAATTCCTCTTTATAAAGAATTAGAAAAATATATTTGTGAAAGTGCTGCGGAAATATTTTTGACTAATCTTTAAAAGAACCCCATCTCTTAAATAATTAGAGCTAGGAGGTTCTTCTTTTTATAATTTAAGAAAATAAACAAGCTGTAACAGCTTTTAGAAAGAAGGTACTTATGCTCAAAAAAAGGAAAGTACAAAAACTTGGTTATATTGCCGATTATAAAAAAGATGTTGATGACATTGTTGACTTACTAAAAGGTTATTCTTACAGTGATGAAATAAAAAAAGAATTTCCTATCTTCTGTTGTTGAGATGGTAGGAAGAACTTACGATATTACTATTGAATGTGAGTTTCAAGATATTGAAGGTTTTGAATATATTCTCCCAAATAAATTTAGGGAATTATCAAAAAAATTTCACAAGATTTAGAAAAAAAGATTTTTTGGGGATTTTTTGTATTCAATTTATAAAAAAATCTAGGCTCAGAAGACGAGGCAAAAAGTTTGATTCTTGAATATATTGATGAGCAAGATTTTGGAATAATTCTGAGCGAGTTAGACACCGATTTTCACACTTTATTTGTGGATATTCGGGAGAGTTACTATAACGCCAGCATTACTGCTGATGAAACAAACAACAATCCCGATAATTCATTAGAGTTAGATGTTTTATATAATGACTTTTACAATATGTTCTCAAATTACTATCTTGCATTTAGAAAGGAAGATTCTAATTTTTTCTTTTTGGAGTTTGAATACGATAAAAATTATCCCAATTTTTTATCACCAGGATCACACGTTGTTCTTAGTACAGCAGATTTCGTAGGTGAGGAAGTGAAGGATTTTTGGTTTGAAACCTCATTGTTTAAACTAATATTTCTTTATCCTATCACGGAAGATTTTTTTCAAACATCACTATTTTTGAAAACAATGTAGAAAACATATTATTGCAAACTCTATCTGAAATATCAGCAGAAAACTTGTTGGTATCGAACGATTACAATTTAATTAGTTGTCTCAAATGTGGAGAAATTCCACTTTATACAGAATTGCGAGAATTAGTGCCTAATTACCCGGAAGACGCTTATCCTGAGCACTTATACAAAAAAATATTTAAAAAAATCAGTCTTTGAATTTCATTTCAAAGACTTTTCTGTTATAATTAAAGAAAGAAATTTTGAACTGAAATAGTTCTAGAAAGAAGGTTATTAACTTGGTGAAAAATACTAAAGACGAAAATTTTGTATCAAAATACAAGGAAGATTTTAAAAAGGGGATCGCCGCCCTAGAATCTATTCCAGAAAACGAGAAGTTGAAAACGAACTTATCGTACTGTTTTGCTCAAATTTTAGAAAAAGAGCGTGAATGGTTCAATTTGGATCAGGAAAATAGTTGGGATTCTTTCGTTAAGTATCTTAAAGAAACTGATGATAAGTTGGAAACTAGCGAACTGAAGTGTGCTTTCTGGATTGTTGTCTGTTACTGTATCTTCTTCAGCACAGAGCCGAAACCATTTATCCGAAATTTGGTTAGAGAAAAATACGATAAATTCGACTTTGATGGTTTGGTTTCTGTTCTAGAATGTGAACACGGAAAACTTTTATCTTTATTCTACGAAATTTGCAAAAATAAAATCTTTCGATCAAATAAGACTGCTTTTTCATTTTTACACCACAGATTGATGATTTCTAGTGAAGATTATGATGTTAGAGCCGTTGAAACAAATAAGATAATTAGATTATCACGTGAGTATTGTTGCGTTGTTTTACTGGAAGATCTATTTTATTTGGATATTGGAGATTTTTTGATGAAAGACAAAGACAACAAATACAAACTTTATTTAGATGGAAAATTTGTCGCTCTTGTTAGAACTCTATTCTTGTCACAGATAGAAAAGGATCCTTGCGGTTATATCAAAGAACATTATTTTGATGTGGTAGATATATCTCCTTATATGGTTAATATATTTACTGCATTAACATCAAGCAATCTATCACTTTTTTCAGAGGATCAGACGAAACTGATAGAACGTGCGAGAGCCGGTATTCTACCCTACTATCCTGAAATGAATGATTGGCCAAGAGATTAAAAATTTTGCTACCGGCATTGATGTCGGTAGCATTTTCTGTTATAATAGAAGAAGGGAAATCACAACTGAAATAAATTAAGGTGGTGCGCAAATGAAAGACACCAAGGTAAACAAATCCTTTTGGGATGAATACAAGGAGGATATCTCAGATATTCACAAAATATTAACTGATGATTATGATACAGAACTTTTGAGAAATAATTTTGTTGTTGGGGTTAAAAATTTTGTTAACACAAAAAGGAAAGAGTTTGAGGAATGGCTAACCGATAATAATATCAAACACAAAAAAACATTCTCAACGCAAATAAGAGAGTGGGAGAAAAAGATACCCGAAGAAGGAAGATTGATGTTTTGGAGATACACCTTCCTTTGTTTAGATCACTTATCAAACCTTCCACTTGAGTCCAACTTTGAATCATTGCCAAAACACCAATTGAAGCGTTGGGAAATTTTTTCTGAAAAAATAGATAAAAACTTTTCTAAAATTTTTACAGGAGAAGGGCTCAATTTTGTTTGCAATGTATTAAAAAAATATCTTGATTTAGATAAAGAGACTTTTAAAAGAATTGTTTATAATAGTTTTTCATTTGATACATTTTACAATGAGACATACTCCCTATCTGAAAGTTTTATTTATATAGACAAGAAAGATAAATCTTTTCACATAGTGGAACAAAGCTTAGGAATTGAGGGGGTTCCAACCTTCATTCGTCCAGGAACACACGTTGTTTCTCACCTTTATTTTCCGGAATATCTAAGAGTTGTTCTAGAAGAAATTCAATCATCACAAAAGTTATTTGATCTGGCAATGAATATTTTCAGGATACTATTTTTAGTAGATACTGCTTTTGGATTAGATGAAGATGAATTGAATGATATAGCACTGTCCGTTTACAACAACAACGAGTTTAAAAGTTCGGTGCTTAATTTTTTCGAAAAATCAACAGAAAAAGTATTAACAGAAAATGATGAAAGTTCTATTGGATTTAGATTTGGAAAAATCCCAGTGTATAAAGAAATTGCAGAAAAATACTTAAAAAATAAAACCATCGAGTTTGCATTTTAGAGGTGGATAATGATAAAAGCGGAACCAACTGTGTGGGATCAATTAACAATTTATGTAGATACAAAAAAAGAGTAATCCACAATATTAATATCTTAATTTCTAACATAGAAGTATAGATAACCTAAAACAACTACACACAGATGTGTTAGTAAATCTATAAGTTAATGACAGAAGAAATTACTTGGTTTGGGAACTCATAAAAGTTGTTTTAGAGTTACTTTTACATTATGTTAGATAATATGGTAAAATAGTTTTATCATATTATAAAAGGGATAAATTTTTGGAAAGGAATACTATAGGTGCGTTGTGATGAGAAGTCAGAAGATTAGACTAAAACTAACCAAAAAACAAGAACAACTTGCGTGGTGGTATAGTAAAATTTCACGTAATTTCTGGAATCTTTTGGTTGATATTGACCGACGCAATAACAAGGGTGAGTTCGATGATGTTTTGAGTCAGGATGGAAATACAACCTATTACTCAAAACTCCATAATAGAGATATTTATAATCTTAATCAATCTGATTATCTTAACCTTGCAAAGATTGTTGTCGCCAATAACTACGAAAAGGATGAAGAAAATTGGTCTTGGTATTATCAACCCAATCAATCCTTTATCTACAACTTTATTTCTAGGGAATTGTTTAAAATTCGGAAACAAAACAAAGGAAAATTGAAATTTAGGGAAATTGATAAAATTCAACCGAATTTTAATGTTCGTTGTAGTGTTTCTTCTGATAACAAACGCCCTAGTCGTATTTATCTGAAAAAAAACGGTAAACTCCAGATACCAACTATCGGGGATGTGATTTTCGGTTCTGTTAGAAAAGATTTTGACTTATCTTGCAAGAAACAAGTTGCCAATATATCATTTGATGGTAAATACTGGTACTTGTCCTACACCGAAGATGTTGAAACTAAAGTACAAAATTTACCAGATTATACCGATGGAATTGGGGTTGATTTGGGAATCAAGACACTTGCGACATTATCTAATGGAACTATTGTACCAAATATTAAGACTTTTAGGCGAGTTCGTATTCTGAACAAACGCCTGAAACGACTACAACGCAAGGTATCACGCAAGTACCTTGTTAATAAATGCAACAAACACAATAAAACAAAGAATATTATTAAGCTGGAAAGACAGATCAAATTGATACACCGTTCATTAAAGAATATCCGGATCAATCACATCCGTAAATTTGTCTCAAAGTTAGTTAAAAAACAACCGCAATATATCGCAATCGAGGACTTGAACATAAAAGGATTGATGAGAAACAAATATCTTGCAAAAGATATTTCTAACTGCTCTTTTTACACTATCAGACAACATCTTATTAGAAAGTCGACAGAACGAAACATAGTTGTCAGGTTAGTGGATAGATTTTATCCCTCTAGTAAGACCTGCTCTAATTGTGGTAGCTACAAAAAGGATTTAAAGCTCAGTCAACGAGTATACCATTGTGATAACTGCCAAGAAGAAATAGATAGAGATTTCAATGCCTCGATAAATATTGCAAAAACTGATAAATACGTAATAGCTTAATTAAATTTAATTGTTTTATTGACTTTGGAAACTAGAGGAAAATAGTTTCAGTGGTAGGTCAGCCGTGAAGCCGAACCACTTTAATATAACGCCCTGAAAATTATGAGTACATCAAACAAATAGTAGCTTCGGCAAATTTTGGCTCAATATGGGAATGTTGATTGTGTTTTAATACTTTTGACTGACGGTGAATACAAGAGAGAAACTAAAGAAATCCTGTTATAATTTTAGAAATAAAATAATACTTAAATAAATTAAGGAAAGAGGGTGCTGATATATGTTCTTTTTTGGAAAAAGAAAAAATAAACAAGAAGAGGAAAAAAAACAGACTGAGTTTCTTTTGAAAAAGTTTGCAAACTTACCTAATGATGTTGGTTTACAAGAAAAACTCAAGAAAATTATCTTCGATCGTGACGCATTCAAAGAATTTGATGATGTAATCGTTGAAGAAAGGGGTTTTAATGGTGGTGATGTAAACTGTCAACCTTACCAACTATTCTTAAAGGATTTGGAGAACGATTTGCCTGAAGATCTAGAAAAAACCTTCTGGTCATTATATTTCTTCATCTTTTGCAGCAATTCTTACGAATCGGATAGGATCAGAAAGGAACATCGAATCTCAAATATTTATCAAACTGTAAACTTGATTTTTGAGTTAGATGAAATTGAACCGCTCCTACAACATCTTCATACCGATCTGGAAAGTTTAATAAGAAATTTCACTGAATTTCTCAAGGATTCTATCACCGATACGACTTTCTTGTTCGAGGATGTTAACGAGTTTATTATCGTATACGACGAGAACAGCAAAGAATTTGATTGGGAAGTGTACGATTATAGTAGATTTAAAAAGGATAACAAATCAAAAGTATTTGACTTTTATCAGTTTTATCTTGATTTGGAAAGTGCAGTAACGATCTCGGATTTGTGGAAAATCAAGGAATACCGGGAGTTTTTTGGATTGTATTTCAAAACGTTTAGCCAGACAAAATCATTGTTGAACGAGGATGAACACAACGATTTAATTACTCAATTTTTATCCAGTAAACAATTATCAGACCTGATTTGTAACCAGATCTACAAAAACTTTAACAATTGAGGTTGTTGAAACAGCCTCTTTTTTCTGTTATAATAAAAGATGAAAGCGATAGAACTGAAATTAATTCAGGAGGTACTAAATGGTTAAGGAAAAAAGATATTCATTTGACAGAAAAACATTAATAGAAAGTCGTATGTTTTTCCACGAAGATCAGGCTATGGAAATCTCAGCGGATGATTTAAAGGATGAATTAATTGCAAACGGGCATAATTTTATAGATAAAAATATAACAGTCGATAGTTTGAGTGTGTGGAGAGATGTAGTTCTCTCGAAGGGAACTCCAAAAACTGATTTTATTGCATTGAAAGAGGTTCTGGAAAAGGTTGATGATCCTCTAGGTGCTCTTTTAGAATTTAAAAAGATTTTAGAGAATTTAGAGTTGAAGGCTGAATGTAAATTCAAAAAGGTTAGAAATAACCACAAAGGGAAATGTTATTACTATTTAATATTCGAAGATTTCGACATTGTTGAAGTTCAGTCAAAGCCTTCCTTGTATTATTCTCAAGATGTTCAAGGAGATCTAATTACTGAAATTTACAACCAAATTGAAAAAAGTGCGATCCTAAAGGAATTGATGTTCGTATTCGACTCTGAAAATGAGGAAGAAGTCGATAAATACCTGGATAGTTTTGAAAATCAGAATGATTTTAGTATCAAAATCCAATTAGCTATAAAAGAAAACATTTTACAAAAATACGGGTTTGATCAAGACGGTCTTTCAAAAACAATAGAAAATGTATTTGGTGTTGATCCGGATAGTTTTAAAGATTATTTTGTTTTTGAATACAGCGCTTATTAAACTTGATTCCAACGAAGTTGTTTTATTTGAAAATCAAGAACTATCAGACTCCGATTTTTCTTGTCAATTTAAGTGAAAGTTTATTGAGTTTTGATGATGATTTTGTTTTTAAATTTTCTTTCAAACAAAAAAATAAAAAAAGGATCTTTTAGAATCTTTGAAAAAAAAGCCTGAAAATAAAACTTAAAAAGACGCTTGTTAGATTTAAGATTGTCAAATTCAATGCAAGAATCAATCGAAAACGGAACTTTTCAAACTCACCCCTAATACTTTAAATTTAAAAAAAGGCCGGTTTGTGGCCTTTTTCTGTTATAATTTAAGAAAAAATTTGCTGTTATTATGACAGCTAGAAAGAAGGTTGTGAATGGTATTAAACTCAAAGGTTTATATTCCAAAACTGACAGAGCAAAGAGAGATTTTGAATATCTTAAAATCCGGTGATCTTAATTTGATGGATCCATTATTTGATAGTTTAAGAACGTTGTTTAAAATTTACAACGCAGATCTGACTATGTACAATCCGGATAAGACAATGAAAGCCTTTGTTGATGAGGTGAAATTCTTCTATTCCTATAAAACAAAAAACTTTGTTGCTAAAATATTTATAGAAAACGAAAGCTATATCTTTGATTTACATTACGAATCTGAGATTAATTACAAAACCAGCTTTATCTTAAAAAAATAAAAAAATTATTATGCTAATGTTGGAAAAAGATATTCTATTGTTGGGGAAGAGAGATACATCAAAAACTTCACAAAAATCTTCTTTGATACAAAAATAAGCAAAGAAGATAAAAAAACAAGAAGTTCTTAACTTTTTTTAACAGACAAGGTTGCCAATTGTGTCTTAAAAAGAAACCTCTAAAAACTGATGTTAAAATAAAAAAATAGAAAGAGAATTTAAAAAAAACTTTTTAAATCAGGGAATATTAGTATAGATCACGTTCGCTCAGACAATCACTGGAATGATTTTTCTTATCAAGATGTTCAAAAAAAGAAATTGATCTGGATATTCATAGTGGATGTTCATACCCATTTTTTTGATAAGCCTGAGCCATTAAATTATTATAAGATTGGTATATATTCTTCTTTAATTAATGAAAAAGAATTTACAAATCTTATTTTTTTAAAGATAGAGTTCTATTTTCAAAATTCTCAAAAACAAGATTGTTATCTTTCTGGATATGATCCTCTTCTAGATTTAACTGGATTATTGCTGCTCTCTACTACAATCACCTCTATCTCCAATAAAGAGAAGTTGGAACTTATGTCTGAATTAATTCCAGACAAGGATGTTGTATTCGACAGTGATGATGGGGAGTCTTCTCTTAAATATATGATTGGTGATTTTTTCAGTGATAACAATCATAAGTTTATATTTGACGGGTCTGCAACATTTATTTCTGAAGTGAATAAACTTTTGAAATATTTAATCAACACAAATACTGACAAAGCTAAAACTTTTGTAAAGTTAGTGGACAAAATCTTGAACACAAATTATCTTTTAGAAGACTTTTTGGTTGTTGGTTCACCGGAATTGTTAGCAGATTTCTTCTTATTGAAAGATAAAATTAAACGAAAAAAACGTTTCCGTGATCTGATCTACGAATATACAATAATCAGATGTAGCTTCCTTACTGTTGATGTTATTTCAAAACTAAAGGATACCTTTTAATGCAAAAAGGTATTAAAGTTGGGTTTGTATTTAATAAAACATTTGCAGATACATTTTCAGATTATAACGATTTGGTTTATTTGTCTAAAATTTCCGAAAAAGATTGGTCAACCAATAGGGGTTAAATTTTTGTGAAGAGTCTAACAGTCAAATTGTACACAGAAATGTTGATATGTTATCAACAAATATAAACATTTTGGCTCCTGTTTTAAATTTAGAACCAAATCATCAATTATCTTTTGATTTTTAAAAAAATTTCAATCGTTGTAAACCAATTAAGTTGAAAAATGAAATAAAAAAATTATTTTTAGATAATGAAGCCCAGTTGTTATCGATACTTTATTCTTTAAACGGATTTTTGTGGTTTTGATTTGGGAGAGTTGCAATTGAGAGGGATTTTTTTGAGATAAATAAACGAAAAAAAGGAAAATTGCGATAAAACAGGATATTTCTCTCTAATAGAAGGTTAAAATAGGTATAAAAAAATATACCTATTTTGTTTATATTTAAAAAGGAGACTTACAATGGTAAAAAAATAATTTCGGCTTTCCTTGTATGGGTAAAACCCACTGCTCAAAAAACAACGATAGAGTGTTGGATCTTGAATCTTCAGATTACTTTTTTGAAAAGGAAGGTTTTGAGGATCTATCCAACGAGAAATTTAAAGGTCTAAAAAACAGAAGAAAACGAGAAACCGGTCTTGATGACTACATCTCTGCAATTATTGCAGCCGATGGCTCCTTAAAAATATGATTATATTTTTTTATCAGTCAATCACCGGATGTGATAAAAGAGCTTTTGAAACTAAAAAAAGAAGTATTTCTCTTAAAACCAAAACCAACGAAAGAATCTCTTTCGATATTCAGAGAAAGAGCAAAAAATCGTGAAAATAATATCGAATGGATAAAAAACACAGAAAAATTCTTGTTTAGAAAATTAGAAGAAGACTATTCTGAATCAGAAATAGCACAGTTATCAATTGCTTTTTATAAATCCAGATCTTTATATATCTGATTTGATAGAACAAGGAATAATATAAAAAGAGGAGAGATACGACTCCTCTTTTATAATTTAAGAAAATAAAACCAACTGAAATAAATTCAGTTTAGAAAGAAGGAAATTGATGGTTATCAAAAAAAGAAGAAACCTACGTATTGAAATTAACTGAATATCGTGAAATTTCGAATATTTTTAAAAACAGGAGATATCAACTTAGTTTCTAAGTTAATGGAAGACTTGAAGGATATCGCAATTCGTTGCAAAAAGGTATCAAAAAAAGTGGTGTGAAAACATTTGTTGATTATATCAATACCGAGAACAATATTTTTTTCTTACGTATCTGTTTTTTTACAACTATAAAGAAAAAGGTATTTCGTGCGAAAAGTACGCCACGATAAATTTAAGGATAATTGGTGTTTACGTGAATTTCTAGAACTAAAAGATATGTTTAGTCAAGTCGGTGTGGAAGTTAATGCAACCGGTAAAGCTTCTGTTGAGAAAATTTTAAAGATTTTTATACAACAATCTTTAAATAAAAATGAAAAAGCAAACAAAATTTTGGATGTAATTGAAAAATCAGTAAATAGAACCCTTGTTGCTGAAGCTAGAAAGGTCACGCAAACAACTGCTAATGATCAAAAAAGATTTAAGAAGGCCTTGTTTGGCTGCAATGTAAATATAGATTACATATTGAAAGACAAATTTTTCCGAGAGGTTCTCAAAGATACTGTCAATAAAATTATTAAGCGAGACATCAAAGATCCGGCTTACAATTCTCTTTTTGTGGACGATATTTTTCACCCTTATAAATATGGTGAGATGAGTTTTATTTTACAAAATAAAATCACCGCAGAGTTTGCACTTAAGTCTATGGATTTAGTAAGGAGAAAAGATAAAAAAGTAGATGTTGATTATTTGTATACTTATAATCTAGTTGACTTTATTGGAGGTATGCTTATTTCTAACACGATCACATCTTTAACAGATAAAGAGAAGTTCTCCATTTTGTCTGAAGTAATCCCAGAAATTTGCAGGGTTTTTGTCGGTAACAAATATGGTGGGACTATGGCACTTTCGGATATTGGCTTTATTATAGACAATTTTGAAGTTGAAAAAGTTGTTGGCTTGTTTGATGAGGGGATTAAATTTGCTGATTACCTAAAAACCAACAACGAAAATAAGGCTCGAGTTGTGGTTGATTTTCTGTTCACAATCCTTGATAATAACGATGTTATGGAGGAACAATTTGCTGTAAATTATCCAGAAATGTTTGCTAAGTTATTTAAACTTAGATATGAACTATTTGGTGATAAAAATCACCACAATGTAAATCCAGATTTTTATTATCGGATTGATAAATACGACGAAGGCTCTCTTATTTCTGAAAAATTATCAGTATTAAAGGAAGAGTTTGAAAAAAATTAGGATTGAACCTATTTCTCATTTTGGATGAACCTGTAAAATTTGTTTGGAATATTGATAAGTATTATAAATTCAATAAATTCGTTGCAAATTTGGCAAAAGAAACAAATTCTAAAATATTGGTTGACTTGTTCAAAAATCACTCAAATTTTGATAGATTGAGTCTTTTTTACGAATCTATTAGAACCTTATCTAAAATTCTTACTAGGAATACAGAATCAGAACTGTGCCTTTATCTTGGTGGTCTAGCTAATTCTCTTGTATTTTTAGATAACAATTCAGTTAGATTGTTCACAGGTGATAAAAAGACAACAAAATCTGTTATCAGCACCTTAGATTCATTCGCTAACGTTAACATCGATGACAGTAACGAAGAAGACACAAAAATGTTCTCTTCACAAGGTTTGATAAATAATATGTCTATTTTGACAAAGAAATTTTACGAACCGGTTAATAAATTCGATCCGTTAAATTAAAAAATAAGAGTAGTTATTACTAACTGCTCTTTTCTGTTATAATTTAAGAGAAAATAACATCTGGATTTATTCCAGTAGAAAGAAGGTAAATAATGGTGCTTGGATCAAAAACCGGGGAATCCCCTTACATTCCAAGAGTAACAGAAGAACGAGAAATCTTATCTAAAATTAATTCAGCAGATGGCAATCTTGTCTCTCAACTAAAGAAAGATCTTTTTAAAATCCTTGAGATTCACAAAATATTTGCAAATAACGAAGGTTTCATTTTGAGTGGTGATCAAACAGACGATGTTATAAAGAAACATTTAAACGTTTTTTACGATACAAAAAGTAAACTTTTTAGAGTGAAACTATCAAATACGTTCAATTATATGCGTGACTTCACGGCTGACCAGACCTATCTGAAAATTTTTGATGAATACAATGAGGTTGTTGATATTAAGGTTTTATTTCATAAAGAACTTTTGACTAACGGCTTAGTTGCTTTCCCGGGAGAGGATATCATTTGTTTGAAAGATAAAGTTAGAGATGATTTTTACAATAAAATTACCAGCAGCTCTGTTTCGGGTGATGACTTGTTAGCTTTTATCTTAAAAAAAATGAAGAAAACATTTGAAAGTTCCTTGTGTATTGAAATGAAGAAAACAAACCTTTCTAAAAGCGGTGAGTTTCAGCGTATTCAAAACTTGTTTAAAAACAAAAGGATTAGTTTGGAAGAACTAAATAAAAGCCCGTTTTACGTTGATATGGTATCTAAGGCTGTTATGAAACAATTAAAACGATATTATTTTGAATCCAAGAACGGATTTGATTATATTTGTGATGATTATTTCTGGTCTTTCAGCGCCAATAATTGTATTGAGTTATTCAAAGATGATAGTCTTGGTACGGTTTTAAAATCAGATCAGATAAGAGAAAGTTTGAAGCCAATGCTAAAAGAATATTTGCTTAATCGTGGAGAAAAATTTGGAACTGAAGAAATTGTTGTTACTTTTATAAAAATTGATCACCTTTTAAGCAAAATTATTGAAGATAACACCAAAAGGTTTGAGTATCTCTCTGAAATATTATCAGAAGAATTATTTGGATTAGAACAAAAAGAATTTATCATTGGAGCTCACTAATTTCGGATATAGAGCTTCTATAAAAAACTCTTACAAAGGTCTTCACCGTGGTCTTTTGGATAAGACGGTTAAAGAGTTCAATGGGTTTACGAAATATCTTTGCAAGCACGACAAGAACAAAGCTGGTATTTTTTTATTAATTTAGTTGATGTTTTATTTGAAACAAATTTATATTTAGAACATCACCTTATAAAAAAAGCAGCCAGGATCTTTACATCGATTACTTAAATTTAAGAAAAAAAGATTTTTGGGTACGAAAAAAATATTATTTTTATTGTTGACGACGAAATTGAGGATAAAATTGGTTTTGATAAGATTAAGACTCTGGATAGTCTCCTAAAAATCAAAAAAATAAAATTGAATTTTTCTTTTTAGATAACTTTTTATTACATCAGCGAATCAGAGGTTGAATTTTTCAGTAAGTTTTTATTAAAAATTTATTTGGTTTGGTTAAAAAAATCAAAATGTTCTTTTTAGTTAGAAAAAGAGACTAGTGATGTTCTTAAATACTTACCCAAATCTATTGAGTTGGTTGTTGTTGATAAGACACACACTCCGACTGGAGTTACAAGTTTACTCGCTGAATTTAAAGAAGATAATTCTTAACTGTTACTATAAGAGAGGTTTGCCTCTCTTTTTCTGTTATAATTAAAGTAAATAAAATTAAATTCTGGATTTATTCCAGTAGAAAGAAGGAAATTAATGGTAATCAAAAAAAGATGATTATGGAATGATTAAGCTGGGATCTGTAAACTCCAAAAGAAAGTATCAAGACTTTTTTTCAGGATATCTTAAACAATTTTTTTAAATCCTTAAAGAAGATGAGTAAAGAAGACCAACTTCTTTTATCAAAATATTATGTTCAGGTATTAGGAAAATCTAGAGAAAAAAAGTGATGACGTTTACAAACTTCTAAACGAAAATTCTTTTTTTGAACAGAATGCTTAAAAATACAAGTTTTTAAGGAAAGTAGTTTAGTATACTTTTTCCTTAGAAACCGGAGATTTTTTTCGGTTCACAATGACCTTGAACAGATAACACCAATTCATAAATCGATTTATATTACAAATATGCACGGTTTATTTACTGAATTTTTAAAAACTGGAGCTTATATTTTCAACAAAATAAATGAATCGCCCGGTTATAAAAAAATTTCATACGACTTGATGGATTTAGAAATCGAGCAAGACTATTATGAAGATTTTGATGACTATTATGGATCGAGGGAATCCGAACTCGATTTTCTAATTAAAGAAAAAACATATCGACAGGTTAATTTTGTAAACGAAGTTTATCGAAAGCTTACAGATAAAACTATCAAAAAATACTGTGATTTTGCAGCTGAATATTTTTTGACAGATTTTGTTCGTACAGACTTGGAAAATTTCGTATCTTGGATTCACGATGATTTGGATGTAAATTCAATAAATTCGGTTAAAGAAATCATTGAAAAGTACTATCTAAAAACTAAATTTTTTGCTAGTTATCTACACCTATCTTGTAATAATGAACGTTATGAGGTAGAAAAGCATAATATTCGTAAGGGTGCAGAGGCATTTTTCAATATTGAAATTCTTGGATTATCAAAAAGTTGTTGAGATATTGGATTCTACTTTAAAAAAGGAGCAACTATCAACACTAAATACGTCAGGTTACAAACCTGGATATTCGACAGTTGCCGAAAAAAAATTGCCAAATTGACTTTTTGAAAGTTTAGAATTTTTTTATCTTCATACTACCCACTATCTGAAGTATTTGACCGAAGTAATGAAAAGTTAAAGTTGACACTATCAACGAATAGCTACGGTTTTTACAACCTTCCTCAAAACACCAAAGATGAAATTATTGAATCATCAAAAAAAGTTATTTTAGAATTACCTGATAAGATGTCAGAATATTTGTCAAAAAACAAACTCAAAGGCCTTTCAGATAAAATTTCAACTTTGAATACTTTTTATATGTATATGTCAGGATCGGGGAATGAAGTTGCGAACAATTTAATTGACTGCACCCTAAACGGATTGGAGTGGTCAGAAAAATTCTCTGATATGCTTGGGTTATTCTTAAAAACTATTTTGAACAGTGAGAGTGATCATCATTGGGAATCTCTAAATATGTTATCATCCTTAGCCTCACAATTTGCGTTTAAATCTGATGTTTTCTCTAGAAAAGATTTCAATAAACTAGCATTCGTGGATAACGATGGGGAAAATATGTTGTTATTAAAATCTCCTGTTCAGGATTTTGAAATCAACGTTAAATCTCTTTGTAATCAAAAACAGTTACCAATTGATAGCTTTACTTTAACTGAAATTAATTCAGTTACAATCAAAGGATTGAATGAAATTAAGATGGAATTTGCTATTAATACATTCGACACGCTATATAATCTATTTTTTTAAAAAAATAATAATATTATAGTTGGAAGCTCTGAATTAGAGATTTTGCAGATTTTTTTCAAAAAAATCTTTTGAGTATAACCTTATTGGTCTCAAAAAGAAACAGAATAGTGAACTTTCAGATTTCCTTAAGACAATCATCAAAAATAATAAACAATAAAAAGAGTTGTTAATTACAACTCTTTTTCTGTTATAATTTAAGAAATCAAAAAAACTCTGTATTTATTACAGAATGAAAGAGGGAAATTTTAATGGTTAAAAAAATACAAATACTGAGATGGTTCGAGTTTCGGGAGTAAATAGTCAATCAAGTATTGATATTTTTCTCAAAATATTTGGCAAGTTTAGCTCTTAGATATGACAAGGATATTATTATCGATAATTTTTGGCGATGTAGAAAGTTATGTTGGCGATGTTATTTATTCAAAAGAATATAATATTTATTACTTATTTGAAGAAAATCAGTTTCTTTTTGAGAGATGTTTCTGATAAAACAGTATTAAAAAAATCATCACTAATTGCAACTCCAGAAGAGATGGAAAAAAATATTTCAATAAAGTAACTTGTAGCTTATCAGGTTCAGATTTATCTACAAAATATATTCAAAAAAATGTAAGGAGAGGGCGGAAGATTTTTTTGACAAATTCAATTCGTCTTCCCCTAGAAAAGTTTATGGAATATATTTTTCGAAGATGATGATCCTTATCCGGAAAAATTTTTGAAATTACTTACAATTCTTTTTTTCAATAGTTCTGAATATTTTTTTAGGAGATATTAAGCCTGAAATTCTATCAGAAGAACGTTTGGCTAAATTGTTCAATTTAACTTTACTAGGAGATCATTTTATTTCAAACAAATTGAATGAATATTTAAATTCTCTTTATATTGGTGAACTACATAGAGATTATGATTTCTTGTTTTATGCTAACTTTCTAACTATCAAAGAAATTGTTGATAATGCAAGAGATAAGATAATCGTTGGTCAATTTATTGGTCAAATTTTATCAGATGTGAACCAGTATAAGGATGAATGGTTTTTCAAAGAAACTGACTTTATTGAGCAATCTGTTTCAATTGCAAGAAAATTTCCAGAATTTTTGGAAGAAATTTGTGGCAATACAACTGAAAAGTCATTGGGTCATATCCTCTATATTGAATATTACTACAAATATCATTATTTCGGAAATTACGGAAAGTTTAAACACCTATTGTCGTGCAAAACTTACGGAGTTGATTGGTGCAAGAATATCATCAGTTTGTTGTCTAATCTTAATAATAAGATACAAGAAACAAAGGATGAAAACGAAATTGTTTATAATTCTTGGAAAAGAATCGAATCGTTCTTTTTAGATGATGTTACTGAATTTAATCATTTCCTATTAGGAGACGATTCAAACAAAGATAAAAACCAAATCCATCCAAGTTTAATTGATTTTTATTCAATTCATTCGCAATCACAATAATTTAGATGAACTTAGATTTATTTATCAAACAACTGATACTGAAAAAAAGTAATTGATATTGGTATCCTACCAGAAGAGGCTTTTGAAGTAAAATTTGAAAAAGTTTATATTAAATCTCAGTTTGTGTATCCAAAAGATTTGCCAATTGTTATTACTGGATTTGAAAACGTAGATATAACAGAACTGAAAAATCGACTGGGATTTTATTGCGACGCAATTTACTGTAATAATAACAGTAGAAAACTTATTGTTCCGAAGGATGAACTTCAAGTTTGGAAAGATTTCGAGGGACTTTATAAACGTGGAATGATCAAATCAATTATGTGGAACGAAGACCTGACCGGTTTTATTGATAGTATTCTTGAACAAAACAAATAAAAGAGATACTAAACCAGTATCTCTTTTTTGTATTCTTCTGGAACATTCTTAAAATATTCCAGTGGCAAATCACCCACTTGAACATCTTCAGAGTTGAAATCAAATTTCCCTTGAGATTTTTTCATCCATTTAATCTCACGGGCGAAATCCTCCTCTAGATTTAATTCAGAAAGTGTGATGTAGTATCCGAGTTTCAGGGTTTTCCCGGGTATAGGGTATTCGACTAATTTTCGTTGATAACAATCAACGTACAAGTCGAATCCGGTAATATCCTCAAAACTCTCTTTTCCTGGAAACCCTTCATCCCAGATTTCTTGAAGAATTTTGTGGATTTTCATAAACCACCTCTAATCTTCAGACAGTGAAATCACTGATGATAAAATGGTAATAATAAAACCAAATACCAACAGTAATACAGCCGCAATATCATTTGCGTATCCGGTTGCAAACCCGATGATTGCAAAAATGCAACTAATGACAATTGCGATAATAAATTTGTTCATTTTTTCCATTATAAATTCCTTCTTTCTCCAATAAAATATTGAAGCTTTCTTTTTTTTTTTTAAATTATACCATCTGTAATTACAACAGATGATATTCTTCAATAATTGCAGGCGATTTTCTGAAATTATTAAAGAAAGAGGATAAATTTTATCCTCTCATAACATAAATCGTCAAAACTCTCAACGATATTTAATAATATCTTCCAAAAAAATAAGATGGAAGTATCAGCATTGCCCCGATCAAGAATACAATCATTGAAAGAGCTGGGCTAAAGCTCAAAAGTGCGTGTGATACCACAGGTGTTAAAAGAGCCATAATAATTGGCAATAAAATTTTTTTCATTTTTTCTCCTTCTTTACCTGAATAAACAGGATTTTTTTTATTTTTAAAATTATAAGAAAAAAATAAGAGGATTAAACATCCTCTTATTTACGTAATGATTTAGCCAGAGTGTACAAGGTTGAAGGACGTTTTGCTCCCTCAACACGAACTTGTTTTCCAGTATCTTCCACGAATCGCTTAAATCGTTTCGTGAAGTTCTGTTGTAGGATTTCACGACCGGGTTCGCAAACTTGATTGATAACATCAGTTGCTTTTGCCAAGGTAAACTCACAGGTTTCCTCCCCTAACATTTCTAAGAAAATGGGTTTCCACTCAGTGTGTCCCTTAACACGGCGAATTGCGTCCAAAACGATTTGTTTGTGATCAAATGCAAGCTCTCCATCAACTTTAACAGATTCAGTCTTGAAGTCAACTTCTGCTAAAATTACAGATGAAGCGTCATCTCCAGCTTGCAATTGTTTCAGCTGAGGTGCTCGTAGGAATGCAAGGTGAGCTACGGTTACAACCCAAGTTCGTGGGTCACGTCCCGGTGTCGAGTAAGTTGCCAACTGTTCAACTTGTTCTTTGAAAACTTCGAGACCAGTTTCTTCGCCAAGTTCACGAATGATAGCCTCAGTCGTTGACTCGTTTGGCTCAACAAATCCACCTGGAAGTGCGTAAGCTCCACGGAACGGGTTAGCACCACGTTTGATCAGTACGATACAGACCTTAGTTTCTTCATTTAGTGCAAAAATAACAGCGTCTGATGTCAAACTTGGCTTCTCATAATTCGGAAGATCTTGTTCCTTGTACCAAGAAAGAAATTCCTCTTGACTGGCAACCTTTTCGTAATAATTCTTATCTTTCATTTTAAACCTTCTTTCTATCTTACGAAAAAGAATAACTTTCTGTAATTATAAGAGCAGAGGATCCCGACTCTAATAATTGAAGCCGGGATTCAACGCCTGTTCTAAATTAAGAATTGTAACTGTTATTATTTAAGTAGATAGAAAATTCCTCTCTAAAGTTAGTTTAGTATTATTTTAGGCTTTTGCAGTAGCAGCCTTTGCACTTTGATTCCACTTGTACCAGCCGTAAAGTGAGTTGATTGTGTAAACCAAGTACATCACAACGATTTGTAGGTTTCCTCCACTACCCCACCACAAATAGATAGAGAAGATGTTGGTTGCAATCCAGAAAATCCATTGTTCTGCGTAAAGATTGTTCATCAACAATTGACCTACACCGTTGGTACCATCTGTTACTGAATCACGGAATGGGCGGTTACTTCCAATACTTTGGTAAGCGAATCCCATACCTAGCCACATAAACGCAGTGATTGACAAGTACTTAATCCAACCTTTGAAATTTAGTCGTTTTGCTTGGAATGTTTCCTCTCGTTTTTCTTCGTGATTTGCAAAACTAGACAACCAAAGGTACAATCCAATAGGTTGTGAAATCAAGAAGTAAAGTGTGGTGATCACCTCACCGTAAAAACCACTCTGAAGAGCCATAATAAGATAGACAATTGAGTTGATCAATCCAAAGAAGTAGTTACTTGCACGACCTTCAGTAACTAAGATAACACAAACGATACCGGTGATAGAAGTCCACAAACCGAGTGTGTCGATAGGGCCTGACTTGGTAAATTCAAAGACTGCCGGGATCGCACTTAGGATAATGAGATACAACCATCCGAAAAGCGAACGCTTCGCAAACAAGTCATTCCAGCAGATGACGATCAATTCCCAGAGTGTATACTTACGTGTCTCTGTTACAATTGCAGCGAAATTCTTCTTAAAATTGTTCAGCTTATTGTTAAATTCTTTTGTAATTTCAGCCAGTGAAGTGTATTTCTGAATTTTTTCCAGAAAAGTTGGTTTATTAATATTTGTTTCCATCAAGATTTCCTCTCGTTTTTTTTATTAATTATAAATTATCATTATTTATTATTTATATATATTATAGCGCACTTTTTTTAAAAATAATGCAAGAGAAAAACTCAAAAAAATATATAATTTTTAAAAAAATAAATTTATTGACCCGATAAAATCGGGCTAGAAAGAAGGAAATTCTAATGGAATTACAAAAAGTTAATGTTAAGGATCTTGATCCGTCAACTCTAAAAGAGGGTGAAATTCTAGATATTCCTCGATATCAGGAACTATCTTTGGTTTTTAAAGGCTCTAGAATCTGAAACAATTAAAGATAATATTTGGGTTGTATTCTTTATATAATGATTTGAAGACGGAAGACGATTACATTAATCTCTTTAAAGATCTTCTTGTCCCTTCATCAATTTTTGTCTAAAAAGTCTATTATGGTGGATGTTAAAGGCTTAGACTTTATGAAATTTGATCTCAATAAACTTATGAGTGTTTCTAAAGATACGGATTGTAATATTGAATTTTTTTGTTTCAAGTTTTAAAGATGATTTTAATGAAATTGACGCTCCTGCTCGTATCAAAAATCTTTTTTTATCAGAAAAGCTAAGTTCAGTTATGAATGAGAACTTTTTCGAATTAACTTCAAATTCCGTGCTAAACAAAAAAAGTTATTGTTCCTATTGGATTTAAAAGATTTTTATTGTAGGTTTCTTGAAATTATCATTATTTAACAATGAGAAAATCAATATCATCCAAAACAACTTAAAAGAAGTTGAACCAGAAGTTCTTAACAACTTAAAAAGAAAACTATCTTGTGCTTTAACAAGCGAAGAAAAAAAGAGCAGGTTAATCACCAGCTCTTTTTTTATTTTTCTTATAATTTTATAAAAAAATAAAAGAAAGAAAGAAGGAAAAAAATTAATGGTTTTAACTACTGAAGATAATTCAGAAAAAAATTTTCATTCCAAAGTATAAGGAACTTAAAAGCAGTTCTTCAGGAATTACAAAGTCCCAATATTTTGAGCAATATCAACAATGAAGATTTTCTTAATTACTGCAAACCAACTTATATTAATGGATATCGTAACGAATACAATCTTGACCACTTCGGAGTTTACTACTCTATCGATAAAGGAATCCGTTTCTTATATCGCCCAACAGAGATATGGCTGCGTGGTTCTGAAGAAATCAACTATGATGTAATTCCTAGATATGGACTTGACTTTTATATAAAAGCCTGCAACACATTCAAAACAACTGAAGACACTACTGGTTTTATTGAGAGATTACAGAAAAACGTTTCTAGTACACTAGTAAAGTTGTTGTCATCCAATAAAATTGCAAAAGACAATAAGGGGTCTTTTATTAGAACTTTTAGAGGTTTTGGTTTTATTGAAGATCTACACGATGAAGATTATAGTGAATATATCAAGTTGAGTATCGAACAAGTTTCTAAGAAAGCACTAAAAGAGTCACTTTCTGTAAAAATTCCAGAAACGATTGCTCTAATGGCTAATAAAGAAGGAAGATACTCAGATATCATTGAAAAATCCATCAAGGAGGGATCTAAACAAAATTTGTTAAGTACTGCAAATGCTAGATCCGGAGTTGAGTTAAGTGATTTATTTGAGGCATTGTTGGTTTCTGGCAGTGTCCTGGGAAAAGAATTTGACGAAAAATTATTAGATGATGTTCTAGGAAATTCTATTATTGAATTTAAAAATAGTTATACCTTCGGAAAGTATCAAAAAGATAGGGTCGGTTATTCTATTGATTTATTAACTAAGTTTGATAATTCTGGTTTAATCTCTCAAATCACTTCTAATAATATCAAACGAATCAAAAAAACAATTTTTAAAAATAATAGTGTAGAAGATATTATCGAATCATTAAGTGAACGTGGTGGTTCAGAATACTTCGTTGAAAATATACTTAAACCAATTGGTGAGGATAAAAATCGTAAAATTGGTGTTTTTCTAAAGAGAAATCAATATAGTTTAAAATTAATTGAAAATCTCGAGAAGTTCGAGGTTGAATATCAATCATTTGGTGTAAAACCAACACGAACGGATGTTTTTGATGAGTTTCGTCAGGACATTGATAAGTTAATGAACCAAGAATTTCTTGATCTTGTTTCCAACAGCAACTTTAAACAAAAAATTCTAATTCCTCCACATACTAAGACTTATTTGGTTTCAATTATGAAATTAAGACATATTGATGACAAGTATGTCAAAGTTATTGAGGAAAAATTCACTGAAAAAGAATTTGAAAAATCTGGAAAATTTTCTCACATAAAGAGAAAATTAAAGGACAGTTTTGTTTATCTTATTGAATAAAAAGGAGACATAAAAGTCTCTTTTTATATAATCTTTTTCCTTTCAATTCACAAACCGTTCTATTATAATTTAAGAAAAAAACAATCTCTGTTATAAAAAAACAGATAGAAAGAAGGTAACTATTGGAAGAAAAAAAGAACAAAGTTTATTAAAAAAAGGCTTTTTTTGTGAATTAGAAAATTTACAAAAAAACACATTCTAAAGAGTTAAAAAAATATTGCAAATATTATTAAAGAATTAAGAAATTTTTCATTTAGATAACATTAAGAGCAAGACTTGTCGTGAAATCGAAAAGTATTTGATTGATGTGACGATGAAAAGCAGGTATGTTGAGTGCTTGATGTTCTTTCGTGTCTTGTTTTTTTAAAAAAAGGCATTTTTGTGGTCTGAAGAAAAAGCAGGTTGCTTTTTGTTGATACGAAAGTTTTTTTGAATCCGAATACTACAATTTATTCTCTAATAGAATTGAAGAAGAGGATTTTCCAAACGAACTAAAACACAATAAACTACTAAATTACTTCAAAAGAAAGGTGAAATTTTTTTAAATAGTAAGGATCTATTTTTTTGGAATTTGATTTTTTTCGTTTGAAGATGTTGAGCCTTATAAAGACAAAAAGTTTTCTCTTTTTTTACAATACAAAAAAATTCAAGTTTCTCAATTTATCCAATTTCCGGATCCACCATTCAAATTGTTGATGGTTTCATTGTTGAAGAAATCGTTGCTAAAGAATCGGGTAATAAAAAAATAATTTTTAAATAAATTTTTTTATTGTCAGATGAGGAAATGATTCCTTATTTTATTGAAGAGTGGTCTAAGAAAACAATCAACGTTTTTGTTTAATATAATCAAATTTGGAAATGAAAAAAACGTATTGAATTTTTTTAGATGAAATGTCAAAATCAGAAAAAAACTTCAGCGAAAAAAACATTCTATTATTACAGATATGAAATCTTTGGAAGTTAATGAGTTTTATTACAAAGGGACTAATCAGTGACGATGGTATTTTTTTCCGTTTTATCTTTTTGGAAGAAAATCAAAAGTTAAACAAAAATACTGATGGAACAAATAAAAAAATAATTCCTGAGAATGAATTAAGTCTGATAACAAATCAGGCAAAAAGAATTTATCTATAAAAAAATTCAAAAATTAAAAAGGAAAGCCGAAGCTTTCCTTTTTTTAATTAATTGAGTTTGAAATTCCACAGATTATTTCGTTAAAACTTTCAACCCCGTTCAATTCTTTAAAAAAATAGACAACTTGTCTAAATCATCGTGCTTTAAAATCATCAAAGGGCAATGCACCCGAAAAAAACCATTCCAAACTTCTTAACAAATAAAGTATTATCAAGATTAGATTTTTTTCCATTTGATCAATTTGAGTTAAAGTAAAATCCAAATCTGAAAAAAATCTCTCCTTTCTTTCTGAAATAAATCAAGTTTATCAAAAATCCTGAATCAAATTAAGAGTTGGTAAACTCATATCAAGAGAATCAAAACTTTTAATTAAAAGGTACCGATTTAATTGCGATAGTCTGTCCTGGAACAGATAACAGAGAAAAAAATCATTCAATTTATAATCATAATAAATCTCTAGAGGCAATATAGAAGAGAATCCTTTTTTTCAGTGAATCTTTGAAACTTTTTAAATTCCTCCTTTGTTGTGATCGAAGCAAAATTGTTTTCAAAGAAAATATCAATATCAAAAATTATTTAGTTCGTTAATTTCAGTATTTTTGAATACCTGTAAATTTATCTAAAGTCTCTGAAACCTCACGAATTGTTTCAGCAATTTTATCTTCTTTAATTAGAAGTCCACATTCTCCCCAACTAATAACTTCGTTTCGTAATAAAAAGAAAGAAAGAATAACCGGAATCCGACTTTTTTTATTTAATATTTCATTATAAAAGCTCTTTTTACTAATCGATCTTTCACAAACATATCACAGAACATTTTTCATCACCAAGGGGCGAGTTTCTTGCAATTTATTAACAAATAAAAAAATATTATTACTATTGATATTGGAAATCCTTTTTCTCTAAATCTGTTGTAATATTGTGTTCATAATGTTTCATTAAGGCTTCCTTTCTAAACTTCGTCTTCCATTTCATTTTTGTGCAACAAAACCAATCTGTTAAATTGTTTATTTCCAATTTAAAAAAAGATGGGTAAATTCTTAAGGATGAATAGTGGAAAAAAATTTTATCCCCTTATCATCACAAAAATATAATATCATAAATTTCTTGAACAATTTCAGATCTATTACTTTCTGATAAAAGTTTAGAAAAAAATAAATTCTAAAAAGAATATCAACTAAAAAAATAAGCAATAAATAAAAGCAACAAAAAGAAAATAATGTGTGCATACTTGCGTCAATTGGTTTTCCCAAAGGATTCAACCAATCAAATATCGGAAAAAAATAAATAACACGGGTATATAAAATAATAAGGATATCAAACCAGTAAAAAAATACTCGCCCGTGTGATGATTTTTATAATAGTGTCTCAAAATTCTATTTTTTTATTCTGATTTTTCCAATAAATATTCCAAAATACTCAGTTTATCAACTTCAGTTTTTAGATAAACTAGAAAAAAATTTTCATTTTTTTCAAACTCAGACATTCTAAAATTTTTCCACAAATCACCTCAAATCTTTTTTTATAAAATCGTGAATTTCCATTGAAAGATCAACCACATCTTGAGCCTTATCTGAAACTTTCCCATCATACAATTTAAATATCAACTTTAAATAATCAAGATAAAATTCTTTTAATACAACTTTTGATATTTTCTTTATCTCTTCTGTTGTTATCTCAGAAGAAAGCCTTGCACTGGAATAATTAAAGTGAAGGATTTCACTCGCTTTTTGATAATATTCTATTAATCCTAACAACTCAAAATTGGTTTCTTGAGTTCTAAAAACAAGATCTCTAAAACTTGGGTGGTACCGTTTGGACAGTTTTTTTAAAGATAACTCATCAAAATTTAGGTTTAACCAGTCATATTCCGATTCCATACGATAAGGTCTTGCTTGTTCACGGTAAAATTTGTCCAAAACTAACAACTCTTCCGTTCTGACTCCATCTTGCAACAATTTTAATTTATCAAAATCACGAAATCTTTTTGTTGTCTCTAAGAATACTTTTTCATTATTATTTAGGTTAATTGATTGTGTTAATACACGAAAAACAACTACCGTTTCATACAAACTTCTCCACAATGGCAGAGCTGTCCCAGGTAAATTTCGTAATAAATGAATTGAGTGTGATAAGTCTGAAACACGTTTAAGAAAAACGTTAACTGCTTCATCAACTTCAGAGTGTGTGTTTCCTTTGGAATTTGTATTTGTGTAAGCCAAGGCAGAAACTACCCAAATTCCTTTCTCATCAATTGACGAGAAAAACTTCGAACTTTGTTCTTTTGATAAAATCGGTGGTAATAACATAAAAACCTCCTTTCTTTTATTTTTTTATTTCATCCATTGTTTTATTTTTTTAGAGCTTTCCTTCCAACCTCCACTGCGTCTATTTTGTGAAATGTCGGAAGATTCTTTCTTTAATCTCTTATTAACCAGTTTTCTCGCACGATTTAATTTTATCTTTCTACTAAATAGATTCAAATTCCTCTCTAAAGTCTCAAAGGTATTTTTATCCCCATCATAATACAATGTATTCTTGTCAGAGATCCAATCATTAGTTCGATAGTTTAAAAAATCATTCGATTTTCCACGAAAACTACAACGTGTATTTGGTTCATAATCGTCGTATCCGTAATAATATGAATCAATGAAGTATGCGTCTGACTCGAAATCACACCCCCAATCACTCAAATCTATATCAGAACAATCCCCAAATCTATTGCAATCAAGATTAGAAATTTCGTAATTAAATTTGGATAAATTGACAATATCAGATCTTTTAATTGGTTGTTTATAATGTTTTCTTTGATAAAACTCTCGTGCTCTTTTCTTATAATCTAATTCTGAATTGGAAGAGCTCTCGGATTTAGTATTAATCTCTACAAACCGTTCACCTTTTGACTCTCTTTTTTGGGGATAAAGCAACCTATCGAAACCATCTGAATTTAATGCAGCAATTGAATCTACGCTCTTAAACTGTTCCAGATCAAGGAGCCAGAATTTTCTTTCGGCAATTAAGGGTTTATTGGCAAATTGTTTTTGTGAGAAGATTTCATAAACAACATCTTTTAATTTCCCTTTATTTTTTTAAATTCAAAACAAAAAAATTGAGTTGACCTCTAATCAAAAAATCAATTCCTGAGAATATCATTTTTTTGTTCATAAATTTTTGAATTATAAGTCTTGTTGTATCTTAATAAATTCTTTTTTTAAAATCACCGTATTTATCAACAACAATATACTCTTTAAATCCATTATCTACAGAGTGAGTGGCTGAAAACCAGTCATTATTTTTCACCTGAAAAAGATAGGTTGTTTTGAAAAATCTGTGCAATGATATCTAAAGAGTCAGGAGTAGTCCACTTTGGTAAACCAGAAATCTTATCATCTTCATACAGAGATTTCAATACACCAGATTGATAACTATATAAATTTTTGATCAGTTTTTTTAAACACCAATTCAATACAAAATTCAAAGTTACCATCAATGAATGTATTTTTTTAGATATCAATAATAACATAGATTACCCCCTGTTTATTTTTTTACAACATCTCAAACATCTTATTCTTAGTATAGCGCAATTTTCGTGATAAGTCAAACATCAAATAAACAAAAAAACAAAAATTTGTAAAACACGAACAATGACATCATCAAATCAAAACAATATTCATCTTTCTGAAATATTAAAAAAATAGAATTTTTCCTGTTGACAAAAAGAATTTTTTTGTTGTAAAATAGCAAAAGAATCAAAAAAACAAAAATGAACTAGACGAAAAACATTTACACGATAATTTGATTATAATATAGAAAGAATAAAAAAAGAACATTGAAAATTGAATACAAAGCTGTAATTAAAACAAAATAAAAACCAACGCCTTAAATAATTACAGGTGCGGGGTTGACAGGTTTGCTTACACAAACCTGTGTGAATCATCTTCGATAATTCACTTTTTTGTAAACAGAATGATTAGAAAATCTCTTGTCAGACGGATTAGTAAATAAAAGGTTTGACCAAAAAACATCATCAACATCACAAAAACATCTAAAACACGAACAATAGTCATTTCACGCAAACAAAGAATCGTTTTGTTTTGAATTTCCAACAGGAGCGAAGCTCCAATTTCCTTAAACGACCGTAGGGAGTATTGGAACGTAGTGACATTTCGAAAATCTTTGATTTGAGAAATACAGTTCTCGTCTCTCTAATAATTACAGTATATATAATACTATTATTATTACAGTATTATTCTTATTCTTTATTTATTAAAGGGGATATTATATTATTCTTTAATTATTTAAGTAATTATTAGAGATCTATAATAATTACAGAATATTAATATTATATAAACTATATATATAAATAATTAAAACTATTTTAGATAAAAGATAAAAATTTACAAAACGGAAATAAAAAAAAGAATTGATAAACCACCAATTCTTTTTTTAAAACTGAATACTTGAATTGCTAAAAATGTAGCAATTGGGGTTGTGGGATTACTTTGAATCCCATTGAAATAGAATTTGTCCACAAACTGTGGATAACGTCCTTCTGATGAGATTCGTGTTGATACAACACGTAGTGTATCTCCATCAGAGTTTTTAAAAAATAATTGATTTTGAAGACCAACGCTTTTTTCGGAAATCTTTTTAATTCCGAAGTAAGCAAGCTCTTTTTCGCTAGCTTCTAGCAATTCTTCAAATAATAATTCATCTAACATAATTTTCTCCTTCTTTTCGCTGTATAATAACAACGAGTTATTTTTTTATAAATTATATAAATAAAATAAAAACAACCACAATAAAATAATGGAGGTTTCAAATTTGGATTCTCAATCTTACAACCTAAACACAGATAACAACATAACAGCCCCTCAAAATGAAACAATCAAGTCTGAAAAAACTATTTTTAAGGGACTTCGTGAGAAAATTATTTGTGACTATCAACCAGCATTGATTGTAGCCTCAAAAGAGCGTGTAAAGCCTGCAACTTTTGAAGAGAGAAAACTATTTTTCAATATTGTTTCGAATCGATTGGAATTTAGAAAAGTTCCTTGGGATTTATTTACGGATTATGGATTTTATGTTTATGTCGGAGAGTTAGGTCTCGAAGATTCTGATGTGACGACTTTGTGTAATAGTTTGGTTCTTGATTCTTTGTTTGAAAATTATTTGTCACGAGATAGACTATCAATCTTTCCTGAAATTGTTGATAAAAATGATATCTTTGGAACAATTATGTTTGCCGATAAGTTTGATTTTGTATACAGGGGAAGAAATGGCGGTTTCAAGTATTTACCAAATATTTCAGAAAAATTACACGAGGTTTGTTCTGAAAAAATAAAAGACTTTGTCTCTACTGGAGATTTTTTTAGAGAAATTCCGGATTTATTTATTCAGAAAAACTTTATTTTGCCTGGATGGACTCCAGAACTAATTATTCAAGTTCTGAAACAAGGAAAGAATTTAATTTCAAGTCTGGAATTAATTCAGTTTGGAATTAATTTAGGCTATATGATATCCAGAGACGAGAACTTTTCATCTGAAATTATTAAAGAAATTGATGATATTGCTTCTGATTTTGTTAAAGAAGAAATATTTTACGATAAATCAAGAACAGATATGTTGCGTGGGGCTGGATATAAATGGTTGTTTTCTGGATTGCCATTATCTCAATCTCAAATAAAAGATTTGTTTCCTAAACTAAAAAAAGTGTTTGTTCTGAAAAAAAGGAGTGTCAGCAATTGGTGAAAAAGAAACCTTCTAAAGGATATAAAAATACAAACAAAAGTAGTGATGTTTTCGGTTTTGACTATGATCGTGAAATTCCATTGAGCTTGAATGGTTCTGATTACAGTAGTGAACTTGGTTTTCCATATATATCTAACGAATTAATGAAAGATTTCACGAATATTTTTAAAATAGAAAAAAAGACAATTTTAAAAATTGTCTTTTTATTTTTTTGCAATATGGACAAGAAAAATCCAGAATATTTATTTTTTTGTTGTCACTATTTTTGTCTGTTATTATATTCCTTCTTTAACTCTTTCAGACTATAAATCAAACCAATCAAATTCAATTCCCCCTTTCTTTTTAAAAATTTTTTTCTAAATTATAATCAAAAATATTACTATAATTTAGAAAAAAATATAGGTGTATTACACCAAGAAAGAAGGAACTCAAAATGAAAAAACTTATTTCATTTGTTTTTGCTGCACTTGCAGCGCTATTTATGGCTGTATCAGTAGGAGTTATTTCCGCTGATGAGTTACCATTCAATGATTTAGTGACAGAAATTAGTGTCGTAGACGACACTAACGAAATCATTGAGAAAAACAATAACGGTGGTTTTGTTACCACTGAAGTTGGCGGGGACTACACTGTGAATGATTTGGTTACTTCAACAGAAGAACCAAAATCTCCAGTTGTTCCAGAGGAACCAACTACTCCGATTACTCCAGAAGTTGAGAAACCGGAAAAACCAAAAGATCCTTCAACTCCAGTAGTTGAGGAGCCTTCTACTCCGGTAGAAACACCTTCCACACCTGTGGAAACACCTGAACTCCCAATCGCTGAATTGGTAGTTCCACCTGCTCCAGTTGAAGAGCCAACTAAACCTTCAACTCCAGTTGAAGAAAAACCTGTTGACGATACACCAGTTATCGAAAAACCGGTTATTCCTGCACCAGTAGTTGATCTACCAGTTGCAGAATTGGTTATTCCTCCAGTTGAGGAAAAACCTGTTGATCCAGCTCCGGTTGTTGAAAAGCCAGAAGTTCCAGCTGAACCAACTCCTACTCCGGTTGTTGAAAAGCCAGAAGTTCCAGCTGAACCAACTCCTACTCCAGCAGTTGAAGTCCCAGAACTTCCTGTTACTGCTGAACCAACACCTGAGCCAGTTCATACTCCAGTTCGTTCAGAACAAAAGATGTTAGAACTTCCTTACACAGGAACTCAGGAATCAATTGTATCTCTTGTATTGGCAGCATTCTTGCTTTTGATGGCGGGATACATTAAAAAAGAGTTTGCATAAAACTCAACTTTTATAAAAAGTTAAAAAATGCGGTAAAAATTTAATAAAAAAAAGCTGTTTTTATTAAATTTAAATTTTTAAACACTTAAAAAGCTATAAGTGTTATACATATTTTTATTCAAGTAACGAAGTGGCGACGGTCAACGAGTTACTAAAGGAAAAAGGTTTTAAAACGTAACAAAACCTTTAAGGGTTCCTTTGGTGATTCGTGAACGTGACGAATCGCTGAATACCCTTCTGAAATTATTTCAGACTGAACGTGAGTTTGTCTTAATTTCATTCAGCGACGGTGTACAACGTCGTTACAAAAATAGCAAGAATGTACAATCTTGCAAAAGAAGAGGCTCATACGTAGAGCCAGAAAAAGCTAGTAAGAAGCTATAATCTTACAAAATTTTTAAAAAGCTAGTTGAGAGCTAAAATCTCAACAAAAACAAAAGCTAGTAGGGAGCTATAACCCTACAAAAAGTGTGCGGTGTGTTCGAGTGTGGTGAACTCGAAAAACAAAATTTTATTTAAATTTATAGTATTTCAGTTCACACACCACCTGTCGCTCTCGGATGTACCCTTTGTGGTCTCCGAGATAGCGACACGATGTTACACACACACCAACGCACACACAATTTTACAAACTGAATACTATAATAATCAACTCTTTTTAACTAACCAAAAGGTTAGCCCGGGAAAGGGTTGATTTTTTTGTTGATTTGTGAGATAATGAGATTATAAATATTGGAGGAAATTTATGAACAAAAATATTATCCGAAAAGAACTCGAGAATTGTCTTTCTTTTGATGTTTTCAGAAAAAGAATTTGGGATGATAGGGGGTAAACTAGCAGTTTATGAAAATGTAGAACATTTATGAAAAAATTCTTGATTTTCTATGTTTAAGTAACTATGACAATTAAAAAGCCCTGCACATCTTGTGAAAGGTGTGTATCATTACAAAAGTTAAATCGAGGAAATACCTTAAGGCCTGTTTGCCACAACGTAGGATGAAAATCCAGGCGTGATGGTGGCGAAAGCAGAAAGAAGAAACAGGATATTGATACAACCTAGTAGCTAGCACAAAGTGAACGGCTGTAAAGCTGAAATAAAAGCTAATTAGTGTCTAGTAATTAAAATAGTGACTGCTAGAAAACGTTAGTGCTAAGTCAATATTAACAAGGGTAAGTTTCGGTAGGAATATCCTAAGTCTCCAAAAAGAGATATGGATAACCTCGAACGACTATCCCCTGATGGGGGAGGGAATTAACACTAAGCCGATATTTTATTGGTGAGTAAAGCCGTAAGCTGACGACGGAAGAAAAATGTTTGGTCTGAACACTCGTGAAAGTTGTGTTAGAGTGGTTCAGATTGACATATAGTCTGCGCACGTTCTGTAATGGAAGTGTCCGGGAATCGACCCGGCTGTTAGGGGTTGCGCCTTAACGGAAACTGTCAAAAGTATGAAAAGCACATTGAAAATTGAATAACACGATAAAGTAAGTTGCATTATATTGCGTATTATGATATAATAGTTTAATCAAATCATTAAGGAGATAAAACTATTGAAGAAAAACCAAAAGGTAGCTCGTGATGAGAAGTCAGAAGATTAGGTTAAAATTGACCAAAGAGCAAGAAAGCCTTGTGTGGTGGTATAGCAAAGTTTCACGTAATTTTTGGAATCTTTTAGTTGATATCGACAAACGGAACAATAAAGGTGAGTTTGATGAAATTTTGAGTAAAAACGGAAATCAAACCTATCATTCAAACTTTTATAATAGAGAAGTTTATATTCTCAATCAATCAGACTATCTCAATCTTGCCAAAGTTGTTGTCACTAAGAACTGCGAAGGAAATGAAGAAAAATGGTCTTGGTATTATCAACCCAACCAATCGTTTATCTACGCTTTTCTTTCTAGGGAATTGGTGAAAATTCGGAAACAAAACAAAGGAAAATTGAACTTTCGGAGTGTTGACAAAATTCAACCTAATTTCAATGTACGATGTGATGTATCTGCTAATGGTAAACGCCCTAGTCGTATTTACCTAAAAGAAAACGGTAAACTTCAAATACCAACTATCGGGAATGTAAGTTTTGGTTTTGCTAGATCAGGTTTTGATTTATCTTGCAAGAAACAAGTTGCAAATATCTCTTTTGATGGAAAGTACTGGTACTTATCTTACACTGAAGATGTTGATACTCAAGCAACAAATTCACCTGATTATACTGAAGGTGTTGGAATTGATTTAGGAATCAAGACGCTAGCAACGGTTTCTGATGGAACTAAGATACCAAATATCAAGACCTTCAGACGAGTTCGTATCTTGAACAAACGCCTAAAAAGACTACAACGCAAGGTATCTAGAAAGTACCTCATTAATAAATGCAACAAACACAATAAAACAAAGAATATTATCAAGTTAGAAAAACGAATTAAATTGATACACCGTTCACTAAAGAATATCCGTATCAATTACATACGCAAATTTGTATCAGAGTTAATTAAAAAACAACCGCAATATATTGCAATCGAGGACTTGAACGTAAAAGGAATGATGAGAAATAAATACCTTGCAAAAGATATTGCTAATTGCTCCTTTTACACTATCAAAGAACATCTTATTAGAAAGGCAAAAGAACGAAATATAGTCGTTCGGTTAGTGGATAGATTTTATCCTTCGAGTAAGACCTGTTCAAATTGTGGTAGTTACAAAAAGGAATTGAAGCTCAGTCAACGAGTATATCATTGTAACAGCTGCCAAGTAAAAATAGATAGAGATTTCAACGCCTCGTTAAATATTGCAACAACTGACAAATACAAATTAGCTTAATTGAATTGTTTTATTGCCTTTGGGAACTAGAGGTAATTAGTTTCAGTGGTAGGTCAGCCGTGAAGCCGAACCACTTAAATATAAACGCCCTGGAAATTATGAGTATACCAAACAAATAGTAGCTTCGGCAAAATTTGGCTCAAGATGGGAATGTCAATCGTGTTATTCATTTTCTTATTTTTCGCACTTTTGACTTACGGCTAAATCGTTTAATTGAAGACGCTAATAGTTATTTTGAAAACTTTAAATTAAAATTTCTTTTCTGTAAAAATTTCAGTTATCCTTACAAAACATTTCATTTTACAGAAAATAGTTTAACTTACACAAACGAATATTTTTATATATTTAGATTTTTAAAAAAATAAAAAAATAGCACTAACTCCTTCTCCTGAATATCAGTTTTCTAGCCTACTTGTTGAATTAAATCATAATATTCAAAAATTCATATATTGTAAATATTGATAAACACAAGGAAGATTATATCAGTAAAGCGTTTTTTTATTTTTCGAAAAATGAACAACCCGAATTTTTACTTTCCAGTTGTGGATTATTACCAATACCATAATGGTTTGAGTGAAGTGAAGGTTAAATTTTTTTGAGAGATGGAAGAGGAATAAATATTTCAATTTGGAAGAATATAAAGAAGAATTAATTAAATATTTATTCAAGAAATTTTTGTAAAAATGCAGAAAAGAATATTGCAAGATCCCTTATCTTCCTTAGATGATGATTTCGGGTATTTGCCTTATTCGGATATTTTTTTGATGATTCAGTTAAAAGATGTAGGGGTGACTTTTTTAAGTAAAAAAACTGATATCTACAGATGAATTTCAAGATTTTACAGGGTTTAATTTTTTTATTCAAAAAAATTGATTTTTGAATAATGATCATCGTGATATATATATCAATATTTCTGAAAAAAACAAAGGTTGATTTTATTGAAAAAAATTAGAAGAATTTATTGCTAATAATTCTATTAATGGAACAATAAATAGAAAATATTATGACAAAAGAAGACCTGTTAATAAAAAAATGGTTGAAAAATTGTTTTTTTATTCAATTGGTGGTCTTAAAGAAACTTTGGAAAAAAACTCCTAAAAACGAGTTTCTAAACATCAAACATATAATTGATAATGTAAAATAAGAATTAGATAAAATATCTGAAAGGAGTTTTTTTCTTTTGCAAAATAATAATATTGATCAATCAAAAAGAAAAGTGGGTATTTTTATACGCCATCAAATCTTTTTTGAAGATTATCTTGCCACCAATTGTGATAATTGGGACAATTCTAACAATTAGAATTAATTTCTTTGATTATCTTTACGTATCAGGATCATCTATGTATCCTACTCTTGAAGATAAGCAAATGATTTTAGTTGATAAAACAATTAAAAATTTCAAACGTGGTCAAGTGGTATCTTTCCACGCCTCACCGAACAATCCCTCACCGGATTCAAAAGATAAGATGTATATTAAAAGAATTATTGGATTGCCTGGTGATACGGTTACTTACAAAGATGGAAAGTTGTATGTAAACGATAAAGAAGTAAATCAAAAGTTTCTATCTCTAAAAGGTAACGACTATAAAATGGAATCTTCTGAAGGAACACAGAAACCAAGTTTATCAACAAGCTGGGATCTTGGAAGTTTATCAGAAGGAAACCCAAACTTTAACAGTTGGAGTCAAAATCAGATAAAGGTACCTGATGGTTCTGTATTTGTTTTGGGAGATCATAGAAGCGTATCTTTTGACTCAAGATATTTTGGATTTGTAAAAATGGACACGATACAGGGAGTCAACCGAAGTTTCTTTTGGGATAATGAACAACAAAAGTATTACACAAGTGATGATTTTACAAAAGATTTTTTTGTAAATAAAAATTAGGGAGGGCAAAATGCTTCAAATTATTTTAAGAGACGGGGATTGTGAAGTTTTTAAAATTGACAATTCTGGACCAGAGGTTGCTGCTATAACAGAAACAGCAAAACTTTTTCAAACAGAACCCAATTGGGGGCCGTTTGTGTTTCACTATATGGTTGCTAAAGATAACGAGTTTGCTGGTATTTTAGAATATCAAGTAATTGATGATTATATCGTAATCACTAATATGTGGATTAATAGTCAACTTCTTATCTCTTTTCTAACATCAGTTTATACAAATTTAGGGGTGAACTTCAGAGAGGTTCGAATCCGAGATTTGGGTGTCGATAATATCGTCTTAATCAAGGAAGGGGTAGTCAATGAAAATGTCAATCCAATAGAAACATCTTCTGTTAGATTAATAGATTTCCATAATTTACCAAACGGATCTGTAAGAACAACACTAAGAACTTTTTAAAAGTAAACGAAAAATAATCAATTATAATATTTGCTTAAAAACTAAATATTATAATTGATAAAAAAAGAAAGGTGGTGTATTTTTTTGAACGCAAACGATTTGTTTTTGGGATTCATTTTGAAAATTATTATTCAAACTATTGTTTACGGTTTTATTATGAAACTAGCTTGGAAAATTGGCGGTTTTGTATTTAAAATTGTAGTTGTTGCTTTGATCCTTTTATTTATTGCAAGTTTCCTTCTGTAGAATTACAGTTGGAAAATAATGTTCAAAATGAACATTTTCCTTTTGCAAAGTTTGTCAGTTGAAGCCGACAGTGACTTTACGTGGCGTACTGCACGCCTCTACCAAGTCGGAGAATGTATTCCCGTTCCAGGCTGCATTTAAAATTAAATATTTCTTTAAAATATTGAGTGATCCATTAACGTCTGCGTTAATGGTTTTATTTTTGCTCTTATATAATCCCCTGCAAGTTCTTTTGCCAGAGAAAGAAATCTTTGAAGGATTTGGATACGTTGGTATCGGATCATTATCCAAAAAACTTGATTTACTAGTGTAGGATTCTTCCTGTTCTACAATTTCAATCCCTGCTTCTTCGCATAAATAAGCAAGTTTGTTTTTGAATTTATAAAATGGGATACTTGTAAAGTTTTGATTATTTCGTTTTCCAATATTAATGTTTTGTTTCCAGCCAGCGTTTGTTCCGATAACCAGAACATCGATGGACTGTGAAACTAGGTAATTCACTAAATATTTTGCCGATTTTGACAAATAATCGTTAACTTTCATCTCCCTTTTGTATCTAAGAAAATTGATCTTGTTAGAGGGGTATTGTTTACTAGGCAATAAACTCTGATACTTCGCAATCATTTTGTTTGAGTATTGATTGATACTTTTTAAAGGCTTCCCGTTTATAATAAATGGTTCGAATGAGTTTGATGTCACAGTTGCAAGGTTATTCAATCCTAAATCAATAGAGGCAAACTTTTTATTCCTTTTATTTTTAACTTTCTTTATTTTCTTGTCGTATAAAACTTCAATCAAATAATATCCAGTTTTAGGTATCAGTCTAACAACTTTAACATCTTCCTTTTTGAATTTTGTGGGAAAGATAATGTTCGTCTTCGATAGCTTTATAAATCCATCCTTTTTAAAAGATAAAGCTCCACTTTCGTATTCGGTTACAAAACGACCATCTTTATCTAAATACTTTGGAAGTTTGGGTTTAAAATTGATATTCGACTTTTTTAGTTTTATAAAGCTCTTGATAGCCTCGTTAACTTTCATCTGAGTATGTTTTGCAACTTTTGCTGGTAGAGCAATATAATCAATGTGTTTGCTATGCGTAAATTCTTTGTTGATTGCGTTATAAAACTTAAAGACTCCATCTGTGAACAAGGATTGTCTCTCTGCGTAAAGCGTAGAGTTGAATAAATTTTTGCTCAAAAAACAAACCCTATCAATTTCTTGATATAAGGGATTATTTTTCTTCACGACAATAGAATATCGTCTATATTCAACCATCCTTTAACACCTCATCAATCTCATTTTTAACTTTCTTTCTTCGCATACCGTAAAGTTTTCCTGAAAAAGAGTGAATGATAGAAACAATATCTTCGGCTAACTCCTCTTCTAACGATTGAGACTTCTCATCTTCAGATAGAACAACAATTTTAGTTCCAAAATGTTTGCAAACTTCTTCAATCTGACCAAATCCGAAACGAGCCAATCTATCTTTATAAAAAACAAACAATCTATCAACTTCACCGGACATAATTTTATTTAAGACTTTCTTAAAATTCTTTCTCTCATCGTTCAAACCAGAGCCCACATCTGAAAAAATTTCCAAATCGTTCGGATTCATAAGAGCGATTTTGCTAAGAGAGTATGAAATTTGTCTGTCCAAGTCGCCACGATTCTTTTGATTATGTGTTGATACTCTTGCGTACAAAACGTCAGATCGAATATCATCTTCTATCAACAAGCCCTTTTCTTTTAGAGCTAAGATAACATCCTCTTTTTTGTAATAACGTCGACCACTATCCACATAGTAAGTTCGCAATTTTCCAGCACGCTCCCTATTGGTCAGTGTAGATCTACTACAACCAAGCATTTTTGCCAACTCACCGGGTTTATAGGTATCTTTTATTAATTCTGACTTTTTAATCATTTCTAATTACCTCCTTAATACTATTATAACATATAAGTAAATAAAATAAAAAGCCCAATATTGAGCTTTTTTTGATTATTTTATAAAAAAACTGTTTCGAACACCTAAAAAGAAGGAATTAATATTTTTTTAAAATAAAAAAAGAGTTTTTATACTCTTTTTTTCTTATTAATAATTTGTTTTGCTTATTGATGATTTTGCAATATTCTGTTATAATTTAAGAAAATAAAAAAACTCTGAATTAAATTCAGATAGAAAGAAGGTATTTGATGGTTATAAAAAAAGAACCTTCCCAAAAATAAGGATGGTATTTATAATCGTATTATGGAGTTATTAGAACAAGAAATTATTATTGATTTAAATAATGAAGACCACGAAGAGATTTTTAGAGGAATTTGCAAAAATTGCAAAAGCTTAATATATCAGAAAGTGTAAAACATAAAAAAAGGAAGTTATGTCTAATTTATCTAATTTAAAAAGTTACGGGTATCAGCCCTTTTACTGGTAGAGATTTTTTTATTTATATATTCACTACAAAGATAAAACTAAACATAACATCATAAAAACACGAAGGAGATCATAACACATTCTTGATGTTTGATTACTTTAAAGTTATTTCTTTGAATAATTTTTATATATAAAGAGATTGATGATTTAGAAGTTAAATTTAATGTTGAGAAAGAAAGGTTAACATTATCAAATGTTTTTGAATACAGAGATACTTTTGAAAGTTTGTGTTGAAGATTTAAACAAATCTTTTAATGAAAAGTTAAAGGAATATCTAAAAGAAAACATTCAGAACATTTTACTCGAAAACCAGTACGGTATTAGAATAACAGATAGAGAAACATACCCACCATTAGATTTAATTTTAGATCCAAAAAAATAAAAAAAGTTTTTCTCTAAAAGAAGTCCTCTACTATACTAATTTTATAGACGGACAGTTCAATATTGTTAGTTTAGAAAACAACAAGGAGGTCCTATCTACAATAATTGATAGAATGGAATACTCAGATGTTCCAGATGTGCTAGAATTTTTAATGAATAACTTTTTTGAGGAATTGGATCCTTACTTTGAAAGAAAAGTTAAAGACGAGTTGGAATCCGATGAGTTTATGAGATTGGTTGAAAATTTTGAGGGTTTATTAGAAAAATTAGTTGAAGAGTTTTTCTATAAAAACTTAATTTTTTCAGAACTCGGATCAGAAACAGTTAGATCCTTGTTTTATGTTAAAAAATACAAGTGTCCCAATCTATTTTCATCAAACTATAAATTTAAAAAAATCATTTATTAAAAAGTGTAACCTCACAACTGGGTTCGACTGAGGATGTTTGTTGTTTTTATTGATACATTCAAAAAAACCTAGATATTATTCAAGATGTTTCTGAAAAATAAAAAAATATACACAAAATAACTGTTAAGAATGATATTTTTTTGATGATAACTTATCAACCCTGGAAAGGATTATTGATATTTCTTCGACGGAATATCCTATTAAAGATTACATTTTTTTCCTTTAATCAAGGTTGATTATTGCTACGATGGAGACCCTGCAATTCCATTAATTAATAAAAAAATCTCTCCCAATATTTCAAAAAAATCAATTCACTTTTCGAAACAAACATTCCACAAAGTATTCTTGATACCTGTGAATCAATACTAAATTAAAAAGGTCTTTTATAGGGCCTTTTTCTATTTGATAAAATAGCCAACAACTGTTATAATTTAAGAAAATAATTAGTCTGGATTTTATCCAGTGGAAAGAAGGTAATTAATGGTAATAACAATGAGTGACAGAAAACGTGATGATATATTCTTTAAAGCAATTTCAAGCGTTTTGAATCGTGATGGGTTTTTAATTGACTTTAGAGATAAATGGTTTGAATATTACAAAGGTTATATTAGATCAGAACACTTTTGGGGAGATCCCAAAGAGAAGGTTGGCAGTAGCCGATTCATTGAGGTTTTTGATTGGCATAATTACAGAGAATTTGACGAACTTTTTTTGTCTGTTAATCTTAAAGATAAAAATGCTGGGTTGATGTTGTCTGAAGAGCTTTATTCTAAAAAGGGATGGTATTTTCCTATTATCAGTATGAGAGAGTTTCTAGACTCTTTACCTGAAGATTTTAAGATTAAATTTGATGTGAAAAGAGGCGAACGCTCCTTTATTTTTAGAAAAAAAGTTTTTGAGATGGACTTGGACTATATGAATGAGTATTTCAATAAATTGCTGCGAGAATATTTAGAAAAGAAAATTCCAGAAATTCTTATGGAACAAACATATTCTATAAAACCACAAATTGTTGAGTATTATCCAAATAAGGATGTTATTTTTTTCGGAAGAATTTTTGTGATCTTATTTTTTAAAGAGTCGCCTGATTTGATAACTGATAATTTGTTAAATTCTGATTTTATTAAAGAATACGATGATCTGGAAAAGGTTTTCTCAATGGTTATGAAATATACAAAGTCCAGCTCAATCTCCTCGGTAATAGGCGACATTTCCAATGCCCTAGCTGTTGTTGAGAGAGGCATATCAAAAGGTATTTCATCTAAAGACGAGAACATTATTCGCACTGCTTTTTCTTAAAAAAATTCAACTCATTTTTTTAGAGGACTCTATATCTGATTATTTAATCAACGATTTTTAGTATTTATTACAAAAAAACTACTTGGAAATATTAGACATCTAAGAAGCGCCAGTTCTGGTGAATTTAAAAACTTATTTTCATCTAAATTTGTTATAGGAAATGATTTGCTTTGAAGCACTATTCAAAAAAATTCAGTTAAATTGGAAGACTTGTCTTGTTTTTATAAAAACATTTGAGGATTCCTCTGTAACTGAAGATAACAAATTAAACAATATTAAAAACATAAAGGTTGAGGTTATGGATGATGACCTATTACGTAACTTGACCTACTTCCTAAATGAAATAAAATCATCAAATAATTTTAAGGATATTGTTTGTAAAAATATAAAACTTCAGTTTATCGAATCAATAAACGTGAGCAGTTCTTCTGAGGAAGACGAAGAAGATAATTTTGCCATTCCTCCAATATCTCAAGAGGTAATTGATGTCCTTAAACAATACAAGGAATTAGGTATTGAGTCCAATCTCCCTGAAGAAGTTATTGATATATATCACAAATACTCAAAATAAAAAGCCAACCTTATAGGTGGCTTTTTATTTAAAAATCTGTTATAATTTAAGAAATTAAAAAAATCCTGGATTTATTCTAGTAGAAAAAGAAGGATAATAAATTGAATATTTTTTTATAAAAACGTTTCGAGGATGTTCTAGTAAAAGAGCATTTTATCAATATTTATCAAAAATGAAACTTTTTTTGGTAAAACTACAAAGATTGTTTAATCAAAAAAACAAACTACGTTCGTGACGGATTCTTTGAAAGAAAAAGTTGTGAAGGCTGATTTTTTTATAAAGGAGAGTTATCTAGAGCTTTGTACCTTAATAACTTAGGTCATACCCGTACAGTATTAGTTGTCAATCTAAAAACCGGTTTGACAAAGCTTCTTGATGGTGCATTTTCCTATCAAAAATCAGAATGGGACTTCCCAATCCTTTATTTAGATGAATTGTTTGAAGATTTGGATCCGTTTATTTCAGTAACAGCTGAGGCAAAATTTCCGAATTTCTTTGATAAAGATAAAACACCAAGCTACAATTTTGAAGAGTTAGAAAAGTTTTTAAACAACCTTATTCGAAATTGGATTCACAAAAACAAAGATTACTTGCAAAACAACAAAAAAGAATATTTGCAGAAAAATCTGGAAGATTTTATTCTATCAAAGAAGATTGTTTCTACAAAAGATTTTTGTGATTTATTTGAAATAAAACAGATTGCTGTTGAATACTCTAAATTTTGTGTGACCGACTCAGAAGAAAAGCTTATTAGTGATATAAAGAAGCTGATCTCTATACTAAAAACTTATGACAATGCTATCGATGATTACACCTTTATTGATATTCTTAGTGGGAGTTTAGTTAAGAATTTTTGGTGGGAATTATCGGATGGTGATGTCAATAATTTACCTGAATTTGAGAAGCTCTACAAGGAATTGCTTGAACTAGCAGATAAACGTGATTTTTGCGTTTCGTCTTGAGAATAATAAAAAGAAGTAGTTTGTTTTTAAAACAAACTATTTTTCTGTTATAATTAAAAAAATAAAAAAAATCTGGATCAAATCCAGTAGAAAGAAGGTTCTGATGATAAATTCAGAAGGATATATAAAAAGAAAAAAAGATGGAATATACCTGTTTTTTTAGAGAAATTATTGAAACTAGATAATATGGCAGATATTATACGAATCCCACTTGATGTATCAATTGATATTTTTTTAGGTGCGCAGAGGAAAAAAAGTTGATCTTAACTATAATAAATTAAGCCAAATAGTTGTAAAAAAATATTGATATTTCAAAGTGTATTAGAGAGAAAGAATATTATCTTTATGTAAAAATACTCAGATAAGGATATTACAGAAATTATTATAACTGATAAAGATGAACACACTTATCTTTTGGTAAAAGGTTTTATTTGCTTATTTGATTTAACCGATTTTATGACGAATGGATTGCCAATTTCTGATGTAGTTCTAGATGTTGAAAAATCTGGTTTTCTAAAAAAAGTAAACGATGGTTGGAGTTGAATTATGAAAACCTTAATAATATTTTTTTCTGAAAGCCTAAAAATTTTTTTCTTCAACAAAACATTCCGAAACTACTAACAAATAAAACTTACCAATATGAGCGGGGTCTTTTATATACTTACCCTCCTCTAAGTGTAGTTTTTGACGAGAAAAAAATAAAAACATCTTTGATATTGATGATGTTTTAGAAATTGTAGATGTCGTGAGCCGTGATAATAATTATTGGTGTGATTTTTTTCAAAAAGAGATAAAAAGTGATTTTTGATAAACATTCAACTTATCTATTAATAGATTATTTAGCAAAAATGCCAAAGCTAAGGATATAAAACTTATATTAAATTTTTTTGGCAGATAATTTTTTTATGAACTTAGGTTTTTTTGAGTTCTCACTTGCTTATTTGTGAAGACGAAAATGAATCTTTATATCAAAACGCAATCAATAAATTTGAAAGTTTTCTAGAAACTGAAATACAGGAATATTTTTAAAAATTTCAAATGCGGATGATTTGGCCATTGATCTTAATAATATATGTCTTATTCGGGAAGAAATGTTCGAGAATTTATTCAATAAAAAAATTTTTGAACTCAAGGAAGAACTTACGTATAATATTATCAATAAATTATCAAATGATCAGGCATTAGTTTCATTTATTGAAGTATTTGCTGAATCTAAGAAAAAAATTTGATATCGTTGAACTTCAGAAAAAAAGCTAGGAAGACAAACTTTAAATGTTAGAATCACAGAACTTGACCTGGACTCTATTGAGGATATTGCTTATCATCTTAAACAAAAACAAGTTCTTTAAAAAAATTACTCTTTAACAAAATTCACATTAATTTTTACTTGTTGTGGTGAACCAGCCATACCATCGATTAATCGAGATACATCTCGTCTATTAAAAAAATCAAAAAAAGGATTTTTGGAATAACAACTAGCGTTCCGGAATTTCTTTTTCGACTATATAAAATAAAAGGGAGAGGCAACTCTCTTTTATAATTTAAGAAATAAAATATTCTGGAGCTATTCCAGTAGAAAGAAGGATTTAATGAAAAGTACAAAAAAATTAATAGTGCTTTAGAAAAAAACGACCTTTACAAAAGTATTCTAAATTTGGTCAATAGAGATACATTTTTTTGATGTAAATGAATCATCTTATTCTGGGCCTGATTATATTGAAAGAGAAATTCGGATGAAATACAAAAAAATAGAAGAAAACTTCTATTATCAAGGGTAGCTCCTACAAACATTCAATTCAAGTTCGATATTATTCTATTTCTAGAATTATTTTTATCTGTCAGGAGATCAAGGTTATCGTGGTAATGATGTATTTTTTTGTATTTCAATCAATATTCGGGAGAAACTTATCTATCAAACAAATTTAACTACAGATTTGATGAACTTCAAGATGACGGGATCCCTATTTTAAATCTATCTCAAGAATTGAACAATGATATGGATTTAGAAAACATTCCTGAAACCTTTAAAATTGATTTTTGTTATCAAAAGAAAGTTTTTTTGGCAAGTGGGATTCTAGAATAGATGTGAAACCTAAATTAGATGAATTTGGTATATTTCTAAATCAATATATTAAAAAAATAAATTGGTTGAGAATTTACCAACATTTGCATACGATCCATCAAAATATTTTGATGAATCTGTAGGAAAATATAATTTTCCATTTTTGGGGTAAACTAGCAGTTTATGCAAATGTAGAAAAATTTATGAAAAAAATTTCTTGATTTTCTATGTTTAAGTAACTATGACAATTAGAAAGCCCTGCACATCTCGTAAGAGGTGTGTATCATTACAAAAGTTAAACCGAGGAAATACCTTAAGGCCTGTTTGCCACAACGTAGGATGAAAGTCCAGGCGTGATGGTAGCGAAAGCAGAAAGAAGAAACAGGATATTGATACAACCTAGTAGCTAACACAAAGTGAACGGCTGTAAAGCTGAAATAAAAGCTAATTAGTGTCTAGTAATTAAAATAGTGAATGCTAGAAAACGTTAGTGCTAAGTCAATATTAACAAGGGTAAGTTTCGGTAGGAATATCCTAAGTCTCCAAAAAGAGATATGGATAACCTCGAACGACTATCCCCTGATGGGGGAGTGAATTAACACTAAGCCGATATTTTATCGGTGAGTAAAGCCGTAAGCTGACGACGGAAGAAAAATATTTGGTCTGAACACTCGTGAAAGTTGTGTTAGAGTGCTTCAGATTGACATATAGTCTGCGCACGTTCTGTAATGGAAGTGTCCGGGAATCGACCCGGCTGTTAGGGGTTGCGCCTTGACAGAAACTGTCAAAAGTACGAAAAGCACATTGAAAACTGAATAACACGATAAAGTGAGTTGCATTATATTGCGTATTATGATATAATAGTTTAATCAAATCATTAAGGAGATAAAACTATTGAAGAAAAACCAAAAGGTAGCTCGTGATGAGAAGTCAGAAGATTAGGTTAAAATTGACCAAAGAGCAAGAAAGCCTTGTGTGGTGGTATAGCAAAGTTTCACGTAATTTTTGGAATCTTTTAGTTGATATCGACAAACGGAACAATAAAGGTGAGTTTGATGAAATTTTGAGTAAAAATGGAAACAAGACCTATTACTCAAAATTTCACGACAGAGATATTTATCACATCAATCAATCAGATTATCTCAATCTTGCCAAAGTTGTTGTCACTAAGAACTGCGAAGAAAATGAAGAAAAATGGTCTTGGTATTATCAACCCAATCAATCGTTTATCTACGCTTTTCTTTCTAGGGAATTGGTAAAAATTCGGAAACAAAACAAAGGAAAATTGAACTTTCGGAGTGTTGACAAAATTCAACCTAATTTCAATGTACGATGTGATGTATCTGCTGATGGTAAACGCCTTAGTCGTATTTACCTAAAAGAAAACGGTAAACTTCAAATACCAACTATCGGGAATGTAAGTTTTGGTTCTGCTAGATCAGGTTTTGATTTATCTTGCAAGAAACAAGTTGCGAACATATCTTTTGATGGAAAATACTGGTACTTGTCCTACACTGAAGACGTTGAAGCTCAAGTGAAAAATTTGCCCGATTATACTGATGGAATTGGAATTGATCTGGGAATAAAGACGCTCGCAACGGTTTCTGACGGAACTAAGATACCAAATATTAAGACTTTCAGACGAGTTCGTGTCCTGAACAAGCGCCTAAAACGACTACAACGCAAGGTATCTAGAAAGTACCTTATCAATAAATGCAACAGAAATAATAAAACAAAGAATATTATCAAGTTAGAAAGACGAATCAAATTGATACATCGTTCACTAAAGAATATCCGTATCAACCATATTCGTAAATTTGTCTCAGAGTTAATTAAAAAACAACCGAAATATATCGCAATCGAGGACTTGAACGTAAAAGGAATGATGAGAAATAAACATCTTGCAAAAAGATGTTGCTAATTGCTCCTTTTACACTATCAAAGAACATCTTGTTAGAAAGGCAAAAGAACGAAATATAATCGTTCGGTTAGTGGATAGATTTTATCCTTCAAGTAAGACTTGTTCAAATTGTGGCAGTTACAAAAAGAATTTGAAGCTCAGTCAACGAGTATATCATTGTAACAGCTGCCAAGTGAAAATAGATAGAGATTTCAATGCCTCGTTAAATATTGCAACAACCGACAAATACAAATTAGCTTAATTGAATTGTTTTATTGCCTTTGGGAACTAGAGGTAATTAGTTTTAGTGGTAGGTCAGCCGTGAAGCCGAACCACTTAAATATACACGCCCTGAAAATTATGAGTATACCAAACAAATAGTAGCTTAGGCAAAATTTGGCTCAATATGGGAATGTCAATCGTGTTATTCATTTTCTTATTTTTCGCACTTTTGACTTACGGTTAAAAACCTTCACTGATGAGGAGTTTAGATCTTTTTGGAGCCCAAGAGATTTAATAAGTTTATCACGAGAAAACTTATTGCTTTGCCACAACTCAATAAGACCAAATATTATCCCTAAATTAATCAAAGAACATTATTTATTGATGAAATCATTTAATGATCAAGATAATACATTCTTAGCAAATGACCGTTTTGCCCCTCTTAGACTTTCTGAAACAAAAAAGGTTCTAGAAGACTATTATGAAAATAATGAATATGTTCGCAGTATTATTGATAACTTCAACATTTATTACTTAAATTTATTTACTAAGGATCCAAAAATGTTGGATAAAGTTGGGTGCAACAATGCTCTCTCATCATTTCAGGCGATAATGTCTGAACTTGTAAAAAGTTGAGGAACTGAAATTCCCACTTAATGATGATTTGTTTAAAGTCTTATTGTCATCTTCAAGTTCTGTTTTTGATTTGAGATATTTGTGTGATTACATCAATGAAACAGAAACAATCTTAAACGATATTAAACTTGATACTAAAGTCAATATTTATATCGAATCTTATAATTCTCAAAAAAATCAAAAAAATGAGTTGATTCTTTTTAGAATTATTAAAAAAATCAAACTCAAATATATCAGATATTATAAAAAAATAATATCAGAATTGTCTACAAAGATTACAATCATAAGATTTTTCCTCCCTCAACTTGATAAAGATTCGTTTCTTGTTCTGAAAAAAAATGACAGAAAAAAATATGGTATCGAAACGAATCTCTCACCTGAACTTATTTCAGAATTGGGTAAATATCTAAATTAATAAAAGGCTAGATTTTTTTCTAGTCTTTTTATAATTTAAGAAAAATAATAATCTGGATCAACTCCAGTGGAAAGAAGGAATCTGATGATTAAGACAGAAAAGGAATCGTTTGATTTTCCAATCAATTATCTTTTGACTGAAGAAGCCGTTGATAAGGCGACAGATGTTTTTATCGATAAATTTGAAGAGCTAGGCCTAATTGATAGCTACTGGGTAAATTATTGCCTGTACTGGTTCTGCAAAAATCACCAGGATCACCATCCCAGTATGAGCTGCGAGTGCTGCTCGAAAACAAAAGAAAATCTTCAGAATGAAGATGATCATCTGTACGTTGGTATAAAAATTAGAACGATGGAGTCTACAACTAAATTTATTTCAGAAAAATTGGAACCTTCACTTTTAAACAAATCATTTTGTGATTATTTTAAAAATGTTCGTTTCGAAAATACAACTTTTTCAAAAAATGATGGATTTTATTTCAATAATGTTGGTACCGGTGATTTTTCATTCACACCACTCATTGGTGATTGCTTGAATATTTTCGAACTGGAGAATAAGGTATCAGGATCCAAACGGATTTCGGAATTTAACCGTATCTATTCTGTAATATTAAAAGCAATCAGTCAGTCACCAAAAGTTATTGGTGATTATATCAAAAAATACGAAGACGTTGATGGTAATTCTGCTATTTTGTCAGAAGGTGGTTTTGAAAATTCATTCTATTACGCTTTTACAAGTTTCTTTGACAAATTTGTGACGACAGTTTCTAAAGATAACGATTTTCTAAACAAACAGGACAACTATATCGAAATGATGAAGGTCGAGTTGGGAGATTTTTTCGTTAAAGTACACGAACTGATCGTGGATTCAACAAAGATTGAGGTAAAATCATACCTTGAATCAATTTTCAAATCAATTGTTGAAAATTTGTACGAATTATTAGAAACTGAACAACCAGAACAAAATTTTATTTTCAAAACAGACTATGAAAAGTGTCGTATAAATTTCAAAATTCCAAAGGAATTAACAACTTTACCTATAAAATATTTACCAACAAAGGAAAAAAACTTTTCGTTTTTTTATCGACAATTGTTTTTTTATAAGGATGGAAAGATTGGTGAGGAAAAATTTTTAGAAGAATAGCAAATCAATTTTTTTAGATAATAAGGATATTTTTTTCTACAATATTTTTAACAGTTTAATTTCTAAGCGAATTAAAGGCTTATATTTATACGAACCATATTATATCCGAAACATTTCTAATGATTTATTCTTAGAAGAAGGATTGGAAGAAATAGAACTTTTTATATAAGTTCATTCTTGAATTATTTGAGCAAGAAGAAGACCCTGAATTAATTCAAGAGTTGGACCTCGCAAAAAGAATATTTGAAAGAAATATTAAGTTAAAACCGGGTTTAACCCGGTTTTTTGTTGCTATAATTTATAAAAATATTTAAATTCAGAAAGAAGGATACTAATGGAAAATTTTAAAAGAGAATTGCTTGACGAAGGGCGAGTTTGGTTTTCAAAATCAAGTCTAAAAGAATTAAAAGTTGCAACAGCTGAAGAACTTGAAGATCTACTTACTGTAATTACAACAGATATTGACTACTCTGAAATTAATACAGTTCGTAAGGTCGCTAGATTAATTGCAGACTCTTACCTCCCTATCGATTTCGTGGATGAGTTCCGAAAAATCTACAATCAGAATTTGGAGAGTTACGCATTTCTATCGGTAAAAAGCAAAGAAGAGGGAAATTTTGAAGGTTCGAGCTTGAAAATTTTTGCACCACTATATCGTGATGAGGTTTTTAATTCTAAGGATCGGTATACAAACCCAATCTTAGCTTTTGATAAGTTTTACCAAAAAGAGCTGGGGGTTCCGGCTGCAATGCTTAACTGGTTAGATGAACTCGAATACGGGTCAGGCGCCCTTACTGGATTGTCAATCCAATATGCACACCCCGCCGAGGAAGATCTTGAGGATTGGAATCTTGTTTATAACGTTGGCGAGCGAGTCGGTAAGTTAACAGCTAATATTCGTGAATCTATTTACAGTAAACAAAAAAATAAAAAAGGTTGAGTTTTTACTCAGCCTTTTATTGTTTCAAAGTGAAAATTTTATCCAAATCAGATACTTTAAAATCGATATCACCGGAATAAGTGAATAATTTTTAGGTTAGGATCTTTTTTTGATTTTTTTAATTTGTAGATAAAATCGTAAAAAGTCAGGATATTTGCTTTTTTCAACCAAAATTAATTCATATTCGTTGTTATTGTCGCTATTAAAAATTTCAATAAGAGTCGTCATTTTACCAAAGACAAAAGATAAGTAGGCAAAGTTAATGTTAAACATCCTTAATAAACCATTGATCAAAAAAATCATCATCAAACGGATTCTCACCTACTCCTTGTTTAACAGACATAATCTCATAAATGAAATCGAAATTTCGACCCAAATTTTTTTAGGAATATCCTTGTTTTTCTTTTTTGGGGAAAATATTTTTAATTTCTTCTTCATCTAATATCAATGTGATTATAGACTTATTTTTGTTATTTATGTAATCTTGTGCGTGAAGATTTTTCGGCGCCAATAACATCATATTTAACAACAAATTTAAATCATTTAAATATAATGAGTTAGAATTTCCTATCTGACTATATTTTTTTCATCAAAAGAAAAAGATAGAAGTTTTTTTAAGAAATCTTTGTATATTTTTTTATGATAGATTCCTTATTATCAAGATCATTAAATAGGTCTACTTTTTTTCTATTGGAACATTTGAAATTTCAATTTTTGTCACTAAAGACCTCAAAAAGAGTCACCAGGTTGCAATAGCCTCATACATCCTGATACTAGTATTTTTTTCGTTAAAAAAAGAATTGAATCTTCTTCATCAAAAACCACAAATATTCAGAGAAAGATCCTGATATCCGTTTTTTTGTTAATGAAAACTTTAAATAATCTGTATTTAAAAAAAGCATACATTTTATCATCAAATATATCAACTAAAAATGCTGTGATTTAAAAAAATTTAATGTGATAATCCAACAAAATTTCCAATCTTTTATAAAATTCAAAAATACTTACCTTCTGTAATTTTTCATAGTTTTTCCTTCTTTCTACTGGAGTAACTCCAGATTAAATTAATTTCTTAAATTATAAAAAAAGTGCCAATTATAGCACTTTTTTTAGAAACAGTTTTTTTCTGAAAAAAAATTAGTTAAATCTTTTTTTGAATTTTTATCTAGAATGATCATTTTTTGAAGAATAAAGAATTAAATTCATCAACCAACAAAGACAGTTCATTATTAGTAAAAAAATAAATTTGTTTACAATAGGTTTTTAATTCTAAACTCAATCCAAACATATCTAAATGGTCTTGTGTTAAGTTGTTACTTTTTCTTGATATCATTTAACATAAAGATATATAGCTCTTTGATATATTCGATGATAGAATCCTTTCTATTCCCTTGTAATTTTTCAATACTACTTTTTAATATTTTTTTAATAGTAACTTTAGAGCCAAACAAAAAAATCTAACTTCTTCGTTTTTTTAAAACATCTAAACTTAAGGATGGGTATGGATACTGAGATATCCTTGCAGTTATAGGTTCATAATTATCTAGAAACATTTTTCTCAAAAAAACGCCGTAGGTTCAATTGCAAAATCAACCATTTTTATTAGAAAATAGATTTCTGATGTAATTGTTGATAAATTTGTTTAGTGGCTCGATATCCAATCTTAGAGAATCTTTATTTATATTTTTCACCCTAAAACATCTCCTTCTAAATAGACATCCAATTTCACTTCATTACTCAATATGTTATTATAAATATCATAAACAATTCTACTAGAAAGATTGGCTATTGCAATACCACTTTCCCCAAAAATCTCCATTCATTATATTGAATTTGTCAGCTAGATATAACTCCCCGTTATCTTTATCCATATATAAATATATTCCACGATTATATGCCCAACAAACTCTCTGTAAAAGTGCAAAAAGATCGAACTTTAACGTTATTTTTCTTATCAGCATTTACGAGGTGTTTATAGTGTTCATTATCAATGAAAAAAATATTTTTAATTCTGAATAAACATAATCACTCAATACTTCATTTTGTTTACAATAATCTTGGATATTGATAAATTCCTCTTTTTGAAATAAACAAATAATTTTTATTATAAATATCCCGATCCAACGGAACAACATTTTTTTGGTGGCTTTCATTTTATTTCCTTCTTTCCGCTGAATTTATTTCAGCATTTTATTTTCTTAAATTATAACAGAATGAAAAAGATGAGTTTTTGAAACCCATCTTTTTTTAATTTTTATTTTTTTGCAACCAAGCAGAATGTTGATTTTAAATCTGAAACTTTGAGTTCCGAAGTGTAAACTGCACCGTTATTAACAAATTTATCATTTGACAAACTATAGACAACCAAGTCGTTAGATTTATTCATCGTAATGTCACGAACGAATTTGTAAACATTGGGATGTTTAGCTTCTTCTAATTTAAATTTTTGACTTTTTCTTTTTAAATCTTTAATAAATAAATAAGCTAAGTTTAATTTTTGCAGAAAAAAATCATTGTAGCTATGCTTTACTGTATATACATTAAGGATATTCAGTAACGAAATAATATCATCCTTATTTGGTTTTCCACTATCACGAATTGACCTTTCGATTTTTCTAATAATAAATTCAAATGTTGCATTTTTTTCGCTTTGGTAATTAAACATAAATATTTGTTCCCCAAAAATAGCACGCCGTCCCTCTAAATCCTCCAAAATATGTATGTAAGATTTGTTGTATTCATAGTGACGGTTGCCATTAAGAAGAATATTCAGAAGCTCATTGAGAGCACTTAAATAGCATTCTTCATATCTCATATCTAATCTAGAATATGAAGCAAAATTGTTATATAAAAAATCAAAATTAGTGATTGCAACACGAGTAAATTTTTTATACACATTGTAATTGTTTTTGCCATCCGTTTTTTCACCAAAAAAGTTGTATTGTCTCATTCCAACATTTGATAAGTCAATTGGCGAGCTTGTTGCTATATCAGGATTATCATCTTTTGATTTTTAAAATTTCAAATTTTTTCGACTCTCCAATTTTTTTCCGAAAAAACTTCGTTCTTGTTTTTATCGAAAAATGAAATCTTAAGGTTAATTTTTCCAGATTCTGTTGATAATATAAATCTACAATGAGAGATCTTTAAAAAGCGTTCTGTGTCATCACGAAAAATATCCATATTTACGCCATTTCCCAACACGCCAACCTGATAATCCAATAACTTTTTCAAATTTGTTCAAAAAAACCTTGAAAAATTCTTTTTTTGTTTGTTTGTTTCATAAAGTACCTTCTTTCTGCTGGAGTTATTCCAGTCTTTTTTTATTTCTTAAATTATAATAGAGGAAATTTAGCCTTCTTGAAAAATTAATCAAATTTAAGTTTTTCAGAATAATCAAAAACAATATTTTTGTGCTATAATAAGGAATAAGAAGAAAATACAAGGAGGTGTTGATTTGCCTGGCAAAATTGAACGTAAAAACATAAAAAAGATTTTGATTGTTGGTTTAATTAGTATTGTTGTTGGTGGTGGAATTGGATTTCATTTATACCAAAATACGAAACCTTCTGATAGTAATATTGAAACATTATCAGAAGAAGCACAAAAATCCTTAATTGAGTTGGAAACCGGATTGGTAAAGAACAACACAAAACCAAAAGAAATTATTTCTGATTTGAGTCCACGACTATCAAAACTAAACGATAACAACAAACACCTAGCTACTGATTTAATGTACACATCTGTTCAAAATGCAGCATTTTATTATAACTCAACTGCACAAATTATGAGTGGAGAGGTTGATTATAACCGAAAAGATTCAGAAAATGCACTCGACGCTGCTAAAAATTCAGCTTGGGTCGACGGTTATATAAAGGATATTAAAGATCAGTACTTAGTTCCCCAATCATTATCACCAGATTTCATTTTAACCTTGCCGGATTTTGAAAAATTATCTACCTACTCAGATAATTACAGTGAAGAGCTAAAAACTTTAATCAACACAGGAAAGAATATTCAAAATCTTAATGTATTTCAGGATGGAAAAGTTTCGCCAACAAAAGCATTTGAGGCTTATAAATTAGCCATTTTAGGCGTTGGTGAATTGAGTTCAAAAAATCCTTCTTCTAAATATATAGCAGATATGACATCCCTAGCTCGTTTATATCACGACATTGCACTTGGGTTGGTTCAAACGCCTAATATCTCTTTAGAAAAAGATGGAACTTATAAATTGGCAGATTCTCAAATTTCTGCTCTGAAAGAATTTGAAAAAGACAAGGCTCAAACCGATTTGTCTAAGGAAGCCGGAGAAATTCTTAAGGAAGTTAAGGATGGAAAAGTTAAAGCTGAAGTTCTTAAAGATAAAGCAAAATTATC